>JGI25321J39296_1001061_pt1 | contig 17684 bp, 14 predicted proteins | sample AutmiccommuBRH23_FD_39296 | JGI IMG/M metagenome (IMG submission 39296)
GGCGCACGAAGCACCGCACGTCGCGCCCGCGCGCGTTGAGATCGAGCATGACATAGATCACCCGCTGGCCGGGGCCGTGATAGGTATATTGCCCGCCGCGCCGCGCCTGATGGACCGGAAAACGCCCCGGTGCGAGCAGATCGGCAGGGTTCGCGGATGTCCCGGCGGTGTAGAGGGCGGGGTGTTCGAGCAGCCAGATCGCCTCTGCCGCCTCTCGGGCGGCGATTCGCGCCACCCGCGCCTCCATCGCCGCGACCGCCTGCGGATAGGGGGTCAGACCGGCGGAATGGTGCCATTCGACGCCGTTTNGATCGGTTGCGAAGGGGTTTTGCAGCATACTGGCNCGACTCGGTGGGCGAAGGGGACGAAAACCGTGCTATACTGGATACAGCTTAACGGCATCTGATTACGGGAGAAGCAAGATGATTTCAAAACGGTTTGTCATGGCGGCGCTGATGACGAGCGTCGCGGCCCTGNCNGCCACGCAGGCGTCGGCGGATTTCAAGGACGGGCTTGTTGGCGGCCTTGTCGGCGGCGCGGTGAGCGGCATCATCGTCAACGAGAGCGCCAAGGCGCGNGAGCGCAACCGCACGACCACCACCACCACCACCACCGCGCCGCGGGTCTATCGCGCGCCGGCGGTGTCGAGCCAGCAGGTGCGCGAGGACCAGAGCGCGCTCAATTATTTCGGCTTTCCGGCGGGCACGCCCGACGGGGTGAGCGGGCGCAACACCCGCAACGCGATCTCGACCTATCAGGCGCATATGGGCTATCCCGTCACCGGGTATCTCGCCGATTACGAGCGGCAATTCCTGATCTCGTCCTATTATCGCGCGCAATCGGGNGGCATGGCCACCTCGCAGCTCATCGCGCAGCGCGGGCAAGGCACGCGCGGATTGCTGCACGCCTATCGCGACGAGGCGGCGGGCGCACCGCCCGTCTATGCCACANCGCCTGTGCCACAGCCGCAATCGCCGGTGATGGCGGCGATCCCGCAAGAGGCGCAGGTGCAGCCGCCCGCAGCAGAGCCACNGCAGACAGCCGCGNTCGCCGCGCTGCCCAATTTCATGGCCTCGGGCGGGGAGGGGCCGTCGCTGGCCTCGCATTGCAATCAGGTGAGCCTTGTCACCAATTCCAACGGCGGTTTCGTCACCGCCGTCTCGATGCAGGATCCGCGCTTTGCGCTCAACGAGCAGTTCTGCCTTGCGCGGACCTATGCCATCGCCGAGGGCGAGACCATGGCCGCCTCGCTCAAGGGGATCACGCCCGCCCAGCTCGAGGAGCAGTGCCGCAACTTCGGCCCGGCGATGCGCGACCATGTCGCGGCGCTCTCGCTTCAGGACCGGGACGAGGTGATCGACGGCGTGCGCGGCTTCGTGCTCCAGAGCGGGCAATCGCCCGCGCAGCTTGCGGGCACCGCCAAGGTCTGTCTCTCGGTCGGCTACCGGATCGACAACATGACGGTGGCGCTCGGCTCGGCCCTTGTGCTGACGGCGCTCGGCGAGGAGGCCTATGGCGAGTTGATGGGCCACCACCTCAACGAGGGGTTCGGCACCACCAGGCGCCCCGATCTGGCGCAGGTATGGTATCGCGCGGCGGTCGAGGCGATAGAGAACGGCGCAACGCCGGTCTTTGCGCCGGGCGATTCCGGGCGTAACGATCTTTTGCGGCGCGCGGCCCTTGGCGGAGGGGCGGCACCGGGCGGCACGGTGCAGCCCGCCTCGGCCCTACCCACCTTCAAGCTCGACTGAGGGCGCGCGGGCGCGGACGAAAAAACCCGAAGGGGCATGCGATTTGCCCCTTCACAAGCCCCGGCGCTTTGCTTATACGGCGCGTCACCTACCTGATCACATGCGGTCGTGGCGGAATTGGTAGACGCGCAGCGTTGAGGTCGCTGTGGGGTAACACCCGTGGAAGTTCGAGTCTTCTCGACCGCACCATTTATCAGATTNTCAGGCCGAATGTGGGGCCGGCAGGGTTGATGCCGGTTCGGCCTCTCCCCGCTCCCGCGACGCCCGTGCAACCTAGGCCGGNCCTGCCCTTGATCTGGGGGCNGAATTTCTCCTCTACCCAAAACCTTGGGGCTGTCCTATAGTGCCAGTGGGCGGCTGGGCATCAGGCCCATGATCCAAGAGGCAGAGACGACAGAGGGGGGACGGCACATGCGCTGCCCGTTTTGCGGAAATATCGACACGCAGGTAAAGGATTCCCGCCCCGCCGAGGAGCATGTCTCGATCCGGCGCCGGCGGTTCTGTCCGGGCTGTGGCGGGCGGTTCACCACCTACGAGCGCGTGCAGCTGCGCGATCTGGTGGTGGTGAAATCGAACGGGCGCCGCGAGGATTTCGACCGCGACAAGCTCGAACGCTCGGTGCGCATCGCGCTCCAGAAACGCCCGATCGACCCCGAGCGGATCGAGCAGATGATTTCCGGCATCGTGCGCCGGCTGGAAAGCATGGGCGACACCGATATTCCCTCCAAGGTGATCGGCGAGATCGTGATGGAGACGCTCGCGCGGATCGACACCGTCGCCTATGTCCGCTTTGCCAGTGTTTACAAGAACTTCCAGGAAGCCGACGATTTTGACCGCTTTGTGAGCGAGCTGCGCCCCGATGAGGGCGCGGCGACGCAAGATTGAGCGCGTGACCGGGGCCGACCGCCGCTTCATGGCGCTNGCGCTGTCGCTGGGGCGGCGCGGCATGGGGCAATGCGCGCCCAACCCNGCGGTGGGCTGCGTCATCGTGCAGGGGGGCCGGATCGTCGGGCGCGGCAGCACCGCCCCGGGCGGGCGGCCCCATGCCGAGACGGTTGCGCTTGCGCAGGCGGGCGCCTTGGCGCGCGGGGCCACCGCCTATGTCACGCTCGAGCCGTGCGCCCACCACGGCGAAACCCCGCCCTGCGCCGAGGCGCTGATCGCGGCGGGGGTGGCGCGGGTGGTGGCCCCCTTTGACGACACCGATCCGCGCGTTTCCGGGCGCGGCTTTGCGATGCTGCGCGCGGCGGGCATCGCCGTCACCACCGGCGTTCTTGCCGAGGAGGCGGCGCGCGACCATGCCGGTTTCCTGATACGCAACGAGGTCGGCCGCCCCTTCGTCACCCTCAAGCTCGCGGCCAGTTTCGACGGGCGCATCGCCACCGCGTCGGGGCACAGCCAGTGGATCACCGGGCCGCAGGCGCGGCGCGCGGTCCATGCCATGCGCGCGCGCCACGATGCGGTGATGGTGGGGGCGGGCACGGCGCGCGCCGACGATCCCATGCTGACGGTGCGGGGGCTGGGGGTGAGGCGGCAGCCGGTGCGCGTGGTGGTCTCGCGCAGGCTCGATCTGCCGCTCCTGTCGCAGCTTGCCCGCAGCGCGCGCGAGATGCCGCTCTGGCTGTGCCACGGTGCGGGGGTGGACGAGGCGATTGCCGCGGCCTGGCGCGGGCTTGGCGCGCGGCTCTTGCCCTGCGATGTGGTGGCGGGGCAGGTCGATCCGGCCGCGCTCTTGCAGGCGCTGGGCGGGGCGGGGCTGACACGGGTGTTCTGCGAGGGGGGCGGGGCGCTTGCCGCCTCGCTTCTGGCGGCGGGGCTGGTGGACGAGCTGGTGGGTTTTACCGCCGGGCTCGCCATCGGGGCCGAGGGGCTGCCGGGCATCGGCGCGCTGGGCCTTGCCCGCCTCGACGAGGCGGCGCGCTTTCGTCTGATCGANACGCGGGCGCTGGGNGGCGACGTGATGCATCGCTGGGAGCGCGGCTAGGCCGTCTGCCTTCTACAGCCGCGCGCGCACTTGTGCCATGAAATCCTCGCCGCGCCTCTCGAAATTGTCGTATTGNTCNAANCTGGCGGCGGCGGGGGCGAGCAGGACCACCTCGCCCGGCGCGGCCTCTGCCATGGCGCGCTCGACCGCGCGGGCCATGGTGGTGCAGATCTCGGCCTCCACCCCGGCAAGCCCCATGGCGAATTGNGCCGCCTCGCGGCCGATNACNTAGGCCTTGGCCACNTGGGGCAGGGCAGGGGCGAGGGTGGCCAGACCGCCCTCCTTCTCCAGCCCNCCGCAGATCCAGCGGATGCGCTCGAAAGCCAGCAGCGCCTTGAGCGCGCTGTCCACGTTGGTGGCCTTGCTGTCGTTGACAAAGCGCACGCCGCCNCGCTCGGCCACAAGCTGCGAGCGGTGCGGCAGCCCCTCGAAACTGGCCAGCCCNGCCTCGATCACGCGNGGGCCAAGGCCCAGGCCGCGGCAGGCGGCATAGGCGGCGCAGGCGTTCTGGTGGTTATGCGCGCCGGGCAGGCCGGGCATGGCGCGCAGGTCGATCGCGGCCACCTGACGGCCCTTGCGGTATTCGCCGAGAAAGCCCTTGCGCGCGAACACCGCCCAGCCGGGGCCGGTGAGCCGGGTGCCGACCGAGACGCGGATCACCCGGTCGTCGCCCGGCCCCTCGGCGATCTGCCCGGCCAGATAGCGCCCCTCGGCCTCGTCCACGCCGATCACCGCGCGATCCGGCCCGCCCTCGGCAAAAAGCCGCCGCTTGGCNGCGAAATAGCCGCCAAGCCCGGCGTGCCGATCGAGATGGTCGGGCGAGAAATTGGTGAACACCGCGATATCGGGGGTGAGCGCGCGGGCNAGTTCGGTCTGGTAGCTGCTGAGTTCCAGCACCACCACCCCGCCCTCGCCCGGCGGGTCGAGATCGAGCGCGCCGCGCCCGATATTGCCGGCAAGCTGCGCCGGGTGGCCCGCCTGCGTCAGGATATGGTGGATCAGCGCCGAGGTGGTCGATTTGCCGTTCGAGCCGGTCACGGCGATCACGCGCGGCGCGCGGTCGAGCCGATCCCAGTCGGGCGTTGCAAGCGAGCGGAAGAAGAGGCCGATATCGTTGTCCACCGGCACCCCCGCCGCCATTGCCGCCGCGATGGCGGGGTGGGGCGCGGGGTAGAGATGGGGGATGCCGGGGCTGGTGACGAGGGCGCTCACACCGTCGAGCGCGCCCGCGCGGGCAAGATCCGCGACACAGAGGCCCTCGGTTTCGGCGCGCGCGCGGCTCTCGGGGTTGTCGTCCCAGACCACCACCTCGGCCCCGCCGGCGATCAGCGCGCGCACCGCCGACAGGCCCGAGCGCCCCAGCCCCAGAACCGCGACTCGCGTTCCCTCAAAACCTCTGACCGGTATCATCGTGCGCCCCCGCCCGTTTCACGGTATTTGCGCCGGATGGGATGCGCGATGCAAGGGGGCGCAGGCGGGTGTCATCCTCCGGCCTGACCGGAGGATCCCNTGCCGCATGAGACNTCCCGGATCGGGCCNGAGGGTGACGCGGAGAGGANACCGCTACCGCAATTTCAGCGTCGCCAGCCCGATCATCGCCAGGATCAGCGCGATGATCCAGAAGCGGATCACGATCTGCGGNTCGGCCCAGCCCTTTTTCTCGTAGTGGTGGTGGATCGGGGCCATCAGGAACACGCGCTTGCCGGTGCGCTTGAAATAGAGCACCTGGATGATGACCGAGAGCGCCTCGACCACGAAGAGCCCGCCGACGATGCCGAGAACGAGCTCGTGCTTGGTGGCCACCGCGATCGCCCCGAGCGCGCCGCCAAGCGCGAGCGAGCCGGTATCGCCCATGAACACCGCCGCNGGTGGCGCGTTATACCAAAGAAAGCCCAGGCCCCCGCCGATCAGCCCCGCGACGAAGATCAGGATCTCGCCCGTGCCCGGCACGTAATGCAGGCCGAGATACTCGGTAAAGTCGGTGCGCCCCACCGTGTAGGCGATCACGCCCAGCGTGGCCGAGGCGATCATCACCGGCATGATCGCCAGCCCGTCAAGCCCGTCGGTNAGGTTGACCGCATTGGCCGCGCCCACGATCACGAACATCGCAAAGGGGATGAAGAAAACGCCGAGATTGACCAGCACATCCTTGAACACCGGCAGGGCCAGTTGATTTTGCAGGCCCGCNGGGTGGTTGTAGCCCGCCCAGACCGCGGCAACGAGCGCGATGGCAAAGCCGAGAAGCAGCCGCACCCGGCCCGGCACGCCCTTGACATTGCCGCGCGAGACCTTGGCATAATCATCGGCAAAGCCGATGAGCGCAAAGCCGAGCGTGACGAACAGCACCAGCCACACGAACGGGTTGTCGAGCCGTGCCCATAACAGCGTCGAGCTCACCAGCGCGCCCACGATCAGCAGCCCCCCCATGGTCGGCGTGCCGGCCTTGGCGAAATGGGTCTCGGGGCCGTCGGCGCGGATCGGCTGGCCCTTGCCCTGACGGCGGCGCAGCACGTTGATGAGGGGCTGTCCGAAGATAAAACCGAACACCAGCGCGGTCAGGAACGCACCGCCCGCGCGAAAGGTGATGTAGCGAAAGAGGTTGAAGATATCACCCCCCTCCGAGAACAGACTGAGCCAGTAGAGCATTACCCGCGTTCCTCTTCCATGCCCCGGCCCGCGCGGCGCAGCGCCGCGACAACAAGGCTGACCTTGCTCCCCTTGGAGCCTTTTACCAGCACCACGTCGCCCGCGTCGATGAGGCGGTGCGCCTTGGCCGCGAGCGCCTCGGCGGTGTCCGCGCGCCGCCCCCGCTTGCGCTCGGGCAGCGCCTCCCAGAGGGCACGCATCCGGGGGCCGACGCAATGCACCTCGTCCACCGCCTGCATCGACGGCAGGCCGGCGAGGGCGGCGTGGAGCGCCGCCTCGGTCGCGCCCAGTTCCAGCATGTCGCCGAGGATGGCGATGCGCCGCCCGTGCGAGACCCGGCCCACGTCATGGCGCGGCGTGCTTGCCGCCAGCACCTCGAGGGCGGCGGCCATGGATTCGGGATTGGCGTTGAAGGCGTCGTCGATCAGGTCGATGCTCATGCCGTCGGCGGCCAGATCGAGCACCAGCCGCTCGCGCGTGCCGCGCCCCTCGGGCGGTGCCCAGTTGGCCAGATCCGCGATGGCCACGGCCCGGTCGAGGCCCAGCTCGCGCACCGCCGCCAGCACCGCCAGCCCGTTCATGGCGAAATGCCGCCCCGTCACGCCGATCTTGTAAAGCAGCGGGGTGCGCCAGGCGCGCGCGCGCGCCACGGTCGCGCCATCGTGCAGATCGACCGCGAGCAGGCGATGATGCGCGCCCCGCGCCGTGCCGAAGCCGATCACGCGGCCGGCGTGGCGCATCGCGGTCTCGCGCAGGATCGCGGCGGTGGAGATGTCGGCATTGACGAGCGCCGTTCCCCCCGGCTCCAGCCCCTCGAAGATCGCCGCCTTCTCGCGGGCGATGTCCTCGATGCTCTCGAACGCCTCCAGGTGGGCGGCGGCGACGGTGGTGACGAGCGCCAGATGCGGGCGCGCCATGCGCGCGAGCGGCGCGATCTCGCCGGGGTGGTTCATGCCGATCTCGATCACGGCGAATTGGGTATCGGCGGGCATCCGCGCCAGCGTCAGCGGCACGCCCCAGTGATTGTTGTAGCTGGCCTCGGCGGCGTGGGTGCGGCCCTGGTGCGACAGCACGGCGCGCAGCATCTCCTTGGTCGAGGTCTTGCCCACCGAGCCGGTGACGGCGATGACGCGGCCGCGCATCCGCGCGCGGCCCGCGCGGCCAAGCGCCTCGAGTGCCGCCTGCACGTCCGCGACGAGAAGGAGCGGCGCGTCGCGCGTGACGCCTTCGGGGACGCGGCTGACCAGCGCCGCCGCCGCCCCCCGGGCGAGCGCCTGCGCCACGAAGTCATGCCCGTCGCGCGCGGCACCGAGCGCCACGAAGAGATCGCCCGGCTGCAACGTCCGCGTGTCGATGGAAACGCCGGTGGCGGCCCAGTCGCCCGTGGCGTGCCCCCCGGTGGCGGCCTCGGCCTCGGCTGCACTCCACAGGCTCATGCCACGCCCCCGTCGAGCACGGTGACGGCAAGGCTGGCCTGTTCGGCATCGTCGAAGGGCAGCACGTCGTGCCCGATGACCTGCCCGGTCTCGTGGCCCTTGCCGCAGATCAGCAGCGCGTCGCCCGCCCCGAGCGCATCGACCCCGCGCAGGATCGCCTCGGCGCGGTCGCCCACCTCGCGCGCGCCGGGACAGCCCGACAGCACCGCCGCGCGGATCAGGGCCGGATCCTCGGAGCGGGGATTGTCGTCGGTCACGATCACCGCATCGGAGAATTGCGCGGCGGCCTGCCCCATCAGCGGCCGCTTGCCCCGGTCGCGGTCGCCGCCCGCGCCGATGATGACGACGAGCCGGCCCATGACGTGGGGGCGCAGCGCGCGGATGGCGGTGGCGACGGCATCGGGGGTATGGGCGTAATCGACGAAGACCGCCGCGCCATTGCCGCGCGTCGCGGCCAGCTGCATCCGCCCGCGCACCGTGGTCATGCCCGGCAGTTCCGCCAGCACGCGCGCCGGATCCGCGCCCGCGCCGATCGCCAGCCCCGCCGCGAGCGCCACGTTCTCGGCCTGGAACCCGCCGATGAGGTCAAGGCGCAACTGGTGGATGCGGTCTTCCCATGCCAGCCGGATCACCTGCCCGGTGGCGTCGAAGCGTTGCGCCAGAAGTTGCAGATCGGCCCCGCTGCTGCGCCCCACGGTCAGCAGGTCCTGGCCGCGGTCGGCGGCGATCTCGGCCATGCGCGCGCCATGGGGGCTGTCGATGTTGATGACCGCCACGCCGCTCTCGGGCAGGACGCGGGCGAAAAGCCCCGCCTTGGCCATGAAATAGCTTTCGAAATCTGGGTGATAGTCGAGATGGTCCTGGGTGATGTTGGTAAACCCCGCCGCCGCGAGCCGCACCCCGTCAAGCCGCGCCTGTGCAAGGCCGTGCGACGATGCCTCCATCGCCGCATGGGTCACGCTCTGCGCGGCGCACTCGGCCAGAATGCGGTGCAGCGTGATCGGCTCGGGGGTGGTGTGGGTCATCGGCGCGCGCACCGCGCCCTCCACCCCGGTCGTGCCAAGATTGACCGCCTCCAGCCCGAGCCGTTCCCAGATCTGGCGGGTGAAGGTGGCGACCGAGGTCTTGCCGTTGGTGCCGGTCACCGCCACCATCGTCTCGGGCTGCGCGCCGAACCAGAGGGCTGCGGTAAAGGCAAGCGTCTGGCGCGGGTCCTCGGCCACGACAAGCGCGGCCTGGTGCGCAGAGAGCGCCCCGGCGGCGAGACGCGCGCCCGCGGCATCGGTCAGGATCGCCGCCGCGCCCTGCGCCAGCGCCGCCTCGACAAATCGCGCGCCATGAACCTGCGTACCGGGCAGCGCGGCGAACAGCATCCCCTCGCGCACCGCGCGGCTGTCGGTGGCAAGCCCGGTGAGGCGCGCCTGCCGCCCGCCCTGCGCGGTCAGGCCCAGCTCTGTCAATGTCCGTATCTGCCCCACGCGCGCGTCCCGCCCCCTAATGAGATGCGGGCGTTATAGCAGGCGCTCCGGCGTGTTCAATCGCGGGTCTCAGGCCAAGGAGCGGCGCGGTGCGACGCACGATCTCGGCGGCGACGGGCACGGCGGTCCAGCCCGCGGTGCGGTGCGGCTCGTCGCCCGAGGTCTCTACCGGCTCGTCGAGCGTGACGACAAGCACATATTTCGGGTCATCGGCGGGGAACATGCCCGCGAAACTGGCGATGACCTTGTCCTTGTAATAGCCGCCGCCGCGCGCGTTGGGTTTGTCGGCGGTGCCGGTCTTGCCGCCGACGGCATAGCCCTCGACCTCGGCAAGGCTGGCCGTGCCTTCGCTCACCACCTTGCGCAGCATGTCGCGCATGGTGGCCGATGTCGCCTCGGATATGACGCGCGCGCCCGGTGTGCGGGCAGGGTCGCGCAGGAGCGTGGGCGTCACCAGTCGCCCGCCATTGACGATGGTGGCATAGGCGGCGGCAAGGTGCATCGGGCTGGTCGAGAGGCCATGCCCGTAAGAGATGGTCATGGTCGAGAGATCCGACCAGTTGGCGGGCAGAAGCGGGCGGCTGCCCGAGGCCTCGCTGATCTCCAGCGGCGAGGCCTGCATGAAGCCGAGCGCGTCCAGAAACGCCATTTGCCGCGCCCCGCCGATCTGGAGCGCGATGCGCGCGGTGCCGACGTTGGAGGATTTCACCAGCACCTTTTCGGCGCTGAGTTCGGGGCCGTAATTGCGGAAATCGCGGATGCGGAACTTGCCCCATTGCATGGGCGAGCGGGTGTCGATCACGCTCGAGGGGGTCACAAGCCCCAGATCGAGCGCCTGCGCCATCGCGAACACCTTGAAGGTCGAGCCAAGCTCATAGACGCCCTGCACCGCGCGGTTGAACAGCGGGCTGTCGTCGGGATTGCCCTCGGTGGGCAGGGGCGGACGCGTATTGGGGTCGAAATCCGGCAGCGAGGCCACGGCAACCACCTCGCCGGTCTGCACATCCATCAGGATGCCGGCAGCCCCCTTGGCGTTCATGATCTTCATGCCGCCGAGCAGAACCCGCTCCATCGCCGCCTGCACGCTGAGATCGAGCGAGAGGATCAGCGGTTCGTGCGCGCGGGCGGGGTCGCGCAGGCGCTCGTCGAGCTGCTTTTCGATGCCCGCCACGCCCACTACCTCGGCGGCGTGCACGCCTTCGCGCCCGAAGCTGGTGCCGCCCAGAACATGCGCGGCCAGCCGGCCATTGGGATAAAGCCGCATCTCGCGCGGACCAAAGAGCAGCCCCGGCTCGCCGATGTCATGCACCGCCTGTTTCTGCTCGGGGCTGAGCGTGCGGCGGATCCAGAGAAACTTGCGCGTGCCGTTGAAATCGCGCAACAGCCGCTCGCCGTCGAGATCGGGGAAAATCTCCAGCAGCTTTTCGGCGGCGCGCACCGGGTCCACCATCTGTTGCGGCTGCGCATAGAGGCTGTAGGTGTCGAAATTCGTCGCCAGCACGCGGCCCTTGCGGTCCACGATGTCGGCGCGCTGGGCGTGGATGCGCGCGCCCGCGCTGCTGACGCGCNGCTCGGCGGGTTCGGACTGCGCCAGCACCGCCATCTTGCCGCCGACCGCTGTAAAGCCGATGAAAAACAACCCCGCCAGCACCAGCAGCCGCCCTTCGGCGCGCCGGCGCGCGCGGTCATGCATTTCTTCATGACGCAGGCGGATGTTCTCGCGCTCGATGGCGTCGGGGTTCTCGCCGCGGCGGCGCGCCTCGAGGATGCGCGCAAGCGGGCGTAGCGGCGTGCGGATCATGGCAGTTGCTCCTCGCGGTGCGCGACATCGACCGGATTGCCGAGGCCGCGCGCCGCCGGCGCCGGATAGGCGACCTGGTCGATGCGCCCGAACTGGCGCGGTTGCAGCGGCACGAGGCCGAGACGGTCATAATTGAGATCGACGAGATCCATCAGCCGCTCGGGCCGGTTGAGATAGGCCCATTCGGCATTGAGTATCCGCAGGCGCTGGCGCGCCTCGGCGATGCTGGCCTGAAGCCGCTGGGCTTCGGCCAGCGCGGCCTGGGTGCGGTAGTTCTCACGATAGGCCCAGAAGGCGAGGCCGATCACGGCAAGCGCCGTCAGGACGTGGAGCAGGCTGCGCATCATGTTTCTCCCTTCAGCATGGGCAATCCGAGCGCGGCGGGGTCCGATCGGCCGGGCGGCGCGTCGGTGCGGATGCCGATCCGCAGCCGGGCCGAGCGCGCGCGGGGGTTTTCCGCCAGTTCCGCCGCATCGGGGGCGATGGCCTTGCGGGTTTTCAGCGTGAATTGAGGCGCGTCGTGCCGTGTTTCGGGGGCGTGGCGGCTGCCGCCGCCCTGCGCGCCCGCGCGGGTCTGCAAGAACCGTTTCACGATCCGGTCCTCGATCGAATGAAAGGTCACGACGGCCAGCTGNCCNCCNGGTTTCAGCGCGCGTTCCGCNGCCTCCAGCCCGTCGAGAAGCGCGCGGTATTCGTCGTTCACGGCGATGCGGATGGCCTGAAAGCTGCGGGTCGCGGGATGGGCCTGGCCGGGCCTGGCGCGCGGCAGGCAACGCTCGACGATGGCGGCCAGTTGGGCGGTGGTTTCGATGGGGGCCGTCTCGCGGGCACGCACGATGGCGCGGGCGATGCGGCGGCTCGCGCGCTCTTCGCCGTAAAGGTAGAGGATATCGGCCAGTTGCGCCTCGGGCGCGGTGTTGACCAGATCGGCCGCCGAGGGGCCTTGCTGGCTCATCCGCATGTCGAGCGGGCCGTCGTTGCGGAAGGAAAAGCCGCGCTCGGCGCGGTCAAGCTGCATCGAGGAGACGCCCAGATCGAGCACCACGCCGTCAAGCGCCTCGGCGAAGCTGTCCATCTGCGCGAAATTGCCCTGCACCAGCCGCAAGCGGTCGCCATGGGGCGCGCCCCAGTCCCGCGCCATGGCGATGGCCAGCGGGTCGCGGTCCACGCCGATGACCCGGTCCGCCCCCGCCTCGAGCAGCCCGCGCGCATAGCCCCCCGCGCCAAGCGTGCCGTCAAGCCAGGTGCCGTGCACCGGGGCCACGGCGGCCAGAAGCGGGCGCAGCAGGACAGGGATATGCGGGGCAGGGGCAGCGGCGGCCATGGCTCAGCCCCCGTCGGGCGCGTCAAGCAGGGTGAGCGGGTCGAAATCCTCGGGGAATTCGTCGAGCCACTCGGTGACATCGGTCAGGCGCTTGGCCTGGTAGGTTTCCGGTTTCCAGATCTGGAAGGTGTCGCCGGCGGCGATGAAGAACGCCTCATCCTCGAGATCGAGCTTCTTGCGCAGCTTGGCAGGCAGCACGATGCGGCCGGTCTCATCGACCGAGGTGGGCAGCGACTGGCCCTGAAACATGTGTTCGAGCAGGCGGCGCTGTTTCGAGCCGCGCGGCAGGCGGGCGATCTTCTCGTCCACCTCCTGGATGGTCTCGATGGTGTAGCATTCGAGGAAATCGCGGCGATGGTCGCCATAGACGATGACAAGTTCGGGCTGCTTGCCGGCGGTCCAGCTGGGATCGCATTCCTGGATCACCGGGCGAAAGAGCGCGGGGATCGACACCCGGCCCTTGGCATCCACCTTGACGGTGCTTTCGCCTCTGAATACGCGACCCACTGTCCTGTTGGCCTTTCGTCATGCCCCCGGTTGATGGCCGGCCCGCCGGACGGAAAACGGCGGGTTGATCTGCTGCCACCGATCAACCCGCCGCCCTCGTCCCGCCTGGCGGGTTGTCCGACTGCGCGCGCCACCTGGGGGGATGTCTGCTCGCCCGCGCGTCGGATTCTCGTTCGATGAAAGCGGGTGCCTGTATGAAACCTGACTTGGGAGAATGTTTCGGGGTCTTGCTGCCCCTTCGNCTGTCCCGTCCTCATCGTGTATTCTGGATAGCATGGGATTTTGTCCCACTGCAAACGTTTTTTTGCATTACAGCACTGCGAATTGTTCAGCATAGGTTTCAAAATAAAGATCATGTTAAAAAATCCGGGCAAATAACAGCTTATATAGTTTCTGTTGCTAATATCTAGGCAATATANTGTGCTATTGGTCGAANGAGATAAATTCCCATGATTTCCCGATATTTTTANTTTTTTTCCACCATCTCATGATTGTCCGCCTGAAAAACNCGTATTGGCAGCGAAACACACCGACACACAGCCGCGAATCTGCGTCAAACCCTGTGTCAGGTGGCAATCCGGTCGTGCGGAGCCATGATTTCCCGCGACGGAATATGCCGGGAACGACGGCGTAAGAATCGTCCGCCCTTACCCTGCTGGCGACAGGGAGGACCGGAGGATTCTGACTGTGGGTTTGTATCGGCGGGTTNGTCTGGTCTGCACCGACGGATGCGCCGGCAACAAGCGGCGCGGCATTGTGACATCTCGTGGTGACATCTCGGGACCGGGGCCGCTTTGACCTCCCGCCTTCGCGCGGGAGGTCTCGGCAAACCTGGCGGCGGCTCACTCAGCCAAGATCGAAACCCTCATAGCCCTTTTCGGCCACTTCTTCCAGGCGGCGCCGGTAACGGGGTGAGCCGCCGTTGTAGATGAGGTAGCGAACNCCGTCGCGCCCCTCCAGGTTCGAATTGTAGCCCGTGAACCAGGATTTCGCGGTGCGAAACAGTGTCATCTGATACAGGTCGCGGACTTCCTTCTGCCAGGCGGCAACCGCATCCTCCTGCGGCTCGACGCGCTGAATGCCCTTGTCGCGAAGGGTCACCATCAGGCTGGTCACCCAGTTGACGATATCCTCGATGCCGCGCGGAAAGTTGGTGGAGACCGAACCGCCCTGCGGTCCGGCCAGCGTGAAAAGATTTGGAAAGCCGTGCGACTGGACGCCGAGATAGGTGAGCGGCCCGTCGCGCCACTGATCGCGCAAAGCCATCCCGTTCCGGCCAACGATGTTGATCCGGTCGAACGCACCCGTGATGGCATCGAAGCCGGTGGCGTAGATCAGGCTGTCGAGTTCGTATTCCTGCGCCGTCGTGCGAACACCTTTCGGTGTAATCCGGGTGATCGGGGTGTCATTCACATCGACCAGATGAACGTTGGGCCGGTTGTAGGCTTCGTAATAGCCNGTCTCGAGCGGCACGCGTCTGGTTCCAAAGCCGTGATCTTTCGGTATCAGTTTCTCTGCCACCGCGGGATCGTCCACCCGCTGACGGATCTTGTCGGCGATGAACGCGCTGAATTCGGCGTTCGCGTCGATGTCGGTGAGCACTTCGGCGAAGTTTCCCAGCCACACCCCGAAACCGGGCGAGGCGTAAAGTTCCTCCCAGAAGGCGAGACGCTCTTCCCTGGGCACCTCGGCGAACTTGCGGCGGTCGGGGCCGTGCAGAAAGGCCCCGGGGGTCGTGCTGCACTTGGCAAAAATCTCGTCGTAGCGGGTCTTGATCCTGGCCATTTCCTCGGGCGGGATCGGTGAATTGTGNAGCGGCGCGCACCAGTTCGGACGTCGCTGGAACACATAAAGCTCGCTGGCCTGTTTGGCGACCACGGGAACGAGCTGCACACCCGTCGCGCCGGTGCCGATCACGCCAACCCGTTCGCCGGTGAAATCCGTTTTCTCCTTCGGCCAGTCATAGGTATGGAAGGCNTGGCCGCCAAAGGTCTCGCGGCCCTCGATGCGCGGCAGGGTCGGCGCCGAAAGCATCCCGACCGCGGTCAGAAGATAGGTGCAGCGATAGACCGCGCCGTTCCCGGTCCGCACCTCCCATTCGTTCAGGTTTTCGTCGAAAACCGCATCGGTNACATGGCTCCCGAACACCATGTCGCGGCGCAGGTCGAACTTCTCGACCACATGGTTGAGATAGGAGAGCGTTTCCGGCTGCGGCGCGAAACGTTCCTTCCAGTCCCATTCCTGAAGCAGTTCGCGCGAGAAGGAATAACCGTAGCTGTAGCTTTCGGAGTCGAAGCGGCAGCCGGGATAGCGGTTCCAGTACCAGGTCCCGCCGGGGGCCTCGCCGGCCTCGAGAACAATTGTCTTGAAGCCCAGTTCGCGCAGGCGGTAAAGAGCGTAGATACCGCATACGCCCGCCCCGATGACCAGAACGTCGGTCCGCACCGGGGAAGCGTTCTCGTGCTGCAAGGACTGTCTGGACTGGCTTGCGGGGCGTTGCGGCTGATGTCGTGTCATCCAGGTCTCCATGTTGCTGGCGCAGCGAGGCCCGCGCCGGACGGAAGTTTTTCATACCAAAAGGTATTATCCTCGTCGGCGATCGCTGTCAACGCAGGCATCGCTGGCCGGGGGTGCCGCCGCAATAACGCCGCAATAACCATGAATTCGGCAAGTTTCCCAGAAAATTTCTCGTTGAGAGTCAGTTGAGGGCCAAGGGCGGGGTTACCCTGTTCCAAATGCCGTTGACAGGGAATCAAAACATACCCTATGGTTTTCCGAAGAAAAACCGCTATGCGGAAAAACAGTTTGGGCAATGTCTGCCCGAGCATCAAGGGAGGAACAGAATTGTCTTGCAAGATCTCAAGGATATCCGTCTTTGCAGCCTTGGCGCCGCTTGTCGCGGGGGCCTTCTTCGGGGGTGACGCGGNGGCCAGCTCGATTACCCTGAACCAGTATGTGCTCCCCAAGCACGTGGTTGTCACCGATGGCACCATGCCGCTNATCGAAGAGATGAAGCAGGCAACCGATGGCGGGTTCAGTGTCAGGCTCTTCACCGGCGGCACACCGCTCAGCGCGCAGGCGACCATGGGCGGGNTGCAGGCGGGCGCGGTTGATGCCGGCATGGTGATACTGACCTACCATCCTTCGGAATTGCCGATGGTGCAGTATCTCAACGATCTGCCGGTTCCCACCGACGACACGCTCGTCGTCGCCGGTGCGTTCAACGAATATGTCCTGACACAATGCCCCCGCTGTCTGGAGGAGTTCAAGGCGGCGGGCGTTACCTTCACCGGCTCCTACACTGCCGCCCCGCTCAATCTCGTCAACCGAGGGGTCTATCGCACCCCCGAGGATCTTGTGGGCAAGAAGGTCCGGATCCCCGGCGGCGATTTCAACTCGCGCTGGGCGGCTTATTTCGGGCTGTCGCCGATAAACGTGGGCGGCTCGGAAGTCTATGAGATGATGAATCGCGGCGCGGTCGATATGACCCTCAACCCACCCGCGATCCTTCAGACCCATTCGCTCGCCGAGGTCGCCAAGAGCGTCATCACCCTGCCTGTCGCAATGCATCGCGTCTCGTCGCCCTTCGTGTTCTCGGCGAAGAGCTGGGCCAATCTGACCGAGCAGGAGCGCCGCGCGTTTCTCGACGCGGCTGCGGTTGCGCAAATGCGAATCACCGGTGCTTACCTCGTTGATTCCGAAGAGGCATTGGNAGATGCGCGGGCGCGCGGCATCGAAGTGTTCGAGCCGGGNGACGCTCTCAGGGCAAAGATGGCCGCGTTCCTGGAGCAGGATATCGAAACCANCTACAGGATCGCGCGCGAGCAGTATGGTATCGACAACCCCGAAGAGATCCGGGCTGAATTCAATGCCATGATCGAAAAGTGGAAGGGTATTGCCGAGGAGACCGGGCGCGACCCCGAAAAGATGGGTCAGCGTCTGCGCGAGAACGCCTATTCGGGTCTCGACGCGTCGAGCTACGGCCTCTGAACCGCGAAGACGGGCGCCGCCACCCGGCGGCGCCCATAATGCCGGAACCCGAGAGCACATGGCCTACAGGCACATCCAGACCGAACAGGCCGACGGCATCGTGCTGATCGCGCTGAACGAACCGGCGCAGCGCAACGCGCTAAGTCTCGGGATGCGGGCAGAACTCGCCGAGGCGATTACGCAGTGTCGCGACGATGCCGGCGTCCGCGCGCTCGTTCTGACCGGGCGGGGTGGAGCGTTCTGCGCCGGGGGCGACCTGAAGAGCCTCCGCGAGGGTGCCGACCGGGCGATCGCCACCCGCCGCCGCATTCAGGGGCTTCACGCCTGGTTCGCCGACTTCGTGGACTTTCCCAAACCGGTGGTGGTGGCCGTTGACGGCCCCTGCGCGGGAGCGGGCTTCAGCCTGGCGATGGCCGGCGACGTGATCCTGTGCTCGCCGCGCGCCTGGTTCTGTCAGGTCTTCGGGCGGATCGGCGTGATCCCCGACATGGCGTCGCTCTACCTTCTGCCGCGCAGGATCGGGCTGCCCGCCGCGCGCGAACTGATCCTGACCGCGCGTCGCATGGGGCCAGACGAAGCCCGCGCGCGCGGCCTCGTGGCAGAGATCGTGCCCGGCGACCGGCTCGAAGCCGCAGCGCGGGACCTTGCTGCACGGCTGGCGGATACTGCGGGCGAAGGCTTCGTTGCCGGCAAGCTGGCGCTGAACCATGCCTTCGAGCGCCCTTTCTCATGACCTTGCCGCCTCGTGACCCTGCCCCCGGCCGGCC
>JGI25321J39296_1001076_pt1 | contig 17427 bp, 18 predicted proteins | sample AutmiccommuBRH23_FD_39296 | JGI IMG/M metagenome (IMG submission 39296)
CGCACCAGATATTCGATGGCTGACTTGTGGTTGAGGATCATCTGGGTTTCCAGCGCATCCTTGCCTTCGGCAGCCTGGCCGAATTCGATCAGCCGCTCGGTGTCGAGACGACTATAAGTGTTGCCTTCCAGCTTGGATGATGCCCACGAGAGATCAATGATCAGGCGGTTCAGAATATCGCGCGCAAAAGTGCCTGCGGGCGTTTGCTCGGCAGGCGAGCGGCCCAGACTGTGCAGTTGGGCGCGTAACGACTCAGGCAGATAGGTCGTTTGATTGGTGTGGTATTGCTCAAGAAATTCGTTCTTGTAACTGACCGGTTTGCGTTGTTGGCGCGGTTGGCGAACGTAGGCTTTGATCTCCTCGCCTTCGGAGGAGATCGGAATGTAAACCTCGGCGCCGACCGCATCCGTCGCGTGAACTTGCTCGGTGATATTGGCTTCGATGATTCTGGACTGGCGATAGCGCAAGCCGCGCCCCTTGCCTGTCGGGGCGATCCTTTTTTGATCAGCCAGCTCACCCACGCGGCGTTGCAGAGTGCGGCGGCTGACGATATCGGTCAGGGTGGCATGCAGGCCATCGATGCCGATTCCATTCGGATGCCGGGCAATCTCGGCTTCTATCCTCGCGGTCAAATTCTCTGGGAGTTTTTTTGGCATGCGTCACCCTTTTTAGCGCGTATTGGGTCAATTCGCGCCAAAAGAATAGCTCTATTGGCACGATTAGTCAAAATACGCGCCATCGTGTGGCGCGATAAGTGAGTATCGCGCCACAAAGTCATGTTCCTTATGCTTTTCAAAATAACGGACCATGCGGCAGCATGGTCTGCGGGGATCTGGCCTGAGCCCCTGCGTCTTGGGGTTTCACTCATGGGTATCAGCATGCGCACGTCCTCCCGAACGCACGCTGGAAAGCAGCTTCTCACCATTCGCCACAATATCGGCACTGGCTTCGATCCGATCCTGCATATCCTGAATGATTCGTGCGCGTAGCTCGGTTTGACGGCCCGATCCAGCCTTCGCATCTATCAATCGCTCGATGGCCTCCTCAACGATGCCAGGCAAGGGCTGCCGACCGTCCTTTTTGGCTGACTTTATTCCTGCCGCAACCAGTTCGGACGAATACGCAAGCTCGATGCGTTGCGCTTCGGCTTCATCGTCAGCTGTCCAGGTAACAATCCCTGTAGATCGGCGTCTTCTCCGCTTTTGAGACGATCCGCCCGGCGCAGCAGAATCTCCAGCCTGCCGCAGGCTGCTTGCTGCTTCTTTTGCAGAATCTTGCGTAGCAGTACCTTGAGCTTGCTGAACCTTACCTGCTGCCAATCCGAGGTTCGGAAAACCCGAACTACGGGAAACCCGATCTTCGGTTTCCACGTTCGACTGCTGGCTTTTCAGGGGTGCTTCGTTAGCCCACTGCTCTGGCGTGTAAAGAACCCATCGACGCCCGGCGAAAGTACCATCGTGCGTCTTGATCGACTCCATACGCATTGCACCGACGCGTTCCAGCTCCCGTATCAAGGAGAGAACAGCTTCTCGCCCTTTTGGGTTCATCGTGACCAGATGGGCCAGATTCGGCTTCCAGCCTTTCGGCAAATCCCACAAAAAGGCAAAGAGTCCACGCGCGCCGAAGCTTAACCTGACATCGCGTAACAATGCCCGAGCCATCGGCCTGGAATAATGAACCTCCCCTATCCGGACCAGCTCGTCGCTCATAGCGCAGCCTCCATCTTGCGAGGACGGCCACGGAGCCGTTTTGGCTTGGCTCGTAACAAGGGGGCCACTGCCCCGCTTGGGGCAGGATGACCTGGTACACCCAGTCCGCCAATCCAAGCCTCGATGTCTGCGCGGCGATAACGGAGCAACCGCCCAACTTTGATATGAGCGGGGAATCCTGCTGGTGCAGGTTTGCGGCCATAGGCCCAGTTTTCGATGGTTGCCGGGCTAAGCTTGATTAATTTTGCGACATCATCGATGTCGAGCAAGAGTGAGAGCATCTGCGTGCCTCCATTGAGGACGCAGCCCATGCTATGAAAATACTGGATTGTTTGCGCGCGCCAGTGGATGCGACAAAGGGTGGGCTGCTACGCCCTAAGCCGCGTCACGCGCGGCTAAACCTATTGGGGCGGAAGAGCTTGTTGGCCAGAGTGGCCTGAGGAATCCCCAGTTTGCCGTAAGCAATGCCAAGAGAGTGAGCGGTATAGCGGTTTGACTTCTGACCGAGCAGGCGGAACATGTTGACAGCAGCCTGCGCCAACGACCGCCCTTCTGCCCACCTCTGTCGGAGCAGCCAATTGAATGCATGGGATGATGCACAAATTTTCTTGGCGGCGCGTCTCGCCATCCATATGAGGGCAAACCCGACCAGCATCCCTGCCGCCCCTGCAAAAGCAATCGCGCCAAAAAAATAAGCACAAAGCGTCAAGCTGACAACGTTGCACGCCCAGACTCTCCGGACTTTTTTGAGTCCGGAATCGCCAACAAAATCTAGCGCCAGATTATCTATGTCGTAGCTAAGCATGGCTCGACTATGTCTGCTGTCGCCAGCGCCTGTCAAGCGATCACAAGCACAAATTTTCCGCACAAATCCGTCACATCAAGTGAGGACAACAACAGGACAACTCCGGCACAATTCGGGCACACTTCAACTTGATATAGTCCTGTTTTCAGCTTTCTCGCAGTCACTCTCAAGCAAGCGGCCCTGCAAAATAAAAACCCCGTAAATCATTGAAATTTACGGGGTTTTTTGCATAATGGCGGAGAGGGCGGGATTCGAACCCGCGTTAGGATATTATCCTAAACACGCTTTCCAGGCGTGCGACTTAAACCGCTCATCCACCTCTCCGGGCAGCCGCGCATTCTAATCGAGCATGGGGGGGATGGCAAATCAGCGGCGCTGCAGACACATCCGCTGAAGATTTGCATGGCCGAAAAGCGCGCGCTGCCGCTGACACCTTACTCATTGCGGGGTGAGATAAGGCTTCCAGTCCGGGTTCATGGTGTCGAAACAGGCCTTGTACTCGGCTGTGGCCGTGACCTCGCGGCTTATATCCTCCCAGTTGATGTGGGTGATGGCGTATCCACCTCGCTGCGCCCGGTCCAGTTTGCCTCCGGCAGGAATTCCGCACGCGCTTCGATTTCACCAGCAAGATCGGTTTCTCCCAACGCCTGCAAAATCATCGCCTTCAGCATGAGCGTGCTGCCGTTGGATGACGCAGGATGAAGACGCTCAGATCCGCAATGGCTTCATCCACCCGCCCCATTCGGCCGAGTGCCATACCCCGGCCGAAATAGGCCTTGTCCTGGAATCGTCGAGTTTGATTGCGCTTGTATAGCCGTTGACGGCCTTCGGCAAATCGTTAAGCGCGTAATACGCCTCGCCACGAAGCGTATACAGCACGGCGAAATGCGGCTCGGCGGCAATCAGCCGGCTGTATTCCCTGAGCGCGGCCAAGGCGGCCGCCTGTTTCTGGTCCAGTACGCGCAGGGCCTGACATGGCGAGACGCCTCCCGCTTCAGGTCAGACGCGACGGGCCGGGGGTTTATTCCGGTCCGCCAGACGGCTTACGGGGAGTTCGCCCGGATTTTTAACGTCGGACCCTTGAAAAGCAGGATCCCTATCCCAAGTTACTAGGCACATTTTTTGGAGAGCCCATGCAAACCGACAACAGCACCCCGGATACGGCCCCGGAAGACGCCGCGGAAACCCTGCCCAGCCTCGAGGAAATGCTTCGCGCAGCCGAACTCAAAGCGGAAGAGCATCATGACGCCTGGCTCAGAGCCAAAGCGGAAACCGACACAATGCGTCGCCGTGCGGCGGAAGAAGTGGACCGTGCACGCAAGTTCGGCGTGGAAAGTTTCGCGAGCGAACTGCTGGCGGTAAAAGACAGNCTGGAAGCCGCGCTTTCAGTCGAGACCCCCAGCGTNGAAAACCTCAAGGACGGCGTTGAGCTGACCCTGAAGCAGCTAGTTGCCGTATTCGACCGGTTNCATCTGCACGACATTCATCCGATGGGGGAGAAATTCGACCCGCATCNGCATCAGGCCATCCAGATGATCGAATCCGACCAGCCTGCCAACACNGTAGTGACCGTGCTGCAAAAAGGCTACCGCCTGCATGAGCGCACNTTGCGGCCNGCGCTGGTCATGGTAGCAAAAGGCAAGGATTGAGNCTGCCCCCGGACCGGCTTTATTGCACCGAGTCTTGAAATGGCGGTCATCTCCCCCACATTCGTATCAGTTCAACATTATTTAGAAGGAAAGCACCATGGGACGCATTATTGGCATTGATCTGGGAACCACCAACTCCTGCGTAGCAGTAATGGAAAACGGCAAGCCGAAGGTAATTGAAAACGCCGAAGGCGCGCGTACGACCCCGTCGGTGGTTGCGTATGCCGAAGATGGCGAGATTCTGGTCGGCGCCCCCGCCAAACGCCAGGCTGTCACCAACCCCAAGAACACGCTGTTCGCAGTCAAGCGTCTGATCGGTCGCCGCTTCGAAGAGAAGGAAGTGCAAAAAGACATCGGCCTGATGCCCTATAAAATCGTCAAAGCTGACAATGGCGATGCCTGGGTGGAAGTTCGCGACAAGAAGATGGCCGCGCAGCAGGTATCCGCCGAAACCTTGCGCAAGATGAAAAAAACCGCTGAGGACTACCTNGGCGAAGAAGTTACCGAAGCCGTCATCACGGTGCCNGCCTATTTCAACGACAGCCAGCGCCAGGCNACCAAGGACGCCGGCCGCATTGCCGGCCTNGAAGTCAAACGCATCATCAACGAGCCCACGGCTGCCGCCCTGGCGTTTGGCATGGACAAGAAGGAAGGCGACCGCAAGGTTGCGGTCTATGACCTCGGCGGTGGCACCTTCGACATTTCCATTATCGAGATTACCGAGATGGACGGTGAGCATCAGTTCGAAGTGCTGTCGACCAATGGCGACACCTTCCTCGGCGGCGAAGACTTCGACCAGCGCCTGATCGACTACATCGCCGAGGAATTCAAGAAGGACCAGGGCGTCGACCTCAAGAAAGACGTGCTCGCATTGCAGCGCCTGAAGGAAGCCGCAGAAAAGGCCAAGATCGAGCTGTCGTCGGCGCAGCAGACCGAAGTCAATCTGCCCTATATCACGGCGGATGCCTCCGGCCCCAAGCACCTGGCGGTGAAGGTGACCCGCGCCAAGTTCGAGAGCCTGGTCGAAGACCTGATCACGCGCACCATCGATCCGTGCAAAATGGCGCTGAAGGATGCCGGCCTGTCCACTTCGCAGATCGAAGACGTTATCCTCGTCGGCGGCCAGACCCGCATGCCCAAGGTGATGGACGCGGTGAAGGATTTCTTCGGCAAGGATCCGCGCCGTGATGTCAATCCGGACGAGGCCGTGGCCGTAGGGGCTGCGATCCAGGGCGGCGTGCTGCAGGGCGAAGTCAAGGACGTTCTGCTCCTGGACGTGACGCCATTGAGTCTGGGCATCGAAACCCTGGGCGGCGTGATGACCAAGCTGATCCCGAAAAATACCACGATTCCGACCAAGGCCTCGCAGGTGTTCTCGACCGCCGACGACAACCAGAACGCGGTGACGGTGCACGTGCTGCAGGGCGAGCGCGAAATCGCATCGGGCAACAAGAGTCTCGGTCAGTTCAATCTGTCGGACATTCCGCCCGCACCGCGCGGCATGCCGCAGATCGAGGTCACTTTCGACATCGATGCCAACGGCATTCTGCACGTATCGGCCAAAGACAAGGCNACCGGCAAGGAAAACACCATCCGCATCCAGGCCAGTTCCGGTCTGTCCGAGGACGAAATCCAGCGCATGGTCAAGGATGCNGAAGCCAANGCGGCCGAAGATCACAAGGCGGTTGAATTGGCGACGGCGCGAAACGCGGCTGACGGCATGATTCACTCGGTCANGAAAACCCTCGCCGAGCATGGCGACAAGGTGAGTGCCGATGAAAAGGCGGCGATCGAGACCGCATTGAAGGAAGCCGAAGATGCCGTGCGTGAGGGCGACAAGGACACGATCGAGGCTAAGACCAACGCGCTTGCGACTGCCAGCCACAAGATTGCCGAGCAGATGCAACAGGCCGAACAGGCCAAGGCGCAACCGGCGGACGCCGGCGGCGGGAGCACGGGTGAAGCCGACGACAACGTGGTCGATGCCGAGTTTGAAGAGGTGAAGGACAAATAATCGCGTACGAAAACCGGGTTTCCGGTGGGCCGGGGGAAAGTCGCGCGATGCGCGCCTTTCCCTTTTCCCGTTGGATCCCACTGCGTCCGCACATCCTAGAAATCTGAATCCCGAACCGTGAATTTCCATCCTTGATATGAGCAAACGCGACTATTACGAAGTCCTCGGCGTCGCCAAAAACGCCTCGGACGAAGACCTTAAAAAAGCCTACCGCAAGCTGGCCATGAAGCACCACCCTGACCGCAATCCCGACAAGGATTCGGAGGAGAAATTCAAGGAAGCCAAGCAGGCCTACGAGGTGCTGTCGGATTCGGACAAGCGCGCAACCTATGATCAATTCGGCCATGCCGGCATTGATCAGCAGGCCGGCATGGGGGGTGGGAACGGCAGCGGATTTTCCGATGCATTCTCGGATATTTTCGGCGATATTTTTGGCGGTGGCGGCGGCAATCGCCGTGACCGGGTGTATCGCGGCGCCGATTTACGCTACAACCTTGAAGTCGGACTGGAAGAAGCTGCGCGGGGCACCGAAACCAAAATCCGTATTCCCTCGCTGGAGGAATGCGCCATCTGCCACGGTAGCGGGGCCAAGCCGGGCACGCAACCGATCACGTGCACCACCTGCGGGGGCCATGGACAGGTTCGCATCCAGCAAGGCTTTTTCTCGGTTCAGCAAACCTGTCCCCACTGTAACGGCACCGGGAAAAGGGTTGCCGACCCTTGCACCGCCTGCCAAGGTGAAGGCCGTGTCAAAAAACACAAAACGCTCTCGGTCAAGATTCCCGCCGGGGTCGACAGCGGCGATCGCATCCGGCTGGGGGGCGAAGGCGAAGCCGGCGTCAATGGGGGTCCGCCCGGCGATCTCTTTGTCGTGATTCATCTTAAGGATCATCCGGTTTTCAAGCGCGATGGCGATGACCTGCATTGTGAAATGCCCATCAGTTTTGCTACCGCAGCACTGGGGGGGGATCTCGAAATCCCCACCCTCGATGGTCATGCCAAGATCAAGATTCCAGCGGAAACCCAGTCCGGAAAGGTATTCCGTTTGCGCGGCAAGGGCATCAAGGGTGTACGCAGCCCTGCGCCCGGCGACCTGCTGTGTCACATGCAGATAGAAACCCCGGTCAACCTTTCCGAACGCCAACGCGAACTGTTGCGCGAGTTTGATACCTTGAGTTCTGGGCGCAACAATAACCCCCGTGCCCAGTCGTTCATGGATAAGGTCAAGTCGTTCTTCAGTCAATAAGCAGGACGCAGTACACTCCCGCTACGCCGTGACCCACGGCTCGGGCCGATAGCCGGCGGATGTGCCGCACCAGGTTGCAGCCGGACTGCACACGGCCGCGCTTGTATACTGCATTAAAGTTAATAATTATTGTTGGCTGAACTCATCTATTATTCTCTCATTCACCTGAGCGAATTTTAGTGGGACTCTCGCCTGAAATCAGGCGGCGATCGGATTACGGTCAGGGCTTTTTCCTCCATCGTCCGGAGGCCTTCGCCAGTCTCCCTGATGCCGTTCAGCAATATCGGTTGATGACTATGGCACCGGCTATTCCTCGCTAGCGTATCTGAAGCGGCTTCCGGCGGGCGAACTCAAGATTGAGCGGTCATTCGTGATGAATATGGCCAATGATCCGAATGATGTGGTGATTATTCGTTCGCCTGCGCCCACATCCAGTTCGGGCAGGCCACGGTGCGGAAAGTGTGTAAGGACTGATCAGGCAGGTTGCGCTGTTGTCGGGAACAAGCGAAAAAAGTTCTGCGTGGTTGCCTCGCCTACAGCCTCCACCGTCATGCCTCGGATCCGCGCAATCTCTTCTGCCACATGTTTCACAAAGCCAGGCTGGTTCGTCTTGCCGCGATAAGGAACCGGCGCCAGATAAGGGGAGTCGGTTTCGATCAGCATCCGTTCGAGCGGAATGGCTGCCGCCACCTCGCGCAGTGCGGTGGCATTCTTGAAGGTGACAATGCCAGAGAATGAAATATAAAAACCTTGCGCAATCGCCGCGTCGGCTACCGCCAGGCTCTCGGTAAAACAGTGCATGACCCCGCCCGCTTCGCCTGCCTTTTCCTCGCGCATGATGCGCAAGGTGTCCTCTGCGGCTGACCGGGTGTGAATCACAAGCGGCTTGTGCGTGGCGCGTGCTGCACGGATGTGGGTGCGGAACCGTTCGCGCTGCCACTCCAGATCGCCGGTCAGCCGAAAATAATCGAGGCCGGTTTCGCCAATGGCCACCACGCTGGGGTGGTCGGCCAGCGCCACCAGTTCATTCACGGTGGGTTCGGTACAGTCCTCGTGGTCGGGATGAACCCCAACCGATGCATACACGTTTGGGTAGGCCTCGGCCAACGCCAGCACTTCGGGAAATTTTTCCAGTTCCACGCTGATGCAAAGGGCATGACTGACCTGATTATTCTCCATGAGCGCGAACACCTCGGGCAGCTTGTCGGCGAAATCAGGAAAATTGATATGACAGTGGGAATCGATATACATACGGTACCAGCGCGCAATCGCGCAGTGCTATCTGGAGAACCTGTGCACCGTGTTACATGGTGTGGGTCGGACGTACTGATTTTAGCGAACCACCGAGCAATCCTTCAATCTTATTTTGCGCAGCCTTGCCGCTTTCATTGAACGCAAACTGCACGCCCACCCCTTGCGTGCGGCCCCCATGGGCGCCAACAGGCGTAACCCACACGACTTTACCCGAGACGGGCAGCTTGGAGGAGTCTTCCATCAAAGTCAGCAACATGAAGACTTCTTCGCCCATTTTGTAGCTTTTGTTGGTAGGAATGAACAACCCCCCGCCTTTGATGAAAGGCATATAGGCCGCAAAGAGGGCGGATTTCTCCTTGATCGACAAGGAGAGTACGCCGGGTCTGACTTGGCCGATGGTATCGTGGGGTGTTGCGCTCATGGTTCACTCTCATCAATCAAAAAGGTGCCGATATTGAATCAGCCAGGCTTCCTGCTGCAGGCTCCGATTCAGGGGATGCAGCAAGGTGCGGCCTGATGCAACATGGACCTGTCCCAGCGCCAGCAGTTTCGGCAGATTGACCTGCGCGCCGAGCCGGGTGAGGCTCTCGTCAAAATCGCGATTGAACTGCACGCGGCTTTGCAACCTGACCGCCAGCAAATCGCCCAGCCACTTGTACGCTACCGTGTACCAGGTCTGCGGCTTGACGGTTTTCCAGCGTTCAGCCAGCGTAACGGGATCCAGCTGATCGGGACGCGCCAGGCCATCCAGTATGCTACGGCGCACGTCGAGGTCAGTCCCTTCGTGCCACATCACGGCGTCCAGCGGCGCCCCGCCGGCCAGGGCGAGCAATGTCGGGGCATCGAGTATCTGCTGCCGGTCCAGCCATTGCAGCGCCTGTTCCGCCGCAGGCAACCCAATATCCAGCCTCATGCAACGGCTACGTATCGTCGGCAACAACTGCCGCGCCTGATCGGATACCAGTACGAACACCGTATTTAACGGCGGTTCCTCGAGTACCTTTAACAATGCGTTGGCGGCCGCCAGATTAAGGCTGTTGGCCGGGTTGACCAGCACCACGCGAAACCCGGCACGATAAGTGGAGAGCTGAACAAAATTCACGATATCGCGGGCCTGGTCCACTTCGATGGCAGCTGCCAGGCGGGTCTCGCCCTCCTTGCTGGTTTTCTCCTGCAACCCGAGTAGCCGGAAATCGGGATGGGCGCCGGTTTCCAGCCAGTGGCAGGCCGGACACCTGCCGCAGGCCGCGCCATTGGGCTGGGGTGTTTCGCAAAGCAGTGCATGGGCCCATGCTTGCGCTAATGCGCTCTTGCCCACGCCGCGCGGCCCTGCGATCAAGAGGGCCTGCGCGGGCCGGGATCGGGTTGCGAGCAGGCGCTGCCACTGGGTTTGGAGCCAGGGATAAGGCGCACTCATTGCACGCCCAGCAATAACTGAATTATTTCGCTTTGCAGCGCATCGATGCCTTGACGCGCATCCAGTATGCGGACACGCATCGGATCGGCCCCGGCACGTTCGAGGTAAGCGGCCCGGACCCGATTGAAAAAGCTGCNGGCCTCGCGCTCGAAGCGATCNGCCTCGCGTGCGGCCGAGCGGCGCGCTTCCGCCACCTCGGGAGGCACGTCGAACAGCAGCGTCAGATCGGGCTGAAAGCCCTGCTGAACCCAGGCTTCAAGTGCTGCAACACGTTCGACAGCAATACCCCGGCCGCCGCACTGATAGGCGTAACTGGCATCAGTAAAGCGATCGGATACCACCCAGGCGCCGCGTTCAAGCGCCGGCCAGATCAAGCCTGCCAGATGTTGCTGCCGCGCGGCAAACATCAGCAACAATTCGGTATCGGCAGCCATGTTGCGATGCAGCAGCAGCTCGCGCAAGGCTTCTCCGAGCGGCGTCCCCCCGGGCTCGCGCGTGACGACGACTTCCCTGCCCTGTCTGCGCAGCCAGTCAGCCACGAATTCGAGGTGCGTGCTTTTCCCCGCGCCATCGACGCCGTCGAGGGTGATGAATTTACCGGACCGCGTCATCGTTGATAGCGGTTCACCGCCTTGTTATGGGCGTCGAGATTACTCGAAAACACGTGGGTCCCGTCGCCGCGTGAAACGAAGTACAGTGCATCGGTCTTGGCCGGATTAAGCGCGGCCTGGATCGCAGCTTCGCTCGGCATGGCTATCGGCGTCGGCGGCAGGCCGGTGCGCGTGTAGGTGTTATAGGGCGTATCGGTTAGCAGGTCGACTTTGCGGAGGTTGCCGTCGAAGCCTTTTCCCAGGCCATAGATAACGGTCGGGTCGGTCTGCAGGCGCATCCCCAGCTTGAGCCGGTTGAGGAAAACCCCCGCAATCTGCGGCCGCTCAAATGCCGCGCCGGTTTCTTTTTCCACAATTGACGCCATGATAAGCGCTTCATAGGGACGGCTGTAGGGGAGTCCGAGCGCGCGCTTATACCAGGCGGCCATCAGTTTCTGGTGCTGACGTTGATAGGCGCGACGCAACACNCTGATATCNGAGGTATGCGGCGCGTAGAAATAGGTGTCCGGAAAAAGCAGGCCTTCTGGATGCGTCTCTTCGGCCCCAATNGCACGTAAAAGGTCGGCATTGCTCATCCCGGCACTTTCGTTAANCAGCAACGGCTGGCCGCCCAGCGCTGCCCGAACGTCCTGCCAATTCCATCCCTCGATGAAACGCACCGTCGCCTGGTAAATTTCGCCACGCTCGATCTTGCCAAGCAGCTCCAGCGGCGTCAGCGGTTTGTCCAGCACATAGACGCCCGCTTTCAGCGTGCTTCCCCTACCCAGGGTGCGTCCCAGCAACCAGAACACCTGCGCGTTACCGATCACACCCTCGCGCTCCAGCATTGCGCTCAGGCTGCGCAAATGCGTGCCGGGGGGGACATTGACCGTTTTAGGCAGCGGCGCAAACTCCAGGGACTGATTGCCATACCATGCCATCCCGCCAACGCCCAGCAGAGAGAACAGAAGAACCAGCTGGATCAGACGCTTAATCAAGATTTTCATACAGGGCATCATTCAAGGTTGTTGTCCAGCCTGCAGGCGGCCAGGTCACGTCATCGAGCCTTGAGACCCGGCGTACGCCCATCACGGAGTTGCAGATCATCACTTCATCGGCTGCGAGTATAGCGCCTGGCAGCCAGCGCCCGACATGGACGCGAATACCACGCCGTTTCATGGCCCGTAGCAGTCGGGCCCGTGCGACGCCCGCTACGCCGCTGTCCTGTAGCGCGGGGGTGTAAAGATCGTCTCCCCTGGCCCAAAACAGATTGCTCATCACACCACCAATCACCGCGTCGCTGTCGTCACACAGAATGCCCTCGAAAATAGCGGGATCCTCCCATTCGGCTCGTGCCAGTACATTCTCCAGCCGATTCAAATGCTTGATTCCGCCGAGCCGAGGTTGTCGCGCCAAGCGAAGGGTGCACCAGCGAGCGGTGATATCGATCGGCGCCCCCGCTTGCGCATAACCGGGAAGCGGCGCTGACAGGACAATCCGCGTGCCCTTCAAGCCAGCGGGATACGCATAACCGCGCGCACCCGTACCGCGCGTCAGCATAATCTTGACGACGCCATCAGCGGCTTCTGCAACCCGGTCAATTTCGCCGCTTAATAGATCCATGTCGGGGCAATCGAGCGCGAGTGCCGCACAATCTGCGGCCAACTTCGCATACTGATCGGGCCACCACAAGCGTTGGCCGGCGCGTACGCACAGCGTACGAAATACGCCATCGCCATAGGCAAGGCCGCGATCCTGCGCGCGCAGGGTCTCGAGCGGCTCGCCATCGACCAGAATCATGCGAAATCCAGCGCGCGCAGCAAGCCCTGTGCCTTGGCACGGGTTTCTGCAAGTTCGCGCTGCGCGACGGAGTCGGCGACGATGCCGGCACCAGCACGGAAGCGCAATGTGCGATCCTGCAGCAGGAAGCTGCGGATCAGGATATTCAAATCAAAACTGCCATCGCAGTTGATATAGCCCACGCTGCCAGTGTAGCTGCGACGTGGCGTCTGCTCCAGCTCGCGGATAATCTGCATCGTCCGCACCTTGGGGCAACCGGTGATCGTGCCGCCGGGGAATACTGCCCGCAGGGCATCNAATACGCACATGTCGCGGCGCAGCTGNCCNCATACCGTGGATTCAATATGGTGAACATGGCGATAACTGGCNATTTCCATCAAGGCCGGCACGCTCACCGTACCGGGATCGCAGACCCGTCCCAAATCATTGCGCTCCAGGTCCACCAGCATGACGTGTTCGGCCTGCTCTTTGGGATGCGCCAGCAAGCGGGCCCGCTGGGCCGCGTCTTCTGCCGCGTCGTCGCTTCGTGGATGCGTCCCGGCAATCGGGCGTGTAACCAGCAGCCCATTCCGATCCAGATGCACCAGCCGTTCAGGCGAGGAACTGACAATCGCCCAGTCATCCATATGCACCAGCGCCGAAAAGGGTGCCGGATTTTTATCCATCAGCCGCGTAAACAAGGCTGCGGCAGAAACCGGTTCCTCAAACGACGCTTGCCAGCCGCGCGACAAATTCACCTGAAACACATCCCCCGCGCGAATGTATTCCTGAATGCGCGCCACGCCAGCCAAAAATGCGGCAGGGTCATCTTCTAACAGGGCCACCGGCGAAGCCAATGCCGGCAGGGCTTGCAGAGGCTGCTGAAGATCCTGCGCCATCAGCTCAAGCAAGGCGTGGTGACCCGACTCCGCCATCAATACACAGCGCCCGCTGACGCGGTTGATGAGAATCGCAGCCGGGATACGGGCCAGCCAGGCCAGGGGGAAATCCGGATCGTCCACCATTCCCACGCTGGGTTCGAAGAGTCCGCCCAATTCATAGGAGAAAACACAAAGCCACCCCCCGCTGAAAGGCAAGCCATGGGCAGCCCCGCTCGATTGATAGGGGTTACGTCGCATCGCAGGGTGACACTGCAACCCATTCTGGCCATCGGCCCGCGATACCCGCATTGTTTCCTGCGGAAAGGCAAACAGCACATCCCAGCCGGTGTCGCCGCTACTTTGAATCAACCCCGGATAACGCGCGGGTTGCGCGGCTTGCAGGGCGACCAGATCAGGCCGCGGTTGCTGAGATGGTACCCCCCACTCCCTGATTTCCGGCGCAGTCACACAATCGGACGGGCAGGTCAAACGCGTTTGAAAACAAGCGAACCGTTGGTGCCGCCAAATCCGAAATTGTTTTTGAGTGTGGCGTCAATCTTCATATCGCGTGCGGTGTTGGCGCAATAATCAAGATCGCACTCCGGATCTTGCGAGAAAATATTGGTGGTGGGCGGCGAGACTTGATGATGGATGGCCAGCACTGTGAAGACGGATTCCACCCCACCCGCTCCACCCAGCAAATGCCCCGTCATCGATTTGGTCGAGTTGATCACGGTCTTGTAGGCCGCATCGCCGAGCGCGAGCTTGATCGCTTCGGTTTCGTTTTTATCGCCCANCGGCGTTGAGGTACCGTGAGCATTGATGTACTGCACCTCGTCGGCGTTGAGNCTCGCGTCGCGCAAGGCATTCTGCATTGAGCGCATCGGCCCGTCGGTNCTCGGGGCCGTCATATGATAAGCGTCACCGCTCATGCCAAANCCTGCCACCTCGGCATATATCCTGGCGCCCCGCGCCATGGCATGCTCGTATTCTTCCAGCACCAGTACGCCGCCGCCCTCGCCCAGCACGAAGCCATCCCGGTCCTTGTCCCACGGCCGACTGGCGGTTGCCGGATCGTCATTGCGGGTAGAAAGCGCCCGCGCTGCCGCAAACCCCCCCAAGCCCAGCGGCGAGATGGCACATTCCGCACCGCCTGCGATCATGACATCAGCGTCGCCATGCTGGATCATCCGTGCGGACAATCCAATGGCATGAAGACCGGTGGTGCATGCCGTGACCACTGCAAGGTTAGGCCCCTTGATTCCATAGAGTATGGAAAGATTGCCTGAAATCATGTTGATAATGGAACCCGGAATAAAGAAGGGAGAAATCTTCCTTGGGCCGGACTCCATCAATAGCGTGTGGGTATCCTCGATCAGCGGCAGACCGCCGATTCCGGAACCGATATTGACCCCAATCCGGTGGGCGTTGGCGTCGGTCACTTCGATCCCGGAATCGCGGACCGCCTGAACACCCGCTGCCATGCCGTACTGGATAAAGATATCCATGCGCCGGGCTTCTTTGGGGTTGAGGTATTGCTCCACGTCAAAATCCTTCACCTCGCCCGCAATCTGGGCGGCAAAGGGCGATGGATCAAAACGGGTGATCCGGGCAATGCCGGACCGGCCCGCCACCAAATTACCCCAGGCTTCGGGGATGGTATTGCCGACCGGGGAAATAATGCCCAGGCCGGTGACGACAACGCGACGTATGGACAAAAGTCAGTCCTTTACTCTGTTAACGATCAGCTCGAGTGGCTATTGACGTAGTCAATCGCCTGCTGGACGGTGGTGATTTTTTCTGCGTCTTCGTCAGGGATTTCGCAGCCGAACTCTTCTTCCAGCGCCATCACCAACTCAACCGTGTCGAGCGAGTCGGCGCCCAGGTCGCCTACAAAGGAAGACTCGTTCTTGATGTCCGCCTCGTTGACGCCCAATTGTTCGGCGACGACTTTAATTACACGCTGTACGTTATCCATTACTGATCCTCTCTTGAAATAAGGCCCCAATAGAATTGAAGCCATGAAAATTGAAGCCGGACGATTTTACCAAACTTTCCGCCCCGATTACGCCATGTACATTCCACCATTGACATGCAAGGTGGTGCCGGAAATATAGCCCGCTGCTGGCGACGCCAGAAATGCAACAGCCTGCGCAATATCTTCGACCGACCCCAGGCGTCCCAGCGGGATATGTTCCAACAAGGCCTGCCGCTGCGCTTCGGGCAGGGCGCGGGTCATGTCGGTGTCGATAAAACCGGGCGCCACGCAGTTGACGGTGATATTGCGGCTGCCCACTTCGCGTGCCAGCGATTTGGTAAAGCCCATGATGCCGGCCTTGGCCGCACTGTAATTGGTCTGTCCGGCGTTGCCCATCGAACCCACCACCGATGCGATGGAAATGATGCGCCCGCTACGCGTCTTCATCATCGCGCGCAGTACCGCGCGCGACAGGCGAAACACGGATGTCAGGTTGGTCGCCATGATGTCGTCCCACTCCGCGTCTTTCATCCGCATCAGCAGGTTGTCGCGGGTGATGCCGGCGTTGTTGACCAGGATGCCGATGTCGCCATGCAACGCATTGATGGTGGTGATGACCGCTTCGACTTCAGCCGCGCTGGTGACATTGAGATTCATGCCGCCGCCCTTGATGTTGGCGGCTGCGAGATAATCGCCGATGGCCTCGGCGCCCTTGTCGCTGGTGGCGGTGCCGATCACCGTGGCGCCCGAACGCCCCAGCTCAAGCGCGATGGCCTGGCCAATTCCTCGGCTGGCGCCCGTAACGAGGGCAATCTGTCCTTGCAGCATCATGTCTCCTTATTGATTGAGTGCAGCTTGCAGGCTGGCTTCGTCGACCAGCACGCGCGTCGGCAGGCTGTCGTCGATGCGTTTGCCCAGGCCGGCCAGCACCTTGCCGGGGCCGCATTCGATCACGCATCCCATCCCTGCGGCCTTTAGCGCCTGCACCGTTTCAACCCAGCGCACCGGGGTATGCAGTTGCCTGGCCAGCGCCACACGGATCGCGCCGGGTTCGGCATGGCTCAGCACATCCGTGTTGTGCAGCACCGGAATCGAAGGTACCTTGATCGTGATGGTGTGCAGATGCGCGAGCATTTTTTCGGCTGCGGGCAACATCAGCGAGGAATGCGACGGCACACTGACCGGCAACGGCAACGCGCGCTTGGCGCCCCGCTCCTTTGCCAGCGCCATGGCGCGCTCGACGGCAGCCTTGTTGCCCGCAATCACCACCTGGCCGGGGGAGTTGAAATTGACCGCCTCAACCACTTCGCCGGCGGCGGCGTCCGTACAGACGCCCCGAACCGCATCGTCTTCCAGTCCCAGAATCGCGGCCATCGCGCCCACACCTTCGGGCACGGCGGCCTGCATGACTTCTGCGCGAAAACGCACCAGTTTAATGGCATCAGTAAAACCCAGCGCACCCGCAGCCACCAGCGCCGCATATTCGCCCAGGCTGTGACCCGCCAGCAACGCGGGTTGAACCCCGCCAACGGCACGCCACACCCGCCAGGCGGCCACATCGGCTGCCAGCATCGCCGGTTGGGTGTTGATGGTCTGATTCAGCAGATCAACCGGGCCATCGGTCACCACCGCCCAGAGATCCTGGCCCAGCGCATCGGAGGCTTCTGAAAAAGTGAAGCGCACTTCGGCGCGCTCGCCCCAGCCCTGCATCATGCCGACGGATTGCGAGCCTTGACCGGGAAATACAAATGCCAGAGTTTGATTGTCGAGGGCCACTACGTAATCCTTTTATGCCTTGGGTTATGCCAATTAGGCATTTAATATTTGATGAGCGCGGAGCCCCAGGTGAAGCCGCCGCCAAAGGCTTCCATCAGCACGGTCTGACCACGCTGGATACGACCATCGCGCACCGCCACGTCAAACGCCAGCGGCACCGATGCCGCCGAGGTGTTGCCGTGATCCGCCACGGTAGTCACGACCTGATCCATGCTCATGCCGAGCTTCCTGGCGGTAGCGGAAATGATGCGGATATTGGCCTGATGCGGCACCAGCCAGTCGATATCGGACTTCCGCAAGCCGTTGGCTTCCAGCGTTTCGTCGACGAT
>JGI25321J39296_1001080_pt1 | contig 17379 bp, 16 predicted proteins | sample AutmiccommuBRH23_FD_39296 | JGI IMG/M metagenome (IMG submission 39296)
GCGCGCGGCGCGATGCGCCACTCCCGCGCCCGCAGCAAATGGTGCCGGCACACGCCCCGGCGAAGATGCGGATCGTCGCCATCGGCGCGTCGACCGGCGGCCCGCCCGCGCTCCATACCCTGCTCGCGGGATTGCCGAATACGTTTCCAGCGCCGATAGTGATCGTCCAGCATATGGCGACGGGCTTTATCCAGGGGTTCGTCGAGTGGCTGCGGCTATCGACGAGTCTGCCGGTTCACGTTGCCGTCCACGGCGAGCCCATTCTTCCCGGCCACGTCTACCTTGCGCCCGACGATTACCAGATGAAGCTGGAACGCAGCGGCAGGATCGCCCTGACCCGGGACGCGCCCGAAAACGGGCTGCGCCCGTCGGTGTCTCATCTTTTCCGTTCGATTGCCGATAACTACGGGGGCGACGCCGTCGCCGGCCTGCTCACCGGCATGGGACGCGACGGCGCCGAGGAACTGCGGTTGTTGAAGGAAAAGGGCGCCATCACTTTCGCCCAGGACAAGGAAAGCTCGGTCGTGCACGGCATGCCGGGTGCGGCGATCAGGCTCGATGCGGCGACGTTTGTGCTGCCCCCGGACAAGATTGCCGCAGTGCTGGTGAATCTGGCGAACAATGGTCACGCGCAATGGAGGCATTCATGAAGTCGGCCCAGAGTAAAAACGGTAGCGTTGAAATCCTCATTGCCGAGGACAGCCCGACCCAGGCCGAGCAGTTGCAAAATCTGCTTGAAGGACACGGCTACAAGGTGACGGCTGCCGCAAACGGCAGGCAGGCGCTCGAAGCGCTGCGGCGGCACAAGCCGTCGCTGGTCATCAGCGACATCGTGATGCCCGAGATGAATGGCTACGAGCTGTGCCAGGCGATCAAGGACGACGCGGCGCTGAAGGAGATTCCGGTCGTCCTGGTGACCACGCTGGCCGACGTGCTGGACATCATGAAGGGGCTGGAGTGCGGCGCCGACAACTTCATCCGCAAGCCGTACGAGGAGAAATACCTGCTCGCGCGCGTCGATTACCTGCTGATGAACCAGGAAATGCGCAAAAGCCAGAAGATGCAGATGGGGATGGAAATCCATCTCGGCGGGCAGAAACATTTCATCACCGCCGAGCGGCAGCAGATCGTGGACCTGCTGATTTCGGTCTACGACGAGGCGGTCCATCTCAACGAGGAACTCAAGGTGCGCCAGGCCGAACTGGCCGACTCGAACCGCGCGTTGAACGGCCTCTACCGCATCGCCGAGGGGCTGAATCATGCGGTGAGCGAGCGCGATGTCTGCGAAAAGGCGCTCGAACATGCGCTGGAACTGCCGGGCGTGCGCGCGGGCTGGATCTTCCTGCGGGAGGGCGAGACCGGCTTCCGGCTCGCCGCCGCGCGCAACCTGCCGCCGGCCTTGCGGGAGGCGGGCGCGATGGAGGGCCTGTGCGAATGCCGACGCCGCCTGCTCGCGGGCGAACTGGATCATGTCACCAACCTCGTGGAATGCGAGCGGCTCGGCAAGGCGAAGGGGGACACCCAGGGCCTGCGCCATCACGCCAGCGTGCCCTTGTGGAACGGCGACCAGATGCTGGGCGTCATGAACCTGGTCGGCGCGGACCAGGGCCTGTTCCGGGAAGACGAACTGGAAACGCTCTACAGCGTTGGCCACCAGGTGGGCATCGCGCTGGAGCGCGCGCGGCTGCACGAACATCTGGAGCAACTGGTGGCGGAGCGGACCGCGGCGCTCGCGGCCGAAGTGGAACAACGCAAGCGCATCCAGGAAGACCAGGCGCGGCTGGTCGCCATCATCGAGGAAACGCCCGACCTGATAGGCACATCGGCGCCGGACGGCCGCCTGCTCTATGTCAACAAGGCGGGGCGCAGACTGCTCGGGCGGAACGCGGACGAGGATCTATCCGGACTGCGTTTACAGAACTACTATCCGGAATGGGCGCTCAAGGTGATACTGGAGGACAGCATACCTCATGCGATCGGGCACGGGGCATGGAGCGGGGAAACGGCGCTCCTTGATCGCGCCGGCCGCGAAATCCCCGTGTTGCAGGTAATCATCGCGCACAAGAACGAACGCGGCGAGTTGCAGTACCTGTCCACCATCACGCGCGACATCACCGAGCGCAAGGCGGACGAGGCCAAGATCACGCGTCTCAACCGCATCTACAGCGTGCTCAGCGGCATTAACACGACCATCGTGCGCGTGCGCGAGCCCCAGGAACTCTTCGACGAGGCCTGCCGCATCGCGGTGGAACTCGGCAAGTTCATTTTCGCCTGGATCGGCACGCTCGACGCGGACACGCAGCGGGTCACGCCGGTCGCCCGGGCGGGCCATGACGATGGCTACCTGTTGTCGCAGATCAATTTGAGCGTTGCGGACGATGCGCCGGGAAATTGCCCGCTGACGGCCCGCGCCCTGGCCCGGAGGCAGCCGGTCGTCTGCAACGACATCGCCACCGATGAATCACTGCAAGCCTCGCGTGCCGACGCCTTGCAACGCGGCTATCGTTCCGCGGCGGTGTTTCCTCTGATAGTGGAAGAACGGCCGGTCGGCGTATTCGTGCTCTACGCGCCGGAGGCGGACGTGTTCGACGACGAGGAAATGCGGCTGCTGGTCGAGATGGCCGGCGATATTTCCTTCGCGCTGGACCATATCGAAAAAGAGACGCGCCTCGATTATCTGGCTTATTACGATGCCGTTACCGGCCTGCCGAACCGCACGCTGTTCCTGGATCGCGTCGACCAGAAAATCGGTGTCGCCCGTCGCGACGGCAAGGTGTTTTCCGTCATCATGCTCGACCTCAACCGCTTCAGCGGTATCAATGAAACCCTGGGCCGGCAGGCCGGCGACGATCTGTTGCGCCAGCTCGCGCAGCGGCTGCAGGGCATGCTCGGCGAAACGGATATCCTGGCCCATTTTACAGCCGACTACTTCGGTATCGCCACCCATTGCGAGAGCACCAGCGACAACCTCGTTCATCTCCTGAAACAGATATTGTCCGCGATCCAGGATCAGCCCTTCCTGGTCGGCGGGCAGGAACTGCGTATGTCGGCGAGGGCCGGGGTGGCATCTTATCCCGCCGACGGCCGGGACATCGAGACGCTGTTCCACAATGCCGAATCGGCGCTGAAAAACGCCAAGCTCTCCGGCGACAGGTATCTGTTCTACACCCCCGCGTTCAATGCGCTGGTCGCCGAGAAGCTGTCGCTCGAAAACAAGCTGCGCCGGGCGCTGGAGCAGGAGGAGTTGGTGCTGCATTACCAGCCCAAGGTCAATCTCGAGAGCGGGCAGATTTGCGGCCTGGAAGCGCTGATGCGCTGGAACGATCCCGAAAACGGTCTGGTTCCGCCGATAAAGTTCATTCCCTTGCTTGAAGAAACCGGGATGATTCTCGAGGCGGGTCGTTGGGCATTGGAGAAAGCGGTATCGGATACTCTGGCATGGCAGTCGAAAGGCCTGGTGGCTCCCCGGATTGCCGTCAATGTTTCCGCGATCCAGCTACAGCAGAAAGATTTCGTCGACATGGTGGCGCAGGTGGTAAGCGGCGCCAAAAGCGCGGCGGTGAAACTGGAGCTCGAGATTACCGAGAGCCTCATCATGCAGGACATCGAAGCCAACATCCTGAAGCTCCGGGCGATACGGGAGATGGGCGTCGAGGTCGCGATCGACGACTTCGGCACCGGCTACTCCTCGCTCAGCTATCTCGCCAAACTGCCTCTCAACGCCTTGAAGATCGACCGGGCGTTCATCGTCAACATGGCCAGCAACGCCGATGATCTGAATATCGTCGCCGCCATCATTTCCCTGGCGCATTCCCTGAATCTGCGGGTGATTGCAGAAGGCGTGGAAACCGAGGAACAGGCGAATCTGCTGCGGTTGCACAAATGCGACGAGATTCAGGGGTATTTGTTCAACCCGGCGGTTCCGGCGGAGCAAATCGAGCGCTTTCTGCGTGAGGGGAAATTGCTGAGCTGAATTCGCGTGCAGGCTGATGGCCTGCGCGCGGGCGCCTGCGAGCGGCGAGGAGATGCGCTTGTTTCCCAAATTCGGATTTCCTTGGTGCCGGCCCCGACAGCATCGAACGGTTTCCAGTCCGTCCGGGAATGCCAACAAGTCGTCGTAGGCGGAGACCCACCCAGCGAATCTCTTTTTCGTCACTCATCACCACCGCGATTTCCGACAGCGCGCCGAGTCAGTGCCCCAACACAATCGGCGCGTGGGCAGCGGCGGGGACCTTGGCAATGGACATGGACGGACTGGCGGGGTGTTTACACTTTCAGTTCGGGGGGCAGGTGCGGCGCGAGGACTTGCAGCATTTGTGCGAACACTCTGGGTGTGGCGGCGACGATGTTGCCGGATTCCAGAAAACCTTCATCGCCCATGAAGTTGCCGACCAGTGCGCCGGATTCCTGTGCGATCAGGCTGCCGGCAGCGAGGTCCCACGGCTTCAGGTGCATTTCCCAGAAGCCGTCGTAACGGCCGCAGGCCACATAGGCCAGATCAAGTGCGGCCGAGCCGGGGCGACGCAGGCCCGAGGTGGCGCGCATCATGTCGCGGAACATGTTGATGTAGGCTTCGGAGAAGCTGAAATCGGTGTAGGGGAAGCCGGTGCCGATCAGGCATTCGGCAAGCTTGCTGCGCTTGCTGGCACGAATACGGCGGTCGTTGAGCATGGCGCCGCGGCCGCGGCTGGCGGTGAAAAGTTCGTTGCGTGCCGGGTCGAATATCACGGCCTGGGTGATCTGGCCCTTTTGCTTGAGCGCGATGGAAACCGAATATTGCTGCAGGCCATGCAGGAAATTGGTGGTGCCGTCGAGCGGGTCGATGATCCATTGATAGTCTTCGTTGTTCTTGGCGTCGGTCTGCCCCGACTCCTCTGCTAAAATCCCGTGGTTCGGGTAGGCGTCGAGCAGGGTTTCGATGATGGCGCGCTCGGCCATCTGATCGACCTCGGTTACATAATCGCGATCCTGTTTGCTGCGTACGGTGAGCTGGTCGAGGTCGAGGGAGGCGCGATTGATGATCGCCCCGGCTTTGCGGGCGGCTTTCACCGCCGTATTGAGCATGGGATGCATGATGTCTGGCTTATGGATTCAAAGAACGAGCCCTTATTTTACTTGATGTATGACACCTTCAGACCCGAAATTTCTCGCCAATATACGTATCGTGCTGGCGCGCACCAGTCACCCCGGCAACATCGGCGCTGCGGCACGCGCGATGAAAACGATGGGGCTGTCCCAGTTGTATCTCGTCCAGCCGTATCTTTTTCCCAACAGCCAGGCCGATGCGATGGCAGCGGGTGCCGCCGATCTGCTGTCTACGGCCCATGTGTGCAGCACGCTCGACGAAGCGCTTGCCGGTACGACGCTGGCGCTTGGCGTTTCAGCGCGCCGCCGCGATATCATGGCCGAAGTGCTGACGCCGCCTGAAGCTGCGACCCGTTTGCTGTCCGATGCACAGGCGTCGCCGGTGGCCCTGGTGTTTGGTCATGAGGCCAGCGGCCTGTCCAACGAGGAATTGAGCCTGTGCCAGGGCCTGGTGACCATTGCTGCCAACCCTGAATACAGTTCGCTGAATCTGGCGGCAGCCGTTCAGGTTTTGAGCTACGAAATTCGCCAGACATGGCTGGCACACCCTTCCTGGCCCCGGCCTGAGGTCGAGGCTGCCACGCTGGAAGACGTCGAGCGGTTTTACGGTCATCTCGAGACCGCGCTCACCGAACTGGAGTTTCTCAACCAGGGCTCCCCGGGAAAGCTGATGCTCAAGCTGCGATGGCTGTTTGCCCGCACCCGGTTGGCGCAGGAAGAAGTGAATATCCTGCGTGGCATTCTGACTGCCGCGCAGTCAGCCAAGCGACGTTCGCAGCCTCGGCGGAACCCCGATGCAGAATAGTTGACTAAAATACTCGGAAATAGCATCCTCAGGCGCATGAACCTGCTCAACCAACTCAAGGAAGATATTGCGGTCGTTTTCGACCGCGATCCGGCAGCGCGCTCGACGTTTGAAGTCATCACGACCTACCCCGGTTTTCACGCCATCGTCATCCACCGCCTGACCAACAAGCTGTGGCGCATGGAATTGAAATGGCTGGCCCGCTTTGTCTCGCATGTTGGCCGCTGGCTGACCGGTATCGAAATTCATCCAGGCGCAACCCTGGGTCGTCGCGTATTCATTGATCATGGTATGGGGGTAGTCATAGGGGAGACGGCCGATATTGGCGATGACTGCACGCTCTATCATGGTGTCACCCTTGGCGGCACCTCGTGGAACAAAGGCAAGCGGCATCCCACCCTGATGCGCGGCGTGGTGGTGGGGGCGGGCGCCAAAATCCTCGGCCCGATCACGATTGGCGCCAATGCCCGCGTCGGCTCCAACGCCGTGGTGGTGAAAGACGTGCCGGCTGACGCCACNGCGGTGGGGATCCCGGCCCGAATTCTGGATAGCAACGCGGAAAAGCAGCGCAACCGNCAGGCGGAAAAGCTCGGNTTTTCCGCNTACGCCATNTCGGCCGACATGAACGATCCCGTCGTCAAGGCAATCCATGGTCTGGTGGATCATTCTGCGCATATCGATCACCGTCTGGAGCTGATTCTCGCGCAGCTGGAGAAACTCGGTGTGGAAATGCCCCCGGGTCAGGATAAACCCGATGACTTCGACCCGAACTATTTGAACAAAATAGTTGACTAAATTGCTAGGTTAAGCAATAGTTGACCAAATTGCTCGGGAATTTTACCGTTCGGGCGAACTACAGGAGAAGTCTCATGAGGTTGACTACCAAAGGGCGTTTCGCAGTCACTGCCATGCTGGATCTGGCCTTGCGCGGCGGCAAGCATCCGGTCACGCTCGCAGGCATCAGTGAGCGCCAGGATATCTCGCTGTCGTATCTGGAACAACTTTTCAGCCGCCTGCGCCGCCATGAGCTGGTCGAGAGCGTACGGGGGCCGGGCGGCGGTTATTATCTGGCCCGTTCGCTGGCCGAACTCAGCGTGGCCGACATCATCCGTGCAGTGGATGAACCGATTGACGCTACCCAGTGCGGCGGCAAGGAAAATTGCCACGACGAGCACCGTTGTCTGACCCATGACTTGTGGATGGGCCTGAACAACCATATATACGATTATCTGGAAAGCGTAACGCTGGCGTCGCTGGTGGCCAAGCAGGACGAATGCCGGGACAAGGTGCTGCAGGACCGCCGTGCATCAAAAATGACGCTTGCTGCTTGACGCTATTACTTTAGGGCAAAAAGATGAAGACACTGTATTTCGATTACTCCGCGACTACCCCGGTTGACCCGCGTGTGGCCGAGAAAATGATTCCGTTTCTGTATGAGNATTTTGGCAATCCGGCGTCGCGCTCGCATCCGTTTGGCTGGACCGCAGACAAGGCCGTGGAGGAAGCACGGGGGCAGGTTGCCNCCCTGGTGGGCGCCGATGCCAAGGAGATCGTGTTCACCTCGGGCGCAACCGAATCGAATAACCTCGCAATCAAGGGCGCTGGCCATTTCTATTCGGGNACCAAAGGCAAGCACATCATTACCGTACGCACCGAACACAAGGCCGTGCTCGATACCGTGCGCGAAATGGAGCGNCAGGGNTTTGAAGCCACGTATCTTGANGTCAAGGAAAACGGCCTGCTTGATCTGGNCGCGTTGCGCGCGGCGATTCGTCCCGACACCGTGCTGGTCTCGGTGATGGCGGTTAACAATGANATCGGCGTCATTCAGGATATCGAAGCCATCGGCAAAATTTGCCGTGAAAAAGGCGTGGTTTTCCACGTCGATGCAGCGCAGGCCACCGGCAAGATGCCTATCGATCTCAAGAACCTGCCAGTCGACCTGATGTCGTTCTCGGCCCATAAGACCTATGGTCCCAAGGGGATCGGCGCCCTTTATGTGCGTCGCAAGCCGCGCGTCCGCCTGGAAGCACAGATGCATGGAGGCGGCCATGAGCGTGGTATGCGTTCCGGTACCTTGGCACCGCACCAGATTGTGGGGATGGGTGAAGCCTTCCGCATCGCCCGTGAAGAAATGGCGACCGAGAATGAGCGCATCCGGATGCTCCGCGACCGCCTCTATAACGGTCTCAAGGACATCGAGGAGGTGCACCTGAACGGAGATATGGAACAACGCGTTCCGCACAACCTCAATGTCAGCTTCAACTTCGTCGAAGGCGAGTCGCTGATCATGGCGATCAAGGATCTGGCGGTGTCATCGGGTTCGGCCTGCACCTCGGCCAGCCTGGAGCCCTCCTACGTGCTACGTGCACTGGGCCGTAGTGACGAGCTTGCGCACAGCTCGATCCGGTTCTCGATCGGCCGGTTTACGACCGAGGAAGAAATCGATTACGCAATCAAGCTTTTGCACGAAAAGATAGGCAAATTGCGCGAACTGTCCCCGTTGTGGGAAATGTTCAAGGATGGCATCGATCTGAACACCGTGCAGTGGGCTGCACATTAATCTGAAGTTAAGGAGAACAATCATGGCATACAGCGATAAAGTACTCGACCACTATGAAAACCCCCGCAATGTGGGTTCGTTCACCAAGGATGATGATGGCGTGGGCACCGGCATGGTGGGCGCACCGGCCTGCGGCGATGTGATGAAGCTGCAGATCAAGGTGGGCGCAGATGGCCTCATTGAAGATGCCAAGTTCAAAACCTACGGTTGCGGCTCGGCCATTGCATCGTCCTCGCTGGTGACGGAATGGGTCAAGGGCAAGACACTGGATCAGGCGATGGAAATCAAGAATACGGCAATCGCTGAAGAGCTGGCATTGCCGCCCGTCAAAATCCACTGCTCGATTCTGGCCGAAGACGCCATCAAGGCNGCGGTCAGCGATTACAAGCAGAAAAAAGGTCTGGAGTAAGCCATGGCTGTCACCCTCTCCGAACGCGCAGCGCANCANGTCACCACCTACCTCGCCAAGCGCGGCAGTGGCGTGGGCATTCGTCTCGGCGTGCGTACCACCGGCTGTTCCGGCATGGCTTACAAGCTGGANTTTGCCGATGCCGTCCCCGAAGGCGATGANGTNTTCAACAGCCACGGCGTGGCGGTGTTTGTTGACCCGAAAAGCCTCACCTACATCGACGGCACCGAGCTGGACTACGCTCGCGAAGGGCTTAACGAAGGCTTCAAATTCAACAACCCCAACGTCAAGAACGAGTGCGGTTGCGGCGAGTCGTTCAACGTCTGATTGCAGTCGCCACGATTAGGGGGCAGGCACTATCTGCCCCGCTTTTTTTATCTTGCGAAGCGCAGTGCCGCTGGCTGCCTTCTGAGCCCTGATCATGGATTTCAGTCAAACCCATTTCGAGTTATTCAGTCTGCCGCAATCGTATGCTCTGGACCGGGACAAGCTCGACTCGGCGTACCGCGATCTGCAGCATACAGTGCATCCAGACCGCTTTGCGGCCAAGACGGAGTCAGAGCAGCGCGTTGCCATGCAATGGGCAACCCAAGCCAACGAGGCCTATCAGACGCTTAAACATCCGGTCAATCGCGGGGTCTATCTGCTGCGCTTGAACGGGATCGANGCACTCGATGCCACCAACACAAAAATGGCGCCGGCTTTTCTGATGCAGCAGATCGAATGGCGNGAGGCCATCGAGGAAGCGCGTGCCATTAAAAGNGTGACGGCGCTTGATACGCTCCTNGACGACTTGCGCATCGCGCATCGCGGCATCGAAGCCCGACTCGCCGAACTGATCGACACGGCNCNCGANTTTGCGGCGGCCTCCGAGACCGTACGCCAGCTGCGATTCATGGACAAACTCATCGCTGAAGTCGGCGACGTCTACGAAGAACTGGAGAACTAGAGCATGGCCCTACTGCAAATCGCCGAACCCGGCATGTCGACAGCGCCGCACCAGCATCGTCTGGCGGTGGGCATTGATCTGGGCACAACCAATTCGCTGGTGGCCACCGTGCGTTCAGGCATTGCTGTCGTGCTGGATGATGAAGCGGGGCGCTCACTGCTGCCTTCGGTCGTGCGTTACCAGGCGGCTTGCGACGTTGAGGTGGGTTACGCGGCCCAGGCCGCACAGAATGCGGATCCCCACAATACCATCGTGTCGGTCAAGCGCTTTATGGGACGCGGGTTGGCTGACATTGACGACAGTGCCAGCCTGCCGTATCGGTTTGTCGATGCGCCCGGGATGGTGCAGCTGAAAACGGCAGCCGGGGTAAAAAGTCCGGTTGAGATTTCTGCCGAGATTCTCAAGGTGCTGCGCCAGCGCGCCGAAGCTGCCTTGGGAGGCGAGCTCGTGGGTGCGGTGATTACCGTGCCCGCCTATTTCGACGATGCGCAGCGTCAGGCAACCAAGGACGCAGCCCAACTGGCCGGCCTCAATGTGCTGCGACTGCTCAACGAGCCGACTGCGGCAGCCATTGCCTACGGCCTCGATAATGCATCCGAAGGCGTGTATGCCGTCTATGACCTGGGAGGCGGCACGTTCGATATTTCGGTCCTGAAACTCTCCAAAGGCGTGTTCGAGGTGCTGGCCACCAACGGTGACTCGGCGCTCGGCGGCGATGATTTCGATCAGCGTATTTTCTGCTGGATGATCGAGCAGGGTCGTTTTGCGCCACTGTCGGCATGCGATACCCGGCTGCTGCTGACCAAGGCGCGGGATGCCAAGGAGGCGCTGACCGAGCACATGGATGTGCGCGTCACCGCTGTGCTGTCGACGGGCGAAATGATGGATGCCACGCTGACCCAGACCGCATTCAATGCCCTGACTACGGCGCTGGTCAACAAAACCCTGGCACCGACACGCAAGGCGTTGCGCGATGCGGGCTTGAGTGTCGATGACATCAAGGGCGTGGTGATGGTGGGCGGCTCGACGCGGATGCCGAGCGTGCGCCATGCCGTCGCCGGATTTTTCAAACAGACGCCGCTGACCAATCTGAATCCGGACAAGGTCGTGGCGATTGGCGCGGCGACCCAGGCTGATGTATTGGCAGGCAACCGGGCCGGCGACGACTGGTTGCTGCTGGATGTGATCCCGCTGTCGCTGGGGCTGGAAACGATGGGCGGCTTGACTGAAAAGGTCATCCCGCGCAACACCACCATCCCGACCGCGCGCGCGCAGGAATTCACCACCTTCAAGGACGGCCAGACCGCCATGAGCGTGCATGTGCTGCAAGGCGAGCGTGAACTCGCATCGGACTGCCGCTCGCTCGCNAAATTCGAACTGCGCGGCATCCCNCCCATGGTCGCCGGCGCAGCGCGCATTCGCGTCACTTTTCAGGTNGATGCNGACGGCTTGCTGTCCGTGGCAGCGCGCGAGCTCAGTTCGGGCGTTGAGGCCAGCGTGCAGGTCAAGCCTTCATATGGNCTGGGCGACGAGGAAATCACGCGCATGCTGAAGGATGCCTTCGCCCATGCCAAGGATGATATGTACGCGCGCGCATTGAATGAACAGGTCGTGGATGCGCAGGGCCTGATTGCGGCGACCCGCGGCGCAATGGACGCAGACGGCGCATTGCTGGATGAGACTGAGGCTGCCGCGATTCAGTCCAGCATCGAGGCACTGGAAGCCTTGTTGGCGGGCACGGACCATCAAGCCATCAAGCGTGGTATCGAAGCCTTGAATGCAGCCAGCACTGAATTTGCCCAGCGCCGCATGGACCAGAATGTACGGCGCGCGATGGCCGGGCAGACACTGGAAACCTTCGGTTGAGCGCCCTCATGCTGAATACGGAATTTATCGAATCCCTGCGGATGCGGCTCGAAGCCCACCCGATCTACGCTGCCGTCAGCACCCTCGACGACCTGCGCGTTTTCATGCAGCACCATGTGTATTCAGTGTGGGATTTCATGTCGCTGATCAAATACCTGCAACACGAAATCGCGCCTGCGCGCTGGCCGTGGACACCGGGCGGCGATGCATCGATCCAGCGCTTCATCAACGAACTGGTGCTGGAAGAGGAGACCGACATTGCCTTGCCGGGCCGTGAAGGCCACACCAGCCATTTCCTGCTTTATCTTGAGGCCATGCGCGAGATTGGTGCCGATGCGGATGCGCCGGCAGCATTTGTGCGTGACGTGGCAGGGCAGGGGATCGAGCCGGCATTGGATTCAGGCCGGATACCCGTACCGTCGGCCGCCTTTACCCGCACCACCTTTGATTTCCTGGCAAGCGGCAAGCCGCATACCGTTGCCGCAGCCCTCGCCCTGGGACGCGAACATGTGATTCCATCGATGTTCCGGGCTTTCCTGTCGCGGATGACGGTCACTGAGACCGAGGCACCAAGTTTTCATTATTATCTCAATCGCCATATCCATCTGGACGAGGATTTTCATGCCCCGTTGTCGCTTCGTTTGCTCGCCTCCTTGTGCGGTGCCGATGCCTTGAAGTGGCGCGAGGCCGAAGCGGCCGCTGAAACGGCGATTGATGCACGATACCAGTTCTGGGACCGCGTGCTTGCCGCGTTGCCCAGCCAACAATCCCAAGCAGCCTGACGAGCCTTAATTTCCTATGCCTCAACTTATCGTATTGCCCCATGTTGAATTGTGCCCCGAAGGCACGGTGATCGAAGCCAATACCGGCGACACCATTTGCGACACCTTGCTCGCCAACGGCGTCGAAATTGAGCACGCGTGCGAAAAATCGTGTGCCTGCACCACCTGCCACGTCGTGGTCCGCGAAGGTTTCAACACCCTCGCAGAATCCACCGAAGAAGAAGACGACCTGCTCGACAAGGCGTGGGGCCTCGAGCCACAATCGCGCCTGTCATGCCAGGCGCGCGTCGCCGATACCGACCTGGTGATCGAAATTCCAAAATACACCATCAACATGGTCAGTGAAGGGCATTAACATGAAGTGGACAGACACCCTCGATATTGCAATCGAACTCGTCGAAGCGCACCCCGAAATCGATCCGCGCACCATTCGTTTCACTGACCTCCACCGTTGGGTCACCGAACTGCCCGAGTTTGACGATGTGCCCGAGCATTCCGGAGAAAAAATTCTCGAAGCCATCCAGATGGCGTGGATCGACGAAATGAGTTGAGCGGGTCACAGCCTGCACTGGCGGAAAACTGCACGCCATCCAATCCCCTCCGGGTATCCCCGGCGAAGTGATACGGCATGGGATATACCCGTTTGAAACGCTTCATGACGTCCTGCCATGAGTCGGCATCCATCCAGGCGGGGCGGGCGGACACAAGGCTCCGGGCAGCGCAGAAACCCCCGCCCCGCTTCGTGCTAGACTGCCCCAAAACTTGAGGCGCGCAATGGCCGACGAGACCGATCTTTCCCGTACCGAACCCGCGAGCGCGCAAAGGCTGCAAGCGGCACGGCGCGCAGGCGACGTGCCGCGCTCTGCTGAAATGACTGCGTGGCTGGTCTTGCTCACCGCCTTGGGCGTACTGGGCTGGTCGGCCCCCGACCTGACACAGGCCTTGCAGTCGCTGGCCGCGTCGGCATTGAGGCATGCGGCGCAGCCTTCGTCTCCTGTTTTCATTGAATCAGTCCGGGCCGCGTTGTGGGCGGTATTGCCTGTGCTGGCAGCCATCTTCATCGCGATGCTGGTCGCGCCGCTTCTCCTCTCCGGTTGGGTGTTTGCACCCCATGCCACGCAAGCTGACTTTTCTCGCGCAAACCCTTTCAAATCGGTTGGCCGGCTGTTTGCCGCCGATTTCTGGTTCGACGGCGGGCTGGCGCTCGTAAAGCTGGCACTCGCCGGCATCGCTGTGGCTTGGGTGCTGATCGGCAGCTGGCCGGGGCTGGACACTCTGGCGGCCAGCGGGGTCAGCATTGCGCTGCCCGAATTGACGAGATGGGTCGGCAACGGTCTCGTCGCCCTCGCTGCTGCGCTGGCGGTGACCGCGGCGCTGGATGCGGGATGGCGCTGGTGGCGTTATCTGCGGCGCCACGCCATGACCTGGCAGGCGGTGCTGGCGGAGGCGCGCGAAGCCGAAGGCAGCCCGGAAATGCGGGCGCAAATGCAGGGCCGGCAGCAACAGATGGGCCGGCATATCGATGAGGTCATCGGGTGAGTGCGCAGGGGGTCATGGTGGGCGGCATGTCGGTGAACCGACTCGCGGTGCCGTTGCTGGTATTGCTGATACTGGCGATGATGGTGTTGCCTTTGCCCACCTTCATGCTGGATGTGCTGTTCACGCTCAACATCGCGCTGGCGATGATCGTGATGCTGGTGAGTCTCAATGCCCGCCGCCCGCTGGATTTTTCGGTGTTNCCCACGGTGCTGTTGCTGACGACNTTNCTGCGATTGTCCCTCAANGTGGCCTCCACCCGCATCATCCTGATGCAGGGCCATACCGGTCCGGATGCCGCCGGGCAGGTGATCGAATCCTTTGGCAATTTTCTGGTGGGCGGGAACTATACCGTGGGCCTGGTGGTGTTTTTGATCCTGGTCATCATCAACTTTGTGGTGATCACCAAAGGGGCGGGCCGGATCGCCGAAGTGGCGGCGCGCTTTACCCTCGACTCGATGCCGGGAAAACAGCTGGCAGTGGATGCCGATCTCAATGCCGGTTTCATCAATGAAACCGAAGCGCGCACGCGTCGCGGCGAGATCGGCCGCGAAGCGGATTTTTACGGGGCCATGGATGGCGCTTCCAAATTCGTGCGCGGCGATGCCATTGCCGGCATCATTATCTTGCTGGTCAATCTCATCGGCGGCATTCTCGTTGGCTTGTTCCAGCACAATCTTGGGGTGGGCGAAGCCCTCGGCCGCTATGCCTTGTTGACGGTGGGCGACGGACTGGTTACCCAGATACCCGCGTTGATCATTTCGACCGCAGCGGGAATCGTGGTGAGCCGGGCTTCAAGCGAACAGGATTTGTCGCACGAATTTTCCACCCAGATATTTAGCCGTCCGCAGACCCTGTTTGTGGCGGCCGCGGTGCTGGGCGCGCTGGGCGTGATTCCAGGGACGCCCCATCTGGCCTTTTTGACGATTGCAGCCATGCTGGGTGCAATCGGATTCTGGTTGTCGCGCCGCCAGCGCGCCGCAATCGACCGCGAGCCGCTTGACATTGTCGATGATACCCCCGCTCCCGTGGATGTGACTTGGGATGATATTCCGCCCGTGGATGTATTGGCGCTTGAAGTGGGCTACCGGCTGATTCCTCTGGTCGATCGTAATCAGGGCGGCGGCGCACTCACCAAAATCACCGAGGCGCGCCGGAATTTCGCAACCGACATGGGGGTGGTGGTGCCGTTGATCCGGGTGCGCGATAACCTCGAACTCAAGCCCAATACCTATCGCATTACCCTCAAGGGCGTCGAAGTGGCGCAGGGCGAACTGCTCAGCGGTCATGTGTTGGCCGTCAATATGGGCGATGTGCTGGGCCGGCTGGATGGGGTGCAGGGCAGGGAGCCGCTGACGGGGATGAATGGGGTCTGGATCGAGGAGGGACGCGAAGATGAGGCTGAGTTGCGTGGTTTTGTGGTACTGACGGTGCCTGAACTTATTGCGCGGCAGGTTGAGGCGGTCTTCCGCCAGCACGCGGCTGAACTGCTGGGGCGGACCGAAGTGCAGTCGTTGCTTGACGCGCTGGCGCGCAATCACCCCGGCCTGCTCGAGGATGTGACGCCGCGACATCTTCCGCTCACCACGGTGCAAGCGGTGCTGCAACACCTGATCGCGGAAAACGTCTCGATTCGCGATAGTCGCACCCTGTTTGAAACGCTGGCCGCCCGCGCGCCCAAAAATCAGGTTGTCGATGATCTGGTCGAATCGGTGCGTGCGGCGTTGGGACGTAACATCGTCGACCGCCTGTTTGAGGGCAGCAGTCTGCTNCATGTCATTGGCTTGTCTGCAATTGCCGAAACCCGTCTGCTGAATGAAATGGGCGACGAAGGCGAAGCGCTGCTGGCTCCCGACACGCTCGACGCGTTGAATGAGGCGGCGGAGCGGGCCCTGGCAGAACAGGAACGCGAAGGCTATCCTGCGGTGTTGCTGACTTCGCCCGGCCTGCGCGCCGTATTGTCCCGCTTGCTCAGGCGCAACCTGCCGCGGCTGGCGGTCATTGCCTATGCCGAGGTACCGGCCGATAAAGTCGTACAGGTGAGTACCGAACTGATGCTGGAGGAAAGCGTATGAGCGTGCGGCTATTCGTGGCGGCCAATGCGCGCGAAGGCTTGGCGCGCGTACGCCATGAACTGGGAGAGGACGCTGTCGTGTTGTCCACGCGCCCCCATCCCCAGGGGGTGGAATTACTGGCCAGCCGGTACGGCGAGCTGAGCGGGACAGCACCGGGCGACGTGGCCGATACCGCAACAAGCTCGCGCATCCTGTCCGAACTGGGGCGGCTCCGCGGCATGCTGCAGAATCAGTTGGCGGGTTTTGCCTGGGGAGCTGCCAGACGACGCGATCCCGCGCGGGTGGCGATGATGCAAACCTTGTTTGCAGCCGGATTTGGCAGTTCTCTGGCGCGTACGCTGGCTGCGCGATTGCCGCGCGGACTGACAACCGATGCCGGCCAACGCTGGTTGCGGCAGGTGTTGATCCAGAATGTGCCGGTGCAGCCGCGGGCCGCTGATTTGCTGTCCCAAGGCGGACGCTATGCGCTGGTGGGTTCTACCGGATCGGGCAAGACCACCACGCTGGCGAAACTGGCGACCCGCGGCGTCGATGCGCACGGCGCCGACCAGGTCGCCCTGGTGTCGGCGGATGCATACCGCATTGGGGCTGCAGCGCAGTTGAGCGTGTATGCCGATTTGCTGGGTGTCTCGCTGCATGTTGCCGATGANCTGAAAAAACTGGCGATGCTGTTGCCGCAGCTNGCNGAAAAAAAACTTGTCCTGATCGATACCGCAGGGTTTGCCCCCTCCGATCCTCGCACGCGGGAGGGCCAGNCACTCGATGCGCTGGGTGTACGGCGTATTGCGGTACTTGCGGCCAATCAGCAAGGNGCGGCCCTGGAACAGGCGATGACGCGATTTGGCCAGGGTGCCGCAGCCTGCATCCTGACCAAGCTCGACGAAGCGCCCCTGCTNGGNGCGGCGCTCGACAGCCTGATCCGGCATCGTTTGCCGCTTGCCTATCTCAGTGGTGGGCAGCGCGTACCGGAAGACATTCACGCCCCCAACCCGGCCTATCTCATTGACCGTGCACTCAAAGGGGCCCGGCTTGCCTCTCCCTATGCGCTGGATGCCGAAGACTGGCCACTGTTCGCCGGAGTTGAAGCCGAACGTGAGGAAGGTGTGTCCCGCAGAGGAATACATGGCCGCTGACCAGGCCGCCGGGTTACGTCGACGTCATGCCCGGCAATCGGCGCATCATATCCACTGTTTTTTTAATGCAGCAGTCTCCAGTACCCTGTTGATGCAGGCGCTGCATCAACAGGGGCAAACCGTCCTGCTGGTCGATATGCACGGGCGACTGTTTGCAGATCAGCCTGCGCGCAGCC
>JGI25321J39296_1001099_pt1 | contig 17145 bp, 14 predicted proteins | sample AutmiccommuBRH23_FD_39296 | JGI IMG/M metagenome (IMG submission 39296)
CACTGCTCCAGCGCATGTAACTGCTCGGCGAGGCTGCGAAACAGTGGCAGTTGCTCGCCGACCGGGACGTCTTCGGAAAAGGTCTGCTCCAGACGTGGCAGCAACCAGTTGATCGCTGCGGCCCGGGTGCGTGGCTTGCGTGGGTGCAGCTCGGCCCAGTGATTGCTGCACAGGTAGTGCAGGACGCTGAGACCTGCCTGAAGTCCGGCGAAGGACTCGCGCTGGAACAGGCTCCAGGTCAGCCAGGCGGCGGCGCGCAGATCCTTGGAGAGCGAGGCGAGCAGCATCTCGCTGCCTTCGCGGACCTTCTGCCAGTCGATGCCGGCGGTTTGGTGCAGTGCGCCAGCCTTGGCCAGTTCGGTCTCGAGCAATTCGAACTCGCTGCTGTAGCGAATATCGTCGCCAGCGAAATTGCTGTCATTGACCGGCTTTCTGGCAAGTTCCAGATAATGCTTGCTGAGTGCGCTGGCGTGCATTGGGTCTTCCGTGACGCTCAAGTTCGATCCGTGAACTTTGAAACATGCCGCCAATATCAAAAGCGGAACGTTTCCGAGAAAAGGGGTGCGCAACTTCTTGCACACCGTCCCTGCGCAACAAATTGCACAGGGCCTTATGGGGTGGGCATCCTAGACGTGGGGTATGTGTCGTTCAAGGCGAGAAGTGTGATCTCCGTTGCAGCTGGGAATATTAACCAGCTGGCGACGGAACTAATTCAAAACGGGGGATTAAGTTGCCTTTGTATAACAACTTACTTCGTAGGAAATATGCCGGTTGCTTGTAAGAGAATACTTACGTGCAACTTTCTACCCGGTCACAGAATTGGGAGTGATTAATGTTATAGGCCGCTGGAAGTTGCCGATATGGACACAGCCAGGGTGTGGCGCTGACCCGGCTGGAGCACCACCGCGTCGTCCAGCACATTGGCCGTCTCGATGCACAGCATCCGCTGCCAGGCATCGTCGGCGAAGCTCGTCAGACGCTGTGCCTTGTCGATCCACGGATTCCATAACACGGCGGACATCGACCCGCTGGTGGTCAGTCGGATGCGCCGCTGCCACGCCGGATCGACAAGATTCAGGGTGGCCGGCAGCTGCTGGTAGACACGATCGGTTTCGCCGTTGAAATGCAGGTCGTCCTGTTGCTGGCATTCTTTCCAGTCCAGCAGTGTGTCGATGTATGGGCAGCCGGCGAGGCCCTCCACACGCACCTGATGGATGTCGCTGACGGCGAAGTAGCTGTGCAGCGCCTGGCTGATGGCAACGCTCTCGTCACCGTCGTTGCGGCTGCTGAGGCTGAGCTGGAGATCATCGGCGAGGCGAATCCGCAACGTCAGTTCGACCCGATGCGGCCAGCCCGGCAACGCGCCGAGCGCCTGCGGACAGTCGAACTCGAGAATGGCCGCATCGCCATCGCTGCGTTGTTCGCGCAACTGCCAGGGCAGCGCGCGTACCAAACCATGGAAAGGTGCGGGTTGTTCGCCGTGGTAGCTCGTCTGCACGGTCTGCGGATTGCGCGCCAGGTCGCCGAACCACGGCCAGCAGATCGGCACGCCGCCGCGTACCGACTGACCCTGCTGGAAGGCGGCCTCTTCGCTGAGCCAGATGATCGGTGGTGCGTCGCCCTGGCGATAGCTGAGGATCTGCGCGCCCTGTTCGGCGATCAGCAGTTCGTCCTCGCCGCGGCGGACTCGCCAGACGGCGAGCTGGTCCATTTCGATGCGTTGGATATCGACAGGCATGGGCAATCTCGTGATGGGCTCGGGTTTGCGTCTGACAACGGTCGCAAGGCGGGATTTCATCCGCCTCCGGGCGTGGGGTGGATGTTGCTTACATCCAACGCGGCTCCGTTCGGAGGAGCGCCATTCAGTGGATCGCCATGGTGGACCGCCGACGCGCGATCCACCCTACAGGTCGCGCGGTTCAGCGACCCTGGCAGGCGTCGACCCGTAGCCAGCGTTCCAGCAGCTTGAAGCCCTGCATCAGGATGAAGGCGATCAGCAGGTAGATCAGGCCGGCGGTGAGGAACATTTCCTCGTGCAGGTAGGTGCGGGCGGCGATCTTGCGCGCCATGCCGGTCAGTTCCAGCAGCGTGATGGTGCTGGCCAGGGCGCTGGCCTTGAGCATCAGGATCACTTCGTTGCTGTAGGCCGGCAGGCCGATGCGCGTCGCGCGTGGCAGGATGATGTGCAGCAGCGCCTGCGCCCGTGACATGCCCAGCGCCCGCGCGGCTTCGACTTCACCCGGCGGCACGTTCTGGATCGCTCCGCGGATGATCTCGGCGATATAGGCGGCGGTGTGCAGGGTCATGGTGATGATCGCGCACCAGTACGGGTCACGCAGGTACGGCCAGAGCACGCTTTGGCGCACCACCTCGAACTGCGCCATGCCGTAGTAGACCAGAAACAGTTGCACCAGCAGCGGTGTGCCACGGAAGAAGAAGATGTAGCCATAGGGCAGCGCGCGTATGGCCAACAGGCGGGAGGAGCGGGCAATGCCCAGCGGCACGGCGAGGATCAGCCCGGCGACGACTGAAACGCCGACCAGTTGCAGCGTCAGCCAGGCGCCTTCGATGAAACTCGGCAGCCACTTGATGAATATTTCCCAGGTCATGCTGCGCTCCGCACGAAGCCGCGGCCGGCACGTTTTTCGAGGAAGTGCATGCCGATCATGGCGACGATGGTCAGGCACAGGTAGATGAAGGCCGCGACCAGGAAGAAGGTGAAAGGCTCCTTGCTGGCGGTCACGGCGATCTGCGAGCGGCGCATGATCTCTTCCAGGCCGATGACGGATACCAGTGCCGTGTCCTTCATCAGGATCATGAACAGATTGCCCAGACCCGGCAGCGCCAGGCGCCACATCTGCGGCAGGATCAGCCGCGTGAAGATCCGCCGCTTGCCCAGCCCCAGGGCCAGGCCAGCCTCACGGTGTCCCTTGGGAATGGCCAGCAGCGCCCCGCGGAAAACTTCGGTGGCGTAGGCGCCGAAGCACAAACCAAGGGCGATGGTGCCGGCGGCGAACGGGCTGAGGGCCAGGTTCTCGATGCCGAACAGCTCGCCGATGCCGCGAATCAGGCTGATGGTGCCGAAATAGATCAGCAACACCCAGAGCAGTTCGGGTACGCCGCGCACGATGGTCGAGTAGGTGCCGCCGAGCCAGCGCAGCGCGCTGTAGGGCGAGGTCTTGGCGAGAGCGCCGAGCAGACCGAGCACCAGCCCCAGCGCCAGGGAGGCGAGGGCCAGTTGAATGGTCATCCAGGTGCCGGCGATAAGCGCCGGACCGAATCCGTGAAGGTCAGGAATCATAGAAGCTCAAACACCGAAGCCCGGTCGGCCAGTTTCAGGCGACCGGGCTTCGGCTCGGTTGGATCAGTAAATGCTGAACGGGAAGTACTTGTCGTTGATCTGCTTGTAGGTGCCGTCAGCGATGATCTCGGCCAGCGCCTTGTTCAGCTTCTCACGCAGCTCGTCGTTGCCCTTGCGCACGGCGATGGCGATCTTGTCGTCATCGAATACCGGCTCGCCCTTGAACTCGAAGCCCTTGCCAGCATCGCTCTTGAGCCATTCCCACTGCACGAAGGTGTCGGCCAGGATGCCGTCGACGCGGCCGGAGGCCAGGTCCAGTAGGCGTTTTCCTGAGTGTCGTAGAGCTTGATGTCGACCACGCCGTCCAGGTTGTCTTCCAGCCAGGTACCGGCGATGGTCGCGCGCTGGGCGCCGATGACCTTGCCGTCCAGGTAGTCCTTGTCGGTCTTGAAGTCGGTGGACTTGGGCGCCACGAACTGCAGTTTGTTGGTGTAGTAGTGGTCGGTGAAATCGACGGCGTTCTTGCGCTCTTCGGTCACCGACATCGAGGCGGCAAGGAAGTCGAACTTGCCGGCATTCAGCGCCGGGATGATGCCGTCCCAGTCCGAGGTGACCACTTCGCATTCGGTTTGCATCTTGGCGCAGAGGGCGTGGGCGATGTCGAGGTCGAAACCGACCACCTTGCCGCTGGCATCGATCAGGTTGAAGGGCGGGTAGGCGCCTTCGGTACCAATCCGTAGTTTTTCCGCGGCGAATGCCTGGGTGCCGATGATCAACGATGCAGCAGCGGTCAGCAGGATCTTCTTATAGCTCTTCATGCGGTGTTGCTCCATTAGCGATGGCTGGACATGAATTGTTTACAGCGCGCCGATTGAGGATTGTCAAATACCTGCTCGGGCGTTCCTTGCTCCTCGACCAGCCCTGGTGGAGGAATACCACTTCGCTGGATACCTGCTTGGCGAAATTCATCTCATGGGTGACGAGCAGCATGGTGCGGCCTTCTTCGGCGAGCGACCGGATCACTGCAAGCACTTCTTGTACCATTTCCGGATCGAGCGCCGAGGTGGGCTCGTCGAAGAGGATCACTTTTGGCTGCATCGCCAGCGTCCGCGCAATGGCCGCGCGCTGCTGTTGACCGCCGGACAGCTGGTTGGGATAGACGTGGCGCTTGTCGGCGATACCGACCTTGGCCAACAGCGCCTCGGCCACTTCGGTGGCTTCGGCCTTGCTCTGGCCGAGCACGCGGCGCGGCGCCTCGATGATATTGTCGAGGATGGTCATGTGCGGCCAGAGGTTGAAGTTCTGGAACACGAAACCCAGTTCGCTGCGAATCCGATTAAGCTGCTTGCCGTCGGCGGCGACCAGGTCGCCCTGCTTGTCGCGCTTGAGCTTGAGCTGCTCGCCGGCCACCAGAATCTCGCCCTCGTGCGGGTTTTCCAGCAGGTTGATGCAGCGCAGAAAGGTGGATTTTCCGGAGCCTGAAGAGCCGAGGATGGAAATCACATCGCCATCGCGGGCGGTCAGCGAAATGCCTTTGAGAACTTCCAGATCGCCGTAGCGCTTGTGCAGGTTGCGGATTTCCAGTGCAGGGATGGCCTCGGCCATGAGGGGTCCTCTTACAGACCGGCGAAGGCCGCCATGGTCTAGATATCTGATGGTGCGCTCCGCGCGAACTGCTCGCCGTCCTGGCGAGGCGCAAACCTAGCATGCGATGCGGCATGCGCCAAGCGCGATGCGGCGTTGAGCACTGTGACCGATCGGTCACGTTTCGCTGGCCACCGATGCGCCCCTATCTATATAGATGAAATCGGCGCTGTACGCGCAGGCACACTCCGGTGCCTTGCGTAAACGGCAGGCTCGGTCCGCTTCCGTGCGGCCCGAAGCGGCCACGGTCTCAGCTCGCTTCCGGCTTGGGCGTGTTTTGGTCGTCGGAGAGCATTTCGTCGTGCTCGGCCATCTTCCACGGCAAGCTGCCCGGCGAGATGTGCAGGAAGTGCAGGTACTTTTCGAACTGGTCGAGTATGTCGCTGATGATGTCCGCCTGGTCGTATCCGTAGACGTCGTAATGCTGGCCGCCGCGGCGCAGGAACACCTCGGCACGGTAGTACTGCTCGTCGGCCTCCGGCCCTTCGGTCAGCGCGAACGCCGGCATGGCGTAACCGACCGCACGGATCTCGTAGATGAAGTCCACCTGGTCGTCCTTGATGACCTCCAGGTAGAGCCGCGAGTGGGCTTCATCGGTGTGCACTTCGGCAGCCCATTCCTGGCCACTGAGTTCGCGCTGCACGCGGCGCATGGCTTTGAGCACCGTGGTGCTCATGAAGCTGTCGACTTCTTCCCGGCTGGGAAAGCTGACCATCCCCGCCAGGCGCTTCTTCCACAGGCCGGGACCGGCGTTGCTCGCCAGCCGGCTGCCCTGCATGTGGCTTTGCAGGCTGGTTTCGTGGTGGCCTTCGATCACCAGAGCGCGCCACATGCCCAGCGCGGCGATCATCATGATGATCGCGAAGGGCAGCGCGCTGGCGATGGTCATGGTCTGCAGCGCGCTGAGGCCGCCGGCCAGGAGCAGGGCGGACGCAACTACGCCCTCGATGCTGGCCCAGAACACACGCTGCCAGACCGGCGTGTGCAGCGCGCCGCCGGCGGCCAGCGAGTCGATGACCAGGGAGCCGGAGTCCGACGAGGTGACGAAGAAGGTGATGATCAGCACCACCGCCAGGAACGAGGCGATGGACGTCATCGGCAGCAGTTCGAACAGTTTGAACAGCGCGATGGCGTTGTCCGCCTGCACATCCGAGATCAGCGAGGTGTAGCCTTCGACCATGATCATGTGCAGCGCGGTGTCGCCGAATACCGAAAACCAGAGGAAGGTGAAGATGGTCGGCACGAACATCACGCCGAAGACGAACTGGCGAATGGTCCTGCCGCGGCTGATCTTGGCGATAAACAGGCCGACGAAGGGCGACCAGGCGATGGTCCATCCGAAGATGAACAGCGTCCAGTTGCCGATCCAGTCGCTGCGGCTGTAGGCCTGCAGGTTGAAGGTGCGCTCGATGATGTTGTTCAGGTAGCTGCCGGTGTTCTGCAGAAACGTTTCGAGGATGAAAATGGTAGGCCCGACCAGAAACACGAAGAGCATCAGGCCGATCGCCAGGATCATGTTCAACAGCGACAGGTTTTTCACGCCCTTGTCGAGGCCGGCGACCACCGAGCAGATCGCCAGGCCGGTGATGATCGCGATGGCGATGATCTGCACGTTGATGCTGATCGGTATCGACGGCCAGAGGTAGTTGATGCCCGCGTTGATCTGGGTGACGGACAGGCCCAGCGTTGTGGCGATGCCGAACAGCGTGCCGAGAATCGCGAAGACATCCACCACATGGCCGATCGGCCCGTAGATGCGTTCGCCGATGATCGGGTACAGCGCCGAGCGCATCGACAGCGGCAGGCCGTGGCGGAACGAGAAGTACGCCAGCACCAGACCGGTCAGTCCGTAGATGGCCCAGATATGAAAGCCCCAGTGGAAGAAGGCGATCTGCATGGCCTGCTTGGCCGCGTCGACGGTTTCCCCCGCACCGGCGGGCGGCGAGGCGTAGTGCAGTACGGGTTCGGCCACGCCGAAGAACAGCAGGGCAATGCCGTAGCCGGCGGAAAAGAGCATGGCGAACCAGGCCGGGAAGCTGTACTGCGGCTCGGCGTGATCCGGGCCCAGCTTGATGCTGCCCCAGGGCGTCATCGCGATGCCGACGATGAACACCAAGAAAAAGGCTACCGAGAGCATGTAGAACCAGCCGAAGTTGGTCGTGATGAACGCCAGCGTCGAGCTGAACACCTCACCGGCCAGCTCCGGATTGCTGATGGTCCCGATCACCAGCAGCAGCGTGACGATCACGGCTGGAATGAACACGGGGAACAGGATGATGGCCTTGGGCATTTTCTTGGCGGCGTCCATGGGCGGTCAGCCTCCCTTTGCGAATGGGTGATGAGCGGGATGTACGCGGCGAAACCTCCGGAGAGCCCGAACGCTGCCTCTGGGGTAGACGGCCCGAAGCGCCGAATGATTCAGCGAAAAGATGGGTTGGGTGTCGATTGATCTATAGCGCCGGTGCTAGAACGCGGGCTCCAGGCCATGGCGCCGTAGAATGGCCGCAACGCTGCCGTCGGCGATCAGCGCTTCGAGCGCGTCGTTGAAACGTTCGAATTCGGCTTCGTCGACCGCGGCGCGGGAAAGGCCGATCGCGTAGGAAACAGGTTGCAGCTCACCCGCCTCGTGAATGTCGGAATGCCCCTCCTGATCGATCAGGTGCCAGGCGACGTCCTGATTGACCACGGCGACGCCCTGCTCGCCGAACCTGCCGGCCTCCAGCATGCGCAGCAGCCGCCGGTTATCCGCCTCCAGGATCAGCGTCACGTCGCCGACCTCGGCCAGATGCTGGCCGAGCACGAAGGAGGTTCCGGAGGGCCCGTACACGGCGACGCTGCGTCCGGCCAGGTCCTCGGGGCGATGGAAGACGAAGCGGCTCGCCGAACGCGCATAGACCCCATAGCGGGAGGTGACCAGCATGCGAGTGAGGTGAAACGCGCGCTCGCGATCCGGTGAGCGGATCACNGTGAAGATCCCCTGCGCTTCACCGTCCTCGGCCAGCNCCAGTGCGCGTCGCCAGGGCAGCAGCTGCACCGGACAGTCGATCCGAAGTCGCGTGCAGACGGCTGCAACGATCTCGACGAAAGGCCCGGCTGCACGGTCCTCGGTGCCGGTGGCTGNCGTGGCATAGCTGAACGGCGGGAAGTCCTCGGTNACGAANCGCAGCTCATCGGCCTGGCAATTGCCCATGAGTGCCAGGCCGACGACTATCGCAATCCATCGAGTGGGCATGCTGCAAGCTCCAGGCGATCGGCAGAGCGGCAATACGCTCCACGCCCTTGCAGGCTAGCGTGTCGCCGCCCGCGGCGCGACCCCCGAATCAGGGTAGCCCGCGCAGCAAGCCCGGTCGCCAGGTGAGGGTAAGGCTGACCGCTATAGCGGCGGCCGCCATCAGCAAGAACCAGAGCAGTACAGCAAAGCCTGGCCCCTCCACCGTCATCAGGGCCGTGGGCGCGCCAGCGAAGGAAATCGTGGCGACGCTGCGGCGTAGCCATCGCTCGCGTGCGGGCGCAGGTGCAGCTGATCGCCAGACCTTCTGGCGATGAGATTGCTGCAGCAGCGCGAGCTGGGCGAACGCCAGGTAGCACAGGATAAAGACGCCCAACTGCGTGACTTCAGGCATTGGTAATGCGCCGGTTCAGGCGTCGTGCTGCAGCCAGCGCCAGAAGCGCCAGCAACATGAGCAACAGGTCCATGCCGGCAACTGCATGGCGCCCTTGCTGGAGGCTGTGCAGCAGATGATCGCCGGTGGTCAGCCAGTTCAGCAGCACCGCTGCCGGTGCGGCGACGCCGATGGCCAGCAATTGTCCGTGCCAGGCACCCGCGCCACGGATCAGCGCATGGACCAGGGTTGACGCCCAGATCAGAAAGAACGCCCAGCCTTCGAGGGCGGCGCGGTCTATCTCGAAGCGGCCGACGTCGGTCGGCAACGCGCGATTGGCGATGAAGAAGCCAAGCGTGGCGAGGATCAGACCGCTGCAGCTGCAAACACAGATCGCGTCCAGCAGGTGCGCGCCGGTATGCCCCTGCCGCTGGTGTCGGGCGCGGCGGGCGCCGGTCCAGAACAGCAGGCCGGTGGCGATCATTATCCAGCCGGACAACCCGCCCAGAAAATACAGCCAGCGCAGCGTCCAGTGTTCGAACTGAACGAAATGCAGGCCGCTGAAGAATCGCTGGATGGCGGCCACCGGCCCGGTCCGGTGATCGAGCAGGAGGGCTCCACTGCTGCCGTCNAAGGTCATGCGATCGACGTTCATGGTCACCTCGCGGGCAAAGCTGCGGCGAACCTCCACGTATGCCTGGGCGTCTCCGGGATGCCATACCCGCAGCATGTAGGGCTCATCACCCCAGGCTCCGCGTGCACGGTCGCGCATGGCGTCCAGTGAGGCCAGCGTCGCGGGCTCGGTGGATGCCTGCCGTGTGTAGTTGCCGAATGCCTCGGTGCTGAAGGCAGCCGGATTGCCTGGGTAGATTCGTTCGATGACCGTCGGAAAGTAGATGGCAAAGAAGATGATCAGACCGGATAGGCTGATCAGAAAATGAAACGGCAATGCGACGACGCCGGTCAGGTTGTGCAGATCCAGCGTGGCGCGTTGCGTGCTCTTGTGCGGCCTGAAGGTGAAGAACTCGCGAATAATCTTGCGATGGATCACCACGCCGGACACCAGCAACAGCAGCATGCCCATGCCGGCGATGCCCAGCAGCCAGTAGCCGACATTGCGCCAGCGCAGATGCAGGCTGTAGTGGAACGGAAAGAGGAACCCGGTGGCTGCCCAGCTGCCATGGTCCGGTAGCAGCTCGCCGCTGGCAGGATCGATGAAGCGGCGCGTCGATACGCCCTCGGCATTCGGGAACTCCAACTGGATGACCGGTGTGCGCTCGCTGGGCAGAGTGATGCTCCAGCGCGCCGCCGTGCCGGCCAGCCGCTGGGCATGCGGCACGACCAGGCGATCCAGGGAAAGATCGACAGGTGGTGAGCCGAGCCGCGTCGAAGGCAGCATCCAGCGGTCGATCTCGCGATCGAAGACCACCAGGCTGCCGGACCAGAAAACCGCCAGCAGCAGGCCGCCGAGCAGCACGCCGGTCCAGGTGTGCAGCCAGCTCAGCGAAGCACGAAATCCGTTCCCGGGCATCGTCAACCTGCACCAGCGATAAGCGGCCGCGCTGCCAGCGGGCCGAACTGCAGCGCCAGGTCGCTGGCAATGCCTAGCAGCAATAGCAGGCAGAGACGCCACAGCCGTGGTTCGACGAACGCCCAGAGCAGCAGGCCGAGGTAGATGACGAAACCCAGCATGCAGGCGATCAGCACCGCCTCGTGACCGGCCAGCCCGATTAGCTGCACCAACAACCGAGCGCTGGCCGAAGCCAGCGCTACGGTACAGGCGAAGCCGCCGCCGATGCCCGCAAGAACCCGCAGCGCGAGACTGGCGTGGTGGCGCCAGTCCATTTGGTGCTGTTGCCGCCCCTGTTTGGCCGCTGAGTGCATGTCTTAGAAGCTGACCTGATAGCCAAGGGTGAACGTCCGTCCACGACCATTGAAGACGCGGCCATTGCGGGTTGCGGGTGCGCCGGTGTTGGCGGCCTGCGAGTAGTAGGTCAGATAGTCCTCGTTGAACAGGTTCTCGATCCCCAGGCGGGCTTCGCCGACCGGCAGGCGATAACCTAGCGAGGCATCGACCAGGGTGTAGCCGTCGAAATCCAGGCCCGGCTGGTCAAAGCCTCGGCTGGCATAGTGGTTGGCCTGCAGCAGGCTATGCAGCTTGTCGTTCCAGTTGGCCTGCCAGCTGATGGCGTAACGATCCGGCGAGATGTTCGCGCCATCGAGGTCGGTATCGACCTTGCCGTCGTCGTCTGTGTCGGACTGGCCGTTGACCTGGGCATACATCAGCTTCAGGCGGTGCGCCTTGTTGATCTGCCAGCCGCCGGTGAACTCGATGCCATCGATTTCGGTGCGCTCGCGGCGAACCTGATAGACCCCGCCCACGCTGTCCAGACGCGATCCGAGTTCGGCATCCGACTCGTAGTAACTGATCTCTGCGTCGAACGGGCCATGATTCAGGCGGAAGCCGATCTCGCGGTTTTCAGTAACCACCGGTTGCAGGTCGAGGAAGTTGTCGACGCTGGTGCCCGGCGTGCCGATGCCCCGCAGCACGCGACCGACATCCGGCATGCCGAATCCTTCCGAGTAGTTGGCGAACAGTTGCGCCCAGTCATTCATCTGCCAGACCAGNCCAGCGTTGTAGAGCGTTTCCTCGAACGTCGGGTTGCCGCCTTCCACATCGNCGCTACCCACCGGTTTGGTCGAGGCAATGGTGCGGAAGCTGTCGACGTCGAGATCGGCGAACTCATGCCGCACACCGGCATGCAAGGTCAGCTGGTCGAGCGCGCGGATCTCGGCCTGGAGGAACGGCGCATAGTTGCGGAACACCGTTTCTGGCACCCATTCCCGATCAGTGAGAATCAGCTGCTGGCTGGTGGTGTCCTGCAGCACATCGAGTCCGCCGGTGAGCATCAGACGGTTGTCGAGCATGCCATCGCGGCTGATCGTCAGCTTGCCGCCGATCTTGTCCGACTCGTTCTGCGACTGATCGAACAGCGTTCCCGCCGGCGCGATGCTGGGGTCCTGGAAGGTGGCATTGGTGCCGCCACCGAAGCGGCCGCGGAATCGCTGGGTATAGAGCTGCAGGCCCAGCTCGTTGCCATAGAGATCGGCATGTTTGTAGGACAGGCTGGTCGCGAGTACTTCGTTCTGCGGTGCCTTGCCCTGCGGGTCGCCCTTGCGCGAGGTCGCGGGTATCTCCGCGTCGGCGTCACCCGGCACGTTGACGTACTCGTGTTCGCCTTCGACTTCGTAGCGATTGACCATCAAACCGATGTTCTGATTGTCGTCCAGCCAGTAACCGAGCTTGAGCAGCAGATCGGTGCCGGTCGAATCCATCACGTCGCCCTGGGTGTCGTCGACGCCGATCAGATCGCCGTTGGCATCGTAGAACATGCCCTGGGTCTGCCAACTGGCGGCGGCGAGGTAATCGAGGTCACCCTGGGTGCCTTCCACCCGGTAATCGAGCTTGTAGCTCAGTCCCTCGGACTCGTAGTCGCCCGGCGCGGTGAAGCTGACGCCCGCGTGCTGACGCAGCTCGCCACTTTCAGGACGGCGGGTGACATAGTTGATGATGCCGCCGGTAGCGCCCAGGCCGTGCTCGGCACTGGCGCCATGGATGACTTCGATGCGCTCGACCATCGACAGGTCGATCACATAACCGTCGCGCTGGCTGTCCCGAAGCGGCGTGGACTGTGGCACGCCGTCGATGAGGATCAGTGCCGAGCGGCCGCGAAAGGTCTCGCCGGCGCTGCTCATCTTCTGCCGGCTTGGCGAGTACGAGGGGATCAGGTTGCTCAGGATCGCGCCATGGTCCGAGGTGATCGCCAGTTGCTGCTCGATTTGCTCGCGGCTGATCACCGTGATTTTCTGTGGCGTCTTGCCCGCTTCGCTTCTGGCCCGTGTCGCACTGATCGTGACTGCTTCGAGCTCCGTCGCTTCATCTGCCGCATTGGCCGGCAGGGACGAGAGGGAAAGGGATGCAAGAGAGATAGACAAGCACAGGCTGGTTCTGCGAAACACGTGAAAGCTCCCGGTGTTGGATTTGTTCAGGGAGCGCGAATGTAAACTAAATGTAAATTACTTTCATTAAGCTTTGGCTGTTTTCCGCCGGTTATGGCCGTTCCGCCCGTTACCCACAGGGCTGAGCCTGCGGGCCGGGCTAGCGGCTCTTGCGCATCTGCTCGCGCCATTCCCATGGCGGTTGCTGTTCGGTCTTGTGCAATGACCACAGGCCGCGCCTGAACTCGCGGGCAACCGCCTCCAGATTGAGCAGCGAGCGGTCGTCAAGGTGACCGCGATACGCCCAGGCTGCGCCAGACCTGACCATCTCCGAATTTACGTCGATGTTGCCAACGCTGACTCGCGCCAGGGTCCGACCCAGGTCATCGCGGCCCTTGACTACGAGCGCCACGTTCTTGCCGAAGATGTGGTCGGAGAGCGCTTGCCGGGCCTGGCTGCCGTAGGGTTGCTTGAGCTCCGGGGTGTCGATTTCCGCCAGCCGAACCCTGAAACGTTCACCCACGTTGGTCCGGCAGCTGAAGGTGTTGCCATCGGCGATGCCGATCACCCGGCAGTCGAACGATTCGGCAGAGGCAGGCATGGCAGTTATGAGCAGGGCGGCAAGCAGGTAGCGCAGCATGAGGGCATCCATGCGGTTCGGGGCGGGCGAGGGTAACAGGCTGGTCGCTGCCCTGATCGGCGCCAGGTCTCAGATGAACCGTCAGCGTTGGCGAAATGGCGGNCGATCACGCATGNCGAGAAATACGCCGAACCGCCGCNTTGCCATGGCGCGCGTAACGCTCAGAAGGCGGCTTCGAGTTGGTGCCGGCGCAGGATCTTCGGCACCGTGCCATCGGCTATTGCCGCGTCCAGCGCCTGCTCGAACGCTTCGAACTGTGCCGCGCTCACCGTCTTGCGCGAAAGNCCGATGCCATAGCTGATCGGNCCCATTTCGCCAGCCTCGCGCACATCGGCAAGTCGCTCNTCCTCGATCAGGTGCCAGGCAACATCCTGATTGAGCACCGCCAGGCCGTCCACACCGAAGCGCCCGGACTGCAGCATGCGCAGCAGTCGGCGATTGTCGGTAGTCAGGTGCAGGCGTACGTCGGGCACCGACTTGAGGCGCTCGGACAGCACGTAAGAGGTGCCGGATGGGCCATAGACGCCAACCAGCCGGCCCGCCACATCACCTGGTTGGTTGAAGACGAAGCTGCTCTCGGCCTGGGCGAAAACACTGTAGCGAGAAGTGACCAGCATCCGGCTGATGTGGAACATCTGCTCGCGCTGCGGCGAAGGTGTCAGTGTGAATATTCCGTCCACCTGCCCCTGTTCGGCCAGGCGGAATGCGCGCTGCCAGGGATACAGGGTGATTGTGCATTGGTGCTGCAAGCGTGCGCAGATCGCATGTACCACCTCTACAAACGGGCCGGCCGCACCAACGCCTGCGGTTTCGCTGGCCGGGGCGTCAGCCGGATAGGTGAACGGCGGGAAGTCTTCGGTCACGAAACGCCACTGCGCCGCGCCGGCCGGGGCGGCGTTCGACAACAGCCATATCAGCAGAATCGAGAGAATCCTGTGCACCGTTCGGCTCCTTGCGCTGTGCGGCATTCCTTGGCAGTTCACGCGGCCGGGCAACATCCGGCTCTGGCCCGCCCAGTTAGCAGCAGCCTAGCGCAGAATGAAGTCGGAGCGATGAAGTGATAAGGCCTGGCCGTGCATGTGTGGCACGTGCGGCGATTCGCCGAGGGACACTTCTGCAGTGGCCCCGTTGAGGCTTGCCAGCTCGCCGAGAGCGCAGAGGAATATCACGTTGATGCGTCGCTAAGTTTGGGCACTGCTCCCTTGCGCACCATCATAAAGATGCTTCTGGAAGCCGAAAAACAGACTCTTGATCAGTTCCGGCCTACCCAGATCTGCAACTGCATCGTTAATCGCATTCTTGTAGCGAAGCTTCAGCAAAGGGGAGAGCTTTTCCGGCCCCAATTCCTCCACACCCTCCTTCACGTATTGCGACAGCACGAAGTCTAGAAACGCTTCTTGCTTGTCTGTGAATTGCCCATGCAGCGTGCCGCGAGCTCTGCTGGCGCGCTCTTCTCGGGTCTGCGGTTCGGTGGAGAAGGCGACGTACGTCAGCACATCGAACAGGTCACTATGCTCGGCGTCGATAATGCGCTGCATTTCGTGCAATACCTCGTTGCTAAAGCCACGTTCAGCCAGGCCTTGCAGGAGCGAAGTGCGAGTATCCGGGGCGCTCCATAGCCCACGTAGCTCGTCCTCATCTTTAAAAAATTCCGGCAGATTGCCGAATAGGCTTTCCAGGAACTGTGCAGCAGACATCGGTTTGCCATCGGCGCCGAGGTACAGCGTCGCCATCATGCTCTTGATGCGGCGCGCCGAACCGTTGCTGAGTCGGACCTCGATCACGTCCGGGCGTGGATCGCGCGGCGGCTTGGGCGGCCTGGGTTCGCTCTCATAGCCACCTCTGTTCTCTCCGGTGCCGACGGCTCCGGTTTCGGCAGGCTCTATCGGTTCGCCATCCCACTCGGGATCACTGAACAGGTGATGAGCTTTCACGAAGTCATAGATGGTGAAGTAATCCTTACCATCGAATAAGCGCGTACCACGACCGATGATCTGCTTGAACTCAATCATGTTGGTCACTGGCCGCATCAGCACGATATTGCGAACGTTACGCGCATCCACGCCGGTGGAAAGCTTCTGCGAGGTTGTGAGAACGGTCGGTATGGTCTTCTCGTTATCCTGGAAATGCCGCAGGTGTTCTTCCCCTCGCGCACCATCATCGGCGGTCACCCGCACACAGTAGTCCGGTTCGCTGCTGCGCTTTAGCTGGTTGATCAGGTCGCGTACTTCCAGCGCGTGCTGTTGGGTGGCGCAGAACACCAGCGTCTTCTCGTTCGGCGCGATCTGCTCCATGAACAGTTTGACCCGATAGGCCTCCCGCTCCGGGATCTTGATGACTCGATTGAAGTCCGCCTCAAGGTAGCGCCGTCCCGCCTCCACCTCGCCTTTGATGACTATTCCGTCGCCTGGCACATGCACGTACTCATCAAGCGTTGTAGCGATCTGCTTGACCTTGAACGGCGTGAGGAAACCGTCGTTGATGCCTTCCTTCAGCGAATACACATACACCGGCTCGCCGAAGTAGGCATAGGTGTCGACATTGTCCTTGCGCTTGGGCGTGGCAGTCAGACCGAGCTGCACCGCTGGGGTGAAATACTCAAGGATGCCGCGCCAGTTGCCCTCGTCGTTGGCGCCGCCACGGTGGCATTCATCGATGATGATGAAATCGAAGAAATCCGCCGGGTACTCGCCAAAGTACGGCGTGCCGTTCGGGCCGCTCATGAAAGTCTGGAAAATGGTGAAAAAGATGCTGCCGTTCTTCGGCACCTTGCCCTTTTTACGAATTTCGTCCGGGGCGATGCGCACAAGTGCGTCTTCGGGGAAGGCCGAAAACGAGTTGTAAGCCTGATCCGCAAGTATGTTGCGGTCCGCCAGGAACAGAATGCGGGGCTGACGCTGGGCGTCGCGCTTGAGATTCCAGCGACTTTTGAACAGTTTCCAGGCCAGTTGAAAGGCGATAAAGGTCTTGCCTGTACCAGTCGCCAGCGTCAGCAGGATTCGCGACTGCTGCGCTGCGATTGCTTCCAGCACTCGCTTGATCGCAATGTCCTGATAGTAGCGCGCACCCCAGGTGCCTCCCTTGTCTTCGAACGGAATGGCGGCGAAGCGCTCGCGCCATTCATTGTGCTCGGCGAAGGTCAGGTTCCACAGTTCTTCCGGCGTGGGGAAGCTGAGCAAGTCGCCTTCTGCGCCAGTGAGCATGTCGATAGCGTAGATGCGCTGGCCATTGGTTGCGTAGGTGAAGCGAATTGCCAGCTTCTTTGCATAGCTTTTGGCCTGGCCTGCACCCTCGGTGTAGTGCTTGTCCCAGGCTTTCGCCTCGATCACGGCCAGCTGAGTGTTGCGGTATATCAGTACGTAATCGGCGATCTCCGCCTTGCCGCGTTGCCCCGCACCCTGGATGCGGCCGTGAGTGATTTGAAACTCGCGTTGTACGCGGCTGCCATCGACCACGCCCCAGCCGGCTTCACGCAAGGCGGGGTCGATATGTTCGGCGCGTGTTTCAGCTTCGTTCACGGCAATATCCTTTTGGCATCATGCCCGGAGCATAACCCTCGGCGGCGTGGGTTTAGAAGGCGGAATCAACCCGCGAGCATGTTCATGATCAGGCGAATCAGCGTGTCTTTCTGCGCCGGGTCTGACTCCGCTACGAGCAAAGCGAGGGCGGCAAGGCCGATATCGTTGATCACTGGCTGGTTGGTAGCGTCCAGCAAGCGCCCATTGCGGTTGAGAAAGTCCACGAACAGGAACGCCCCGCTGCGCTTGTTGCCGTCTGCGAACGGGTGATTCTTGATCAAGAAGTACAGCAGATGCGCAGCCTTGGCCTCCACGCTGGGGTAGGCCGGCTCGCCGAACACCGTCTGATCCAGATTGCCCAGCAGGCCGGCCAGTCCGTCGCCGCGTTCTAGAGCGAATAGCTCGGTAGCTTCGCCGCGAGCCATTAACTCGGCTTTCAGG
>JGI25321J39296_1001122_pt1 | contig 16869 bp, 17 predicted proteins | sample AutmiccommuBRH23_FD_39296 | JGI IMG/M metagenome (IMG submission 39296)
AGGCGGGCGATACCATGCCGATTTCCGCCGCCGCGAAAATACCCGCCGATGGTCCTTGACACTGCTTCCGGCGCTGGAGTACATGGTGCCCTCTTTCGCGCACCGGGGCCCATGCCCCAGGCGGAAAGACCCTTCAGAAGGGGGTGTAGCTCAGTTGGTTAGAGCGCCGGCCTGTCACGCCGGAGGCCGCGGGTTCGAGTCCCGTCACTCCCGCCATTTCCTCCAATTCCAGGTTTCTTTCGCGTCTGTCGCCGGACGTCGGTTTTTTGCGCCTGCGCGGCGATAAAACCTTTGAAATTTATCCGGTTATCGGTCACCTTCCCCCGGTAGTCACCGATATGGCCGTATTAAGTCATCGACGTGGCCGCATCGCGGCATTCCTTAGAATGCATTCGGGGGGACCAAGGCAGGAAGCCGGGGACAGGGAGTTCGGCGTGAACGATTTGCTATTGGAATATCTCCCCATCCTGATCTTCATCGGGATTGCCGTCGGCTTGGCCGGCGCGATCATGTTGGCATCCTTCGTGATCGCTCAACAAAACCCCGACGTGGAAAAGAACTCGGCCTATGAATGCGGTTTCGAAGCTTTCGACGACTCGCGCGGCCGGTTCGATGTCCGGTTCTACCTGGTGGCCATTCTGTTCATCATTTTCGACCTCGAAGTGGCCTTTCTGTTCCCCTGGGCGGTGACCCTGGGCACGATCGGCGTTTTCGGGTTCTGGTCGATGATGGTGTTTCTGTCGGTGTTGACCATCGGATTTATCTACGAGTGGCGCAAAGGCGCCCTCGAATGGGAATAGGAAAGGGAGTGACCGAATGTCCGTCGTGACGCAGCCCGGAACCGCCCCCGACCTCGGCCAGCCCCTCGGTCAGCCCCTGGGGCCCGGTGCCGAGCAGGACGAGATTCTCGCCCGCGTGACCCAGGAACTGCAGGACAAGGGCTTCGTCCTTGCCAATGTGGACAAGCTGGTCAATTGGGCGCGCACGGGATCGCTGTGGCCCATGACCTTCGGTCTGGCCTGCTGCGCGGTCGAGATGATCCACGCCTACATGAGCCGCTACGACCTGGACCGCTTCGGCGTCGTGCCGCGGCCGAGCCCGCGCCAGTCGGACGTGATGATCGTCGCCGGCACCCTGACCAACAAGATGGCCCCCGCGTTCCGCAAGGTCTACGACCAGATGGCGGAACCGCGCTATGTGATCTCCATGGGGTCCTGCGCCAACGGCGGCGGCTATTACCATTATTCCTATGCCATCGTGCGCGGCTGCGACCGCGTCGTGCCCGTCGACGTCTATGTGCCCGGCTGCCCGCCGACGGCCGAGGCGCTGGTGTACGGCATTCTCCAATTGCAGAAGAAAATCCGCCGCACCGGCGCCCTGTGGCGCTGACGCGGCCGGACGAACCGAGACCGATCANTAAAAGAACCAAGAAGACCATGGATCAGGCCCTCAAGGAACTTGCCGAACACCTCCGCGACCAGCTTGGCGACAAGCTGCTGGCTGACGAGGTGCGTCTCGGCGAACTGATGATCACCGTCAAGCGGGACAAAATCGTCGAAGTGCTGAAGTCCCTTCGCGACGATTCGAATTGCCGGTTTCATCAGTTGATGGATATCTGCGGCGTCGATTTCGCCGATGAAAGCCCGCGTTTCGAGATCGTCTACAACCTTCTGTCCATGACCCATAACACGCGCATCCGTGTCAAGCTGCGCACGGANGAGGACGACCCCGTGCCGTCCGTCGCCGGGGTGTTCTCGACCGCNAACTGGTTCGAGCGCGAAATCTGGGACATGTATGGCGTGTTCTTCTCCGATCATCCCGACCTGCGCCGTCTGCTGACCGACTACGGGTTCGAGGGCCATCCCCTGCGCAAGGACTTCCCGCTGACGGGCTATGTCGAGGTGCGCTACGACGACGAACAGAAACGCGTGGTCTACGAGCCCGTGAAGCTGACCCAGGAATTCCGCAACTTCGACTTCGAAAGCCCCTGGGAAGGCATGGAACGCGTCGTTCTGCCGGGCGACGAGAAGGCCGAGGCGGAACCGGAAACCGAGGCGTCCTGACCATGGCCGAAACCCAGATCAAGAATTTCAACCTCAACTTCGGACCGCAGCATCCGGCGGCCCACGGGGTGNTGCGCCTGGTCCTGGAAATGGACGGCGAGGTCGTGGAACGCGCCGATCCGCACATCGGACTGCTGCACCGNGGCACGGAAAAGCTCATCGAATACAAGACCTACGCNCAGGCCGTGCCGTACTTCGACCGCCTGGACTATGTCGCGCCGCAAAACCAGGAACATGCTTTCGTGCTGGCGGCGGAAAAGCTGTTGGGCATCGAAATTCCCAAGCGCGGCCAGTACATCCGCGTGCTCTATTGCGAGATCGGGCGGATTCTCAACCACATCCTGAACATCACGGCCTTCGCCATGGACGTCGGTGCCATGACGCCCATGCTGTGGGGGTTCGAGATTCGCGAGCGCCTGATGGAGTTCTGCGAATCCGCCTCGGGTGCGCGTCTGCACATGAATTATTTCCGCGTCGGCGGCGTCGCCCAGGACCTGCCGGCGGGGCTGCTGGAAGACATCGCCAAATGGGCCGATGAAGAGTTCCCGGCCTTCCTCGACGATCTGGAAAGCCTGCTCACGGAAAACCGCATCTTCAAGCAGCGCACGGTCGATATCGGCGTGATCGACGCCGAACAATGCTTCGACTGGGGCTTCACCGGCCCGAACCTGCGCGCGTCAGGTGTTGCCTGGGACCTGCGCAAGGCGCAGCCCTATGACGCCTATGCGGAAATGGATTTCGACATCCCCGTGGGCAAGATGGGCGACTGCTACGACCGCTATCTGGTGCGCATGCTGGAAATGCGCGAATCCCTGAAGATTATCCGCCAGTGCGTTGAAAACATGCCCGGCGGGCCGGTCAANTCGACCAACAAGAAAGTCTCCCCGCCGACCCGCGGCGACATGAAGCAATCCATGGAAGCCTTGATCCACCACTTCAAACTGTTTACCGAAGGCTTCCACGTGCCGGCTGGCGAAACCTATACGGCCGTCGAGGCGCCCAAGGGCGAATTCGGCGTCTATCTGGTGGCCGATGGCTCCAACAAACCCTATCGCTGCAAGATCCGGGCGCCGGGATTCGCCCATCTGGAAGCGACGGAATTCCTGTCGAAGGGGCATATGCTCGCGGACGTGGTCGCGAACATCGGCTCCATCGACGTCGTGTTCGGCGAAATCGACCGGTGACCGGAATGAATACACAGCAACCGTCGAGCTTCGCCTTTACGGCGGAGAACCTCGAAAAGGCCAAATGGCACATCGCCAAGTATCCGGCGGGCCGCCAGCAAAGCGCCGTGATGCCGCTGCTGGATCTGGCGCAACGGCAGAACGGCGGCTGGATTCCCCAGGCGGCGATCGAGGTCATCGCCGACATGCTCGATATGGCGTCGATCCGGGTCTACGAGGTCGCGACCTTCTACACCATGTACAACCTGAAGCCGGTCGGCAGGCACTTCGTTCAGGTCTGCACCAACCTGCCGTGCTGGCTGCGCGGCTCGGACCAGATCATGGCCGCTTGCAAAAAAGTCACCGGCTGTTCGAACGGCGAAACCTCCGCCGACGGCGAATTCACGGTGCTTGAGGTCGAATGCTTAGGCGCCTGCGTCAACGCGCCGATGATGCAGATCGGCGACGATTATTACGAAGATCTGGATTCGGTCACGGCCGAAGAGGTCCTGACGGCGCTCAAGGCGGGCCAGAAGCCGAAGGTCGGCTCCCAATCCGGGCGCCATACCTGCGAGCCCGCGGGCGGGATCACGACCCTGACCGACCGCTATCCCGACCGGGCCGCCAAAGCGGGAGGCGACGACTGATGCTTGCCGACAAGGACCGTATCTTCACCAATATCTACGGCTTCGACAGCCCCTGGCTGGAGGGTGCGCGCGCCCGCGGCGACTGGGACGGCACCAAGAAGCTGATCGAGCTGGGCCGCGACAAGATCATCGACGAGATGAAGGAATCGGGCCTGCGCGGGCGTGGCGGCGCGGGATTCCCCACGGGCGTGAAGTGGTCCTTCATGCCCAAGGAAATCGGCACCCGGCCCCATTACCTNGTCATCAACGCNGACGAGGGCGAGCCCGGGACCTGCAAGGACCGTGAAATCATGCGCTCCGAACCGCATAAGCTCATCGAAGGTGCCTTGGTTGCGTCCTTCGCCATGGGTGCGCATGCGGCCTATTGCTACGTCCGCGGCGAGTTCCATCACGAGATCGATTGCCTGCAACGCGCCGTCGACGAAGCCTATGAAGCGGGCCTGATCGGCGACGACGCCTGCGGTACGGGCTGGAAGTTCGATTTCTACGTCCATTCCGGCGCCGGGGCCTATATCTGCGGCGAGGAAACCTCGCTGATCGAAAGCCTGGAGGGCAAGAAGGGCCAGCCGCGCCTGAAGCCGCCGTTCCCGGCCGGCGTCGGCGTATGGGGCTGCCCGACCACGGTCAACAACGTGGAATCCATCGCCGTGGCGCCGACCATCCTGCGCCGGGGTGCCGATTGGTTCGCCGGCATCGGCCGGCCCAACAACGTGGGCACCAAGCTNTTCAACATCTCCGGGCACGTGAACCAGCCCTGCACGGTCGAGGAAGCCATGGGCATCCCTCTGAAGGAGCTGATCGAGAAGCATGCCGGCGGGGTGCGCGGCGGCTGGGACAACCTGCTGTGCGTCATTCCCGGCGGGGCGTCCGTGCCGGTGCTGCCCAAGAACATCTGCGACGACGTGCTGATGGATTTCGATTCCTTGCGCGAACAGCGTTCGGGCCTGGGCACGGCGGCGGTCATGGTGATGGACAAGTCGACGGACGTGATCAAAGCGATCGCGCGCTTGTCGGCCTTCTACAAACATGAAAGCTGCGGCCAGTGCACGCCTTGCCGCGAAGGTACCGGCTGGATGGCGCGGGTCATGCAGCGCATGGTCTCGGGCGATGCCCATATCGACGAGATCGACACGTTGGAAGAGGTCACCCGTCAGGTCGAAGGCCATACGATCTGTGCCCTCGGCGACGCGGCGGCCTGGCCGATCCAGGGATTGATCCGCCATTTCCGCCCGGAAATGGAAAAGCGGATCCTCGACAACATCGCGCGCCGGTCGGCGGCGGAATAGACAGGTTTACTAGGGGCTTGAGCTAGATGCCAAAGATCACCATCGACGGCACGGAACACGAGGTCGAGGCCGGCATGACGATCCTGCAGGCCTGCGAGCAGGCCGGCAAGGAAGTGCCGCGCTTCTGCTATCACGACCGTCTGTCCATCGCCGGCAACTGCCGCATGTGCCTGGTGCAGATGGAACGCTCGCCCAAGCCGGTGGCGTCCTGCGCCATGCCTGTGGCCGACGGCATGGTCGTCTACACGGACACGCCCGAGGTCAAGAAGATGCGCCAGGGGGTGATGGAGTTCCTGCTTCTGAACCATCCGCTGGATTGCCCGATCTGCGACCAGGGCGGCGAATGCGACTTGCAGGACCAGGCCATGGCCTACGGCATGGACCACGGTCGCTACCACGAGAACAAACGCGCCGTCGAAGACAAGCACATGGGCCCACTGATCAAGACGATCATGACCCGCTGCATCCATTGCACGCGCTGCGTGCGGTTCTCGACCGAGGTCGCGGGCGTCACCGACATGGGCCTGATCGGGCGCGGCGAAAACGCCGAGATCGTCACCTACCTGGACAAGGCCGTGAGTTCCGAACTGTCGGGCAACGTCATCGACCTGTGCCCGGTGGGGGCCCTGACGTCCAAGCCCTATGCCTTCGCCGCCCGCCCGTGGGAATTGAAGAAGACCGAAAGCGTCGACGTGTCCGACGCCCAGGGCTGCGCCATCCGTGTCGACAGCCGGGGCCCGAGGTGATGCGCGTGTTGCCGCGCCTCAACGAGGACGTCAACGAGGAATGGATTTCCGACAAGGCGCGTTTTTGCGTCGACGGCCTGAAGCGCCAGCGTCTGGACCGGCCCTATGTGCGCGTGAAGGGCAAGCTGCAGCCCGCCACCTGGCCGGAAGCCTTCGCCGCCGTGGCCAAGGCCGTCAAGGGCAAGCAGGGTAGGGAGATCGCCGCCATCGCGGGCGATCAGGCCGATTGTGAAAGCATGCTGCTGCTCAAGGAACTGATGATCGGCCTGGGATCGGCCAACATGGATTGCCGCCAGGACGGATCGAAGGTCGATCCCGGCCAACGCACGTCCTACATCTTCAATTCGACCATCGCCGGGATCGAGGACGCGGACGCGCTGTTGATCGTCGGTGCCAACCCGCGCTGGGAAGCGCCCGTGCTCAACGCCCGCATCCGCAAGCGGTATCTGATGGGCAAGTTCCCCATCGCCGCTGTCGGCCCGGCCGTGGACCTGAGCTATCCCGTGGACTGGTTGGGCGAGGGGCCTGAGGTTCTGGCGCAGATCGCCGCCGGCAGCCATCCCTTTGCCGAAATCCTGAAAACGGCCGAACGGCCCATGATCATCGTCGGCTCGGGCGCCGTGGCGCGCCCCGATGGCACGGCGGTGCTGGGCTTGGCGCGTCAGGTCGCGGAAACGGCCGATGCGGTGACGGCCGGTTGGAACGGTTTCAACCTGTTGCAACGTGCGGCGTCCCGCGTCGGCGGCCTGGACCTGGGCTTCGTGCCCGGCGAGGGCGGCATGGACACGGGCCGCATCCTGGATGGTGCCGCGACCGGCGACGTCAAGGTGATCTATCTGCTGGGGGCCGACGAGATCGACACCAAGGACCTGGACAAGCCCTTCGTGATCTATCAGGGCCATCACGGCGACGCCGGGGCGCATGTCGCCGACGTGATCCTGCCGGGGGCGGCCTATACGGAAAAGGACGCGACCTACGTGAACCTGGAAGGCCGCGTGCAGCGCGGCCAGCTGGCCGTCTATCCGCCGGGCGACGCCCGCGAGGACTGGAAGATCGTCCGCGCCCTGTCGGACGCCCTGAATGCCACGCTGCCTTACACGACCCTGGCCGACGTGCGCCGAGGCCTGGTCAAGGCCAACCCCGTGTTCCAGGGCGTCGACGACATCCAGGCGGCAACCTGGGGCGACTTCGGCGGGTCGGGCGAGGTGTCCGGCGCGTTCACCTATCCGATCGCCAATTTCTACATGACCGATCCGATCAGCCGTGCGTCCGCCACCATGGCTGAATGCACGGACGAAATTCTCGGCGGCGGGGAAGGGAAGACCGGCACCGATGGTTGAGGCCTGGAACAGCTGGATCTGGCCGACGGTCTGGATCGTCCTGAAAATCCTTGTGATCGTGGTGCCGATTCTGCTTTCGGTCGCCTATCTGACCCTGTTCGAACGCAAGGTCATCGGCGCCATGCAGCTGCGCAAGGGCCCGAACGTGGTCGGTCCCTTCGGCCTGTTCCAGCCGCTGGCCGACGGCGCCAAGCTGTTCCTCAAGGAAATGATCATCCCGTCGGGCGCCAATCCGGGGGTGTTCATCCTGGCGCCCTGCGTGACCTTCGCNNTGGCCCTCATGGCNTGGGCGGTGATTCCCTTCGGCGAGGGACTGGTGCTGGCCGACATCAACGTCGGCATCCTCTATCTGTTCGCGATTTCGTCCTTGGGCGTNTACGGCATCCTGATGGCCGGNTGGGCGTCCAACTCGCGCTACGCCTTTCTGGGTGCCTTGCGCAGCGCCGCNCAGATGGTGTCCTACGAAGTCTCCATGGGTTTCGTCATCATCACCGTGCTGCTGTGCGTCGGTTCGCTGAACCTGTCCGCCATCGTCGAGGCGCAGCGCGACATGTGGTTCGTCATTCCGCTGTTCCCCATGGCCGTGGTGTTCTTTATTTCGACACTGGCCGAAACCAACCGCCATCCCTTCGACCTGCCGGAAGCGGAAGCGGAACTGGTGGCCGGCTACAACGTCGAGTATTCGGGCATGGCCTTCGCCCTGTTCTTCCTGGGTGAATACGCCAACATGATTCTGATGTCGGGGATGACGACGATCCTGTTCCTGGGCGGCTGGCTGCCGCCGCTGTCGATCGAACCGCTGACCTGGATTCCCGGGCCGATCTGGTTCGCGGCCAAGATCGCGTTCTGTCTGTTCATCTTCATCTGGGTGCGCGCGACCTTCCCGCGCTATCGCTACGACCAGTTGATGCGCCTCGGCTGGAAAGTGTTCCTGCCGATCTCGCTGTTCGCCGTCGCGGCCGTGGCCGGCGTGTTGCTGGCCTTCGGCTGGGTTCCCACCCCGGTCGCCGGTTAAGGGTTTAGGAGAGTTCCATGAGCTTCATCGGACAAAGCGCCAAGGCCCTGTTCCTGAAGGAACTTGTCGCCGGCATGGCGCTGACGCTCAAGTACTTCACCAAGCCCAAGGTGACCTTGAACTATCCCTATGAAAAGGGCCCACTGAGCCCGCGGTTCCGCGGCGAACACGCGCTGCGCCGCTATCCCAACGGCGAGGAACGCTGCATCGCCTGCAAGCTGTGCGAGGCGATCTGCCCGGCCCAGGCCATCACCATCGAGGCCGAACCCCGCGCCGACGGCTCCCGCCGCACCACGCGCTACGACATCGACATGGTGAAGTGCATCTATTGCGGCTATTGCGAGGAAGCCTGTCCGGTCGACGCCATCGTCGAGGGCCCGAACTTCGAATACGCCACGGAAACCCGCGAGGAATTGCTGTACGACAAGACCAAGCTGTTGGCCAACGGCGACCGCTGGGAAACGGAACTGGCCGAACGGCTGCGCGCCGACGCGCCCTACCGCTGACCATTCCCCCTGACCGGGGCCGAAACGAGACGATAAGGACTGACGAGGAAAGTATGAGGGGAATTGAGGACAAAGGCCGCGCCATGGCGCGGACAGGGAACGTGAAGGGAGGCGGCAGATGATCGTCGAAGCCNTGGCGTTCTACATGTTCGCCTTCATCGCCGTGGCCGCGGGCGTGCTGGTCATTTCCTCCAAGAACCCCGTTCATTCGGTGCTGTTCCTGATTCTGGCGTTCTTTAATTCGGCCGGGCTGTTCGTGCTGTTGGGGGCCGAGTTCCTGGCCATGATCCTGGTCGTCGTCTATGTCGGCGCCGTGGCCGTGCTGTTCATGTTCGTGGTCATGATGCTGGACATCAATTTCACGGAATTGCGCTCGGGCTTTCTGCAGTACCTGCCGNTGGGCGGCCTGGTCGGCCTGATCCTGCTGGCGGAAATGGTCGTCGTGGCCGGCGGCTGGCAGTCCATCGCCGGNGGCGCCAAGCTGGCCNANGCGGCNGCNCCCATCGTCAAGGGCACGACCAATACCCATGCCCTGGGTGAGATCGTCTACACGCACTACGTCTACCTGTTCCAGGCCGCGGGCCTGATCCTGCTGGTCGCCATGATCGGCGCCATCGTGCTGACCCATCGGCGGCGCACGGGCGTCAAGCGTCAGCGCATCGCCGATCAGAACGCGCGCGGCACGGACACGGTCGAGGTNCGCAAGGTCGAAGTCGGGAAGGGGATCTGAGCATGTTTGAAATCGGCCTGTCCCATTACCTGACCGTCGCGGCGATCCTGTTCACGCTGGGCATCTTCGGGATTTTCCTGAACCGCAAGAACGTCATCATCATCCTGATGTCGGTCGAATTGATGCTGCTGGCGGTGAACATCAACCTGGTCGCGTTTTCGTCCCACCTGGGCGATCTGGTCGGCCAAGTGTTCGCGCTGTTCGTGCTGACCGTCGCCGCCGCCGAGGCGGCCATCGGCCTCGCCATCCTGGTCGTATACTTCCGCAACCGCGGGTCCATCGATGTCGAAGACATCAACATGATGAAGGGCTAGGGAGCGGCTCATGATCGAAATTCTCGCTGTCTTCCTGCCGCTCGTCGGCGCGGCCCTGGCCGGTGTGATCGTGTTCATGCCGCAGGCGGACAAACACAAGCAACACACCATGGACACCCTGGCGCAGTGGATCACCTGCACCGGCCTGGTGTTGTCGGCGATCTGCGCGATCATCCTGTTCAAGGACGTGGCGCTCGACGGCAATGCCCGGGTGACGGAGCTGTTCACCTGGATCGATTCCGGCAGCCTGGAGGTTTCCTGGGCGCTGCGGGTCGATCAGCTGACCGCGGTCATGATGATCGTCGTGACCGGCGTGTCGGCCATGGTGCACATCTATTCCTGCGGCTACATGCACCACGACAAGTCGATCCCCCGGTTCATGAGCTATCTCAGCCTGTTCACCTACTTCATGCTGATGCTCATCACCTCGGACAACCTGGTGCAGCTGTTCTTCGGCTGGGAAGGGGTGGGGCTCGCGTCCTATCTGCTGATCGGCTTCTGGTACGACCGTCCGTCGGCCAACGCGGCGGCCATCAAGGCCTTCGTGGTCAACCGGGTCGGCGATTTCGGCTTCGCGCTGGGCATCTTCGCGACCTTCATGCTGTTCGACACGGTCAATCTGGACACCATCTTCCAGGCCGTGCCCGGCAAGGCCGACGCCACGCTGAACGTGTTCGGCGGCGAATTCCATGCCCTGACCGTGTGCTGCCTGCTGCTGTTCGTGGGCGCCATGGGCAAATCGGCGCAGTTGGGCCTGCATACCTGGCTGCCGGACGCCATGGAGGGCCCGACGCCCGTGTCGGCGCTGATCCACGCGGCGACCATGGTCACGGCCGGCATCTTCATGGTCGCGCGCCTGTCGCCGATGTTCGAGTATTCCGAGGTTGCGCTGACCGTGGTCACCATCGTCGGCGCCTCGACCTGTATTTTCGCGGCGACCATCGGTTGCGTGCAGAACGACATCAAGCGGGTGATCGCCTATTCGACCTGTTCGCAGTTGGGCTATATGTTTTTCGCCTGCGGCGTGTCGGCCTATTCGGCGGGCATCTTTCACTTGATGACCCACGGCTTCTTCAAGGCGCTGCTGTTCCTCGGCGCCGGTTCGGTCATCCACGCCATGTCCGACGAACAGGACATGCGCAAGATGGGCGGCATCTGGAAGCACATCAAGGTGACCTACATCCTGATGTGGATCGGATCGCTGGCGCTGGCCGGGATTCCGCCCTTCGCCGGGTTCTATTCCAAGGACATCGTGCTCGAAGCCGCCTGGGGGGCGCATACGGGCGTCGGCCAGTATGCGTTCTGGCTCGGCATCACCGCCGCCTTCCTGACGGCGTTCTATTCCTGGCGCCTGCTCATCATGACGTTCCACGGCGCCCCTCGTGCCGACGAGACCACCATGGCGCATGTCCACGAAAGCCCGATGGTCATGGTGCTGCCGCTGGTCGTGCTGGCGGGCGGGGCCTGCCTTGCCGGGGTGTTGGCCTACGACCTGATGGTCGGCCATCAAATGGCGGAATTCTGGGGCAAGTCCATTGTCGTGCTGGAACACCACAAGGCTTTGGAAAACGCCCATCACGTGCCGCTTTGGGTGAAGCTGCTGCCGCTTGTCGTCGGCGTTGCCGGGATCGCCATGGCCTATGTGTTCTACATGTTCGCGCCGGGTATCCCGGGGGCGATCGCGGCCAGGTTCCAGGGCGTTTACCAGTTCCTGCTCAACAAATGGTATTTCGACGAGCTGTACGACAAGATTTTCGTGAAGCCGTCCTTCTACCTGGGGCGCAATCTCTGGAAAACGGGCGACGGCACGCTGATCGACGGGCTTGGCCCCGACGGCGTGTCCGCCGCCGTGAAGCACATCGCACGCCGCGCGTCGGCGCTGCAGACCGGCTACCTTTACCATTACGCCTTCGCCATGCTGGCGGGCATCGTGGTGCTGGTGACCTGGTATCTATTGACGAAGGCGGGGTGAGACGACCATGGATTGGCCCATTCTATCGCTGGTCACCTTCCTTCCGCTTGTCGGCGTGGCGCTGATCGCGTTCATCCCGGCGGACAACCCGGAAAATTCGCGGCGCGTGGCGCTGTGGGTGTCGGGCGGCACGTTCATCGTGTCGCTGTTGATCTGGTTCGGCTTCGACCGCACCACGGCGGCCATGCAGTTCGTCGAGGAAGCGGCCTGGATGCCCATCGCCGGCATTTCCTACCGTGTCGGGGTCGACGGCATTTCCATGCTGTTCGTGCTGCTGACCACGCTGCTGACGCCGCTTTGCATCCTGGCCAGTTGGGAATCGATCAAGGTCCGCGTGAAGGAATACATGATCGCCTTCCTGATCCTGGAAACCTTCATGGTCGGCATGTTCGTCGCCCTCGATCTGTTCCTGTTCTACATCTTCTTCGAAGCGGTCCTGATCCCGATGTTCATCATCATCGGCGTGTGGGGCGGCCCGCGACGCATCTATGCGTCGTTCAAGATGTTTCTCTACACGCTGCTGGGCTCGGTGCTGATGCTGCTGGCCATGCTGGCCATGTATTTCGACGCGGGGACCACGGACATCACCAAGCTTTTGGTCCATGATTTCCCGTCCGCGCTCGAACCCTGGCTGTGGCTGGCCTTCTTCGCGTCCTTCGCGATCAAGATGCCGATGTGGCCCGTGCATACCTGGCTGCCCGACGCTCATGTCGAGGCCCCCACGGCGGGCTCCGTCATCCTGGCCGGCGTGCTGCTGAAGTTCGGCGGCTATGGCTTCCTGCGCTTTTCGCTGCCCATGTTCCCCGAAGCCAGCGTCATGTTCACGCCGCTGATCTACACGCTGTCGATCATCGCGGTGATCTACACCTCGCTGGTCGCCCTGGCGCAGGAGGACATGAAAAAGCTGATCGCCTATTCGTCGGTCGCCCACATGGGCTTCGTGACCATCGGTGCCTTCACCATGACGGTGCAGGGGGTCGAGGGCGCGATCTACCAGATGCTCAGCCACGGCGTCGTGTCGGCGGCCCTGTTCCTGATCGTCGGCGTCGTCTACGACCGCGAGCATTCGCGCGAGATCACCCATTACGGCGGGCTGGTCGAACGCATGCCGGTCTACGGCATCACCTTCATGCTGTTCATGCTGGCCTCCGTCGGTCTGCCGGGCACGGGCGGGTTCGTCGGCGAATTCCTGGTCCTTTTGGGCGCCTTCCAGGCCAATTCCTGGGTCGCGGCGCTGGCCGCCACGGGCGTCATCCTGGGGGCCGTCTATATGCTGTACCTCTACCGCCGGATCATCTTCGGCAAGCTGACCAAAGAACACCTGAGCAAGATCCTCGACATGGACAAGCGCGAGATCGCGGTGTTCGCGCCGCTTGTCGTCGTGACCCTGTGGATGGGGATTTATCCGTCATCGTTCCTTGACGTCATGCATGTGTCCGTCGAAAACCTGCTGAAGCATGTTGAAACGGCATTGGCNGCGGCCGGCCATTCCGATCTGGCCGGGCGCTAAGGGAGAACCGGACGAGATGTCGATCGATCAAATCATTCCGGCCCTGCCCGAAATCTTCGTCGCCTGCATGATCATGGCGCTGCTGATGCTGGGCGTGTTCCAAAAGGGCGCGCTCGCCGAACAGGACGTGAAAAGCTTCCGCCTGATTTCCGGGCTTTCCGTGGGCGTTCTGGGCCTGACCATCCTGCTGGTCGTCATGCTGGCCGACCGCCAGTTGATGGCCTTCAACAACATGTTCGTCGTCGACGGCTTCGCGACCTATGCCAAGGTCCTGGTGCTGATTGCGTCCGGCTGCGCCATCGTGCTGTCGGCGGGTTACATGGAACGCAACGGCGTGGCGCGGTTCGAATACGCCGTGCTGGTCGTGTTCGCGACCCTCGGCATGATGATGATGATCTCGGCCAACGACCTGATCTCGCTCTACATGGGGCTGGAGATGCAGTCGCTGTCGCTCTACGTCATCGCCTCGTTCCAGCGCGACGACCAGCGCTCGACGGAAGCGGGCTTGAAGTACTTCGTTCTCGGCGCCCTGGCCTCGGGCATGCTGCTGTACGGCGCCTCCATGGTCTACGGGTTCTCCGGCACCACCAACTTTACGGTTCTGGCCGATCTGTTGAAGGGCGGGGCGCCCTCGGTCGGTCTGGTCGTCGGCATCGTCTTCGTGGTCGCGGGGCTGGCCTTCAAGGTCTCGGCCGTGCCGTTCCACATGTGGACGCCCGACGTTTACGAAGGGGCACCGACGCCGGTCACGGCCTTCTTCGCCGTGGCGCCCAAGATCGCCGCCCTGGCGCTGTTCACCCGGGTGATGATGGAGCCTTTCGGCGAGGCCGCCGACAGTTGGCGCCAGGTCATCATCTTCGTCTCCGTCGCCTCGATGATCCTGGGCGCGGTCGCCGCCGTGGCGCAGAAGAACATCAAGCGGCTGATGGCCTACAGCTCCATCGGCCATGTCGGCTATGCCCTGATCGGGCTTTGCGTCGCCAACGAGACGGGCGTGCGCGGCATCCTGGTCTATCTCGCCATCTATCTGGTGATGAACGTCGGCGCCTTCGCCTGCATCCTGTGCATGAAGCGGGGCGACCGTATGGTCGAACAGATTTCCGATCTGGCGGGCATGTCCAAGACCCATCCGACCATCGCCTTCGCGTTCCTGGTCTTCATGTTCTCCATGGCCGGCGTGCCGCCGTTGGCCGGCTTTTTCGCCAAGCTCTACATCTTCTGGGCGGCCGTCGACGCCGGCCTGATGGCGGTTGCGATCATCGGCGTGCTGACCAGCGTCATCGGCGCGTTCTATTACCTGCGCATCGTGCGGGTGATGTACTTCGAGGACGCCGAGGACCCGCTGGACGCCGGCGTCAGCCGCGAATTGAAGATTCTGATCGGCGTCACGGCCTTCATCATCTGTTTCTTCTTCATCCAGCCGAATCTGATTCTGGAACCCGCGGCGGCGGCGGCGAAAGCCCTCCTTGCAGGGTAGAGAGTGAAGTCCGTCATGGACGCGCCCCGACTCCCGTCACTGTTCACCCTGGTCGAACTCGACACGGTCGACAGCACCAATGCGGAAGCCCGCCGCCGGGCGGAGCAGGGGGCCGAAGCCGCGCCCGAGGGCACCCTGGTCTGGGCTGCCGAGCAGACCGCCGGGCGGGGCCGCCGGGGCCGCACCTGGGTCAGCCCGAGGGGCAATTTCTACGCCTCNATCATCCTGCGCCCGGANGTGCCGCTTCGGGATGCGGCGCAGTTCGGTTTCGTCGCGTCGCTCGCCGTGTTCGACGCCATCGGCAGCCTGGCCCAGCCGGGCACGGAAGCCCATACCAAATGGCCCAACGACGTGNTGATTTCCGGGCGCAAGGTCGCGGGCATTCTGCTGGAGGCCCAAGGGGCNGCGTCCGCCGACGCGAAGCCCGATTTCGTCATCGTCGGCGTCGGTGTCAATTTGCGCAGCTTTCCCGAGGATGTGGAGTTCCCCGCGACCAGTATGCTGGACGAGGGAACGACCGTGCTGGTGCCCGAATTTCTTGAAAGCTTCGGGCGGCACTTCCTGGCCTGGACCCGCATCTGGGTCGACGAGGGGTTCGAGCGTCTGCGCAAGAACTGGCTGTGGCGTTGCGACCAGGTCGGCAAGGAGGTCGAGGTGCGGCTTGCCAACGAAACCCTGACCGGGACCTTCAAGGATCTGGATGATAGCGGCGCGTTGATTTTGGAGACGCCCTCGGGCCTGCGTACGATCACCGCCGGCGACGTCTTTTTTCCGCAAAGCCGGGACGCCTGAGGGCGGGACGGAGCATCATGCTGCTGGCAATCGATTCCGGAAACACCAACATCGTCTTCGCCGTGTTCGGCGACGACGGCGCGATGAAGGGCTCCTGGCGCGCCAATTCCAAGCTGGAGCGCACCAAGGACGAACACGCCGTTTGGCTACGCCCGCTCATGGAAATGAACGGCATCGATCCCGCCGGGGTGACCCATGCCATCCTGGCCACGGTGGTGCCCAACAACCGCTTTCCCCTGGTCGGCCTGTGCCGCGACTATTTCGGGATCGAACCCCTGGTGATCGGCGACGCGAATGTCGATCTCGGCATCAAGGTGCTGGTCGACCGCCCGGAACAGGTCGGGGCCGACCGTCTGGTCAACACGGTGGCGGCCCACGCCAAGTACGGCGGGCCGCTGATCATCGTCGATTTCGGCACGGCGACGACGTTCGATGTGATTGACGGGCAGGGCAGCTACATGGGCGGCGTCATATCACCCGGCATCAACCTGTCCCTGGAAGCCCTGCATCAGGCGGCGGCCAAGCTGCCGCTGATCAGCATCGAGCGGCCGGACAGGGTGATCGGCCGCGACACCGTATCGGCCATGCAGTCGGGCGTGTTCTGGGGTTATGTCGGCCTGATCGAGGGCATCGTCCGGCGTATCCAACTGGAGACGGGTGCCGATGCCCGCGTGATCGCGACCGGCGGCNTGGCGCCGCTGTTTCTTGACGCAACCAAGGCCATCGAACTGGTGGACGGCACCTTGACTCTGGACGGGCTGTACATGATCCACCGGAACAACNCGGCATGACCGGGCCGGCCAAGCCGAAGAAGGCGAAATCGAAAACGGCCAAGTCCAACCCGGGCGGCAACGAACTGGTGTTCGTCGCCCTGGGCGGCGCCGGCGAGATCGGCATGAACCTGAACCTCTACGGCTACGGCCCGCCGGGGGAGGAGCGCTGGATCATGCTCGACCTGGGCGTCACCTTTTCCGACGGCTGGCCGCCGGGGGTGGACGTCATCATGGCCGACCCGGCGTTCATCGAGGAACGCGCCGANCNNCTCGACGGCTTGGTGCTGACCCATGCCCACGAAGATCATCTGGGCGCCGTGCAGTACCTGTGGGACCGCTTCAAGTGTCCGATCTTCGCGACGCCGTTCACGGCCCATATCCTGGCGCGCAAGCTGGCCGAACCGGGGTGGGAGCGCGAGGCCGATGTCACCATCGTCCCCCTGCAGGGCACATTCTCGGTCGGGCCGTTCGAGTTGGAACTGATCACCCTGACCCATTCCATTCCCGAACCCAATGCCGTGGTGCTGCGCACGCC
>JGI25321J39296_1001129_pt1 | contig 16770 bp, 19 predicted proteins | sample AutmiccommuBRH23_FD_39296 | JGI IMG/M metagenome (IMG submission 39296)
GCGCGCCGACGGCGGTCGGGTCCAGCCTTCTGCTGCACGCAGCCGGATCAGATCATCGAAGTTGCCGGCAACCTGATCACCATGGGTATCAGCCAGTGCCTGCTGGCGCTCGGTAGTGTCAGAGAGCAGCTCGGCAAGCGCCTGCGCCTTCTTGTCTTCTGCCGCTTTGCGCGCGGCTTCCGCCGCAGCCTTCTTCTTGGCATCTTCAGCAGCTTTCTTCTTCGCTGCTTCTGCGGCAGCCTTCTTCTTCGCTTCTTCCGCCGCCTTGCGCTTGGCTTCTTCGGCGGCCTTCTTCTTGGCCTCCTCGGCTGCCTTCTTCTTGGCCAGTTCTTCAGCAGCCTTTTTCTTGGCGATATCAGCCTGCTTCTGCTGCTCGACCTTCTTGGCTTCCTCGGCCTTTTTCGCCGCGGCCGCTTTATCGGCTGCAGCTTTCGCTGCATCCGCCTTTCGAACCTCTTCCGCCTTCTTTTGTTCCGCAGCACGGGCGGCAGCAGCCTGCTTCTGCTGCTCGACCTTACGCTGTTCCATCTGCTCGCTTTCGAACTGCTTGGCAGCAGTCTTCTTCGCTTCGCCGGCAATCTTCTGATTGGTCTGAGTAGTCGCCTGGCTCTGCGACTTCAACTGATACAAGGTGGCCTGAACGACCGGCTTGGACGGCGGCAGCTCGGGCGTCATCGAAAAGCTGACGAACAGCATGCCGAAAATAATGACGTGCAGANCGACCGCCAGCACGGTCGGCCAGAAGTAGCTCTGCGAAGGCGATGACTCACGCTGCTGCATCAAGGCGCCTCGGTGATCAGACCGACATTACCCACGCCGGCTTCCTGCAGACCGCCCATGGCCTCCATCACCGAACCATAATCAACCGCGCGATCGCCACGGATGAACACCTGGGTATCCGGACGCTGGCGCATNATGGCAACGACAGCCTGCGTCATGTCTGCCANTGCGACGGCCTCGTTGCCCTTGCTGTCGGTATCGACCTCGCTACCGACGTTCCAGTAATAGGTTTTGTCAGCCTTGATGGAAATGGTCAGCACCTGCTTGTCGTTATCCTGCGGCAAGGCTTCGCTGCTGACCTTGGGCAGATCGACCTTGACGCCCTGATTGAGCATCGGCGCCGTGACCATGAAGATAACCAGCAGCACCAGCATCACATCGATGTAAGGCACCACGTTCATCTCGGCGACGGGCTTGCGTCTGTTGCGGATTCTGGCCATGGCCGTGGGCCTCAGTCTTCGGTGGTGTGAACTTTGCGGTGGAGGATGGCCTGGAACTCATCGGCAAAGGTGTAATAACGACCGATGAGCATCTCGCCCCGCGCGGCGAAACGGTTGTAGGCGATCACCGCAGGAATCGCGGCGAACAAACCGATCGCCGTAGCGATCAGCGCTTCGGCGATGCCTGGCGCCACAGTCGCTAGAGTTGCCTGCTGAACCTGAGCCAGGCCGCGAAAGGAGTTCATGATCCCCCAGACGGTACCGAACAGGCCGATGTAAGGGCTGGTGGAACCAACGGTGGCCAGGAATGGCAAGCTCTGCTCGAGCTTTTCCTCTTCACGGGAAATCGCCACGCGCATGGCGCGATTGACCCCATCCATCACCGCATCGGGATCGACACCCTGCTGCTGACGCAGACGGGAAAATTCCTTGAAGCCGGCGCGAAAGATCTGCTCGACGCCAGAATCCGGATCCGGGTTGCTGCCTGCCTGGCGATACAGCTTGGACAGGTCGATACCGGACCAGAAGCGCTCTTCGAAGGTATCGAGTGCTCGCTTCGCGGCACGCAGCATACTGCCGCGCTGAAAAATCAGAATCCATGATGCGACCGAAGCGGCCACCAGAATCAGCATAACCAGCTGCACCACGAAGCTGGCGTTGCTGATCAGGCTCCACATGGACATGTGATCGACGTTGGCTTCCACGCTTACTCTCCTGCAGGGGATAGACCCGAGCCAGCGAAGGCGACACGCAGCGCTTCGGGAATGGCTCGGGGTTTCAAACTTTCGGCACGCACGCAGGCAACCAGCACCTGCCCCTCACAAAGCAGAACATCATCTAGTGCACGCCGGACCTGCTGGCGAAACCGCAGACTGGCGCGATTCACCTCAACCACCTCGGCCGTCACCAGCAATTCATCGTCCAGGCGAGCCGGTGCTCGGTAGCGGGCTTCGACCGAATGCACGACGAACAGCAAGTCCTCACCGGCCAGCTGCGACTGGGCGAATCCCAGGCTGCGCAACCGCTCGGTACGAGCTCGCTCCATGAATTTGAGGTAATTGACGTAGTAGACAATGCCGCCCGCGTCGGTGTCCTCGTAATAGACTCGACAGCGGTGGGTAAAGATTTCAGCTCCGGCTTGCGCGCGCATACTAGTGCTCGGCCCTGTAAATGCCAATCGGGTAACAGAACAATATTTTCTTCAAACTATGTCGCCATCGAACAGATCCGGCGTTGGAGCATCGCTCATGCGCTTGGGCAGGTTGAGGCCGAAATGGAGATAGGCGTGACGCGTCACGACCCGACCGCGCGGCGTGCGCATGATGTAGCCCTGCTGGATGAGGTACGGCTCGAGCACATCCTCGATGGTGTGCCGCTCTTCACTGATCGCAGCGGCAAGGCTATCGATCCCCACCGGTCCGCCGTCGAACTTCTCGATCAGGGTCAGTAGCAGACGGCGATCCTGATGATCGAAGCCTCGCTCATCGACGTCGAGCATGTTCAAGGCAAGGTCGGCAATCTGCCGGGTAATCTCGCCACGACCCCGCACTTCTGCGAAATCTCGCACACGACGTAGCAAGCGGTTAGCGATACGCGGCGTCCCTCGCGCCCGACGGGCAATCTCGAATGCACCCTCCGGCTCGGTCGGCAGACCGAGGATACCGGCGGAACGGCTGACGATGGTCGCCAGGTCCTCGGTGGAATAGAACTCCAGACGCTGGACGATACCGAATCGGTCTCGCAATGGATTGGTCAGCATACCGGCCCGCGTGGTGGCGCCCACAAGGGTGAACGGCGGCAGATCCAGCTTGATCGAGCGAGCCGCAGGCCCCTCGCCGATCATGATATCCAGCTGGAAATCTTCCATCGCCGGGTACAGAACCTCCTCGACAATGGGCGAAAGGCGATGGATCTCGTCGACGAACAGAACGTCGCCCGCCTCCAGATTGGTCAGCAATGCGGCCAGGTCACCCGGTCGCTCAAGCACCGGGCCCGACGTGCTCTTGATCGACACGCCCATCTCTTCGGCGATGATGTTCGCCAAGGTAGTCTTGCCCAGCCCCGGCGGACCAAAGATGAGCGTGTGATCGAGCGCTTCCTGACGGCCCTTGGCGGCGCGGATGAACAGATCCATCTGCTCGCGCACGACCGGCTGACCGATGTACTCGGCCAGCTTGAGTGGCCGAATGGCACGATCCAGTTGCTCGTCGCGATCGCGACTGCCTGCCGTGACGATACGATCCGCTTCGATCATGGCTTACACCATGCCCTTGAGGGCGCGGCGGATCATTTCTTCACTGCTCAAATCATCTTCCTGTATGGCGGACACTGCACGGCTGGCTTCCTGTGGCTTGAAGCCCAGAGAGATCAACGCGCTGACCGCATCATTCTCGGCGCTTGTGACTGCCATTTTGCTCCCGGGTTCAACCACGAAGGTCGCGATGGCGGGCATGCTCTCCCACGCCTTGAAGCGGTCCTTCAACTCCACCAGAAGCCGCTCGGCGGTCTTCTTGCCAACGCCTGGGATGCGCACCAGGACCGACGTATCCTGCGCCTGCACACAACGCACCAGCTCATCGACTTCCAGTCCGGACATCAACGCCAACGCCAGCTTCGGTCCCACACCGTTCAAACGGATNAGCTCACGGAACAGCTCGCGCTCGCGCTTCTCGGCGAAGCCATAAAGAAGTTGTGCGTCTTCACGCACGACGAGGTGCGTATGCAGCGTCACCGGCTCGCCGACCGCCGGCAGGCGATACAGCGTCGTCATCGGCACTTCGACCTCATAGCCGATACCGTTGACATCGAGAATCAGATGTGGCGGTTGCTTTTCCACCAGCGTGCCACGCAAACGTCCGATCAAGCTGTTTCCTCCATGGCCATCGCATCCGCTGACGACCAGTCGATTATTCGTTCAACCAAGAGAGTTTGCGCCGACTACAGACGCAACCGCCCGCCTCGTCGCTTGGCGCCGGCCAGGCCGTGCGGAATGAGGCTTTGCCGGTGATGCGCATGACATAACGCAATGGCCAGCGCGTCCGAAGCATCGATCTGGGGTTTTTCCAGAAGCTTAAGCAGGTGCATGACCATCATCTGCACCTGCTGCTTATCAGCCCCGCCCGTTCCGGCGATGGCCTGTTTGACCTGCGTCGCGGTGTACTCTGCGATCTGCAGACCTGCNTCCGCGCCAGCAACGATGGCTGCCCCCCGAGCCTGGCCGAGCTTGAGCGCNGAATCGGCATTACGCGCCATGAATACTTGCTCGATGCCCATCGTTACCGGGNCATAGGTCCGAATGACCTCGCTCACACCACTGAAAACGGCACGCAAGCGATCAGGCAGCTCGCCGGTGCCGGTACGAATGCAACCAGAGGCGACGTATTCACAACCGCGGCCGGTGTCCCGTACGACGCCGTAGCCGGTGATTCGAGAGCCGGGATCGATACCCAAAATCAGCGTCATGCCGTGCCGTGCTGTCTATTTATCCAGTGGCGAGTATACGGAGGCGCTGCCGTCTCCGCCACCGACAACAATATGCGCCCAGCTAGTCACTACGTAGCCTGCGATGCGCGCCTATAAAAAAGCCGGGAGCCCAGCAATGCGGCTCCCGGCTGCGGACACCACGACATTCAGCCCAGCTGCTGCATGATCTCGTCGGAGATTTCCGCGTTGTGGTAGACGTTCTGCACGTCATCCAGATCTTCCAGCGCATCGATGAGACGCAGAACCTTCTGCGCCGTCTCGACGTCGGTGATGGGCGCCATGATGGAGGGAATCATCGCCACTTCTGCTTCGTCGCCGCGGAATCCGGCTTCTGTCAGCGCTTCGTTGACCGAGAGGAACTCGGCGAAGCTGGTATAGACCTCGACCGACCCATCCTCCTGACTGACGACGTCGTCGGCGCCCGCCTCCAGCGCCGCTTCCATCAGCGCGTCTTCATCGACGCCGGGCGCATAGCTGATCTGGCCTTTCCGATCAAACATGTAGGCGACCGAGCCGTCAGTACCGAGATTGCCACCGTTCTTGCTGAAGGCGTGACGCACTTCGGCCGCGGTACGGTTGCGGTTGTCGGTCATGGCCTCGATGATGATCGCCACCCCGCTTGGCGCGTAACCCTCATAGCTCAGCTCGGTCATGTTGTCCGCTTCGCTGGAGCCTGCGCCCCGGGCGATGGCGCGATCGATGACGTCACGCGACATGTTGGCTGTCAGCGCCTTGTCCACGGCCAATCGCAGACGCGGATTGTCCGCCGGCACGCCGCCGCCATGCTTGGCCGCCACGGTCAGCTCACGGATCAGCTTGGTGAAGATCTTGCCCCGCTTGGCGTCCTGACGTTCTTTGCGGTGCTTGATATTGGCCCATTTGGAATGACCAGCCATAACTCACTCCATTCTTCGACTGAATCAGAAAATCTCGATAACCGGATCCGTCTGTCACCACTCGATAAAGACAGCGGCCGGCTATCGCCGTAATGTCTCGCACTCAGAGCCGCAAGACGAAGAAGCCTGGCAGAACCAGGCTTCGGGTAGCGCTTACTCCGCCTTCGGTTGCTCGCGCAGACGGATATGCAGGTCGCGCAGCGCCTTGCCGTCCACCGCACCCGGCGCCTGGGTCATGACGTCCGCCGCACTCTGGGTTTTCGGGAAGGCAATCACTTCACGAATCGACTGCGCACCGGTCATCAGCATCACCAGGCGATCCAGACCGAAGGCCAGACCACCATGTGGCGGAGCGCCGAATTTCAACGCATCGAGGAGGAAGCCGAACTTCTCTTCCTGCTCGGCTTCATCGATGCCGAGAATGCGGAACACAGTCTGCTGCATTTCCTTGCGATGGATACGGATCGAACCGCCACCCAGCTCGGTACCGTTGAGCACCATGTCGTAGGCACGCGACAGCGCCGCAGCCGGATTGGCCTCGAGCTCCTGAGGCGAGCACTTCGGCGCGGTGAACGGGTGGTGCAGCGCGCTCAGCGAGCCGTCATCGTTCTCTTCGAACATCGGGAAGTCGACCACCCATAGCGGCGCCCAGTCGCAGGTCAACAGCTTGAGGTCGTGACCGATCTTGATGCGCAGCGCACCCAGGGCCTCGGAAACGATCTTCGCCTTGTCTGCACCGAAGAACACGATGTCGCCATCGACCGCACCGACGCGATCGAGAATCACATTGAGGTTGTCTTCCGGGATGAACTTGACGATCGGTGACTGCAGGCCTTCAACGCCCTTGGCGCGTTCATTGACCTTGATATAGGCCAGGCCCTTGGCCCCATAGATGCCAACGAACTTGGTGTAATCGTCGATCTGGCTGCGCGGCATGCTCGCCGCACCCGGGACGCGCAGCGCGGCAACGCGGCCTTTCGGGTCATTGGCCGGACCGGAGAACACCTTGAACTCGACAGCATTGAGCTGATCGGCAACATCCACCAGTTCCAGCGGGATGCGCAGGTCGGGCTTATCCGAGCCGTACCGGCGCATGGCCTCTTCGAACGGCATGTGCGGGAATTCGCCAAACTCCAGATCCAGCACTTCCTTGAACAACTTGCGGATCATGCCTTCGGTGATACCGATGATGTCCGCTTCATCGAGGAAGCTGGTCTCGATGTCGATCTGGGTGAACTCGGGCTGGCGATCAGCGCGCAGGTCTTCGTCGCGGAAGCACTTGGCGATCTGATAGTAGCGGTCGAAACCGGCAACCATCAGCAGCTGCTTGAACAGCTGCGGCGACTGCGGCAGGGCAAAGAAATTACCGGCATGGGTGCGGCTCGGCACCAGATAGTCACGCGCGCCTTCAGGTGTCGGACGCCCCAGGATCGGGGTTTCCACGTCGAGAAAGCCGTTGTCATCCAGGTACCGACGAATGCTCGCGGTGATACGCGAGCGCAGCTTGAGCTTCTCGGCCATTTCCGGGCGACGAAGGTCGATGAAGCGATAGCGCAGTCGCGTCTCCTCGCCCACATCGCTGTATTCGTTGAGAGGGAACGGCGGGGTTTCGGCGTCGTTCAACACCTCCAGCTCGTAGCCCAGCACCTCGATGGCACCGGAAGCCATATTCGGGTTCACCGCACCAGCTGGGCGCAGGCGGACCTTGCCGGTGATCTTCACTACATACTCGCTACGCACCTTGTCGGCGGTCGCAAAGGTTTCGGCGCGATCCGGATCGAAGACCACCTGAGCCAGGCCCTCACGATCACGCACATCGAGGAAGATCACCCCGCCGTGGTCACGACGGCGATGTACCCAGCCGCAAAGAGTGATTTCCTGGCCGTCCAGGCTTTCGTTCAATTGGCCGCAATAGTGGCTGCGCATCATGGTGAAGTTCGCTTCTCGTATCTTGAATTCGATGGGGCGCCAGAGCCGCGACAGACTGACAAGACCGTGACTGCTCTGCGCAAGCGGCATGTACCGTACGCGATACCGCATTGACGCCGGGCGCCGCAGCACGCACTGGGACCGCCAGGCACAAGCGCGGGATTATATCGACATAATCACCGCGGCGCAGCCGTTGCCCTCGCCAACTCGAAATCGGGCCATTGATGGAACCCTGAATCGATCAGAGCCTTCCAACGGTGAGCATTCGACCAGAAACGTATCGCTTCACAACACCACGCATTTTTCTGGCATAACTAACGGCTGAACCATCCACCAGGAGAAAAACATGGAAATCAACATTGGCATCGCCGAACAGGACCGTGCAGCCATCGCCGAAGGCCTGTCGCGCCTGCTCGCCGACACCTACACCCTGTATCTGAAGACCCATAACTTCCATTGGAACGTCACGGGGCCGATGTTCAACACGCTGCACACCATGTTCGAAACCCAGTACACCGAACTCGCCATCGCCGTGGACGATATTGCCGAACGCATCCGCACGCTGGGATTCCCGGCGCCGGGCACCTACGCGGCATACGCCCGCCTGAGCTCGATCAAGGAAGAGGAAGGCGTCCCCTCCGCCGAAGAGATGATCAAGCTGNTGGTCGAAGGCCAGGAAGCCGTTGTACGAACCGCCCGCGGTATCTTCCCGCTACTGGACAAGGTCAACGACGAGCCGACCGCCGACCTCCTGACTCAACGCATGCAGAGCCACGAAAAAACTGCATGGATGCTGCGCAGCCTGCTTTCGGCCTAAGTTTCGCTACTGGGCGGAGCGCCANATGCGCTCTGCCCAGATCGCAACGCATCTGCTNCGAAACAGCCCGTCTTCGAGCANTCTCCGCACCCGAAGCCACGACGGCGAACANGCTCATTTGAGCCCCCTCCTCCTTTCCTGTTAAATACGCCGCGCTGCAGCCCGGACCCGCGCGGTTTCTCGAACAGTGTTCAGCCCTGACCCGACGAACGTTTTCCACGANCTCCAGGCCTGCGGCTTCTCTGTCGTGTTATCAACCGTGAGCCATACAAGAATGTTAAAGATCGTCCATGTCCTNGCGGGCGTCATTGCCCTNCTGCTGTCCTTTGTTCCAAGCCTGCGCGGCGCAATGCCACTACTGCTGCAACCCGACGCCTTGTGCCTGCTGATGCTTGGCCTGCTGAACGTTCAATTCGCCCCATCTGCCCAGTTGATCGACAGCCGCACCCGNCCAGTCATAATCGCTGCGTCAGCGCTGCTNCTCCTNTCTATCGCGCTGCAGGCCGNCATCGTACTTGTAGCTTTGCCNCAGATCGCCGGCCAGCCCGCAACACTCGCCAGCCTGCTGCTCGCCCTTGTGGCCGTGCTGCTNCACCTCGCCACGCCACGCGGCCTGAGCAAGCAGNCAAAACCGGCTCGCACAAACNCCCGCGCGCCATCGGCAGCAGGGCGCGAGGCTGGCACCGTAAAATGGTTCAACACATCCAAGGGGTTCGGATTCATTTCNCGGGACAGCGGAGATGACGTATTCGTCCACTTNCGCGCCATCCGCGGCGAAGGGCACCGCATCCTGGTCGAGGGCCAGCGCGTGGAGTTCACCATCATGATGCGGGACAAGGGACTGCAGGCCGAAGACGTCGTCCCGATCGAGTAGGACGACCGAGCGAGCTGCCTCGGGGCGAAGTCACCACGCCGCCCCGTTTCTCAATTCAATAATGCGGTGGAGGCGCCTCGTCCTCACTAGCTTCCACTGGAACCTGCATTTCCTCCTGACGTTTTGCCAGTGCGCGCAGCTGAAGCTGCAGACGCTCCATGATCCGCTGTTGCTCGACGAGCACATCGTTCAGCGTCTGGATCGTATCGTCCTGAAACGCCAGACGCGTTTCCAGATCCATCACTCTCGATTCAAGGTCCACAGTCATACTCCAAAACGAAAGTGATCGGTCAGCACCAACTTTAGCTTGTCCCNGATGGCTGCCACCTGCTCGTCACTGTAAGGCTTCGCCGGATGCCTNCCCCACACCGGCGCTGGCCAGGCAGCATCATCGCGTCGCCGCGCAATGACATGCATATGCAGCTGCCCGACGACATTACCAAGCGTGGCGACATTCATCTTATCGGCGCCGAAGGTGTCCTTGACGGTCTCGGCCAGCGCAGTGGCCTCCTTCCACAGCGCCAGCTGATCAGCCGCATCCAGCTGAAACAACTCACTAATCTCTTCGCGACGCGGCACCAGAATNAACCAGGGGTACTGCGNGTCGTTCATCAACAGCAACCGGCAGAGCGGGAAGTCACCAAGCAGCAACGTGTCCTGCTCCAGACGTGAATCAAGTACAAACATAAGCCCCCCTTGCGAAGCAAACCCCGCGCGAATGCGCCGTAGGAAACAGGTAAAAAGGATACCTCAGACATCCCAGACGACAATCTGGCAACCGCGCACAAGATTGGTGCCTGACCTGAGAAAACGCGCCGCCTTTCAGTGCAATGCGGCCCCAATATTTCTCCGCAACGCCCGATTAGCTCGATCTTGAATTCTGAGTACGATTCTTGCTAGACGAACTATGCGAACGCTAGGGGCGGCTTCAAAACACCGCAATCAGCGTCACACAGCTTGCTCTAGCGCTGCACTAGAGCTAAACAGTACATTCTCTGGATGGCTTTTCGCGAGAGCAGCCAAAATTGGCTAAAGCCTGATGCGGGACTAAGAAGTTGCACCCTTTCCGCCCATGCGCGGCAAGGTAAGCACCGTTTTTAAACCAAAGGAGCAATCACAATGAAAGTGATGAAGTGGAGCGTAATCGCCCTGGCCGTATCGGCGGGCACCTCCCAGATGGCGTTGGCCAGCCAGCAGTCGGAGTCCAAGGGATTCGTCGAAGATGCGAGCCTAGATCTGTTGCTGCGCAACACTTACTACAACCGTGATTACAAGGATGGTGCCGACGACGTACGGAGCTGGGGCCAGGGCTTTATCACTACCTTCGAGTCCGGTTTCACCCAAGGCACCATCGGAGTAGGCGTCGACGCCTTATGGCCTGCTGGGCGTTCGCCTTGATGGCGGCCAGGGCTATAGTTATACCGCCATGTTCGAGCGTGACTCCAACAACGAGCCGGAGCGCGACCTTTCCCAGGCCGGCGCAGCTATCAAAGCCCAGTTCTCCAATACTGTGATCAAGTACGGCAACCAGATGCCGATGATGCCGGTGCTCGCCTATGACGACTCGCGCCTGCTGCCAGAGTCGTTTACTGGCACCTTGATCACCAGCAATGAGATCGAAGGCCTCGAGCTGAATGCCGGTCGCTTCACCGCAGATAGCTCCATGCCATCTTCCAGCCGCGATGACGTAGGCCTGAAGAGCATTGATGTCGTAGGCGGTACCTATGCATTCAACGAGAACCTGAGCGCGTCGCTTTACTACGCAGACAACGAAGATGTTGCCAAGAAGAAGTACGCTAACGTCAATTACGTTATGCCCTTTAGTGACGACCAGTCGCTGAGCTTTGACTTCAATATCTACCGNTCCGANTANGACAAGGACTATGTCCAAGCTGCGGACACGACTTTCAACGACGACGGTTCGGTTGATGAGCTTGGCGCACGCGAGTCACACGACAACACCATTTGGAGCCTTGCAGCCAAGTATTCTGTCGGTGCGCATGCGTTTATCCTCGCTCACCAGCGCGTTAGCGGTGACCGCGGTTACGACTANGACATCGGCGACGGCGGCAGCTCCATTTGGGTAGCTAACTCCTACTACTCCGACTTCAACTCCAAGGACGAGCGTTCCTGGCAGGCGAGCTATGAGCTGGACTTCGGCGGTTACGGCGTTCCCGGCCTGTTCTGGAAAACCGCTTATGTCTACGGCGACAACGTAGACACCGGCACTGGCGAAGGTAAGGAACGCGAGTTCTTCAACCAGGTCCAGTACGTCGTACAGAGCGGCCCGGCAAAAGATCTGTCGCTGAAGCTGCGCAACTCGATCTACCGTTCCAACAGCGACATGCGTGACTACTACAGCCCGGACCTNAACGAGATCCGTGCATTCATCGAATACCCGCTGAGCATCCTGTAACCCANGCGCTCGGACCATTCGATGCAAACGGAGCCCGGCGAAAGCCGGGCTCTTTCGTTTCGCCGCACATCCAGCGCGGCGCCCCGTCCTGTACGCCGCAATGCGCGCGCCGTACAATGCCGAGCCAAATTCCAGCCTCTTCTGCAAGGACACAACGGCCACATGCGCACCAGTCAGTTCCTGCTCTCGACCCTCAAAGAAACCCCATCCGATGCAGTGGTCATCAGTCACCAACTCATGCTGCGTGCCGGGATGATTCGCAAGCTGGCGTCCGGTCTCTACACCTGGATGCCGATGGGGCTGCGTGCGCTGCGAAAGGCCGAGGCCATCGTTCGCGAGGAAATGAACAAGGCAGGCGCCCTGGAAGTNCTGATGCCGGCCATTCAGCCAGCCGAGCTCTGGCAGGAGTCCGGCCGNTGGGAGCAGTACGGCCCGGAGCTGCTGCGTCTGAAGGACCGCCACAATCGCGAATTCTGTGTCGGCCCGACCCACGAAGAGGTCATCACCGACCTGGCACGCAACGAGCTTCACAGCTACAAGCAGCTGCCGATCAACTTCTATCAGATCCAGACCAAGTTCCGCGACGAAATCCGTCCGCGCTTCGGCCTCATGCGCGGCCGCGAGTTCCTGATGAAGGACGCCTACTCCTTCCANCTGTCCCAGGAATCGCTGCAGGAAACCTACGACCGCATGCACGAGGCGTATTGCAACGTCTTCACGCGTCTCGGCCTCGACTTCCGTCCGGTGCAGGCCGATACCGGCTCCATTGGAGGAACCGGCTCGCACGAGTTCCACGTACTGGCCGAGTCTGGCGAAGACGACATCGCATTCAGCGACACCTCCGACTACGCCGCCAATATCGAGAAAGCTGAAGCCATTCCGCGCGAAACCGAACGTGCGATACCGAGTGAAGAACTGCGCCTGGTGGACACACCGAATGCCAAGACGATCATCGAACTCGTCGAGCAGTTCGGCCTCGCCATCGAGAAAACGGTNAAAACGCTGGTCGTTCATGGCGTCGAAGANGGCCAACTGATCGCCCTCATCGTACGCGGCGANCACGAACTCAACGAGATCAAGGCCGCCAACCTNGAGCAGGTTGCCAGCCCGTTGGTATTCGCCTCGGAAGCGGAAATCCGCGCCGCGATTGGTGCCGGCCCCGGTTCGCTGGGCCCACTGAACCTGACGATTCCCTGCGTCATCGACCGCTCGGTTGCGCTGATGAGCGATTTTGGTGCCGGCGCCAACGTCGACGACAAGCACTACTTCGGCCTGAACTGGGAGCGGGACCTGCCGCTACCGCAGATCGCCGATCTGCGTAATGTGGTTGCCGGTGATCCGAGCCCGGACGGACAGGGGAATCTGGTAATCAAACGCGGTATCGAGGTCGGCCATATCTTCCAGCTGGGCACCAAGTACAGCGAGGCGATGAACTGCCGGGTGATGGGCGAGAACGGCAAACCGGCCACTCTGATCATGGGCTGCTACGGCATCGGCGTATCCCGCGTGGTTGCCGCGGCGATTGAGCAGAACTACGACGACCGCGGCATTCTCTGGCCAGACGCGCTCGCGCCTTTCCAGATCGCCCTGGTACCGATGAAGTACGAAAATGAAGCGGTTCGTGAGGCTACCGATCGACTCTACGCCGAACTCACCGCAGCAGGTTACGAAGTGCTGCTCGACGATCGTGACAAAAAGACCAGCCCCGGCGTCAAATTCGCCGACATGGAGCTGATCGGCATCCCGCACCGCATTGTCATCAGNGATCGCGGNCTGGCCGACGGCACCCTGGAATACAAGCACCGCCGCGACGCGCAGCCTCAGCCAGTCGCGACTGCTGACATCCTGTCCTTCATCAACTTGCGTGCTCATCGCTGATCGGAAATCATGCTCAACCGACGTTTTGTCGTTTCAACCAGCGCCGCGCTTTGCGCGGCGTTGCTCCTTGGCGGCTGCGCCAATCACTTGCCGCAGCGCAGCGAGCACGAGGCGCGTGTCGAGCGCAAACTGCTCGACCACAGCCTGCGCATCGAACTCGGTGAACCCCAGGTGCTCGAACTGCCGCAGCGGCGTATCCGCGTGCAAGAGCAGATGACATTCGAAGTCACCGATTTCGAAGTAACCCGCCGTTACGATCGCTATACGCCTTACCAGCCCTGGCGAGAGCTGTACGAGATTCCGCTGGGCGTCGTCGCAGTGGTCGCCGGCGTAGGCGCAAACGTGCTCAACGTGGTGATGCTCGGCAACATGCCAGAGAGCGCGACTCGCGACTGGATCAGCTACGGCTTCGCCGGCATCAACCCGTTCATGAACGCCGAGTCCAATGGCCGCTCGCAGCAGAACCTGGCCAGCCTCGACGAGCAACGCCGGGATGCGCGGCTCGAGTACACCAGCCTGCCTTGGGCGGAGCGTCCGGTGCTCGTCAGCGCCGGTCCGCACACTCACGAGCTGTCCACCGATCGTCACGGCGTCTTGCGCCTGAATCTTCTCGACGGGCCGTTCGCTGATCAGGACGTCACGCAGATCGGCAAGTTGCAGCTGTCGGTTGAGGATGAACAGGATGGCACCCGGGCCGAGGCCACGCTGTTGGTCAGCCACAAGCTGCGCGGCAAGCTGCAAGAAGCTCACGACCTGATCTTCGATGACCTGGAAGGCGACGACGTCGCGCAATGGGTGCATCGCGTCCGGCGCCTGTCCGAACTTGGTCTGGAAGAAGAAGCCAGCGAACTGGAGCAGAGCCTGATCGAGCTGACGCGCAACGATCCCGAACTGCAACAGCACTTTCTGCAAAGTCTGATCGAAGGCAGCAACGGAAACTGAAGCCGATGAAGACGCCTGCTCTTCTTCTCGCATTGCTGCTGGTGAGCGCCCTGCCGGCAGCGGGCAATATCCGTCAAGCGCCCGAGCCCGAACTCCGCGACCTCATGCAGAGGACAGTCGCTGAGGCGGACAGCTTTCAGGATCGCTTCGATGCAGAGGTCTGGCTGGTCGACATGTCCGGCCGACTCAAGCGCTACATCCCCGATGCCGAAGAGCGGCTGGCGCTGCTCCGGCTGGTGCATCGCGAGGCGAGCAAGGCGGGCCTGAAGCCGGAACTGGTGCTGGCGCTGATCCATGCCGAAAGCCTATTCGACCGATTTGCAATCTCCAGCGTTGGCGCGCAGGGCATGATGCAGGTGATGCCATTCTGGAAAGCGGAACTGGGGCGACCGCAAGACAACCTCACCGACAACGCCACCAATCTTCGCTATGGCTGCACCATCCTCAGCTATTACCTGAACAAGGAAAATGGCGACATCAACCGGGCGCTCGCGCGCTACAACGGCAGCCTAGGGCAGAATCGCTATCCGGCCAAGGTGATCGGCTTCTGGCAGGATTTCTGGTACGTCAAACCCTGAGTCACCAGGCGGGCTACTCGCCCTTCAGCCGCGCCAGATGCACAAGGATGCCCTCGGCAGTCTGTTCGCCAACCAGGCGCTCTCGCACCTTCCCCTGGTCGTCAACCAGATAGGTCACCGGCAGCACCTCGCTACGCGGCAATTGCAGACGCTCGGCGGGATCATCACTGAGCACGCGAAAGTCGATACCCAGCGCCTTGGCGGCCTGAGCGAGCTCTTCGCCGCGCAACTCGTCGAAGTTCACACCCAACACTGCCAGTCCCTGCTCGGTTTCGGCCAAGGCGTTCAGCTCCGGAATCTCGGTGCGGCAGGGACCGCACCATTCGGCCCAGTAATTGATCAGCAGCCACTGCCCCTGCAGCTGTGCCGCAGTCACTTCACGCCCGTGCTGGTCGATCCCCCAATCCTTTTCGCAGGCAGACAGGAACAGGCAGCTCAGCAGAAGCAGCAACGAGACGATCGGTTTGGTCATGGCGCTTATTCCTTAACGTATACGGCCCGAGGATACCGCTGCGTTGCAGTCAAGGCACGCCTGGGACGACCCGATCCTGACGCAGACCGTGGCGGCGCCAAGTAACCGTCGCGCTTTTCGCCGTTATGCGAGTCCGATCACGCGCGGCGGCGCTCAAGTGCACAGTTTTGTCGGACCTGCACTGCCTATAATTCCGCACCCACCACCGTATGCCAGTAGCGAAGCCATGTCCCAACTCCACGACAAACTGATCGGCACCGTACCCTCACGCATCGTCGAGCAAGCCGCCATCGCCCTCACTACCTATGACGGGCGCGTAGCTGAATTCAATGTCGCCAGCTGGTTGCAGCTGCAGGGACACGCAGGGCTCATGGTGTCTCTCGTCGCCAAATATCGCGATGGACAGCAGCAGCGAGAAGCGATCATTGATCACGGACGCACCGATGGCGCAGGCAAGATTCTGCTGTCCGGCGTCGCGCGGCTACCGGTCCGACTCAAGATCGAGGAGTTGCAGATTCACCTGCGTCCTGCCGCCACGGTAGCTGCAATCACCGTCGAAGAGCTGTTCGCTCACCCGGTCGAGCCCGTAGCTGCCGAAATGAAAGCCGTCCAGGCCTGATTCAGCCGCTGACCTTTTTCGGCTCCAACTGCTTGCTTGCCAAAGCGGCGTGCGGCGCGTCGGTTGGAGCATCATCCCTGACGACCAGCGATTCCGGCCATTGCCTAAAGCGAAGACCCGTAAGGCGGTTCAATGCCTCGAGCGCCGCGTCTGGCGCCCTCTGGTGCAAATACAGAATGGTGCTGCGCTTGCCGTCCATTACGTCTTCCCCTCAACTACTCCGAGCCATAGCCAGAAGCGTGCCATCACCTCGAAAACGCCGTCATGGCCTGTACGTANGCATCTGATCGCTCGAACAACCTGCCACCGAGCGCAGCGCCNCCACGTAAACACTCCCTTACTGACGATTTTTGTCACCGCCCGATTGCAACCAGTCGGCCAGGCTGCCACTGAACAGGCTTGCCTGTTCCTGCTGCAGTAGCTCCAGTGACTGGCGCAAAGTCGGATACCAGGGTTCGTTCAGCTGCTCGGGCAACGTTACGCGTGCTGACAGTGGCCACGGGTTGCAGCGCAATAGTTTATCCAGACTGTAGTGATTCAGATCTCGACAAAGCACCCAGCCCCCGGAACCCGTCCGACAGACCAGCTGTTCCTGTTCGAAGAAGCCGAGTATGTCGTCCCACTCATCCTCGGGAAGACGCAGACC
>JGI25321J39296_1001166_pt1 | contig 16301 bp, 16 predicted proteins | sample AutmiccommuBRH23_FD_39296 | JGI IMG/M metagenome (IMG submission 39296)
CCGTGACCGTGACCGTGACCGTGACCGTGACCGTGACCGTGGTCATGCTGATCCCGCAGCAACCAGGCGGACAGCAGATTCACCAGCAAGCCGATCACGGCGACCATCAACGCTGCATCGAAACCGATCGCGACCGGCGACCAGAGCCGCGACAGCGATTCNCCGATCATGAACAGCGCCACGACGACCAGCAGCAAGGCGCTGGTGAAACCNGCCAGCACCTCGATCTTCCAGGTTCCGAACGCGAAACGCTGGTCCGCCGCGTAGCGCCGAGCCAGCAGATACGCCAACGCCGCCAGGCCGATGGCTACCATGTGCGAGGCCATATGCCAGCCGTCCGCCAGCAACGCCATGGAGTTGAACCAGTANCCGGCGATGATCTCCACCAACATGGTCAAGCCGGTCAGAATGACCACCGCCCAGGTCTGACGCTCGGAGTTGCGCTCCAGCGGACGGTAGTCGTGAGGTGGTTGCCATTGCGCATGATTGCAGCCAGACATACGAACTCCTTGATTGACGCCTTCCAGCTTGTGCCTTGCCACGCGGGGAAGGTCAACCGTTGCCTATGGCCGCCATAGCTGGAGCCGCTCCGCTCNTACCCCTACAATCGCGCCATCAGACAGGAGACCCGTACATGCTGATGGTGATTTCCCCCGCCAAGACGCTCGACTATGAAACACCCCCGATAACCGAACGCTTCACTCAGCCTCAGTACCTGGAGCACTCTCAACTGCTGATCGACCTGTTGCGCGATTACTCGCCAGCGCAGATCAGCGAACTCATGCACCTTTCCGACAAGCTGGCCGCCCTGAATGTCGCGCGCTACGGGAGCTGGTCGGCTCACTTCACGCCGGAGAATGCCAAGCAGGCCCTGCTCGCCTTCAAGGGCGATGTCTACACCGGACTGAGCGTCGAGGATTTCACCGAGAGCGACCTGCTGTTCGCACAGGAGCATCTGCGCATGCTGTCGGGGCTCTACGGCCTGTTACGGCCGCTGGACCTGATGCAGCCGTATCGGCTGGAAATGGGCACCAAACTGGCCAATCCGCGCGGCAAGGATCTGTACGCATTCTGGGGCGAGCGCATCACTGGCTGGCTGAACGAGGCGCTTGNNGANCANGGNGANGANGTNCTNCTNAATCTGGCCTCCAACGAGTACTTCAGCGCGGTCAAACCCAAGGCGTTGAACGCACGGGTCATCAACGTCGACTTCAAGGACATGAAGAACGGCCAGTACAAGATCATCTCGTTCTATGCGAAAAAGGCACGAGGGCTGATGGCCCGCTGGGTGATCAAGGAACGCATCGGCAACCCTGATCAGCTGCCGGAATTCGACTANCAGGGCTACCGCTACAGTCGGGATGATTCGACCAGCGANCGCTTGGTATTCCTGCGCGACGCCGCCGACCAGTAACAACTCAATGCCGGGCGGAGGGCNCNGCAAGGGCGCNGCCGCCGCCCTCACCGACCCCATTAGCGGGTTCGCCCAGCACGCCCCACAGCCTCTACCAACACCGCCCGATCAACCCTCCGCATTCCGCCGGGCCGGTGAGCGCACCTTGAATCCGTTCGCAAAAACTGGCCGATCAACGGTTGCCGAGGCGGGAACTATCCAGCGTGGCTCGCAATCATAAGCGCGTACCGACAATTCCAGGTGGAAAGGGANGTCGCACATGAACGTGCATTGGGTNATCGATTTCGCAGATCGCTCCGTTCGAGATCGTCAGTCGATCTTGGCGGTAGCGCAACTTCAGACGGCGATACGGCTGATTATCCAGCCGACAGCCGCGGCGTCGAGCAGAGCCTACGCGGCATCTGACACGGCAAACGCCGAGCAAGGCACGAACAGAGGGTTACGGCCATGCAAGCGCATCACTCCCGTTCGACCGGCAGGTGCCACGCACCNCGCGCGACGATGGCGCTCCTCAGTAGTGCGCCAAACGCCGACCACGAGNGCCCGGTGCAGATGACCATGATCGACATCTCGCCCGAGACACATGCGGCCTAACGGCCATGGTGNGACATCCAGGCGATTAACCAGACAGCAGATTTCAATCTCGAGGCATGCCTCGGGACAGAGCGGATTTCGTCCAGCCAACTGGCGATTCCCCCGACAAAGAACAGCAACAACCCAGGCGCGGCCAAGAGGCCGGCGTCACCGGACAAGTAGAACGACCTTCGAAACGATTCAGGAGAAGCAATATGATCCCGGTTATTCTTTCAGGCGGTAGCGGCTCCCGACTGTGGCCCCTTTCCCGCAAGTCGTTCCCCAAGCAGTTTCTTGCCCTGACCGGCGAGCAGACGTTGTTCCAGCAGACCGTCGAACGCCTGGCGTTCGATGGCATGCAGCAACCGCTGCTGGTCTGCAACAAGGACCACCGTTTCATCGTCAAGGAGCAGCTGGCCGCGCGCAAACTCGGCGTTCAAGGCCTTCTGCTCGAGCCTTTCGGTCGTAACACCGCACCGGCCATTGGGATCGCGGCGATGAAGCTGGTTGAAGAGGGACGCGACGAGCTGCTGCTGGTCCTGCCGGCCGACCACGTCATCGAAGACCAGAAGGCCTTCCAGCGCTCCCTGGCACTGGCGACCAATGCCGCGGAAAACGGCGAGATGGTCCTTTTCGGTGTTCCGCCGACCCGTCCTGAAACCGGTTTCGGTTATATCAAGGCCAGCCAGGACGCCAATCATGGTCTGCCCGATGGCATCAAGCGCGTGGCGCAGTTCGTCGAGAAGCCGGATGAGGCTCGCGCCCAGGGCTATCTGGAGTCAGGTGACTATTTCTGGAACAGCGGCATGTTCCTGTTCCGCGCCAGCGTGTTCTTGGAAGAACTGAAGAAGCACGATCCGGACATCTACGATACCTGCTCGCTCGCCCTGGAGCGCAGCGTGAAGAACGGCGAAGAAGTGCTGATCGACCCCGCCACCTTCGCCTGTTGCCCGGACAACTCCATCGACTATGCAGTGATGGAAAAGACTCAACTGGCTTGCGTAGTGCCCATGTCGGCTGGCTGGAGCGATGTCGGCTCCTGGTCTTCGATCTGGGATGTGCACGAGAAGGACGAGAACGGTAACGTCCTCAAGGGCGACGTGATCGCCGAAGACTCGCGCAACTGCCTGGTACACGGCAACGGCAAACTGGTCACCGTGCTCGGCCTGGAAAACATCGTGGTGGTGGAGACCAAGGACGCCATGATGGTTGCCCACAAGGACAAGGTGCAGGACGTCAAGAAGCTGGTCAGCAAGCTCGACGCTCAGGACCGCAGCGAAACCAAGAACCACTGCGCCGTGTACCGCCCTTGGGGCTGGTATGACTCGGTGGACATGGGTGGCCGCTTCCAGGTCAAGCGTATCTGCGTGAACCCAGGGGCCAGCCTCTCCCTGCAGATGCACCACCATCGTGCCGAGCATTGGATCGTTGTTTCCGGTACCGCTCAGGTCACCTGCAACGACAAGACTTTCCTGCTCACCGAGAATCAGTCGACTTATATCCCGATCACTTCAGTGCATCGCCTGGCCAACCCCGGGAAAATTCCGCTGGAGATCATCGAAGTCCAGTCCGGCAGCTATCTGGGTGAAGACGACATCGAGCGCTTTGATGACGTTTACGGCCGCGCCGAACAGAGCAACGAAGCCAAAGTTGCCCGTTAATGTTCGCCAAGTAACGAGAGGAAAGCCCGCTTCGGCGGGTTTTTCTTTGCTCGATTTCTGGCTCTGAGCGCACCTGAAAGCGCATACTTGCGAAAATCCGTGTAGCGCCTTGCCGCAAACGTAGTATCAATGCCACAGATAACCTGGTTTTTTGAACTACTGCTCGAATCTGCCGCCTGCCAGGTAATTGCTTAAACCTTTTCAGTTGACCTCCAGTCTCACGCACATAAGCTCGACTCTGTTGCAACTGAAAACTTCGGTTACAACCAAAGACGCGTCATTCATTTTCAGAGGCGTCTTAATTCAAACTAGAAAAACAGGATCCTTACGTGACGAAAGACGAACTGCGCGCCGAACTTGAGCGCCAGGCGCAGCGCTTTACCAATGTCTATGGTGGTGAAATTACGACTTACGCGGCTGAACGCGAACCCGAGCGCAAGCCGTGGCGCAAGAAACCCACTGTGCTTGATCAAGTGTTTCAGCGGGAACTGCAGAAGCTCGAACAGGAAAAACATGCCGATTGTGAAAGCGCGGCAACTGGGCAAGCCTGATCCTGACCTTCGTGCAGGTCAGGAAGTCAACTAGCGCAGCCAATACAAACAGCAGTAGTGAACTGAAGAGCGCCGATAAGTCAGCGCTTACCGCCGAGTAACGAGCCGAGCAACCCTCTGGCCAACTGACGCCCCAACTGACTGGCAGCCTGGCTCAACGCACTTTTGACGACTCGTCCGGCCAGATCCCCCAGATCGCTGCCTGCACTGCTCTTGCCTCGTGCAGGCTTCTCGACCGGACGCTCAGCCTCCTCGACTGCCTGCATGGCCCGAGCACTCAGTATTTCGTAGGCCGACTCACGGTCGACGGGCTTGTCATAACGGCCACGCAAGCTGGACCTCGCGATAAGCTGCATGCGCTCAGCTTCACTCAGCGGCCCCACTCGCGACTGTGGCGGCGCGATCGAGACTCGCTGCACCATCGCCGGCGTGCCTTTCGCCTCGAGCCCACCGACCAGGGCCTCGCCGATGCCCAACTGGGTCAGCACATCCAGCGTCGCAAAGTCTGGGTTCGCACGAAATCCGTCAGCCACCGAGCGCAGTGCTTTCTGCTCCTTGACGGTGTATGCCCGCAAACCATGCTGGATTCGCAGCCCCAGCTGCGCCAGTACCTGGTCAGGCAGATCGGCTGGGGACTGAGTGACGAAATAGACGCCAACACCTTTCGAACGAATCAGCCGCACCACCTGCACCAGCCGCTCCTGCAACGCCTTGGGCGTATCGCCAAACAGCAGGTGCGCCTCATCGAAGAACAGGACCAGCAAAGGCCTGTCGGCATCGCCCCGCTCCGGAAGCTGCTCGAACAGTTCGGCAAGCAGCCATAGCAGGAAGGTCGCATAAACCTTGGGCGCCTCATGCACCAGTACGCTGGCATCGAGCAGATGGATGGGACCTCGGCCGTCCGCCGCGGGGTGCAACAGATCCTCGAGTTGCAGGGCTGGCTCACCGAACAGCGCCTCGGCGCCCTGCTGTTCGAGCGTTGCCAGGCGTCGCAGCAGGGCCTGTGACGATGCACCGGTAAACAATGCACTGTCCTCGCCGAGCAACTGCGGCTCAGCCTTGAGGTGCGCCAACAGCGCCTTGAGGTCCTTCAGATCGAGTAGCAGCAGGCCTTCGCGGTCTGCCACCTTGAACGCCGCGTACAAAGCGGCCTGCTGGCTGTCGGTGAGCTGCAGCAGGCTTCCCAGCAGCAGCGGCCCCATCTCGCTCAACGTAGTACGCAGCGGATGGCCGCTACGACCATGCACGTCCCACAGGGTCACCGGGTATGCCTGCGGCTGATGGTCCAGCCAGGGCATGCTGGCGATCCGCTCGGCGATCTTGCCCTGCGGTGCACCGGCAGCACCCAGGCCACAGAGATCGCCCTTGATGTCGGCAGCGAACACGGCAACTCCGGCATCGCTGAACTGCTCGGCCAGACGTTGCAAGGTCACTGTCTTGCCGGTGCCGGTGGCTCCGGCAATCAACCCGTGCCGATTGGCCAGGCGCAGGGACTGGCTGTTCGGTTCACCCGTCGCATCAGCGCCGAGTACCAGACGATCGATTGCAGCCTTCATCAACCCGCCTCCTTGTCGTGCTCGCGCGCTCCGGATGGGGCGCTCTCGTCGGCTGTCGATGCACTCGATTGCCGACCTGCATTGCCCTGCTCAGCCTGAAGCTCGGCCCATAGCGCTGCGGCATCGGCGAACTCGGCGCCCTGCTCGGGCGACAGCGCCTCAGGATCGTATCGCTGTGTACAACCACTGCCGATGATGGGCGGCGCCTTGGCCGCGGCACGCTCGAGGGGATCGGTCACAGATGCTCCCGGATGTCAGTTGAACACCATCGTCTTGTTGCTGTGTACCAGCACACGGTCCTCCAAGTGATAGCGCAGGCCGCGAGAAAGCACCATCTTCTCTACGTCCTTGCCGAGCCGGACCATGTCCTCGATGCTGTCGCGATGGCTAACGCGCACCACGTCCTGCTCGATGATCGGGCCGGCGTCGAGCTCCTCGGTGACATAGTGACAGGTGGCGCCGATCAGCTTCACGCCGCGCAGCGAGGCCTGGTGATAGGGCTTGGCGCCGACGAAGGACGGCAAAAAGCTGTGATGGATGTTGATCACGCGCTGGGCGAACTCGTCGCACAGCTCGGACGGCAAGATCTGCATGTACCGCGCGAGCACAATTACATCGGCGCGCTGCTCGCGGACCAGGCGGGTGACTTCGGCGAACGCCTCCTGCTTATTGGCGGGGTCGACCGGCACGTGAATGTAGGGAATGCCATGCCATTCGACCATGCTGCGCAGGTCGTCATGGTTGGAAATCACGCAAGGAATGTCGCAGTCCAGCTCGCCGCTGTGCCAACGGTGCAGCAGATCGGCCAGGCAGTGGGATTCGCGACTGGCCATCAGCACCACGCGTTTGCGTTGCTCGGAGTCGGTGACTCGCCACTCCATTGAAAACTCACGAGCGATCGGAGCGAACGCCTGACGGAAACCGTCCAGATCGAAAGGCAGTGAGTCCGCGCGAATCTCGTGACGCATGAAGAACCAACCGCTCTGGTGATCCGAATGATGGTTGGCTTCAGTGATCCAGCCGTTGTAAGTGGCAAGAAAGTTACTGACCTTGGCAACAATGCCAACGCCATCGGGACAGGCAATGACCAGCCTGAAAGTGCGCATCAACGGTTACTCCGACTCAATGGGAAATGCGGCATTCTAGCCCAGCAGACAAAAGCACAGCCATCGCCATTAAGATCGAGGCGCAGCGCCAACTATGCGCGATGACGCAAACGGCGCGGCTCGCAGTCATCGGATTGTTATGCAAAGCATAAAAACCAATCGAAAAAACTTGTCCGATAAAACAGGCTTTCCGCTTGATTTAAGCCTGCGCACGGCTGCAATAGCAGTTCTTAGCCTGCGTCACATATCCTTTCAAATAGTAGTGCGGCTTTTTTACAAGGCTATATTTACTTGCGGATTACGCAGGACTATGATTGCTGCCACTTGCGTTCAAACCTATCCCAAGGAAGTCATATGTCACTTATCAATGAGTATCGCGCTACTGAAGAAGCCATCAAGGAACTTCAAGAGCGCCTGAAGTCGCTGTCCGAAGACGACAAGCTGAAAAAGGAACTGGAATTCGAAGGCAAGCTGCGCGAACTCATGGGTGAATACCAGAAGTCCCTGCGCGACATCATTGCCCTGCTCGATCCGGAAGCCTCTCGCAACAGCAAGAGCCCTCGCGCTGCAAAAGCTCCCGCGACCAGCAAGCGCGCCCGCCGCGTGAAGCAATATAAAAACCCACACAGCGGTGAAGTGATTGAAACCAAAGGCGGCAATCACAAGACCCTGAAAGAATGGAAAGCCCAGTGGGGCTCCGACACCGTGGAAAGCTGGGCCACCCTTCTCGGCTAAGCGGCTACGGTTTTATAACGAACGCCGTTTCTCGACATTAATCATTGATGTCGGGAAACGGCGTTTTTATTTGTGCTGCACTCTTCCTTCCCCGCTCGANTCAGGCGTGGCGCACAAACATACGCCCTCCCCAAGAGTTAATTGCTCAAGCGGTAACGCTCACGCAACCCCTGACCGTACTCGCGCCATTGCTGCAACAGTTGCCGTTGTGCCGGCGTGGCGCCGATCATGAATTGCTCGATATCCGACTCGAACTGCACGAGGGTGTTGGGNGCGCCACATGCCCCATCACTCAGCCGCTGTTGGCAGAACTGACGCCATTGCGCTTGCTCGTCGNCGGATAACGCTTCAGGAAAGTTACGCGCGCGGTAACGAAACAACAGCTCGTCGAGGCGCGCATCATCGAATCGGAATGGCTGTTTCGCCAGCTCCGCAGGTGACAGGCTACGGACCTGGTCGCACAGCCGCCGGTCGCGGTCCCCGAGAAAACCGTCATACAGCTGCTGCTCCGGATCATCAGTGCCAGCGAAGCGGTCTTCGCGATAGATGTCTTCGAGCTTGGTGCTCCAGATCTGCCGCTGCTCTCGAAGCATCGCTGCACGCTCATGGCAGACCGGCATATCCAGACCAAGGCGCTGGATGTCTTGCGTGCGCAAAACCTTGAGCGGCGCCACCACGGGACACTTGTTGACGTGCACCAGCTTCAAGGGCACCGGCAACTCGCCATCGGCGAGCTGGTCACGTCGGGTATACAGGCGCTGACGCAGCGTTTCAGCGGTTTCCTGCAAGAGCGGCTCCGGTCCGGCCTGCAGATCGCAGACGATCAGCGCATTGCGATTGCGCGGGTGCCAGCCCAGCGGCAGGACCACCGAGAGAAAATGCCGTGCAGCGGAGAAGCGGCCGGACACGTGCACCATGGGTTCCAGCAACCGGATCTGCTCAAGTACCGCCTGCTTGCGGCGCAGGTTGTAGAGATAGTCGTACAGCCGCGGCTGCCGATCGCGAACGAGTCTGGCCAGGGCAATGGTCGCGCGCACATCGGATAGCGCGTCGTGCGCATTCAGATGTTCCAGCCCGTTGGCCACGCTCAGTCGTTCGAGTTTGAGCGTCACCCGCCCCTCCTCTTCAGGCCAGACCAAGCCTTCCGGGCGCAGAGCATAAGCCGTGCGTACCAGATCGATCAGATCCCAGCGGCTGTTGCCGCCCTGCCATTCACGAGCATAGGGATCGTAGAAGTTGCGGTACAGGCTGTAGCGCGTCACCTCGTCGTCGAATCGCAGGCTGTTGTAACCGGCGCCGCAGGTGCCAGGCAACGACAGCTGTTGATGCAGACGATGAATGAATTCGGCCTCGCACAAGCCCTTCTGTTCGAGGGTCGCGGGGGTGATCCCAGTGACCAGGCAGGCCGCCGGATGCGGAAGGATGTCGTCGGAGGGACGGCAATAGATGTTCAGCGGCTCGCCGATTTCCTCGAGCGCCTCGTTGGTGCGGATACCCGCCACCTGCAACGGACGGTCGCGGCTGGGCGAGATTCCTGTGGTTTCGAAGTCGTACCAGAAGATGCTTGAATTCACGGGAGAGTCCTTCTCGATCAGCGCGGCAGTCTATCAGCCAGGGCGGCACATCGCCGCGTGCGTCAACCGATCTGCCCGCTCAGCATTGGGTATGCGAACGACATCCTGCAAAGGAGCAGGCACTTCGCCATAATCACACCCCTCCGGCTTGCCCTCCGCTCAGACGACTCAGGCGCATTGCCGCAGCGGCACTTGCCGCATAGCATCGACCTTTGCCTGCCTCAGACGACTTTACCCTTGCCTTCAGCTCTCGACCGACCATCGCTGCTCGACAATAGCCATCGCGTGGAGACGCCCGAAGGCATCGATCTACTCCTGCGTCCGGCCGGGCTCGTACCGCGCGCGCTGGCCTTTGCCATCGACCTGGCGATCCGTGCCGCCATCCTGGTGGCCCTCTTCATCATCCTGGGGATGCTGGGCAATTTTGGTATCGGTCTTGGGACGCTNCTGCTGTTCCTCGTGCAATGGTGGTACATGGTGCTCTTCGAAGTACTGAACCAGGGACGTACGCCTGGCAAGTACTGGCTGGGTNTGCGAGTGGTGCATGACGATGGCACGCCGGTCGGCTGGACCTCCTCGCTGACGCGCAACCTGCTGCGCTTCGTCGATATGCTGCCGTTCGGCTATTTTCTCGGCGCACTGAGCTGCCTGGGCCACCCTGCCTTCAAGCGTCTCGGCGATCTCGCCGCAGGGACGCTGGTGGTCTACCGGGAAAGACCNCAAGCGCGCCCGACGCTGCCGGAGGTGGANGCTGCCAAACNGCCTTTTGCGTTAAGTCTCGATGAGCAACGCGCTCTTATTGCCTTCTCCGAGCGTCATGCCAGTCTTTCTGCCGAGCGGCGTCTGGAGCTGGCTTCGATCCTTGCCGAACCGCTGGCGGTTACCGGTGAGAACGCCGAGGCAAAGATCCATGGCATCGCCCGCTCACTGGTAGGCGCGCCATGAAGCAGGCCGCCTTNGAACGCCAGCATCACGCCGACTGGCATGACTTCATCAGNCAGCTGGACGCGCTGGAGCNTGGCAAGCCAAGTCCCAGCCAGGCCAGCGACTTCCCCGCCGCCTACCGCCGTCTNTGCCAACACCTGGCGCTGGCCGAATCCCGCGGCTACAGCAGCCAGCTGATCGATCAGTTGCGCCAGCTCGCCCTGCGCGGCCATCAGCAGTTCTATCGGCACCGCAGTCCATTGCTGGGGCGACTGCTCGGGTTCATCACCGGAGGCTTCGCCCGCGCGGTCCGTGAGCAGTGGCGTTACGTACTGGCAGCAAGCCTGCTCTTCTACGGCAGCCTGCTCGGCATGGCCGCTTTGGTCTTCGCCTTCCCGGAGCTGGTGTTCAGCATCCTGCCGCCGGACCAGGTCACACAGATGGAACAGATGTACGACCCGGACGCCAGCCGCCTGGGTCGCTTCGCCGAGCGGGGCTCGGGCGACGATTGGCTGATGTTCGGCTATTACGTGATGAACAATATCGGCATCGCATTCCAGACGTTTGCCAGCGGGCTGCTGTTCGGCCTGGGTACGCTGTTCTTCCTGCTGTTCAATGGCCTGACGATCGGCGCCGTCGCGGGCCACCTGAGCGCCATCGGCTACCACCAGCCGTTCTGGTCGTTCGTCATCGGCCATGGCGCGTTCGAGCTGACCGCCATCACCCTTGCCGGCGCCGCGGGGCTGCAGCTCGGCGTAGCGCTGGTGGCGCCGGGGCGCCTGACCCGCGCAGAGGCGCTGCGTCAGGCCGCCAAGCGAGGCATCCAGCTGGTCTGCGGGGCCACCCTGTTCTTGCTGATCGCTGCCTTTGTCGAGGCCTACTGGTCATCCATGACCCTGACCTCGCCCATGATCAAGTACATCGTCGGCGCGCTGCTCTGGCTGATCGTTGCCGCTTACTTCGCCTTTGCCGGGAGGGCGCAGCATGCAGCTGAGTGATGCCAGCGTCTCGATCCGCCCGCGCAGTCCATGGGAGGCGCTGGACCTCGGCACCCTGCTCGCCAGGCGCCACGCGAAGCTGCTGATGACGACCTGGGCGGCCGTGACGCTGCCGCTTTTCGGCCTGATCAGTCTGCTGCTGTGGCAGCACCCAAGTCTGGCGCTGCTGCTGTTCTGGTGGCTCAAACCCCTGTACGAGCGCTTGCCGCTGCATATCCTGTCCAAAGCACTGTTCGGTGAAACACCAGACTTTCGAGAGAGCCTGCAGGCCTTCCCCGGCCTGCTGCGGCCACAGCTGTTGGCCAGTCTCACCTGGCGTCGCCTGAGCACGACGCGCAGCTTCGATCTGCCAGTGCAGCAGCTCGAGGGGCTCGACGGCAAGGCACGCAAGCAACGCCTGCTCACGCTCAGTCTGCGCAGCGGCCGCGCGCCCAGCTGGCTGACCGTGGTNGGCGTGCATCTGGAAGGCGCGCTCTGGCTNGGCCTGCTCGGCGTGCTGTATTTCCTGCTGCCGGCGCAGCTGGTACAGCGCTGGAACTGGGAGGANCTGCTCGGNCTGAGCGCCGAATGGCTCTGGCTGGAACACNTGTCCAATCTGCTCTATGCGCTGGTGCTCATCGTCTGGGAGCCTATCTATGTCGCCTGTGGCTTCAGCCTCTATCTCAATCGACGCACTCATCTGGAGGCGTGGGACATAGAGCTGGCCTTCCGTCGACTGCGCCAGCGCCTGCTCAGCGCTGCACCAGCGGTGCTGCTTGTCTGTGGCCTGTTGTTCTGGCCGGCAGCGCACGATGCCTGGGCAGCGGCGCCAACGGCCGACACAGCGCAACAGGGCCCGGAAAGCGAGCGACTGCTGAATCAGCCACTGACCAGCGAGACGGCCCGCGAACGAATCGACGCGCTGCTCGACCAACCGCCCTTTCAGCATCGGGAGACGGTCACCCGTTGGCGCTTTGGTGCGCAAGACAGCCCGCAGGAGCCCGGCGCTCTGGCGCGCCTGCTCGAACGCCTGCTGCAGGGTGGCTCGCTGTGGGAAAGCCTGGAAAGCCTGGCGCAGGCACTCGAAGTTCTACTCTGGACCGCACTGGCCTTGCTGGTCGCGCTTCTGCTGTGGCGCTACCGCGACTGGCTGCAGACTTTCGGCAGCCGCATACGCTGCCGGCCAGGCGCCGCCAACCTGCACCCGCGCAGCTGTTCGGCCTCGACGTCGCGCCCGAAAGCCTGCCAAACGACGTTGCCAGCGAGGCCGAACGACTCTGGCAGCAGGATCCGCGCGCATCTCTGGCACTTCTCTATCGCGGCTTGCTCAGCCGCCTGCTGCATGATTTCCAGCTGCCGCTGAAGGCGGCGCATACCGAGGGCGAGGTGCTGGCGCGCGTGCGACAGCTTCAGCGCGAACCGCTGTCGCGCTTTGCCGAGCAACTTACGCAGCATTGGCAGCACCAGGCCTACGGGCACCGGAACGCCGAAGACGTGGTCCGCGACGAACTGTGTGCCGGCTGGCGCGCGCTGTTTGCCGAGGAGTCGAGGTCATGAACCGACTCCGCCCTCGCCTGCTCGCCGCGGCCGCGGTCCTGCTGATCGGTCTGCTGGTCATCTGGTTGGCCGGCAAGCTGCAATCCTATGAAGACGTCGTCGAGCACGGCCCGACCCCGGAAGCGCGCAGCAACACCTACCTGGCCGCCGAACTGTTCCTGCGCGACCTCGGCCTGCAGGTCGTGCATCAGGAAGGCATCGCCGGACTTGAGAACCTGCCCACCTCTGGCCAGACGCTGCTCCTGCTCGGTAACCGCGGCAACCTGACCCCGCGGCAGACCGAGCGCCTGCTGGACTGGGCGAACGCCGGCGGCCATCTGGTCGTGGTTGCAGAGCGACTGTGGGATGAAGAGACCGGCAAAAGCGGCGACCTGCTGTTCGACCGGCTCAATCTGCAGCAGTACGCAGCTGACGATCTGGACGATGAAGCGCAGACGCCGCAGTCATCCACCGCCGAACAGCATCCGCAGCTGACCAAGCTGTATCTGGAGAATGAAAGCGCGCCGGCCTATCTGGCCTTCGATACCGACTTTCACCTCTATGATGCCGACAACCGCGCCCACGCCTGGGCCAACAGCGCAGGCGCCACGCACATGCTGCAACTGCAGCACGGTGACGGGCTGATCACCGCCCTGACCGACAGCTGGATCTGGCAGAACCGCAACATCGACCAGTACGACCATGCCTGGCTGCTCTGGTATCTGACTCAGGACAGCGCGGTGACTCTGGTGCACCGCAGCGAACACGACGGCTTGCTCGCACAGCTGCGCCGCCATTTCCCCGAACTTCTCACCGTGCTGGGCCTACTTGTGGCGTTCGCGCTCTGGCATGCCGGCCAACGCTTCGGCCCACTGCAGGCTCCGCTCAACCCGGCGCGTCGCCAGCTGCAGGAACACCTGCGTGGGTCGGCGGAGTTCCTGCTGCGCCATGGTCGCCAGCACAGTCTGCTGCAGCCGCTGCAACAGGACATCCAGCGCCGAGCGGGGCAACGTCATCCGGGCTTCGAACAGCTTCCGCCGAGTGCCCAGCTGCCACTGCTCGCCCGACTCTCCAGCCTGCCGATCGCCAGCATCGAGCTGGCCATGCGCCCACTGCCGCAGCAACGTCTGTCGGCTACCGAATTCACCCGACAGGTCGCCCACCTGCAAACCCTCAGGAACGCGCTATGAGCGAACACATCCCAGAATCCGGCAACCCTGCTCCGGCCTCCAACCCGGTGAGCCAGCGCCTGCGAGCCAGCCAGCTCGCCCAGGCGCTGCGCGACGAGCTGCACAAGGCGGTGATCGGCCAGGACGACGTCATCGATGGCGTTCTGACCGCGCTGATCGCCGGCGGCCACGTGCTCATCGAAGGCGTGCCGGGGCTGGGCAAGACACTGCTGGTACGGGCGCTGGCGCGCTGCTTCGGCGGCGAGTTCTCGCGCATCCAGTTCACCCCCGACCTGATGCCCAGCGACGTCACCGGCCATGCCGTCTACGACATGCAGAGCGAGCAGTTCAAGCTGCGCAAGGGGCCGGTGTTCACCAACCTTCTGCTGGCCGATGAAATCAACCGTGCGCCAGCCAAGACTCAGGCCGCGCTGCTCGAGGTGATGCAGGAACGCCAGGTCACCCTGGAAGGCAAGGCCCTGGCGGTTCCGCAACCTTTTCTGGTCATGGCCACGCAGAACCCCATCGAACAGGAAGGCACCTACCCACTGCCGGAAGCCGAGCTCGACCGCTTCATGCTGATGTTGCGCATGGACTACCCGCAGGCGAACGAAGAGCTGGAGCTGGTACGCCAGGTCACCCGCTCGGCACGCGCCGACATGCTCGACGTCAGCGCCTTGCGCCAGCTGGTACAGGCCCGGGATGTGCTGGCCCTGCAGAAGATTGCCAGCGAACTGCCGCTGGACGATCAGGTACTGGACTATGCCGTGCGCCTTGCCCGCACCACTCGCAGCTGGCCGGGACTGGCGCTGGGTGCCGGCCCCCGCGCATCGATCGCGCTGGTTCGTGGTGGTCGCGCCAGAGCGCTGCTGCGCGGCGGCGAGTTCGTCACGCCTGATGACATCAAGGGTTGCGCGCTGGCGGTACTGCGTCACCGGGTGCGCCTGTCGGCAGAGCTGGACATCGAAGGACTGTCGGTGGACCAGGTGCTGCAGCAGCTACTCGATCAGGTCGCGGCGCCACGCGCATGACGCCATCCCGTCGCCTGCTCGTTGCGCTGGCCGCGCTGGTGCTCGTGGCCATTCCTCTCGGCGTTCTCGCCGCGTTCGGCGTCGAAGCCGGGCACTGGCAGTCGGCCTGGTGGGGTCTGTTGCTGGCGCTGGGTACGGTGACATCGCTCGACGCCTTCGCCCTGAGGCGACTGCCGTCGCCTGCGCTGCAACGCAGCCTGTCGGGAAATCTGCCACTGGGCCACTGGAGCAACGTGCAACTGCTGGTGCGCAACGCACATTCCCGCGCAATCGAGCTGGAGCTGTTCGACCACGTGCCTGAGGGCATGAGCTTCGAACAGCTGCCGCAACGCATGCGCCTGCAGCCCGCCGAACATTGCCAACTCGACTACCGTCTGCGCCCNACCCGCCGCGGCCAGTTCGTCTTCCAGCACTGCGATNTTCGCCTGGCCAGCCCGNTGGGCCTCTGGCGCAGCAGACGCCAGCTTGAGCTTGTCNACGAAACCCGGGTGTATCCCGACTTCGCTCGGTTGCACGGAGCCAGCCTGCAGGCGATCGACGTCTGGTTGAATCGCCTCGGCGTCCGCCAGCAACCGCGCCGCGGGCTGGGGCTGGAATTTCACCAGCTACGCGAGTTCCGTGAGGGCGACACCCTGCGGCAGATCGACTGGAAAGCCACGGCGCGGGCACGCATGCCGATTGCCCGCGANTACCAGGACGAGCGCGACCAGCAGATCGTGCTGATGCTCGACTGCGGTCGGCGTATGCGCAGCAAGGACGCNGAACTCACGCACTTCGACCATGCCCTCAACGCTGCCCTGCTGCTGGCCTATGCCGCGTTGCGCCAGGGCGATGCCGTGGGCGCCTGCACCTTCGCCAGCGAACAGCCGCGTCACGTCACCCCGGCCAAGGGCCAACAGCAACTTCACGTGTTACTGAACGGTCTTTACGACCTGCAGCCCACCCAGCAGCCCGCAGACTACGGTGCAGCGGTCGATCGGTTGCTGGCCCGGCAACAGCGCCGGGCACTGGTTATCGTGCTGAGCAACCTGCGCGATGAGGACGATGCCGAGCTGCACGGGGCGCTGAAGCGGCTCTCACGTAAACATCGGGTGTTGTTGGTGAGCCTGCGCGAAGAAGTGCTGGACCAGCTGCGCCTGCGGCCGGTGCAGAGCCTGGACGACGCGCTCGACTACTGCGGNGCCCAGGACTACCTGAACGCCCGCCAGGCGCTGCACAAGCGNCTGGCGGCCCATGGCATGCCGGTGCTCGACGTCCAGCCTTGCGANCTGGGGCCGGCACTGATCGGGCGTTATCTGGCGTGGAAGAAAACCGGGACGCTGTGAGCGCGGCTCACAGACCGTGGCAGCAGTCCTTGTCAGTGAATCGATCCGATGCCGGACTGGCATGATGCGCCAGAGGGATGTGCAACATCGGCTGGAAACTGAAGTAGTGATGCAGGGCAGCGATCATCTCGCGGATATCCCCGGGCGGGTCGATCAGGGAAAAGCCGGT
>JGI25321J39296_1001179_pt1 | contig 16168 bp, 12 predicted proteins | sample AutmiccommuBRH23_FD_39296 | JGI IMG/M metagenome (IMG submission 39296)
CCACTTCTACAAGTGGGAGTGGTACCCCCGGCTCCGCTTCGGTGGGGGTAGAGTCCCCCACCGAAGACTCGATGTTCAACTTTAGTTGAACGAGTTCACTGCCAGTCTTTTTTTGACGCATCTCCTTACGATACTGATTAGGTGTCAGATCAGTCGCTTGGCGAAATACGCGACAAAAATAACTAGCATCTTGATAACCTACCTCTGCAGCGATACGTACTACATTATAATCTGGATTTTGCAACATCAACTTTGCTCTATCAATTCTAACTTTCGTTATAAAATCTACAAAGTTGCAACCCTTTTCCTGCTTAAATAATCGACTAAAGTAAAAGCGACTTAAATGTACAGTTTCTGCAACTTCTTCTAATGATATATTTCTATGGCAATTTTCCTTGATATAATCACACGCACTATTCGCAACTCGAATATTAATGCTGCTTCTATTTTCCAACATGTTGTCCATAACGCAATCTAAGGATTCCAACATCCACTGTTCCACCTGTTCTTTAGAACAACACCCCATTAAAACATTGATACTATTAAAATTTAACAAGGTCAGCTGGTCTAAATTAGCACCCCCTTCTACAGCCGCTCGGGATAATACGATCAATAATTCGAGGACACAAGCTTTCACGGTCTCAATGCTAGCGTTACTCACAAATATTTCACTCAATAACTTACTCAGGGCCTGTTTAGCCTGTTTTCTGTCCCCACAACGAACCTTATCCAATACTGTCCGCTCGTAATGAAAAGGATAATTGAAGGGTCCTGTACTTAGATGAGGTATATCTTCAACATGAATGATTTGATTATCCCCAAGATAAAACCTCTGCCGCTGGGCATTCAAGGCTTCGCGGTAAGACTTCTGTATATCCAATGGATTATCGTAATAACGTCCAATTCCAACCGTAATACTAGTATTCATAGATCGAAGAATACTATCTCTTATATTTGTCGCTATTTTATGCACATCATTTTTTATAATTTTTGGTGTATCTACTTCCTTAAATCCTAATAAAATAATCAAATTGTCACTGCTAAAGGGAGTAACCAAGCCATTATCACCCACGACACTGCAAATCAGCTGATAAACTCGCTGTTTTAACATTTGTTTTTCCAGTTCAGAATCACTATAGGTGAGTTGCTTAAAATTATCAATATCCACAACTAAGGCGACCCCAGGATCAACTTTCATCCCCAGAAACGTCGATCGTTCCCAAAATTGTTCCAGTTCCATAATGTTACCTGAAATCAAATCATATACAAACGACATTTGGATAAATGGCATGGCGTCTTCTACGTTTTTACGTAAGAGAGCTTCTTCCTGTTGCTTTAACTGTATCACGCTAATTTTGCTTATGATAGTCCGTAAAGTGGACAGTAAATCATTAGGGCGTACCGGTTTTAGCAAGTATCCCTCAGCACCTATTGTTAGGGCCTGCTTAGCGCTATTAAAATCGTCCATTGCTGTAAGCATGATAACGCTGACATTGGGAAGCAAGTCCAATATACTTTTGGCAGCTTCCAAACCGTCTATTCCAGGCATGCGGATATCCATCAACACAATATCTGGTTTTTCACTTTTAGCAATATTAATAGCACTGGCACCATCCCCAGTATCACCGACTACTTGAATGTCGGGGAAATTTTTCTCTATTATAAACCGTAGGGCTTGTCGTTCTAATTGTTCATCGTCTGCAATCAACAATCGATACATTCTTATTCTCCTCTTATATGTTATGCCCGGCAGTCTGGGAGACGAATGTAGTTGCTGGTGCCTTCACCAACTTTACTTTCTATCTCTAGACCGTATTCAGGACCAAAATGATGCTGAATACGTTTATGAACATTAATGATTCCCAGACCAGTCGTTTGCCCATGAGTTATAGTTCGTTTTTCAGCACGGAAGATACTGCGAATGCGTTCCATAGGTACTCCGACTCCGGTATCGGTCACAATGATAATAATTTGCTCTCCTTCGATCCGTCCACTAACAAAGATCTGCCCGCCATCTACCTTTTTTTCAAGTCCATGAATGATGGCATTTTCGATGATTGGCTGCAAGGTAAGAGCCGGAATCATTATTTTCAATATTTGAGGATCTATATCGATGAATGATTGAATACGATCCCCAAAACGCACCTTTTGGATCAATAGATAGTCTTTGGCGGATTTTACTTCTTCTTCCAAGGTTCGCAGAACGTCAATATCCTGTAAATTGTCCCGGAGCAAATCAGATAAGGCATAGACGACTTCCTGAGTTCTGCTGGCTCCTTCCAAAAGAGCCAACCGAGCAATGGTATTTAACGCATTGAATAAAAAGTGGGGATTGACCTGAGCTTGTAGTGCCTTCAATTCGGTAACACGCAACGTGGCTTCCAAGTGGGCTTTAGCTTTTACTTCTTTCACGAGTTGCTTCTGAGAAATATTGGAAACCCCGATTTCCACAATATAATTTGTCATACTATAGATGAGATCGGCTGCGGCCTTGAGCCTTTTTTCTGGCACAACTTCGATGACATCAAAAAACTCTGACAAAACTTCCGTCTCCATACCCAAACCAGACACGCAACGAAACATTTCTGCTTTAGCATCATAATCTTCTTTTTCTAAAATAACTTGCCCGGCAAGAAAAGCGCCGATGTATTGGTCTTGTACAATGATAGGTGCAGCCAAATCCGTTAATCCACTGTGGCATAGATACACAACAGGCTTTTGCTTGTCAATGTTCTTTCTGCTCGCTCGACCGGCTCGATCATCACAACTAATACATCCTGATAGCCCCTGGGGATAGGAACGGATATATGTACAAAACTTGGTAAAATTGCTTGGTTCAGTAATAGGGTTCCCCTCAACGTCGACAATTACTGCTGCCAATCCGGTTGCTTCCGAAAAATGATCTTGGATTTCCTGCAAAATCTGGATATTCACAATTTGACCTAAGACAGATCGGCTCAAAGCTTCCATCTGAATCCCCCCTCGTAAAACTATAGCATTTTAGTTACGAGATATCCATTTATTACTACTCCTTCTATAAGAAGGAGTATTTGATATAGCACAGACTATTTCCTGCAAGAAGCAATAATTTGCTATATTATAGCAAACTAATATTATTCGTTGGATGTTCGATAATACTTTCACAGTCAGAGTCTCTCTGCCTTACGTACTCTCTATATAACTATTTTGCCCTCATTGCCACAACTACGTCCATCCTTGTAGCGAATGCCCTTAAAGATGAGGGGTACTTGGAAAATCTTCAGTGTTTTCTATGTAGTTACATAAAAACAATAATGTTCTATGTTGTCACAAAATAATCCAAAGGAAAAAGAATAAACTCGTCAAACTAAGTTTATAAGAAAAACTAGCATAGAAACAAAAATACTATGTTTAGTATTATGGGGGGGATTCCCATGTGGCTTGGCAAAGTTGTAGGAACTGTCGTGGCCCCAACTAAGAATGAAAGCTTAGTTGGATGTAAACTCTTAGTGGTTCAACCTTTAAATTTAGATGGCATGAATACAATCAGCCTGCAGGTTGCTGTAGATACTGTAGGCGCTGGAAACGGAGAGAATGTTTTAGTAACCTCCGGAAGTTCCGCCCGCCATGTCATGGGAAATGATAACAGTGCCGTAGATGCCGCTATCGTCGGAATTGTAGAGAATATTGATCTTGAGGGTATTTCCAAAGCACAATATTGGGTGCAGAAAGGATAGTGCTCTAATATCAAAGCTTGGTTTTAAGAAGGAGAATTTTATGCTGACAACCTATAAAACGCTGGAAGATAAGCTCCAAGAAGTATCATGGGATCCCTTGGCTAAAGGAGTTTGGATTAAACTAGTCAACCCAACATCTGATGAAATCCGACAAATGTCAGCTACAGTCCCGATACCGGAGCATTTTTTTCGTTTTGCAGTTGATGAAGATGACAGTCCACGGATTATTTTGGGTAAAAACTGTATTCTTGCCATAATTAGTGTTCCTGTTTCTCATGGTGCTGATCGATATGAGACCAGCCCGCTCAGTATTATTTTAACACCAGAATTAACCATAACCATAAGTGAAGAACTGATACAAGTACTTCCAGATAGCAACGATAGCAGTAGGTTTTTTTTCGATACAACGAAAAGGACCCAATTCTTCTTTCAAATTTTGTATCATGCCGATACAGTCTTTTTGAAATTTATTCGGCATATTCGCCAGCGAACAGATGCGATTGAGATTCGCCTACGCAAGTCAACCAATAATCGAGAAGTATTCCAACTTCTTGATCTTGAAAAAGGCTTAACCTACTTTACTGCAGCCCTACGTGGCAATGTGATTGTCGCGGAAACAATCCTCCGCATGCGATCTGACCCACAAATGCGATATCTTCTAGAGATGCATGAAGAAGATGAGGATGTTTTGGAAAGCGTTATTATCGAAAATAAGCGAGCTTTGGAATTAGCTCAAACTTATAGTTACATCATGAGTAGTATGATGGATGCATTTTCTTCGGTCATTAACAACAATTTAAATCAGATTATGAAATTTTTAGCTTCTGTAACAATTTTACTAGCTATTCCTACAATGATCTCGAGTTTTTGGAGCATGACGCTCAAGGTACCTTGGCAGGGTACAGAGATAGGATTTTGGATAGTTCTTTTGCTGGCACTTATCACAAGTAGTACTATGGGTATTATTCTTCGAAAAAAAGGAATGTTCTGATGCTCCTGCATATGTTCTGAATTTCAGAGGTCTAATTCTCAGCAGCTTGCTGCGAGGAGTTTTACATACAAAGAGTGGTCCAATGTCCCGATATTGAAGGGCTTTGGGCCACTTTTGCATCTTCACAAGGACTTTCAGCCACTTGTCAAACTATTCGGACAAATAAATCCTACTTTATATGTAATAATCACAATTATGGAATTTATAGGTGATTGCATGGAAAATCCCAGGCTTTGGTAAGGCAATAATGTAGTATATACCGGCAAATTAATGTACAGGTATTTATCCAAATTGGAGGTACTATATCAATATATTTTAAATTAAATGATTGTGAAGAAAGGAGCGACTATTCAGCAGTAAGAAAAAAGATCACAAGATAATCGTAAAATAAGGAGGGTTCAAATTATGGTTACTCCATATTTAGGGGAATTTCTAGGTGTAACTACGCTTATTATTTTTGGAAACGGCGTAGTCGCCAACTCGTGCCTCGCAAAATCAAAGGCTGAAGGCGCTGGTTGGGTGAATATCATTGCCGGTTGGGCAGTCGGTGTTATGATGGGTATTTTTGTTGCGATTGCCTGCGGTGCGCAAGGTGATCTTAACCCAGCAGTAACCTTTGCGAAACTCTTAAATGGGGTCTATTCAGTAAAGGACGCCCTAATTCTCATGTTTTTAGAAATAGCGGGCGGCGTTGCCGGTGGTTGTATCACTTGGTTGCTCTTCCGCGGTCACTGGGAACTTACGGAAGATAAGGCTACAAAATTGGGAGTTTTTTGTACCTTTCCAGCAGTCCGAAATTATGCGCAAAACCTGTTTTTTGAAATCATTGCTACAATCATGTTAATATTCGGGGTTTTTGCTATTTTCTCAAAAAGCGTAGGAGTCATGACCCCTGGCTATGGTCCTTTCATGGTCGGCCTTTTGATTTTCGGATTAGGTGCCTGCCTGGGTGGTCCCACAGGATATGCCATGAACCCGGCTCGTGACTTAGGCCCCCGAATTGCTCATTTCATATGCCCCATTGCTGGCAAAGGAGATTCCGATTGGGCATATTCATGGGTCCCTATTGTTGGCCCCATGATTGGCGGGGCGATTGCATTTGCTTTAGCCAAGGGTGTTGGAATTCTCTAAGCTATCCTGAAAACACTGATAATGTAATTAAAACCTAAAGGGAATATATTTAAAATATATTCCCTTTAGGTCATCCATTGAGGTAGGCAACCGTTGGCATGGTATCAATTTGAATTTTCCCCAAAAGGTCATTAACTAACACGTCTAAGTTCTTCTTGTTCACCAGAACAAAGAATATGTCACTACTTCTCGCTTATACTCGCTCCTGAATATTATTATCTTCTGGTAAATATTGATAATAACCTAGGTTAATAGTATTATAGAGTTAAGAGCGGAGGCTGATTCACTATGAGTAAGAGTAAAATATACTTAGATACATCGGTAATAAGCCATTTAGAAGCTATGGATACCCAGGAAAAAATGCAAGATACCCTGCAATTGTGGCAGGAGCTAAAAAAGGGCCAATATATCGTGACTATTTCAGACCTTACTCTTGCTGAATTGACCAAATGCCCTGAACCAAAACGCACACTTCTTTTTAAGTACTTAAGTCAAATCGATTACGAAGAAATACAGGAGACCCTGGAAACGATTACTTTGGCAGATGAGTATATAAAGTACGGGGTATTAAACGCCAAAAGCAGGGATGATTGCCGCCATATAGCTGTTGCAACCATAGTTGGATGTAAGTATATTATAAGCTGGAATTTTAAACACTTTGTAAATATCAAGACCATTAATAAAGTACAGGCAGTAAATAAGTTGCTGGATTATAATGAAATTAGCATATTACCACCATCTATGATGCTGGAAGGAGAGGAATAATAATGGGTAGTAAGAAATTTACTATTGATGACATTCACCAAATAAGATATAAGAACTACGAGAACACTAAAAGTCTTAAACCGGAGGAACTGATTGAAAAAACCAAGTGTGAAGCCGAAGAAAGCAAAAAACTTATTGAAGAATTAAGGAAAAAAACTTCAAAAGTAAGTTGCCATTAAGATTAACAATATTAGCTCTTCCTTCACAACAAGGAAGGGCTTTATCTTTAGGCTGTGCATCTAAGGGAATATTACGGTTCGACTTTGTTCTAATTTTCACTGTTCTTGCCCTTCCCTTATATTAATATTTACCAAAAGAAAAAACGGTAAGTCTGATATAGAATCAGACTTACCCGTTTGGATTTTTTTGTTAACGCCAACCCAACAGCAAAAACTCTCTTAGGATTTGACCTCTTATGACCATTGAAGTCTCCGAACTTGCATACTTTTTGATTAAGAATGTTTAAAGGAGGCAACGCTTTTTTTTATAAGATTAATCGCCGTTTGTGGTCGAGTTGCAATCTTTTGAGCCAAGGATTGAGAGAATGACACAACATGCTCATGCGGCACGTGTGCGGACATGTGTAATGTTACCAGCCCCGATGATGTGTCGCAAATGGTAATACAAACTGTCTACACCTGAGTTTATTTTTTCACCCTACACGTTTCTTGTGCTGCAAACCTTAAAACGTTCCACTTCTTGCTTAAGCTGAGATGCGTTTTGCGCTAGGGTCTGCGCCGCTGCAGCTACAATTTGCATTGTTGCCGACACTTCCGTGGTTGACTCTTTAATCGTATCTGCTGTGCCGGCCGCCTCTTCTGAAATCCGCATCACCGTACTAACACTGCGGGTCATCACCTCCATATTTCCGAGCATCTGTTCACTAGAGGCCGCAATATCTGAAATATTGTCAGATACCTCCTTGGTAGAATTGACGATATCGGCCAAGGTTTCCTGAGCCAAATGAATCGTAGAAACACTTTCTTTTACCATAGAAGCAGTCTTCATCATTCCTTGTACAGCATCATTGACACTTCCTTGAATCAGGGTGGTGATTTCTGTAACTTCTCGTGTTGAGGTGGCCACACTTTCTGCAAGTTTTCGAATTTCGTCCGCGACTACGGCAAATCCCCGGCCATGCTCACCTGCTCGCGCCGCTTCGATCGCAGCATTAAGCGCCAAAAGATTTGTTTGCTGAGCTACCTGGGCAATTGCCTCAGTGATCGAACCGATTCGATTCGATTGATCAGCTAAATTCTCAATCGTACTAACGGATTTACTCACAGATTGATTGGTTACCTCCATTGCCTGCACAATCACGGAAAGCTTATTTAATCCTTCTGTAGAATATTGCTCGGATTTCACAGCCTCGACGGAAACGGACATGGCCCTTTCTGCGATCATTTGTGCTGCATTTTCAAGTTCCGTTACCATTACCTGCATCTGTTGCAGGGTTCTTGCTTGGTTTTTTGCCTCAACGGCCATTTGGTTTGTATTATCGGCAACTTCCGTGTTTGACGCCGTCACTTGTTGAGCACTAGCCGATAATTCTTCAGACGAAATAACCCAAGAATTCGTCATCTCGCGAATTTTTCGGATAATACTCTCAAAGTTATTCATCATATCATTAAATGAATACCCTAATTCTGCTACTTCACTATTTTTCACCACTTCAACTCGTTGGGTCAAATCTCCTTGGGCTACATCAATAATCCCTTTTTGCATGGCATAGATGGGCAATAAAAAGCGACGATAATTTTTTAAAGAAGCAATGATTCCTATGAGAACGCCTGAAAGCAAAAAACATAGCAATAAAATCACCGTTTTTTCCCATTCAAGCTTCATAAGATATACGATTATAACTCCCAAAGCAGAAACCATAGGAACAACTGTAATTAAGGTTTTCCAAATATACTTGACTAGACTGATGTTATTCTGCTTTCCCTCTTTGATTAGTCTCTCGTTGCTTTTCACGGAGTTTTCTCCTCCTTAAGCAAGTTAGGATCCTGTACCTACCCTGCACGTTTTTTAAGCTGTTCCCACCCATAAACATAGTGTAATTTTAAAAAGAGTACACCCGGATGTATCTTCTGATTGCCAAAATTTGACGCACTTAAATATACACTTTCAGCGGGCTGATGCTTTTCAACTTGATGATGCAACTGCTCTCGAATTTCTTGACAACGTTTGACTGAATTTTCCTGAGGAGCCCCGTGAGCGGGAAAATAGGTTTGGGCTTGAAGTGCTTCAATAACTGCCAAACTATCAAGATAACTCGGCAATCCACTCACGACTTGGTTCCCCTCCTGCCAAATTCCTGGATAGGGTATCTCATCCGGTAGAAGCATATCACCCGAAAAAAGAAGACGATCTTGCTCATTATAAAACGACATATGTCCTGCGGTGTGACCAGCCGTTAAAAAAGCCCTAAGAAAATTGTCTCCGGCCATAATCGACTGACCAGGCTCGATTAAACTGACCTCATCTGGCAAGGCGCTTAACATCCGAAAATACTCAAACACTTTTATCATTCCTGAAATTTCATTTTTCGGAACTCCCCACTCTTGAGTAGCCCAGTCCTTCAACTTTCCGAAAGCATGCCCCTGTATAAAACTAAACCATTCTAGGTAATCTCTGGAACCCACAAAAATCTGGGCCCCTTCTTTAGCAAAACTTGCTGCTGCTCCAGCATGATCAACGTGCCAATGAGTCACTAAAACCTGTTCCAGTCGCTTTATGCCCACCTGTTTCATGCCTTCATGAACCGCTTCGATGACATTCGGCGTATTGGTCCCTGCATCGATAAGCGTTGGAACTTCACCATCGATCAGATAAAGGTTGACTGAATCAACATTAATGGGCACTTGGACTTTAAGCAAATAGACATTTTTTGCGACTTCTTTTATTTCAGGCATTAGATTCTCTCCAATCAAAAAATGAATAGCTATTCATTGTCATTGATCATTAAATGTTATACAATGGTAATAATATAGATGTTAATTAATAATAACAATTTAGCACAAAAGGCCATGTCTTAAGACGATGGCCTTTTTTATTGCAGAATCTTAGGAAAATTCAGATGGAGAGAGTCGACCTTACCGATACTTTTGATTAACTCAAAGAAAGGGGCATGGCCCCTTTCTTTTACATACCTTAGTAGTTAATTGGATAAGCCTCTTTTTTGATGATATATTCTGCGATTTCTCGGCGTAAACCAATCATATCAATGTTGGGACGACGGACAAGCTTGCGCATTCCTGCCATAACAGTACTGAGGGAATCCCCTTTCTCGACTGCACAGAGAACTTCTTTAGCTTGTTGCTCAAGAATATTAAATGCTGCATAAGTTCCTGCAGTTGCAGCCTTCTCGACAAATGCTTTATGCTCATCAGATACGTCAAGGTTTTGAACTTTCTGAGCTCTAAGAACTCCACTTTCCATGGCATAGACTTGGAGTACCATCTCTGCCATGCCAGTCAGAACGTATTGATTATCTTTTAAAGCCATACCCAAATTCTGAGCTGCAAGCCCGGCCGCCATTAAGCACAATTTTTTGGCCTTTTGCGTCAGTTGGTTTAGTCCTGCTAATCCTTCTGCATCCCCACCTAATCCACTTGACATCAAGTCCTTGCTCACGGCTTGAGCTGCTTGTAGCAATGGAAGTTCCCCTGTCATTGCTCTTTTTAGGAGTGTAGCCGGTACAAGCAGTCGATTAATTTCGTTCGTTCCTTCAAACAAGCGATTGATACGGGAGTCACGATACATCCGTTCAATCGGGTATTCCTTAATAAAACCGTAACCACCATGAATTTGAACTCCTTCATCCACGGCGAAATCTAAAACTTCAGATGCGTAGACTTTATTAAGGGAACATTCAATGGCGTATTCCTCTAAAGCCTTACCCGCCTCTTTACGGCAATCGCTAGTCAGATCGAGTCCATGGAATCCACTCTCCATAAGACCTGCAGTACGATAAACAACACTCTCAGCCATATACATCTTAATAGCCATTTCAGCAAACTTATTTTGAATTGCTCCAAATGTGTTAAGTTCTAACCCGAATTGCTTACGCTCCGAGGCATATTTTAGGGCTGTTTCCATAACAGCATGAACAGCTCCGATTGCTCCAGCAGCCAGCTTAAAGCGGCCAACATTCAAGATATTGAAGGCAACAACATGTCCACGACCGAGCTCTCCTACCACGTTTTCTACAGGTACCAGGACATCTTCTAAGATAACTTGACGAGTAGAAGACCCTTTAATCCCCATCTTTTGTTCTTCAGGTCCAAAGGACAGACCTGCATATCCGCGTTCAACGATGAAATTGGTCATTTTCCCATCTACTTTAGCATAGACCAGGAAGACATCCGCGAAACCAGCATTAGTGATAAATTGTTTTGTGCCGTTCAGACAATAGTGGGTTCCCTCTGCATTGAGAACAGCCGTGGATTTTGCACCCAAAGCATCGGATCCTGAACCAGGTTCAGTTAAACAGTAGGCTGCCACTTTAGTACCGTTAGCAAGTCCGGGGAGATACTTAGCCTTTTGCTCAGGTGTACCAAAATAAACAATCGGTAAGGTACCAATTCCGGTATGCGCTGCATAAGCAACTGCAAATGATCCACCACGAGGAACTTCCTCACCCACCACGACTGTGGAGGCTTTATCCATAGCCAAACCTTCAAATTCCTCAGGGATTTCCAACGCTAGTAATCCCAATTCTCCAGCTTGACGCATAAACTCCTTAACGACGCCTTCATGTTGCTCCTCCATTTCCTCGATCTTCGGAGCAACTTCCTTCGTCATAAAATTATGTGCCATCCGCTTGAGTTGCTTATGATCTTCATTTAGCTCCTCACGAACATATACCTGATCCGGAGAAACCTCAGCCAGTAAAAAACCGCCTCCGCGTAATTCTAATTCCATAATTAATATCCTCCTCTTGATCGAGGTGCGAGGTTCGATGTTCGAGATTCGAATGGTATCTTTGTTTACCTAACGTCTCTAACCTCTACCAATTACAAGCCCTAACACCTCGTATTGCTTCTATGCTTATCAACAACAATCATTAAATAAGTCCTTTTTTGCATTTACAAAAACCATAATTGGAGTGTAGCCGAAATCGCCCCTTACTTGCACTGGATTGCATTTGTTGGGTTACCCTATCAAGGTATCCGATTCTCGCGTCCATGTTGGAAGCACGAGAACCTCCCCCGCTTCTCTTTCCTAGCCTCATCTGCCAAAGTGCAAGTCAAGAACCATCCCTTACTCGCATATGTCCCCCCGCATCCCAGCCCAATCGACCAGAAATTAAGGGGACATCGCTAAGTGAACACTTTAGTGGAGTTCACGATAAAGCGAGTGCCGATGCTGAAGCATTATCACGCCTAGGTTCACATCCTGCGCTACCCAGAGGTTGGCAGTGATAGCTTCAGCATCCAACGAGCCAGTGAACGCAACGTGTGTGAACGTGCGATGGCCCCTTACTTTCAAACCCTATAGTAACTCGTAAATCCCAGCGGCTCCCATGCCTCCACCGATGCACATGGTTACCATACCGTATTTCAGCTTGCGCTTGCCCATTTCACTTAAGAGAGTGGCTGTTAGCTTTGCTCCCGTGCAACCCAGAGGGTGTCCAAAGGCAATGGCTCCGCCATTAACATTTACTTTTGCAGGATCGATGTCCAGCGTCTTAATGATCGCCAGCGATTGGGAAGCAAACGCCTCATTCAGTTCGAATAAATCGATATCCGCAAGAGTCAAGCCAACTTGCTTTAACACTTTTGGGATAGCTTTAATCGGACCAATACCCATCAGTTCTGCTTCCACACCAGCAACTGCAAATCCACGCCATACAGCTACGGGTTTGAGACTAAGCTCCTTAACTTTTTGCTCTGACATAAGAAGAGCAATGGCTCCACCATCACTGGTCTGGGACGAGTTCCCTGCCGTAACGGTACCTCCAGCTTTAAAGGCAGTCCGTAGTTTTGACAACGATTCAACTGTGGTCTCAGCACGAATGCCCTCGTCTTTCGTAAACCACTTTTCACCAGGCTTCCCAAACATCGGCAGAGGAACCGGTACAATCTCATCATCAAAACGTCCACTGCTTTGAGCTGCCCAGGCTTTTTGATGACTGGAAGCTGCAAAGGCATCTTGTTGCTCGCGAGTAATTTCGTATTTCATAGCCACATTCTCAGCCGTAATGCCCATGGAAACATAAGCTTGCGGAGCATTCCCTACCAAGAAGGGATTAGGTGCTGGTTTCAACCCGCCTAGTGGAACTGCTGACATGCTCTCCACTCCGCCAGCGATCATAACATCTGCTTCCCCTAAACGAATTCGGTCCGCTGCCATGGAAATCGCTTGTATCCCTGATGAGCAAAAGCGATTGACGGTTACGCCGCAGACTTCAATGGGTAAACCAGCGCGCTGAGCTATGATTTTAGCCACATTCATGCCCTGCTCACCTTCAGGGAAGGAACAACCAATAACGCAGTCCTCAATATCTACCAGTTTGAGTGAAGGAACCCTCTTGAGAATATCTTGAATGACGTAAGCACCTAAATCATCCGGACGAACCTGTGCTAAGGAACCTTTGACCGCTTTACCAATGGCGGTCCGCTTGGATTCAATAATGTACGCTTCTTGCATGCTTTTCCCCCCCTTAATTCCGTAATGGCTTGCCTTTGGTGAGCATATGGCGGATACGATCCTGAGTTCTTGGTTCACCGATTAAGCTCATAAAGGCTTCTCGTTCGAGATCTAATAAATATTGCTCATCCACAAGCATACCAGCTGGGCGATCTCCGCCGCTCATGACATAAGCCAGTTTCTTGCCTAGATGTTGGTCATACTCTGAGATATAATTTCCTTCGCGCATACCATAGAGAGCCAGTTCTAACATAGCACGGACACCAGAACCTCCAGCTTTGACTTTAGTAGGTAAATTAGGCCTAAAGTTACGAGCCATATCGATAACCCGAGCCTTAGCATCTAAGATGACATGGTCTGCATTCATGCTGTAGCGATCATAATTACGCAAGAAACCAAGTTGACGAGCTTTTTCCGCGCTGGTCGAAACTTGAGCCATCGCCACCGCTTCAAAGCGTTTGGCAAAGAAGTAATCCGGTGACACTTGAATACCTGGTAGAACCCCTTCCATAGCACGAACTGCCATTTCTTTGGTACCACCACCACCAGGAATCAAGCCAACGCCCAGTTCAACGAGCCCCATGTATAATTCAGAAGAAGCTTGAATGGCATGAGAGTGTAAGCAAATCTCCGCTCCGCCACCAAGGGTCATTCCAAAGGGTGCTGCGACAACTGGTTTTTTAGCATGTTTCAAAGCCATCATTTCGTTTTGCAGGGCCCGAATCATGAGATCGATCTCATCCCAGTTTTCCTCTTCTGCTTCTAAGAGGATCAACATAAGATTTGCGCCTACACAGAAATTCTTGCCTTGATTGCCGATGACCATACCGAGGTAATTCTTCTCCACTTCCACCAACGACTTTTGAATCATCGTAACAATGTCCGCGCCAATGGAATTATTCGGAGAGTGGAATTCTAAACAAGCTACCCCGTCTCCCAAATCCATAAGGCTTGCTCCAGCATTGCCAAAAATTTCTTTACCCTCTTTATGCGCTTGCTTCATGGAGTAAGCATAGGGGCTTACAGCTTTTGGAATATATGCTCCAGCCTCGAAATAAGAGACTTGACCAGTCTCGGTCTTTTGATAGAAATGCGTATTCCCTTTAGAGAGCAATTCTTCAACTAAGGGAGGCAATGTTCCCCCTTCCGCGACGACACGATCTGCTATCGTTTTAACTCCCAGTGCATCCCAGAGTTCGAAGGGACCCATTTCCCAGTTAAAGCCCCAGCGCATGCCTTCGTCGATTCCAGGGATGTTATCGGCAATATCCTTAGCGATGGTCGCCGCATAGAGCAAAACAGGTTTTAAGACATTCCAAGAAAACTCTGCTCCAGCATCTTTGCCGCTAACTAGGGTACGAATCTTTTCAGTTAGGCTACCTGCTGCTTTTGCCTTATCTAAGGAAGCAAATTTCACGACTTTTTGGGGAACATAGGTCATAGTCTGGGGATCGAGCACTTCAATAACTCTACCTTTAGGGCCCTTGGACTTTTTGTAGAACCCTTGCTTGGTTTTATCTCCGAGCCAACCATTGGTCAGCATTGTTTGCATGAATTCAGGTAATGTAAAATTCTCCTTTTCCGCAGGTACGCCGACAGCAACGGTATTAGCCGTATGGATAAAGGTATCCAATCCGACGAGGTCAACCGTTCTGAAGGAGGCGCTCTTCGGGCGTCCCATGACCGGTCCAGTAAGAGCATCCACTTCATCGACTGTTAAGCCGGAGCGAAGCATTTCCTGAAGAGTTACTGCTAAGCCGAATACGCCAATCCGATTGGCTATGAAATTCGGCGTATCTTTAGCCATGACAACCCCTTTGCCCAAAGCCCTCTCGCCAAACTCAGCTAAGAAGGTAATAATTTCCGGGTCGGTATTGGGACCAGGAATAAGTTCTAAGAGTTTCATGTAGCGTGGGGGGTTAAAGAAGTGGGTTCCTAAGAAATAACGGGTAAAACTCTCTGGCAGGTCACTTACCATGGATTTTAAAGAGATTCCCGAGGTATTAGAGGTAACAATCGTACCTGGGCGGACATGGGCTGCTACTTTTTTGAAGAGATCTACCTTGATGTCAAGGCGTTCTACAACCACCTCAATCACCCAATCCACTTCACCTAAACGACCTAAATCATCGCTTAAATTTCCAACCTCAATCCGGTCAGCAAACTCAGGCACTAAAAACGGGGCTGGGTTCATTTTTAACAATTTGGCTTTATTGGTTTCTGCAATACTATTTCGAACTTTCCTGTCCTCCAGGGTTAATCCGGCTGCTTCTTCTTTGGCCGACAGTTTGGAAGGGACAATATCCAACAATAGGCTTGGGATTCCGGCATTGGCCAAATGCGCCGCGATGGTACCTCCCATTACACCTGACCCTATTACCGCTACTTTATGAATCTGCATTTCCATCCTGGTTTCTAAAACATACCGAAACCATGTAAAACGGTATGATATGTTTTTCTCCTGCCGACAGACAGGAGGTAGCATCACAGGATTCAGCTACTTAGCTACAGGCCATAACCTGTATTTCGGGTGATTGATTGAACAATCGCCGGCTTATGCCGTTCTGCCCAAAAGGGGGTGTTACCCACCGCCTAAACCTATGTGTGTGGCAACGACCTTTCACAACGTGTATCGTTACCACAGGGTTACTTTAAGCTGATTTCCTTAAATGCTGCCAAGAGACCAGGCTTTTCACCCCTTTCTTTTTTAGAGATTTAAGAATTACTTTTTTCATGGCACTCCACTGTTTCCAGTTATTAATGTAGGAAAATCCGTCTTTATCCTTCACGAACTCATCCACTAAACTCCATGGAACTTTTTCATAATCATAGCCCAATGCCCTGCGGCCAATCACATAAGCCGCTGATTCATGGTTTGACGAGCCGTATTGGTGTTGATATTTTAATATCC
>JGI25321J39296_1001183_pt1 | contig 16131 bp, 15 predicted proteins | sample AutmiccommuBRH23_FD_39296 | JGI IMG/M metagenome (IMG submission 39296)
GCTGCGAGCAGGCGACGGGCCTTGGCCAGGCGCAGCTGGACCAGATAGGCATGCGGCGCCAGGCCGAAGGCCGCCTTGAACGCCCGCGATAGCCTGAAGCGATCGACACCGGTGGCCCGCGCCAGATCGTCCAGCCCCAGATCCTGGTCCATGTGTGCATGCAGATAGTCCCGTGCCCGCAGCGCCACAGTCGGCAGGCGTGGGTCTGCAGTCTGCCGCGGTCGCCATGCCAGGTGCCGCGCCAGCTTGCCCAGCAGTGCGTCCAGCGCGGCCTGGCGAACGATGCGCAGGTCCTGGCTTTGCAAGGCCTGGAAGGCGTCGGCAATCACCGTCACCAGCGTCGGCTCGCTTTCCAGCGTCTTGGCGAACGACGGCTGGCACTGGTTGGGCGCATCCTCGAACAGCGCGCGCAGTTCGCGCTCGATCCAGTGCGGGTCGAGGTAGAGCATCGAATAGGTGAAGCCACCGGGTGTCGGCGCGTGGCCGTCGTGCAGCTCGCCGGGTTCGAGCAGAAACACCTGCCCTGGCATGCTGCTGTGCAGCGTCCGGCGGCAGTGAAACTGCTGAACGCCCTGTTCGGTGAAGCCGATCAGGTAGCTGTCATGGAAGTGCGGGTCGTAGGCATGACCCTCGAAGTGCGCACGGATCGTCTCGATACCGGTTTCGGCATCCTTCTTCAGATCGATCCAGTCAGCTGTATCCATGACGGCTCCGTGAAACGCAAGGCGGCGATGCTGCGCGACACAGTGTCGCCCCGCGAGCGTGGCCGGTCTGGAACATTCGTGCAACGCTGCGGGCTGGCGGCTGCACCGCGGATGTCGGCGTCATCACGCGGCCACTGATTCGAGTCTAGGCTTGATCCGGTCTGCCTGTTGCAGGCCCGAACGTCCCTTCTCAAGGAGCCAACCGATGACCCAGACCATGAAAGCAGCAGTGGTACACGCCTTCGGCGAGCCGCTGCGCCTCGAGGAAGTCAAGGTGCCGATGCCCGGCCCCGGCCAGATCCTGGTGAAGATCGCCGCCTCCGGCGTCTGCCACACCGACCTGCATGCGGCCGAGGGAGATTGGCCGGTCAAGCCGGCCCTGCCGTTCATCCCGGGTCACGAAGGCGTCGGTCATGTGGCCGCGGTGGGCGCCGGTGTGAAACGGGTGAAGGAAGGCGACCGGGTCGGTGTGCCTTGGCTGTACACCGCCTGCGGTTGTTGCGAGCACTGCCTGACCGGCTGGGAAACCCTCTGCGAAGGCCAGCAGAACACCGGTTACTCGGTCAACGGCGCCTATGCCGAGTACGTGCTGGCGGACCCTAATTACGTGGGCATCCTGCCGAAGAACGTCGAATTCGACGAGATCGCGCCGATCCTCTGTGCCGGGGTCACCGTCTACAAGGGCCTCAAGGTCACTGAGGCGCGGCCCGGTCAGTGGGTGGCGATCTCCGGTATCGGCGGCCTGGGCCACGTCGCGGTGCAGTACGCCAAGGCGATGGGCCTGCATGTGGTGGCGGTGGACGTGGATGACGCCAAGCTGGAACTGGCCAAGCGCCTGGGCGCCGATCTGACCGTCAATGCGCGTAAGGAAAACCCCGTGGAAGTGGTGCAGCGCGACATCGGTGGTGCTCACGGCGTGCTGGTGACGGCGGTGTCCAACAGCGCCTTTGGCCAGGCCATCGGCATGGCCCGGCGGCGCGGTACCGTGGCGCTGGTCGGGCTGCCGCCGGGAGATTTTCCGACGCCGATTTTCGATGTGGTGCTCAAGGCGATCAGCATCACCGGCTCCATCGTCGGCACCCGCGCCGATCTGCAGGAGGCGCTGGACTTCGCCGGTGAGGGGCTGGTCAAGGCGACCATCCATACCGACAACCTCGACAACATCAACCAGATCCTCGACGACATGCGTGCCGGGCGCATCGAGGGCCGTATCGTGATGAAGATGTAGAGCGCTGCGGCGGCCGGGACAGCCGGCCGCCGCTCACCCGTTGATCAAGCCTGCGCGGCTGTGGGGCGATCAGCCTGCAGCCAGCGCAGCATTCCCTCGGCCGCGGCTCGGCCACTGGCAAAACAGGCGGTCAGCAGATAACCGCCGGTCGGTGCCTCCCAGTCGAGCATTTCCCCGGCGCAAAACACCCCGGGCATCTGTTGCAGCATCAGGTTGGCATCCAGCGCTTCGAAGGGCACGCCGCCGGCGCTGCTGATCGCTTCGTCCAGTGGGCGCGGGCGGACCAGGCGAATGGGCAGTGCCTTGATCGCCGTGGCCAGGGTCTGCGGGTCCTGAAAGGACCCGGCATCGCTCAGCTCGCGCAACAGTGCCGCTTTGACCCCATCGAGCTTCAGCTGGCGGTGCATATGCTTGGCCATGGACTGCGAGCCCCGCGGTCTGGCCAGGGCACTGGCGACCTGCGCCAGGGTGCGATCCGGCAGCAGGTCGAGCAGCACGGTGGCGGCGCCGTCACGGTTGATGGCCTCGCGGATCGGTGCCGACAGCGCATAGACCAGGCTGCCCTCGATACCGGTCGCGGTAAGTACGAACTCGCCCTTGCGCGGCGCGCTACCCGGAAGGGCGAGGCTGACCGTCTTCAGCGGCGCGCCGGCGAACTTGCCCCGCAGATGGGCGCTCCAGCCTTCCACTTCGAAGCCGCAGTTGGTCGGCTGCAGCGGTGCGATGGCAATACCGCGGGCTGCGAGCAGCGGCACCCAGGCGCCATCGGAGCCCAGTCGTGCCCAGCTGCCGCCGCCGAGGGCGAGCAGGGTGGCGTGTGCGTCGATCAGGCTTTCGCCTTGCGGCCCGGCGATGCGCAGCGCACCGTGCTCGTCCCAACCCAGCCAGCGCTGGCGGGTATGAATGTGTACGCCGTTTTCACGCAGGCGCTTGAGCCAGGCGCGCAGCAATGGCGCGGCTTTCATGTCGGTGGGAAATACCCGGCCGGAACTGCCGACGAAGGTGTCGATACCCAGCCCGTGAATCCATTCGCGCAGCGCGGCGGGTGTAAAGGCGTCCAGCAGCGGGCGCAGCTCGCCGGCGCGTTCGCCGTAGCGGCTGACGAAGGCGGAGTAGTCCTCGGCGTGGGTGATGTTCATGCCGCCGACCCCGGCCAGGAGGAACTTGCGGCCCACCGAGGGCATGGCGTCGTACAGATCGACACTGACGCCCGACTGGCCGAGCACTTCGGCGGCCATCAGACCGGCCGGGCCACCACCGATGATGGCGACGCGATAGGAAGAAGTGGGCTGGAACATGGCGGCAACCGGGCAGGCGAGCAGGGCGGGCATTGTAGCCGCTGACGGGTGCTCAGCCGAGTCCGTGGCGCTGCCAGGCCGAGTGGGCGCTGACATGCAGGGTCGCGTGGCGACGCGCGAGCAGGGCGCGGTCCTTGTCGTAGCCGCCGCCGATCAGGCCGACCACGGGAATGTCGCGACCCAGGCAGTGATCGAGCACCGCGCTGTCGCGTGCGGCGAGTCCTGCGTCGGTCAGCGAGAGCAGGCCCAGGGCGTCGTCGCGGTGGACGTCGACGCCAGCGTCATAGAGCACCAGGTCAGGCTGATAGATCGGCAGCAGGTAGTTCAGGGTGTCGTGCACCACCTTGAGGTAGGCCTCATCACCCATGCCGGGTGGCAGCGGGATGTCCCAGTCGCTATGGGCCTTGCGCGTGGGGAAGTTCTTTTCGCAGTGCAGGGAGACGGTCACCGCGTCCGCCACGTTCTCCAGGATGCGCGCGGTGCCGTCGCCCTGATGCACGTCGCAATCGAAGATCAGCACGCGGCCGACGCGTCCGCTTTCCAGCAGGTAGAGCGCGATCACCGCCAGGTCGTTGAAGATGCAGAAGCCGGACGCATGGTCGTGATGGGCATGGTGGGTGCCGCCGGCCAGGTGGCAGGCCAGGCCATGCTGCAACGCCTGTTCGGCGGCCAGCAGCGAACCGCCTACCGCCCGCACGGTGCGCTGCGCCAGCTCCGGGCTCCAGGGCAGGCCGAGGCGGCGCAGCTCGTCGCGACCCATCGCGCCGCTGCAGTAGCGCTCGACGTAGTTGCGCTCGTGCGCCAGCGCCAGAATGTCATGGCTGCACAGCTCGGGGCGCAATAGCGCTGCGTCTGTGGTCAAACCCAGGGCGACCAGATGGTCGCGCAGCAGACGAAACTTCTCCATGGGAAACCGATGGCCCGGCGGCAATGGCGGGCTGTAATCGTCGTGAAATACCAAGGGAAGCGACATGAACCACGCGTGTTCGATGGATGTGCGCCGCAGTATGCAGGCTGGCCGTCGGAGCGCTCAAGGAGCAGGGATGGTTGAACGACTCGCACTCGAAAGCACGCGCCTACGGCTGCGCAACTGGCATGACGAAGACCTCGATCCGTTGGTGCGGCTCTGTGCCGACCCGGAGGTGATGCGCTACAACCCGGCGCGGTGGTCCCGGGATGACTGCGCCGCGCTGATGGTGCGCAGCAGGCTGCATCTGCTGCGCAATGGGTTCGGCCTGTGGGCGCTGGAGCGCAAGGACAACGGCGCCTTCATTGGCTATTGCGGGCTGGTCTGGTCCGCCTTGCCGCTGCCGAACGCGGTCGCCGAGCTGCGCTGGGCGGTGGCCTGCGAGCACTGGGGGCAGGGTCTGGTTCGCGAGGCCGCGCAGACGGCGCTGAAATGCGCATTCGGCGCGCTGGGGCTGGACGAGGTCGTGGCCTGTGTCTCGCAGATCAACGAACCGGGCAGGCAACTGCTGGAAGGGCTCGGCATGCGCCCGGAGCCGGCCACCACGTTCGGTCATCCGGACGTTTCGCCCGAGCACCCGCTGCACACCCAGGTGCTCTACCGGCTGCGGCGGGACGATTGGCGACAATGAGCACTGTTGCTGGAGCGTTGCCGGCGAAATCCGTAACATGGCGCGCCCGTACGAGCCCCCTATCAAGGAAGCCGAAATGACCCAGATACTCGACGCCCTGGTCAACCTGCTGACCCTGGAACGCATCGAGGAGAACCTGTTCCGTGGCGCGAGCCAGGACCTCGGCTTTCCCCAGCTGTTCGGCGGCCAGGTGCTCGGCCAGGTCATCTCCGCCGCGAGCCAGACGGTGACGCCGGAGCGCCATGTGCATTCGCTGCACGGCTATTTCCTGCGTCCCGGCGACTCGCACCAGCCCGTGGTCTATGACGTCGATCGCGTACGCGACGGCGGCAGCTTCACCACGCGGCGGGTCAGTGCGATCCAGAAGGGCCAGACCATCTTCACCGGCATCGCCTCGTTCCAGGCCGAGGAAACGGGCTACGAGCATCAGTTGCCGATGCCGGACGTGGTCGGGCCGGACGATCTGCCCAACGAGTGGGAGCTGCTGCACAAGCTGTCGCCGATGGTGCCCGAGCGGGTGATGGAAAAGCTGCGCCGGCCCAAGCCCATCGAGATCCGCCCGGTCACCCTGGTCGATCCTGCCAACCCGCAGCCCATCGAACCGGTCCGCCACCTGTGGTTCCGCGCCGACGGCGCGCTGCCCGACAGCCCGGCGCTGCACAAGTACCTGCTGGCCTACGCCTCGGACTTCAGCTTTATCGGCACCGCACTGCAGCCGCACGGCGTCAGCTCGTGGAGCAAGTTCATCCAGCTGGCCAGCCTCGACCATGCCATCTGGTTCCATCGTGAGGTGAAGCTGGACGACTGGCTGCTGTACTCCATCGACAGCCCCTGGGCCGGCAATGCGCGCGGTTTCGCCCGCGGCAGCATCTTCAACCGCCAGGGCCAGCTGGTCGCTTCGGTGGCGCAGGAAGGGCTGATCCGCGTGCGCGAGGACTGGATGTGAAGATCGCCGAGGTCCGTCACTGGGTGTTCGACATGGACGGCACCCTGACGATCGCCGTGCACGATTTCGCCGCGATCCGCCGCGCGCTGGCAATCCCGGAGGAGGACGACATCCTCCATCACCTGGCGGCGCTACCTGCCGAGGAGGCCGCCGCCAAGCACGCCTGGCTGCTGGCGCACGAGCGCGAGCTGGCCTGCGCGGCGCGCCCGGCAGAAGGCGCTCGCGAGCTGCTGCATGCTCTGCGCGAGCGCGGCTGCCGGCTTGGAGTGCTCACTCGCAATGCCCAGGAACTGGCCAGGGTGACTCTGGACGCGGTCGGCATGGGGGACTGTTTCCTGCCCGAGGACATCCTCGGTCGCGACGAAGCGCCGCCCAAGCCGCATCCGGGCGGGCTGCTGCATCTGGCGGAACGTTGGGGCGTGGCGCCGTCGTCGATGCTGATGGTCGGTGACTACCGCTTCGACCTGGAGTGCGCCCGGGCGGCCGGCGCGCGTGGCGTACTGGTCAACGTGCCGCACAACGAATGGCCGGAACTGGCCGATCTCTATGCCCCGGATTGCCGGGTGCTGCACGGGCTGCTTTCTTCGGGCGAGGTCTGAGCGCGGCGCGACGGGGAACGGGGCGCACACCGAGTCACAGCCATTCGCGGGCGAGGCCGCTGCCGCATTCGGGCCGTGCACGAGTCAGGTCGTGCGCAAGCCCGTCGCCAGCCCTGTTCTCCCGCCGTCTGCAGCAGGTCGTGTGCAGCCGGTCCGAACCCGCATGACCACGTAGAAGCGCCTTGCTGGCGAGGCTCCCGTGGCCATCTATTACAGCCGCGTCGCCTTGAAGGTGTCGCAGCGNGCCGGATCGCCATGCTCGAAGCCATCACGGAACCAGCGCACCCGTTGCGCCGAAGTGCCGTGAGTGAAGGCATCGGGCACCACACGGCCCTGGCTGCGCTTCTGCAGGTTGTCGTCGCCGATGGCATTGGCGGCGTTCAGCGCCTCTTCCAGGTCGCCTTCTTCCAGCCAGTCGTGGCGTTGCTGCGCGTGATAGGCCCAGACTCCAGCGAAGCAATCGGCCTGCAGCTCCTGGCGGACCAGCAGGCCGTTGTCGCCTTCCATCTTCGCGCCGCGCTGACGGGCGCTCTGCATCTGCTGGGAAACGCCGAGCAGGGTCTGCACGTGATGGCCGACCTCATGGGCGATCACATAGGCCTGGGCGAAGTCGCCGGCGGCGGAAAAACGCCGGGCCATCTCGTCGAAGAACTGCAGGTCGAGATAGACCTGTTGATCGCCGGGGCAGTAGAACGGGCCCACCGCCGAACTGGCGAAGCCGCAGGCCGAGTTCACGCCGCCGCGAAACAGCACCAGGGTCGGATCGCGGTACTCGGCGCCGGCTTGCTGAAACAGCGCGCGCCAGGTGTCTTCGGTGTCGCCGAGAATCGCCCGGACGAATTCGGTCTGCGGGTCATCGCCGGCCGGCGGCTGGCTTTGCTGGGAGACGGCAGGTCCGCTCTGGTTGGCCAGNTGGCCGAGGATCTGCAGCGGGTCCTGGCCGGAGAGCAGGCCGATGATCACCACGATGGCGATGCCGCCCAGGCCCAGTCCGCCGCCAAGGCGCATGCCGCTGCGGCCTCTGGCGTNCACTACNTTGTCGCTGCGTCGGGCTCGTTTCCAGCGCATGGGGGTGTCCNTCTGAACGGTTGACGGGTTGAGNGCGCANCACCGAAGCGGCNCCTGCNTCCCGTTAAGACCCGCACGGCGCGAAAAAGCTGCAGCGCGGACCGCACTGCATTCGCAGCGGCGCGATGGTTCAGTCGCCGGGGTATTCGGAGAGCACGCGCTCCTCGCCCGTCTTGCTGACGCCGATCACCTTGAAGGCGTCCTTGCGCTCGCCCATCTCCATGCCCGGCGAGCCGATCGGCATGCCGGGTACGGCCGCGCCAATCAGGTCCGGTTGCGCACGCAGCTTGAGGATGTCGGCGGCAGGAACGTGGCCTTCGACGAACTTGCCGTCGATCACCGCGGTGTGACAGGANCCGAGGCGGTGCGGGATACCGTGTTCCATNTTTACCGAGGTCATGTCGTTGACCACGTGATCGCTCACGGAAAANCCGTTGTCCTNCAGGTGATCGATCCACGCTTCGCAACAGCCGCAGTTGGGGTCGCGATAGACGTCGATGGCGATGGGCTCGGCGGCNTGGGCGAACCCGGCGAGCAGGACGGGAAGCAGCAACAGAAGACGGCGCATGGGAACCTCCTACGAGCGAGAGGCCCAGAATACGCCGGGTTGCGCCCATACCCAAGGTGCGGCGGGCGGGCAATTGTCACCATCGGCGTCGCGCCGGAGAGATGGCCGAAGTGCCGGGCGCAGAACAAACCGGCCGCCTGACAGTCCCATGCCAATCGGAATAGCGAGTCGCACATCAGGAGAGTTTTCGATGCGTTTTGCCCGTTTCGTTCTGCTTGTGCAGGCGCTGGTGATGGCCAGTCTGAGCCTGGCTTACTGGTTTCGCCCCTACGAGATGGCCAATCTGAACGGCATGCTGCTGATGGAGGGCGCCTCGGTCAGCCACATGCGGGTCTACTACGGTGGCCTGCAACTGGGGTTGGCACTGTTTCTGATCTGGGCCGCGCGTGCCCCCGAGCGTGCGCGACCGGCCTTGATGATGCTGATGATCACCATGACCGCGCTGGTGCTCGGGCGCCTGGTGTCGCTGTGGCTGGATGGCGGTGAGCTGGTCGGTTTCGATCTGGCATCGCTGTTCTATCGTGTGCTGGCCGCCGCCCTTGCCGCCGCTGCCTGGCATCTTGTCCGCGAGCGCCCGGAGCCTGAGCCGGAGCGCCTCGAGCCGGCCACGCGGAGACTGGTCAGCGAGCCGCCGAAACCCTTCAAGCTTGGCGATGGTCCGCCGCCGGTCGAGCCGGCACCGGTTGAAGTCGCCCCGCAGCCGTTCCGTCGTGGTGACCCCGACGCCCAGGGTTGATCAGGCGGCTGCTTCGAGGTAGGCCGAGAGGCTGCGCTGGTCGAGGATCTCGATGCGCCGCCGCTGCACGGCGATCAGCCCTGCGTCGGTCAGGCGATGCAGGATGCGCGACAGGGTTTCCGGCTGGATGCCCAGTTGCGAGGCGATCAGGCGCTTGGGCAGGTCGAGGTCGATCACACCGCTGCGTGCCGCCTGCAGTTCCTGGAACAGGTAGCGCACCACGCGCTGGCAGACGTTGGACGAGGTCAGGCTGTCGATCTGGTGCAGACGCTGGTTGAGCCTGTCGCTGAGGCTGCTGAGCAGCTGCATGCACAGCTGTGGCTGGGTCTCGAGCAGACGCAGGTAGTGGGCGTTCTGCACGTTGAGCACCAGGCTTTCCTTGAGGGTGGTGGCGCTCAGCGGATGTTCGGGCTGCTTGTTGAAGAGCAGCGCCTCGGCAAAGGCCTCGCCCGGCCGGACTACCTCGATGACCTTCTCCTGACCATCGCAGGTGACCCTGTGCAGCTTGACCTGGCCGTTGATCAGCACGTGAAAGTGCTCGGCGGCGTCGCCTTGATGGAACAGCGTGCAGCCGGCCGGCAGGCGCTTGACCGTGGTATGCGCCGCGAGGTTCTGCAGAGCCGTCTCGGCCAGCCCATTGAACAGATGATGACGGCGCATCGTATTGAGCACTGCAGAGCCGGTCAGCATGGCCATCCCCCTTCCTTTCGATGAACGGCATGCTAGGTCGCGCCGTGCGGGCAGGCCATACCTCTTTCTGGGCAGGGTAGGTAGTCGATCAGCGGGTGCTGCCGGCCAGTCGCTCGTAGTCCAGCGTCAGTTGTTCGATCTTGCGCAGCAGCGAATCGCTGGTGGTGACGATTACCGTCGGGACGAAACGGGCGTCGTCGGCGAGGCTGAAACCGGCACGGGCGAAACGCCATTGCGCGCCGATCTGATCGAGCTGGCGGTTGATCTGCTCGGTGTTCTGCGGCGCCTTGTTCAGCTCGTCCAGGCCGCGCTCGAACTCCGCGACTGCCGCGTCGAAATCGCCGCGCAGGCGCTGTTCCGGCAGCTTCCAGGTCATCGCCAGATAGAGCATGGCGATGCGCTGGCTGAGCATGCGCTGGCGCCCGCTGCGGTTGACCAGGCGAGCCGCCTGACTGCCGCTGTGGCGCTCGATCTCCTGCACCAGCGCTTCGCTCTGGCCGAGGAAGCGCTCGGCCAGGCGCAGCAGCTCGGCAGACTGTTCGCGATCCGGTTGGGTCAGGGCCAGCTGGCGATACTGATGCCAGGTCTGCGTGGCGTCTTCCAGCGCCTTGCGGATGGCATCGTTGGCGGCGTACTCGTCGAGCAGCTGGGCGTTCTCCTCGACGCTGGCAATGCTGCTGTCGAGCTGGCTGGCGGCAAGATCGACGCGGGTATCGGTGCCGATCATCAGGTAACTCTTGGCGATGCGCTGGCCGAGCATGCGCTGCATGCCGGCGCGGTTGACCGCCTCGGCGTCGCTGATGGCGGCCTGGCAGGGCAGGCTGGCGGCCAGCAGGCCGAGCAGCAGGGAAGTGGGCAGCAGAATCTTGAACATGGGGCGCTCCTTACGTCCGGATGGGCGCGATGCTGACCACACGGTCAGGTCGGTTGGGGACGAGAAGATAGAGCGCTTCGCGGTGATGGCATTGATGATCGTCAAGAGGGCGGCAGCGGCTTCGCGAGTTGAGCGATCACGCACAAAATCGCTGCCGGGCGACGGTACCGGTCAGCCCTTCGCTTCGTTCTCCAGCACCCAGACGGCTGCCTCGACCCGCGAACGCAGGCCCAGCTTGTGCAGCAGGTTTTTCACGTGGACCTTCACGGTGCCTTCGGTGATGCCGAGCTTGCGCGCGATCATCTTGTTGCTCTGGCCCTTGGCGATCAGCCGCAGGACTTCCTTCTCGCGCTTGGTCAGGCTGGAAAACTGCACCTGGCCGGTGGGCTTGGGACGCACCCGGATGGCCTCGGCGAGCACCTGGGTCAGCTCGGGGCTGAGGGCCATGCGGCCGGTGGCGGCGATGCGGATCTGCTCGATCAGCTGTTCGGCGTCCATGTCCTTGAGCAGGTAGCCATCGGCGCCGTTGCGCAGGGCTTCGAGGACATGACTCTGCTCGTCGGAGACGGTGAACATGATGATCCGCGCATCGATGTCCGCGTCGCGCATGCGCCGGGTGGTCTCCAGGCCGTCAATGCCCGGCATGTTCAGGTCCATGAGGATCAGATCGGGCTCGATCTCCTGAGCCAGGCGAATGGCGTCTTCACCGTTGCCTGCCTCGCCGACCATCTCCAGGTCGTCTTCCAGTTCCAGTAGGTCACGCAGGCCCCGACGCATCATGGGATGGTCGTCGACCAGCAGGATTCGTGTGGTTGTCCCTTCGTTCATGCGTGACAGGCTCCTGTATTAGGGGAATGTGGCGATAGGCAGGCGGAAAGCGCAGGTGGACCAGGGTGCCGCCGCCGGGGCGCAGGCCGATGCTGATGCTGCCGTTCAGGCTGCTGGCGCGCTCCTGCAGGATGATCAGGCCGTAATGGCCGGCGCGCTGCTCTTCGGGGCGGATGCCGATGCCGTCGTCCTCGATCCTGACGTGGATGGTGCCATTGCTGTCCTGGGTCAGGCTCAGCCAGCAGCGGTCGGCCTCGGCGTGCTTGACCACGTTGCTCAGCGCCTCGCGAATGATCTGCAGGCAATGCACTTCCTCGTTGGGCGTCAGCGGACAGTGGTCGAGGCGGTAGTCGCTCAGAATCTGCAGGCCGGAGTTGGCGCCGAATTCCTCGATGGTCGCCTGCACCGCCGGTCGCAGCCCGGGTTCGTTGACCTTGATGCGGAAGGTCGTCAGCAGCTCGCGCAACTGGCGGTAGGCCGCGTTCAGGCCCTGGTCGATCTGCTGCACGCTGTCGTCCAGCTGCGCCTGGCTGCTTTCCTTCTGCATCAGGCGCTTGAGACGGGCCAGCTGCAGCTTCTGTGCGGACAACGCCTGGGCCAGCGAATCGTGCAGTTCGCGGGCTATCACCGCGCGCTCTTCCATCAGTGCCAGACGTGCCTGTTTCTGGCCCAGCTGCGCGAGGCTCAGCGAGGCGGCGAAGAGGTCGGCCAGGGTGGTCAGCAGCAGGGTCTGCCAGGAGGCCAGCGTGTCGCCAGCCGGATAGGCGACGCGCAGCGAGCCGAGGTCGTCCTGGCCGGAGCGCANCTCGAAGGTCATCAATTCCTCGCCGCTGGGCAGTCGGCCAGTCTGGTTGNCCGGACAGGTGCCGCACTGCGGCAGCTTGCAGTAGTCGGGCGGCTGCAGGTCGCGGGAGGTCATGGCGGTGTGGCTGCCGGCAGCAGCCGAGCGGTTCAGGCACAGCGTGATGGGGCCGGTGCCGAGGATCTGCTGCACCTTGTTCAGCAGCGAGCCCATCATCTGACTGGGATCATCGGGTTGGCTGTAGAGCATCCGCGCGCTGTTGAACAGCAGTTGCAAGGTGGCGTTGCTGCGGGTCAGNGCGGCGGTCTTGTCATCGACCTTCTGCTCCATTTCCGCATAGAGGCTGGCCANNTCCTGGCTCATCTGGTTGAGCGTGCGGGCCAGCAGGCTCAGCTCGGTGTCGCCGGGAATCTGCACCTGGCCGCTGAAGTCGCCCTTGCCGATGTCGCGGGCCATCTTGGTCAGGCTGCGTAGCGGGGTGGCCAGGTTGTTGTGCAGGCCGTAGATCAGCACGAAGGCGATCAACACGATGACGAACAGCGTCCCGGCCTGTAGCGCGCGGATCACGCCGAGCTTGCCTTCGGATGCCTCCTGCAAGGTCCGCACGAAGACATTCANCTCGCTGACGAACTCCGGGGCTTCCTGGCGATATTCCTCCAGCCGCGGCGGCTGTGCGTCCAGCAGTGGGCGCATGCGTTGCTGCCAATGGCGCAGCACGCCGGCATGCAGCGCGGGCAGCTCGGTTGCGCCGTGGCGGTGCAGGGCCGAGCGCAGGGAGGCGGAAAGNAGGGTGCGTTCGAGCGTGACGANGCGTTCTTCGAGCANNGCCTGCGAGCCCTGCTCGGCGGTGAACGCCAGGCGATAGGCCTGCATGCGCAGGCTGCCGGCCTGGTTGATTGCCTCGGCGTCACCTTCCAGGGCATCGGCCAGATACAGGCTCGCCAGCATGCTGATCAGCGAAAAACCGATGATGACCACGAACGCCACCAGGGTGTTGAACACGATCGAGTGGCGGGTGGAGAGCTGCTCGCTTTCGGTTGGGGGCATGGTCGGATCGTCACTTTGGCGGTGGTTCATTCTGCGCTCTGTCATCGGCTCTGGCCATGGTGCGGGAAGTACTCCCAATGCATTTGGACCCTTGCGATGCACATGAAGGGAGATCGGCGAAGTAAAATAACTCATTGATATTATTGAATTTATTTCAATGAATACGGAGTACTCCGTTAGAGGTAGGAACGAGGTGTAAAGCAAATTGCCACTGGCCGTGTATTGACCTCGGTCAAATTCGGATCGATCCGCCCCGCTTAGCGTGCGAGCCATTCCTGATCCCGCTGCGTATGCCAGCGGGGCCCTGCGCCAAGAGGATCGACCATGAGCAATATCGAAAAGTGGGACGTGGAGGACCAGATATTCTGGGACACCACTGGCAAGCGGGTCGCCAATCGCAATCTGTGGATCTCCATCCCGAGTCTGCTGATGGGCTTCGCCATCTGGCTGATGTGGGGCATCGTTACGGTGCAGATGCTCAACCTGGGCTTTCCGTTCGCGCCCGCCGAGCTGTTCACCCTGACCGCCATCGCCGGCCTCACCGGTGCCACCCTGCGCATTCCGGCGTCGTTCATGATCCGCATCGCCGGCGGGCGCAACACCATCTTCCTGACCACCGCGCTGCTGATGATCCCTGCAGCCGGGGCCGGCTTCGCGCTGCAGAGCCAGGACACACCGCTGTGGGTGTTCCAGTTGCTGGCTTTCCTCTCCGGCATCGGCGGCGGCAACTTCGCCTGCTCGATGAGCAACATCAGCACCTTCTTCCCGAAGAACCAGCAAGGGCTGGCGCTGGGCCTGAACGCGGGCCTGGGCAACTTCGGCGTGACCACCATGCAGATTCTGATTCCGCTGGTGATGACCGCCGGCGTGTTCGGTGCAGCGGCTGGCGCGCCGATGGAGCTGATCAAGGACAGCGGCACGCTGATCGGCAAGATCGCTGCCGGCACCGATACCTGGATCCAGAACGCCGGCTGGGTCTGGCTGCTGTTCCTGGTGCCGCTGGCCTTCGCCGGCTGGTTCGGCATGAACAACCTGCTGGTGATCTCACCAACTCCGGGCTACCCGCTGAACGCCTTCGGCAAGATCCTCGGCCTCTACGCCGTGGCCTTCGTCGCCGCCGCGGTCGGTCTGTACCTCTACCTGCCCGCGCCGACCGGCCTCGGTGTGCTGAACATGTGGGGCGTGATGTTGCTGACCATCGGCGCGACGCTCGGCATGCTGCGCCTGCTACCAGGCAGCATCAGCCCGAACATCAAGCGCCAGTTCGCGATCTTCCGCGATAAGCACACCTGGTCGATGAGCATCCTCTACATCCTGACCTTCGGCTCGTTCATCGGCTTCTCCATGGCGCTGCCGCTGTCGATCACGGTGATCTTCGGCTTCATGAACGAGGTCGGTGCCGACGGTGTGGTGACCCGCGTCGCCAACCCCAATGCACCGAGCGCGCTGACCTACGCCTGGATCGGCCCGTTCATCGGCGCCCTGATCCGTCCGCTGGGCGGCTGGATCTCCGACAAGGTAGGCGGCTCCATCGTCACCCAGGTGATCTCGGTGGTCATGGTCATCGCCTCGGTCGCTGCCGGCTACGTGATGCACCAGGCCTACAGCTCGGCCCAGCCCGAGAGTTCTTCTTCCTCTTCCTGGTGCTGTTCCTGGTGCTGTTCGCCGCCAGCGGCATCGGCAACGGATCGACCTTCCGCACCATAGGCGTCATCTACGACCGCGAGAAGGCCGGCCCGGTACTCGGCTGGACCTCCGCCGTCGCCGCCTACGGCTCCTTCGTCGCCCCGATCGTGATCGGCGAGCAGGTCAAGGCCGGCACCCCGGAAGTGGCGATGTACGGCTTCGCGGTGTTCTACGCGCTGTGCCTGATCCTCAACTGGTGGTTCTACCTGCGCCCCAACGCCTACGTGAAGAACCCCTGAGTCCGGAGAGCCGCCATGAACATCATGATTGCCTACGACAACTCGCGTAACGCCAGCAAAGCCCTGGACGCCACCCTCGAGATGTTCGGTCCGCTGAAGCCGCTGATCATGCTGATCGGCGTGGTGGAAGAGACCCGCGACACCAGCGACTCGGCGGTCGAGCTGTACGAGCGCGAGCGTCGCGAATTCCAGGCCTTCCTGCAGGAGGCGGCGGCCAAGGTCAGCGCCTTCGGCCTTGACGTCGACGTGATCCTCGCCGAAGGCGACGCCCGCAAGATGATTCTCAAGGCCGCCGAGCACAAGAAGCCCGACCTGCTGGTCATCGCGCGGCATTCCAACGAACCGGACGGCGGCTTCATCTCCCGCTCGCTGAATCTCTTGGTCGACGAGCTCGACTACATGACCTTCGGCAGCGTCAGCGCCTTCCTGGCCCGCCGGGCGCCTTGCCCGGTCCTGATTCAAGCCTGCCCCTGAGTGAGGAGCTCAACATGAGAGTTTCTACGCTGTTCGAATGGAAGCGCCCCGAGATCCGGGCCCTGCATCTGACCTGGATCGCCTTCTATATCTGCTTCTTCGTCTGGTTCGGCATGGCGCCGCTGGCCTCGAGCATGCTGAAAAGCGTGAACTGGTTGACGCCCGAGGACCTCAAGCTGTTCGCCATCGCCAACGTGGCACTGACCATCCCGGCGCGCATCCTGGTTGGTATGGCGCTCGACCACTGGGGCCCGCGCCGCGTGTTCTCGGTGCTGCTGGTGGTGATGGCTGCGCCCGCGCTGTTCTTCGCCTTTGGTGACAGCCGCGTCCAGCTGCTGGTGTCGCGGCTGATCCTCAGCTCCATCGGTGCCAGCTTCGTGGTCGGCATCCANATGACCGCCATGTGGTTCAANCCCAAGGACATCGGTTTCGCCGAGGGCTTTTACGCTGGTTGGGGCAACTTCGGTTCCGCGGCTGCCGCCATGAGNCTGCCGGCCATNGCCATCCATGCCTTCGGTGGCCCGGAAGGCTGGCGCTGGGCGATCGCCAGCTCGGCGATCATCATGGCCATCTACGGCGTCTACTACTGGTTCGCGCTCACCGACGGCCCGGCCGGCACCATTCACCGCAAGCCGCACAAGGCCAGCGCGCTGGAGGTCAGCACCTGGGCCGACATGATCAAGCTGATCATCTGGACCATTCCCATGGTCGGCGTGCTCGGCATCCTGGTCTGGCGCATCGAGAAG
>JGI25321J39296_1001211_pt1 | contig 15824 bp, 14 predicted proteins | sample AutmiccommuBRH23_FD_39296 | JGI IMG/M metagenome (IMG submission 39296)
GGCATCAGCGGCAAGAGGCGCGGCTCGAGCGCGAAGCCCATCTCGTAGCTGGCAAACCCCGCGAGCCAGGCCCCCTCGGCGCGCGCCGCATCAAGCGCGGCGAGCGCGGGTGCGACCTCTGCCGCCGTGCGCGCCACGATCAGCCGCGCCGCGCCCTCAAACAGCGCCGCCTCTCCCTCCGGTCCGTGATCGAAACGAATCTGCACTCTGTCTCCGATGCGTGACGGCTGCATATGTAGAGCCGTGACGACGCCTGCGCACCCCGAAAATCGCCGTATCGCCGAGGTGTTGCGATCACCCTTGCGCCGCGCCGGACGATAGCTATAACCCCCGAGAATTTGGGCGCGCGGCCCGTCGCCGCACCCGCTGCCAGATGCCAGCCGTCAGGGGACCGACATGCCGAAGAGAACCGATATCAAATCCATCATGATCATCGGCGCGGGCCCCATCATCATCGGACAGGCCTGCGAGTTCGACTATTCCGGCGCGCAGGCCTGCAAGGCGCTGCGCGAGGAAGGCTATCGCGTCATTCTCGTCAACTCNAACCCGGCGACGATCATGACCGATCCGGGGCTGGCGGACGCTACCTATATCGAGCCGATCACTCCCGAAGTGGTGGCAAGGATCATCGAGAAGGAACGCCCCGACGCATTGTTGCCCACGATGGGCGGGCAAACCGGCCTCAACACCGCGCTTGCGGTNGCGGATATGGGGGTGCTGGAGAAATTCGGCGTGGAGCTGATCGGCGCCAACCGTCAGGCCATCGAGATGGCCGAGGACCGCAAGCTGTTCCGCGAGGCGATGGACCGTCTCGGCATCGAGAACCCCAAGGCCACCATCGCCAACACCATGGAAGAATGCATGGCAGCGATTGATTACGTGGGCCTGCCCGCGATCATTCGTCCGGCCTATACCCTCGGCGGGACGGGGGGTGGCATCGCCTATAACCGCGACGATTATCTGGCAATCTGCAAATCCGGCCTTGACGCCTCGCCGGTCAGCCAGATCCTCATCGACGAGAGCCTTCTGGGCTGGAAGGAATTCGAGATGGAGGTCGTGCGCGACCGTGCCGATAACGCCATCATCGTCTGTTCCATCGAGAATATCGACCCGATGGGCGTCCATACCGGCGACAGCATCACCGTGGCCCCCGCGCTCACGCTGACCGACAAGGAATATCAGATCATGCGCAATGGCTCGATTGCCGTCTTGCGCGAGATCGGCGTGGAGACGGGCGGTTCCAACGTGCAATGGGCGATCAACCCCGCAGACGGGCGCATGGTGGTGATCGAGATGAACCCGCGCGTGTCGCGCTCTTCGGCGCTGGCGTCCAAGGCCACCGGCTTCCCGATTGCCAAGATCGCGGCCAAGCTGGCGGTGGGCTATACGCTCGACGAGTTGGACAATGACATCACCAAGGTCACGCCTGCGTCTTTCGAGCCGACGATTGACTATGTCGTGACCAAGATCCCGCGCTTTGCCTTCGAGAAATTTCCCGGCGCCAGGCCGCACCTGACCACCGCCATGAAATCGGTGGGCGAGGCGATGGCGATTGGCCGCACGATCCATGAATCCTTGCAAAAGGCGCTCGCCTCGATGGAGACCGGCCTTACCGGCTTTGACGAGATCGTCATTGACGGCGCGCCCGAGAAGGCCGCGATCACCCGTGCGCTCTCGGTGGCTACCCCCGACCGGATGCGCACCATCGCGCAGGCCATGCGCCACGGCCTNANCGATGACGAGATCAACGCCGCCACGGCCTATGATCCGTGGTTCCTGGCCCGTATCCGCGAGATCGTCGAGACCGAGGCGCGCATCCGCCGCGACGGCCTGCCGATGACCGAGGACGGCTTGCGCCGCCTCAAGATGATGGGCTTTACCGATGCCCGTTTGGCCACGCTGACGGGGCGCGACGAGGGCCAGGTGCGGCGCGCGCGCGTCAATCTCGGCGTGCGCGCCGTGTTCAAGCGCATCGACACCTGCGCCGCCGAGTTCGAGGCGCAGACGCCCTATATGTATTCCACCTACGAAACCCCGATGATGGGCGAGGTGGAATGCGAGGCCCGCCCCTCGGACCGCAAGAAGGTGGTCATCCTCGGCGGCGGGCCGAACCGGATCGGTCAGGGGATCGAGTTCGACTATTGCTGCTGTCATGCCTGTTACGCGCTCAGCGATGTGGGCTATGAGACGATCATGATCAACTGCAACCCCGAGACGGTCAGCACCGATTACGACACCTCGGACCGGCTGTATTTCGAGCCGCTGACCTTCGAGCATGTCATGGAAATTCTGACCAAGGAGCAGGAGAACGGCACGCTGCATGGCGTGATCGTGCAGTTCGGCGGGCAGACGCCNCTGAANCTGGCCCGCGCGCTCGAGGCCGAGGGTATTCCCATTCTCGGCACCACGCCCGACGCGATCGACCTNGCCGAGGACCGCGAGCGGTTCCAGGCGCTGGTCACGCGGCTGGGACTGAAACAGCCGCGCAACGGCATCGCCTCGACGGGTGCGCAGGCGCTGGCCATCGCCGAGGAGATCGGCTTTCCGCTGGTCATCCGCCCGTCCTACGTCCTTGGCGGGCGCGCGATGGAGATCGTGCGCGACATGGCCCATCTGGAACGCTACATCGCCGAGGCGGTGGTGGTNTCGGGCGACAGCCCGGTGCTGCTCGACAGCTANCTTTCGGGGGCCATCGAATGTGATGTGGACGCGCTTTGCGACGGGCAGGCCGTGCATGTCGCGGGCATCATGCAGCATATCGAGGAGGCGGGCGTTCATTCGGGCGACAGCGCCTGTTCGCTGCCGCCNTATTCGCTGGCCCCGGCCACCATCGAAGAGATCAAGAAGCAGACCGAGGCGCTGGCGCGCGCGCTGGGTGTCGTGGGGCTGATGAACGTGCAATTCGCCGTCAAGGGCGAGGACATCTACCTGATCGAGGTCAATCCGCGCGCCAGCCGCACGGTGCCCTTCGTCGCCAAGGCCACCGACAGCGCCATCGCCTCGATTGCCGCGCGGCTCATGGCGGGCGAGCGCCTCGACGCCTTTGCGCATCGCGGGCCCTATCCGCGCGACACGCGGCCCGGCACCTTGCCCATGGCCGACCAGATGACGCTNGCGGATCCNNACATGCCGTGGTTCTCGGTCAAGGAGGCGGTGCTGCCGTTTGCGCGCTTTCCCGGCGTCGATACCATCCTCGGCCCCGAAATGCGCTCNACCGGCGAGGTGATGGGNTGGGACNTGTCCTTTCCGCGCGCCTTTCTCAAGGCGCAGATGGGCGCGGGCGTAAGCCTGCCCGAGAGNGGCAAGGTCTTTGTCTCGGTGCGCGACAGCGACAAGACCGGCCAACTGATCGACACGGCGGAAATCCTTACCGGGCTGGGTTTTTCCCTTGTCGCCACGCGCGGCACGGCGGGGTTCCTCAAGGAGGCGGGGATTGCCTGCGAGGTGGTCAACAAGGTCTATGAGGGCCGCCCCAATATCGTTGACATGCTCAAGGACGGCGATATCGCGCTGGTGATGAACACCACCGAAGGCGTGCAGGCGATCGAGGACAGCCGCGAGATCCGCTCGGTCGCGCTGTATGACCGGATCCCCTATTTCACCACGCTCGCAGGCTCCCACGCGGCGGCGCAGGCGATCCGCGCGCGCTGTGAGGGTGTGCTCGAGGTAATGCCGTTGCAGGGCATGAAGGCGTAACCGCAGGAAGGCCGTGGCGCGCGCCGCCGCGTCAACCCTCGCGCGCGCCGCCCGGTGCCGGCCGCGCGAGGGGGTGATGCTCCTCCACCAGGGCGCGCAGGCGGGCATCGAGCACATGGGTATAGATCTCGGTCGTGGCGATATCGGCATGGCCCAGAAGCGTCTGGATCACCCGCAGGTCGGCCCCGTTCGCCAGCAGATGCGTGGCGAAGGCATGGCGCAGCCGGTGCGGCGTGACCTGCGCGGGATCGACACCCGCGGCCACGGCGATTTCCTTGATCAGCCCGTAAAAGCGGTGGCGGGTGAGGTGCCCCGTCTTGCCGCCCGAAGGGAAAAGATGGGGCGAGGCCGCGCGCGCCTTGTCGGCATCGCGCGCGCGCAGCCAGTCATCGAGCGCGGCGCGGGCGGGCGGCGAGAGCGGCACCAGCCGCTCCTTGCCGCCCTTGCCGCGCACGAGCAGCATCTCAGGGTGGCCGCGCGCCGCCGCGACCGGCAGTTCCACCAGTTCGCTCACCCGCATCCCGGTCGCATAAAGCAGCGCCACCAGCGCCGTGTTGCGCGCGCGCCCGAGCAGGCCGCGCCCGACTGTCGGCGCGGCGGCCAGAAGCCGCTCGACCTCGGCCACGCTCAGCGTGCCGGGCAGGTGGCGCACGCGCCCCGGCCCCCTGAGGCGGATCGCGGGGTTGTCGGCCCGCCACCTTTCCTCGACCGCGAAACGGTAGAATTGCCGGATCGACGACAGCCGCCGTGCCCGCGTCGATCTGGCCAGCCCCTCGGCGGCGCAGGCGATCAGGTAGGATTCCACATCCGCTTGCGAGGCACCCGGCAGCGTGCCCTTGCGCCGTGCCAGCCAGTCCGCGTAATCCTTGAGGTCGCGGCCATAGGCCAGCAGCGTGTTGCGCGCGGCCCCGGGCCCGGCCGCCTGTGCCTCGAGGAAAGTGGCGATGCGGGTGTTGTCGCTCATCGGGCCGGGCCGAGCAGCAGCATCTGGAGCGCGGCGCGGCGGGCGGTATCCTCCAGCCCCACGGCACGCAGCGTCGAGAGTGCGGCGCGCGTGGCCGAGGGCGCGGCGCGCAGCGCGGCGGCGTCAAGCTGCGTGGCGGCGGCCAGGATCGCCTCGCCCAGCCGGCTGCTGTCGAACAGCGTGCGATGCTCGGGGGCAGGCTCGACGCTGGCGAATGCATCGACGATGGCGGTCTCCAGCGGGGTTTCGGCGTCGTCCGCTTGCGGCGTGCCGCTCGCCACCGCTGCGAGCAGCCGCTGGCGTGGCGTCGAAGGGGGCAGGATGTCGGTGGCCCGTTCATAAAGCGCCGACAGTGCCACAATCTCGGAAGCAAGCGGGCGCGTCGCCGTGGCAATAGGCGCGGCGAGCAGGCGTTCGGCGAAAAGATCGGCCAACACCACCTCCAGGCGCACTTCGCGCGCGGCAGCCCATGCCTTGGGCAGCGCGCTGGCCAGTGCTTCGGCATCGCTGGCATCGAGCGCCGCATCGAGCGCCTGGATGGCAGCTACCCGCTCCCACACGCCGCCCGAGGCGGCGCGCTTGCGCGCGGTATAAAGCCCCAGCAGCCGCGCACCGGCGACGGCCCCGGTCTCGGCCAGGCGCTCGGCGGCCTCGATCTCGGCCTTCCAGCCGGCCGTGCCGCGCAGGTCGGCCATGGCGAAGGCGCGCGGCAGATCGCGTGTGCCAAGCGGCGCGCCGATCGCCTCATGAAGGCGAAAGCGCAGCGGTGTCACCGGGTCGGGTTGCGCGGGCGGGTCGATCTCGTCGATCAGTTCGGGCTCGAGAAAGAGCGCGAGCAGGATTGCATCGGCCTCGTCCAGCGCGCCGGTCGTCTCGGCCCCGTGCAGGATCAGCGCGGCGGTCTCCCAGTCGCCCGCGCGCGCAAGGCAATAGATGCGCGCGCGCANGTCNCGGCTCAGGCGGGGGGTCTTGGCAAGCGCCGCGCAGGCGGCGGCCTCGTCGCCGTCAAGCAGCGCCAGGTCGAACCAGGCGTCAAACAGCGCCGGCGTGGCCCCGCCCGCACGCTCGACCAGCGCGAGCGCCGGCTCCACCGCGCCAAAGCGGCGCAGCGCCGCCAGTCGCGCATTGAGAAGGCGCGCATCCGGCCCGGTGTCGGGGGGCGGCTCGGCCTCGGCCAGCAAAAGCGCGTAATAGAGCGCCTGCAGCGCCGGAAGAGGGCGCTCGGGCAGGCCCTCTAGATAGCCGGTGAGCGCGGCGGTCGTGCTGTGTCTCCACAGGGTCGCGGGAAGGCCGGTGACCGGCTCGGGCAAAAGGCCCACGGCATCAACGCGCGGCGCGTCGAGCGCGGTGACGGATATTTCGGGCACATTCGCCCCNTCGCTTACCGGCGGCAGGTCCGGGGCGACGGTGACGCTTGGGGTCTCGCTCAGCCAGTCGATCGCCGANAGCGGGGCCTGCGCCATCGCCACACCGCCCCAGACGATCGCAGCCAGCGTGGCGCTACTTCGCTTCAAGCGTGACATCTTTACGGATCTCGGTCTGGGGCGGGGCGAAATCCGCNCCGAAAAACGGGCCGACATANGCATAGGCCGCAAGTGCGATCACGCCCAGAACCGCGATATAAATCAGCCATCTGATAAGCCGAAGCATGAGGTATCCTGCCTGTTTGCCCAGTATGTCCGCGCGTGGTATCTGCCACCGCTTTTGCACCACATATAACTGGCATTTCCGGCAATATCACGCCATTGAGGAAAAAACTTTGCAAACAGGCAGGGGGGCGCCGAGGGTGGCGGCTTGCAAGGGCTGGAAACTGAAGAANTCGGTGGTTCTTGTCGGCATGATGGGTGCGGGCAAGACCGCCGTGGGCAAGGCACTGGCGGCGCGGCTTGGTGTGCCCTTCATCGATTCGGATGCCGAGATCGAAAAGGCGGCAAACATGACGATTGCCGAGATTTTTCAGAGGGATGGAGAGGATTTCTTTCGCCGTCGCGAGACTGAGGTTCTCGAGCGTCTGCTCGAGGCGCATCGCGGCATCCTGTCCACCGGGGGCGGTGCGTTCCTGGCCGAACGCAACCGGCGCCTGATCACGGAAAAGGGCATATCGGTCTGGCTGGACGCCGATCTGGATCTGTTGTGGTCGCGCGTAAAAGGCAAGAATACCAGGCCGTTGTTGCGCACGCCTCAACCGAAGGAGACGTTGCGCGAGATTTATGAGGCGCGCCGGCCAGTCTATGCGCAAGCCGACCTGCGTGTGCAGGCCCGGCCGGACTATACAATCGAGGGGATGTCTGCGCGGGTGGTCGAGGCGCTGGCGACGCGGCCCGATGTTCTGGAGAAGGTGACATGATCGAAAAAGTGCATGTGGCGCTGGGCGAGCGGGCTTATGACGTGGTGATCGGACCGGGCCTTCTGTCAGAGGCGGGGGCGCGCATCGCGCCGTTGCTGCGCCGGCCCCGCGTTGCGGTGGTGAGCGACGAGACGGTGGCTGCGCTTCATTTGACTTCGCTCTGCAATGGATTGCAAAAGAACGGGATTTCCTGTTCAAGCCTGACGCTCCCTGCCGGCGAGGCGACGAAATCCTGGCCGCATCTGGAGCGGGTCGTGGCGTGGCTTCTGGAGGAAAGGATAGAGCGTGGCGACATGGTCGTGGCGCTTGGTGGCGGGGTGATCGGCGATCTGGTGGGCTTTGCCGCCGCGATTCTGCGGCGGGGGGTGCGGTTCGTGCAGGTGCCGACAAGCCTGCTGGCGCAGGTGGACAGTTCGGTGGGAGGCAAGACCGGGATCAACGCGCCGCAGGGCAAGAACCTGATCGGGGCGTTCCATCAACCCTCGCTCGTTCTGGCCGATACCGAGGTGCTGGCGACGCTGANCAGGCGGGATTATCTGGCTGGATATGGCGAGGTGGTGAAATACGGGCTTCTTGGGGATGGTGATTTTTTTCAATGGCTTGANAGCCATGGCTCAAGCNCGGCGGCGGGCGATGTGNCCGCGCGCATTCACCTTGTGAAACGATCGGTNGAGATGAAGGCGGAAATCGTCGTCAGGGACGAGACCGAGCAGGGCGAGCGCGCGCTTCTCAATCTGGGTCATACATTTTGTCATGCGCTGGAGGCGGCGACACATTATGACGGGGCGCGGCTCTTGCATGGTGAGGGGGTGGCGATCGGCTGNGCGCTGGCTTTTTCGCTTTCGGCGCGTCTGGGGCTATGCTCGCAAGAGGCGCCAAGTCGCGTGCGGGCGCATCTCCGAGACATGAAGATGAAGGNTGATCTGTCTGATATTGAAGGGGAACTGCCTGGCGCCGATCAGCTCATAAATCTCATGGGGCAGGACAAGAAGGTGGTGGATGGAAAGCCGAGATTCGTGTTGGTGCGCGCAATAGGAGAGGCGTTCGTGACCTCCGATGTGCCGATTGACGCGGTGCGCGAGGTGCTGGAGGACGCGCTCAGGGGCTCCAGATTTCCGGCCCGCCCGTGATCGCCTGATCAAAGGCCCCGACGGCGCTGGCATCCTTGCGCGCATAATCAATCCCGGCCAGCAGGTGGCGTATGACCGCAATATGCGCCCGCCGCTTGTCGTCCGAGCGCACCACGGTCCAGGGCGCGTGGACGTTGTGGGTCAGGGTCAGGGTTTCGGCGATCGCGGCGCTGTAGGCGTCCCAGCGTTTCAGCCCCTCGACGTCGATCCAGCTCAGCTTCCATTGTTTGAGCGGGTCGCGTTCACGGTCGAGAAAGCGGCGGAGTTGCTCGGCGCGTCCGACATTGAGCCAGAATTTCACGAGATGGATCCCCTCATCGACCATCATGCGNTCGAAATCGGGCACCTGCGCGAAGAAATGCGCGCGCTGCGCCTCGGTGCAAAAGCCAAAGACCGGCTCGACCACGCCGCGATTATACCAGCTCCTGTCAAAGAGCACGATCTCGCCCGCCGCCGGCAGATGGGCGATATAGCGCTGGAAATACCATTGCGTCGCCTCCTGATCCGATGGCTTGGGCAGGGCCACGACGCGCGCGCCACGCGGGTTGAGGTTCCGCGTGAGCCGGGTGATCGTGCTGCCCTTGCCGGCCGCATCGCGCCCCTCGAACACCACGACCACGCGCGCACCGCTCTCGCGCACCCAGTGTTGCATCCTCACAAGCTCTATCTGGAGCTTGTCCATGGCCTTTTCATAGGGCTTGCGCGGCATCCGCTCTGAATAGGGATAGCCGGGGTCGATCAGGTCACCCTTGTCGGCGCGCGCGATGGCCTTGCGGATCGCCTCGGGCGCTTCGGTCTCGTAAAAGGCGCTGATTGCGCCATCAAAGGGCAGGTCCATGGGCGGCCTCGCGGTTTTCGGGTGCAGTATGGCCGTTCTGGCGCGGTCAGGCAATCGTTGCTCACAGCCTCAGATCAATCATTTCCAGTCCGATTTTCGTTCTCTCATAGGGGGTTGTCTGGTAAATCTCGGATATCCAGTTGCCATAGAGCAGATGCGCGTGGCTGCGCCAGCGGTTGAGCGGCGCGCGCGCGGGATCGTCGTCGGGGTAGTAGTTGCAGGGCACATTGACCGGCGTGCCACCCGCGATGTCGCGGTCATATTCCTGCTTGAGCGTGTCGCTGTCGTATTCGAAATGGTTGAAGATGTAGAGCGCGCGGTGGCTCGTGTCCTCGACCAGACAGGGGCCGACCTCGCTGCTGTCCAGAAGCACGCGCAGATCTCCGATCCGCTCGATCTCGGCGCGCTTCATTTCAGTCCAGCGGCTGACGGGGATCACGCAATCGTCGGAAAAGCCGCGCAGATAGGGCGATGTGGGGGTCATGTTGCGGTGACGGAAACAGCCGAACGCCTTGGCGGGCAGCAAGTGCTTCTTCACGCCATGGAAATGGTTGATCATCGCCATGCCGCCCCAGCAGACGCCGAAGGTGGAATGGACATGGGTCTGCGTCCACGCGAACACGCGGGTCAACTCGTCCCAATAGGTCACGGCGTCGAAATCGAGATGCTCGATCGGCGCGCCGGTGATGATGAGACCGTCATATTTGTCGCCCGAAGCCTCGACCTCCGAGAAGGGGCGGTAAAAGCTCTCCATATGTTCGGCGGCGGTGTTTTTGGTCTGGTGCTCGCTCATGCGGATGAGNTCGAACTCGATCTGCAAGGGCGTGGCNCCGATCAGTCGCGCGAACTGGGTCTCGGTCTGGATCTTCTTGGGCATGAGGTTCAACAGGCCGATGCGCAGCGGGCGGATGTCCTGCCGNGCGGCCTGGTCNGGNTCCATCACCATCACGCCCTCGCGCCGCAGAACGTCATGGGCGGGCAGGTNGGCGGGGATCTTGATGGGCATGGGCGGTTCTCCGGTCTCAGGCGGTGCGGCGGTCGATTGCGGTGGCGATGAGGGCTTTGAAGCGGTCGGCATCGGTGGCCTCGGCTACCTCGTCGGCGCTGACCCGCACGCCCCATTTCGCCATCGCCTCATATCGCGGCTGGCGATGTTCGAGCGCCTGCGCATAGGTCCAGCGGATAAAGGCATCCGGATCAACTTCGGCCTCTGATACATTGTTCTTNCGTAGATANTCCTCCCAGACACGGGACAGGAATTCAGGCTGATAGGCCATCGGCTTGGGCGCGCGGTCAAAGCGGCGGATCAGCTCGGCAGTGTGCGCGTCGGAGCCTTCGATATAGATCAGCAGGCAGTGGCGGGAAAGCTCGGTCAGGATCGGGTCGGCGGGATCGTCGCCATCCACCCATTCGCAGATCGAGCCGCCCGTGTCGCAGATGAAATGCGGATACCCATAAAGCCGCTGGCTGCGGTCGATGAAATAGCCGGTGTCCATCAGCGCGTTGATTTCGGCCTGGCGGAACTGNTCCTGCCGGCGGCGATACGCGGCCATCGGCATCCCGCCCTTGTCGGGCGCGCCCGGTTTGCCCAGATAGGTCGAGACCGGCGAGAGATTGTTGAACGTGATGTTGGAGCCGATATAGATCGAATCGGTCAGCAGAAGATTGCGNAGAAAGGGCACCTGCATGGCGTGCGCCTTGGCGTTGTCCACGATCAGCTCACCCATGTAGCGGGTGCCGATGCGGTAATCTACCGAGTAGTGGAACCAGCCCCCCGCATCGCGCAGCATCTGCGAGACATGGGTCTTGCCCAGCCCCGACATGCCGTAGAACAGCACCCGCTTTTGCGGAGCGTCGTGCCAGTCGCGCCCGGTCTGATAGATCATCGGCGGCTCCTTGTCCTGCGCGTCTTACCTGCTGTCTTCACGCGGGTTTGGCAAGGGGCCATGGAAAAACCCCGCCCGGCAGGGGGCGCGGTTCGATCCTGTCGGTGACGCAGGCTCAGAACTTGAAGCCGACCATCGTTGCGACCGCAAAGGCGCTATTGTCTGAAAATGCCGTGACCGAGGAGTCGGCATCGCCAAGATCGAAATAGCGGATGCCGGTCGTTATCCTGATCTTGTCGGTCTCATAGGTTGCGGCCAGGCCGTAGCTGATATAGCCGTCTTTTCCCGAGAGGTTCCCGACCTGCTCGTCCTGATCCTTTTCGTAACCGAGAATGAACGCGCCGCTCCAGTTCTCGCTAAACTTGCGTCCGATGCCCAGCTCATAGGTCCAGATATCCTTGGGTTCGCTGGCGACCGGAACATTCACCGCCCCGAAACCGGGGACCAACTCGAAGAAATCACGGCTGAATCTTGAACTTCGTCCATTCGCGCCATCTGATCGAGCCGAAAAGCAGGGTGTTTGCGGCAATGCCGGTCTGGGCACGAAGCGTGACCGCCCTGGGAATTTCAACCTTGAAGGGCGCGCCGGTATTGTCCTTGAAATCGTGTTCGGTCTCGGATTCGTAGGTGAGCGCAACCCGCAGCGCGATATCGGGGATCTCGTAGGCCGCGCCCAACAGGTAACCCAACTGATAATCCTTGTCCACGTCCAGGGAATATGGCCCCGGCCCGCCCAGTGGATCGCCCGTTGTGGCAGGCGACAGGATAAGAACGTTGCCGTCAAGGCCCATGTAACGCAAGCCACCGTAAACGCTGAAACGATCGGTCGTCTGATATTTGGCGAGCGCGGTGATCGCGATCGAGCTGATCTCGGCATTCGAGGTGCCGAAGAATGCGCCGCCCAGAGAGGCCGGCGGCGTGCGATAATCGACCTTGACCCCGACCGGCTCGTCGATCACCAGCCCAAGCGTGAGCCTGTCGGTAACGTCGGTCTTGAACCCGCCGGCGAAGGAGCGATAGCTGCGCTGGATGTTGCCGGTGGGCCCGGTGGGGATCCCCGCAAGCGGCCCGCCGGAAACCGACGGGTCCACATGGGCGACAGAAAACTCGACATAGTTCCTGCTTTTCTCGAACAGGATCATCGACGGGTCGCCCCGCCGTTCGATTCCGCCGGCACTGGCGGTGGTCGCGGTCATGGCAAGCGCGGAAACAATCACCAAGTATTTTTTCATTTATCCCCCTCCTGTCATGACCTGTACAGGGTATTCCAAGTATTCCAACGCCGGAATCGGTCAACCCACGACGTGGGTCACAAACTTCATATACCGTCAGGGTTGCGTAAAAAGCACATTCCCAAAAGCACATTCCAGGCGTGACTGCCAGTCGGAGTTAGCGCCGCTGGCGTGTCTCTGACCAGAGGTTGAGGTAATTCGCGCCGAAGATCACCGCCGCACCAAGGATCACCCAAAGCTCGATCGTCTCGCCATAAAGCGCAAACGCGATGGCGGCGATCAGTGGCAGGCGCAGGAAATCCACCGGCGCCACCACCGTGGCGGGCGCGAGCGAGAGCGCGGTGGTGAGGCACAGATGCGCCACCAGACCCGCGAGCGCGATGAGCACGAGCCAGGGCAGGGCAGCAGCAGAGGGCAGGGCAATATCGCCGTCATATCCCGCGCAAATCAGGCCAAGCCAGATCTGCATGAGCGTCATCCAGAACAGGATCGAGGTAAGGCTTTCGTGGCGGGTAAGTCGCTTGGTGGCCAGAATGGACCCGGCAAAGCCAAGCGCGGCAAAGACGGCGGCGAGCTGCCCGAGGCTCAGCGTCTCGGGGCTGGGGCGCGTGACAAGCAGGATGCCGATGAAGCCCAGCAGCGCCGCCAGCACCCGGATGGGGGTAATCCGCTCGCCCAGAACCAGCGGCGAGAGCATCAGCACCCAGAGCGGCGAGGTGAATTCGATCGCAAAGACCTGCGCCAGCGGAATGAGGGTGATCGCCAGAAACCACAGGTTCTGGCCGGTGAAGTGGCAAAGGTTGCGGATGACGTGAAGCCCGAGCCGGTCGCGGCGCACCTCCGCGAGATGCCCGGTGGCGCGCGCCACGGTCACCACGATGACAAAGCCCACGACGGAGCGGTAGAGCATGATCTCGAATGTGTCGTGATCGAGGCTGACCGCACGCCCCGCCACCGCCATGGACGAGAAAGACGCCACCGCCCCCAGCATCCAGAGTGCTGCGCGCAGGCTGGCGCGTGCATCTGTGACCGCTGCGTCGGTCATCGCTTTTCAGAACCTTCATCCGGACAGGTGCCGTAGAGCATTTGCCTTGGCTCAACGCAGGAAGCCGACAAAAGCCGGGCATTTTCCGGGTACAGCGCATCCACATCGAAGCAGGCAAGATCGAAAAGATGTTGCTCAAGACGCTTGGAGGTATGCATGGTCTTGTCAAGGCTGTCGTTCACCCGCACGTCGGGAAAATGCATATTCACGGATGGATCCAAGCTGTGAAAGATCGCCTTTGCCGCCGTCCATTCGCTGTCACTTGCCTCATATCGAAGGATGTGCACGCGACCATCTCCGAACGCTTCCAGGAGATCAATTACAAGCGATTCAAAATCGAAATAGCGATACCACATGTCCCATCCCCCCCTCGCGTTCTGGTCATCGACCGCAGCGGATCGAATGGCAAGAAACCGGGACGGCAGCGCGAGGTCAAGGCCGCGCGCCTCAACCTCCTTGAAGAACTGCCGGGCGTAGGACGCCATTAGTTTGCGTGTGTCCCTAAGCACGATCAGCGCGTGAACCTCCCGGCACCCGGCCCGCTGGAACACTTGGCGCATATTGCGGAGCGTGGCGCGGCGGTCAAGTCCATCGGACGTGCGCGTTGGCCGGAGCAGTCCTTCATGCGACCAAAGGTTCAACCTCTGCGGATGCAAGGCACGGGCAAGTTGCCGGCTCATGATGTCCATTTGCGTGTCGCTCAGATCGCCGCGCCGGAGGGCGGCCTCATGGATCACGAAGCGGTCAAGCGGGGCCCGCCAACGCCCGCTCTTGACGGAGGCGATCAAACTACGGGGTGCCGAAAGAAACGGCTTGCCAAGATACTGGATGCCTTCCGATTTGGGAAACACTTCCTTCTGGAGATAAGTCGTAGCGGTCTTGGCGAGACCAAAATGAAGCAGTGCGGTGGTCATTCCTCGGCCACGGTGAACACGCTCGGCGCGGTTTCGGTCACGTCGAAGGAGAGGCAGCCCGGCTCCGCCCTGCTCAGGCGGATCATTCCCATTCGATCGTCCCCGGAGGTTTGGAGGTGATGTCATAGGTCACGCGGTTGATGCCCTTGACCTCGTTGATGATGCGTGTCGCGGTCTCGCTCAGGAATTCGTGGCTGAACGGGTAATAATCCGCTGTCATCCCGTCAACGGATGTGACCGCGCGCAGCGCGCAGGCGAAATCGTAGGTGCGCCCGTCGCCCATCACGCCGACGGTGCGCACCGGCAGGATGGCCACAAACGCCTGCCAGATCTCGTCATAAAGCCCGTGCTTGCGGATCTGGTCGATATAGACCGCATCGGCGCGGCGCAGGATCTCGAGCTTGTGCCTCGTGATCTCGCCGGGGCAGCGGATGGCAAGGCCGGGGCCGGGGAAGGGGTGGCGCCCGATGAAGCTCTCGGGCAGGCCGAGCTCGCGCCCCAATGCGCGCACCTCGTCCTTGAAAAGCTCGCGCAGCGGCTCGACCAGTTTCAGGCCCATCTTTTCAGGCAACCCGCCCACGTTGTGGTGGCTCTTGATCGTGACCGAGGGGCCGCCCGAGAAGCTGACGCTTTCGATCACATCCGGGTAGAGCGTGCCCTGCGCCAGAAATTCCGCGCCCTCGATCTGCCCCGCGTATTTCTGAAACACGTCGATGAACAGCCGGCCAATGATCTTTCTTTTGGTTTCCGGGTCACTTACGCCGTCAAGCTCACCCAGGAACAGCTCTGCCTCATCGGCATGGATAAGGGGGATGTTGTAATTGTCGCGAAACATCGTCACGACCTCGTCGGCCTCGTTCTGCCGCAAGAGCCCGTGATCGACGAACACGCAGGTCAGTTGATCGCCGATGGCCTCGTGGATCAGCACAGCCGCGACCGAGGAATCGACGCCGCCGGACAGGCCGCAGATCACCTTCTTGTCGCCCACCTGCGCGCGGATTTTGGCAATTGCTTCTTCGCGATAGGCGCCCATGGTCCAATCGCCCCTGAACCCCGCCAGCCGGATGAAATTCTCGTAAATCCGCGCGCCGTTCGGGGTGTGATGCACCTCGGGGTGGAACTGCACCGCGTAAAAGCGGCGGTTGCGGTCGGCGGTGATGGCGAAGGGGGCGCCGGGAGAGGTGGCAAGCACCTCGAAACCGGGGGCGATTTCGGAGACATGATCGCCATGGCTCATCCAGACCTGTTCGCGCGCGCCATCCGTGAACCAGCCGTCGAGAAGCTCGCTCTCGATCCCGGTGGGCGTCACAAAGGCGCGGCCGAATTCGGCAGTGGCGTGCTCTCCGGCCTCCACCTTGCCGCCGAGATCGTGCATCATCACCTGCTGGCCGTAGCAGATCCCGAGGATCGGCACGCCAAGATCATAGACCGCGCGCGGAGAGCGGGGGCTTCCCTCTCGTGTCACGCTGTCGGGTCCGCCCGAAAAGATCACCGCGCGCGGTGCCATGTCGCGCAACAGCGCGTCGTCCACCTTCTGATAGGGGTGGATTTCGCAATAGACGTTCAACTCGCGCAGGCGACGGGCGATCAGCTGCGTCACCTGGCTGCCGAAGTCGATGATCAACAGGCGGTCATGAATGATCTGGCTCATGTCCGCCCAATAATGCGCGCGCTTCCTCTGCGCAAGGGTCGCCCAGAGCGCGCGGCATGGCCGCCTTTTCCGGGGAAAGGCCGAGGACGGGCGGGCGCGTCCGGTGCGCCGTGGTCACTTG
>JGI25321J39296_1001242_pt1 | contig 15580 bp, 14 predicted proteins | sample AutmiccommuBRH23_FD_39296 | JGI IMG/M metagenome (IMG submission 39296)
TTGCAGTCGGGACCATGTACGTGGGGCTCTTGACTCATCTGGGTACTACTCCGGAATAAAGTTGCCCGGGATTATCTCGCCATTGCTGGAAATGTGCACGCGCCGGCCCATCATCAGCCCGGTCTTGAGCTCACCGGCCAGGCGGTAGGCGATCGGACGATCGGGCTTCTCCAGCAGACGCACGATGTACTTCATATGGCGCCAGAGGTTGGTGTGAACCGGCACCTCGTAGTACTCGAAGCTGTTGGCAGGTACTGTCAGCCAGCCACTGGACTCGCCGCTGGCCAGTTCCACGTCGTTGAGATGGACTTTGTAGATCAGCCCGCGCACCGGCAGGCTGTGATCGTTGGGGTTGTCGATACGAAAGCGCAGCATGAATTGCTGTTCCAGCAGCCGCGCCTTGATGATATCGACCTTGGTGAGCTCGACCGTAGGGTCCTTGAAATCGCCCGAAAACCAGGTCGAGCATCCGGCCATGCCGCCAAGCAGGCAGAGCAACACGACGGTTCTAAGAATTCTTATTGTGCGTGCCTGGCAAAACATTCCGGTACTCCAAAGGACGGCCAAGTGTAGCAAGCAGCATGCTTGCCGCAACGGGGGCCACCGCAAAAATACCAGTCTCAGGCCGCAATATGACAACGACGTTTCAGACAAAGCGCTCCCGCATTGCAGTGCGCCGCGGATCACTCACGTCGCCAGCACGTTTGCGAGGACCTGTCGCGCCTTGCCTATGCCGGCAGCCAGTGCCGTCTCGATCTCGGTCATGGTGATCACCCCGCTCGCCTTGCCGGCCGCCGGATTGACCACCAGCGCCAGGCAGGCATAAGGCAGGTCGAGTTCGCGCGCCAGCGCAGCCTCGGGCATTCCGGTCATACCGACGATGTCGCAGCCGTCGCGTTCCATACGGGTGATCTCCGCTACGGTTTCCAGCCGCGGACCCTGCGTGCAGCCATACACACCGTGACTGCTGAACGCATAGCCCTCGGCTGCGAGTGCGCCGATCAGGCGCTCGCGCAGCGCTTCGTCATAGGGATAGCTGAAATCGATGTGGGTCACGTGATCTATATCGCCTTCGAAGAAGGTGTGTTCGCGACCGTAGGTGTAATCGACAATCTGATGGGGTACGCAAAAATGCCCGGAGCCCATGGCCGAATGGATGCCACCGACCGCATTGATTGCAAGAATCGCCTCCGCCCCGGCCTGCCTCAGCGCCCATAAGTTGGCTCGATAATTCACCTGATGTGGCGGAATGCGGTGCGGATGGCCATGCCGTGCAAGGAACAGCACCTCTCGGCCGCTGTATTCGCCACGCAGGATTTCACCGGACGGGCGCCCGTAGGGCGTATCGATGAGCTGCGCGCGCTGCATCTTGAAGCCGCTCAACTGAGTCAGGCCGGTACCGCCGATGATGGCATGGACAGTCATGGGTATTCCTTGAAAGAAAAAGGGTCAGTCAATCAGGTCGGCGGCCTTGAGCGCGCCAATGGCGTCAAGCCAACGCGGATTCTGCTTGTACTCAGCAGCGCACTCCCGACCAGCGCGCATACGCGAAAGCGCAGGCGGCGCCGTGACGCTGAGGCGCTGCAGCGCAGCCAACGCCAGTTCAGCCGCCGCCCGATCATTACACACCAGCCCCATGTCACAGCCGGCAACCAGTGCTGCCTGGATGCGATCGGCCGCATCGCCGGCGACGTGCGCGCCCGCCATCGACAGATCGTCACTGAAGATCACGCCCTTGAAGCCGAGCTCGTTACGCAGGATGTCCTGCAGCCAGCGCCGCGAAAAACCTGCGGGCTGGTCATCGACCTGAGGATAGATCACGTGCGCCGGCATGATCGCATCGAGCGTGCCGCTCAGCGCCTTGAAGGGAATCAGATCACAGCGGCGCAACTCTTCAAGACTTCGTTCGTCGACCGGGATTGCGACATGGGAGTCCGCCTCGGCCCAGCCATGACCGGGAAAGTGCTTGCCGGTTGCGGCCATACCCGCCGCGTGCATGCCACGGATGAACGCGTCGATCAGCACTACGGCGGCCTGCGGATCGCCTTCGAATGCACGCGTTCCCACCACGGCACTGCGCTGGTGGTCAAGATCGAGAACCGGTGCGAAGCTGAAATCCAGGCCCGCAGCGAGTACCTCGGTCGCCATCACCCAGCCGCAGGCTTCCGCCAGCCGCGGCGCGTCGGAGCAGCGCGCAAGTTCGCGCATCGGCGGAAGCCGTACGAAACCCTGGCGCAGCCGCTGGACGCGGCCACCCTCCTGGTCCACCGCCAACAGCAGGTCTGGCCGCACGGCTCGAATCGATCGGCACAGCTCGTCGACCTGGCGCGAGTGCTCGATATTTCGGGCAAACAGAATAAGCCCGCCGACCTCGGGCTGGCGAAGCAGCTGGCGATCCTCGGCAGTCAACCAGGTACCAGCAATGTCCAGCATCAGTGAACCGTGCATATGCAGAAGGGATCCTTATTCGAGTTCAGCGGCAGCCCAATCGGGACAGGGCGCCTCGTCGATGCGCACCGCACAGTGAGGCGGCACCAATGGGAAGAGTTGCAGCAGGTCGGCATTGCGCATGCGAATACAACCGTGGGAAAGAGGTACGCCCATCGGCTCACAATCGGGGGTGCCGTGAATGTAGATGTAACGGCGGAAGGTATCGACCTGCCCCTGGCGATTGACTCCTGGCTCGCACCCGCTGAGCCAGAGAATCCGGGTCAGGATCCAGTCACGACCGGGAGAAATTCCGTGAAGCTCAGGGGACCATACCTCCCTCGTCCAGCGCCGCCCGCGCAACACCGCACCTTGAGGCAAACCGTCACCGAGGCGCGCACGCACCTGATGCAGACCGCGCGGCGTGCAACCGGAACCGTTCAGCTCGCCCGCACCATTGCGTGCCGTAGAGACAGAAAAGCGCAGACGCAACTGGCCCTCGGCGAAGCCGTAGAGCTGCTGATCGGCGATGGAAATATGCAGAAAATCGAGAAATGCCATGGGCGGCTAGCTTAGCCGATCACCCGGCAGGCTTGTAGCTCAAGCCTTCGCCGGAATAGCCACCGCGTTGCGCCGCGCGATCGGTTGCGCCGCCGCCAGCGTGTTGTCATCAATGCCACTGTCGGCGCGCATGCCGGCCGCGAGAAACGGCACCATCATACGCATGACCTGCTCGATCGAGGTTCTGACGCCAAAATCGTTCTCGGAAATAGCGCGCAGCGCCTTGATACCCGACATGCTGAATGCGGCCGCACCAAGCATGAAGTGCACACGCCAGAACAGTTCGATGGGCGGAATGGCCGGCGCCGCATCATGCACCTTGAGCATGTAGCGACGGAACACCTTGCCGTACATGTCTTCCAGATAGCGGCGCAGGTGGCCCTGGCTCTGACTGAAAGACAAGCCCAGCAAGCGCATGAAGATGGACAGATCATCGCCGCTGCGCGGTTTGACCGCCAAGGCCTGCTCGACGAGGATCTCCAGCAGTTCCTCGAGCGTGTCCTTCTTGTCAGTCAATGCCTCGCGTCGATCCAGTTCACGCTCGAGACTGGCACAGAATGGCCCGAGAAAACGCGAGAACACCGCCTGGATCAGCGCCTTCTTCGAACCGAAATGATAGTTCACTGCCGCGAGGTTGACCCCAGCCTTGCTGGTGATCAGGCGAAGCGAGGTTTCGGCGAAGCCTTTTTCCGCGAACAGCTGTTCCGCTGCATCAAGAATGCGCTCAACTGTTTCCGACTGCGCCATGCCCCCTCCGAAAGACAAACAACTGTTTGAAACTTACGTTTCACCGACCGGCAAGTCAACCACGAAACGCCTTGTGGCACTAGCGTCATTGTCGCAGACAGACCACGGAGCACGCCGGATGTGCTTTCAAAACCATCATAATCATTCGTTGCCAAGGCCGGATCACTGTATATAATCCCAGTCACTGTATAAAAGAACAGAGACCGACATGATCAAGCTGACGCCTCGCCAGACGGAAATCCTCGCGTTCATCAAGCGCTGCCTGGAAGACAATGGGTATCCACCCACTCGCGCAGAGATCGCTCAGGAACTCGGCTTCAAGTCACCCAACGCTGCCGAAGAACATCTCAAGGCACTTGCCCGCAAGGGCGCTATCGAGATGACGCCCGGGGCGTCTCGCGGGATACGTATTCCGGACTTCGAACCCGCCGCATCCGAAAATGGCCTGCCGATCATCGGCCGCGTTGCTGCCGGCGCGCCGATTCTGGCGCAGCAACATGTCGAAGAATCCTGCCAGATCAGCCCCGCGTTTTTCCATCCGCGCGCCGATTATCTGCTGCGTGTCCACGGCATGAGTATGAAGGACGTCGGCATTTTCGATGGCGACCTGCTGGCCGTGCATACCACCCGCGAGGCCCGCAACGGCCAGATCGTGGTTGCTCGTGTCGGTGACGAAGTCACGGTGAAGCGTTTCAAGCGTGACGGCAAGAAGGTTTGGCTGTTGGCTGAAAACCCCGAGTTCGCGCCCATCGAGGTCGACCTCGAACAGCAGGAACTGGTGATAGAAGGCTTGAGTGTCGGCGTAATCCGCCGCTAAGGAGAAGGTTCATGCAGTACCAGACCAGCACTTCCCGGCCCCAACTTTCGTTGTTCGACGGCGTCATTGCGCAAAGCCTGGCACCGTTTGGCAACCTGAAACCACGCAACAAACCCGAGCAGGACAAGGAATATCTGAGCGAGTTGAGCCTGAGTGGCAGCAGCGAGCACTGCCACCTGCTGCTTGCCCCGATCCTGCGTGAACTCGGCGATGCAGCGGACAGCCGCTGGCTGACGCTGATTGCCCCGCCTGCTTTCCTCTCGCAGAACTGGCTGCGCAAGTGCGGTCTGAATCGCGAACGCATCATCCTGCTGCAGCCACGCGACGCCGAGGGCGCGATGGAACTCGCTTGCAAAGCCCTGGCCTCGGGGTGCAGCCATACCGTGGTCAGCTGGTTTGATCAGCTCGATGGTGCAACACGTAGCAAACTATGCGCAGCCGCCAGCCTGGGCGCAGCTCAGAGTCTGAATATTCGTCTCGGATGTTGAACCGCACGGCACAGGGACGTGCTGAAAATCGCGGATGGAATCCTGAAGCTATAACGCTCGAGCACTAGCTCACTCAGTGCAGAACACGCGGCTCTTCATCGTCACGCTCGAAATCCCCTTCCGACATGCGACCGGCCATCTGAACGCCGACATTGAACATCGCCTTGGCAATCTCGACGTGCTGCCCCTGTAGAAATAGCTTGGCGTCTTCCGAAAAATTCAGCGTGACCAACACCTCTTCGTCCTCGGCACGACGAAGCACGATGCGCCCGTCAGGTAGCTCGACGATTTCCAGAAAAGATGTAGGCATGGATCAGCTCCGCGTGAAAGGCGGCCATTGTAGCAGCCGACCAGCCTCAGGACAGCCTTTGCAGGCCTCAAGCTCCTTTCGCTAGCAACACCCCGATAGGTAGCAGCATCATGCAGCCGTGCGTTGCCCGACCAACAAAACNATGCGGCTATGGATACCGACACGTAGCATGCACAAAAAAAGCGCGCGCGCCGGCGCTCGATAAGGATTNTGTATGACNACCCGCACCTTGCTGCTTACCGCCTTGGCCATGCTTGCATTTGCCGGCAACTCGATCCTATGCCGTATCGCCTTGCGGGACACCGCTATTGACCCGGCCAGCTTCACCGGCCTCCGTATACTGGCCGGAGCGCTCACGCTCTGGCTACTGTTGCGAATCGGCACGCCGAGACAATCGCAGGGCGGAGATTGGTTCAGCGCCTTGGCGCTGTTCGTCTACGCCGCTAGTTTTTCCTACGCCTATATCAACCTGGATGCCGGAGCCGGCGCCCTGCTGCTGTTCGGCGCGGTGCAGTTGAGCATGCTTGCTTGGGGATTGCTGCGGGGCGAGCGCTTTAGCGCTTGGCAGATTGCCGGCTTGCTGTTGGCATTGAGCGGATTGCTGATTCTGCTGCTACCGGGAAGCAGCGCGCCGGCATTGGACGGCGCATTGCTCATGCTGCTGTCCGGTGTCGCCTGGGGCATCTATTCGCTGCGTGGACGGGGCGCGAGCAATCCCCTTGCAGCAACTGCGGGCAATTTCATCAAGGCCGTGCCGCTGGCCGCAGTGCTTTGTCTGGTGACGCTTGGCCAGCAGCAATGGGATGCGCCAGGAATCGTGTACGCCCTGCTCTCCGGGGCGCTGACCTCTGGCGTCGGCTACGCCATCTGGTACGCGGCGCTGCCCGGTCTTGCGGCAATACAGGCGGCAAGCGTCCAGCTCAGCGTTCCGCTACTCACAGCCATCGCCGGGACTGTGCTGCTGGGTGAAGCGTTGACGGCAACGCTGATCATCTCAGGTGCGGCGATTCTCGGCGGCATCGCCATGGTCCTGAGCATCAGGCACCGCGGCTGACGCCACGGTCCCGAGTGTCACCATTCGGTCAGCGACTCACGAAAACGTAATGCCAGGCCCTTGAGGTTCTGTCGCCAGGCTTCCAGCTCGACGCGCGACAGCGGTGGCACATCGTCCTCGACACTGACTGCCTCGATCAACGGCTGGCGCGGATCAGTCTTGGCCTTGGCAGGAGCGCGTGGCGGCTGGAGCAGCTGCTTGTAGGCGGTAAGCAACTGCCCGAGCCAGGTGCTTGGCTGCTCCGACAATTCCAGCAATTCGGCGAGTTCCGGGCTCGGCGCAGCCTCGAGCACGCTGCGGGTCAGAAATGCCTCGACGACAGGCGCATCCGCACCGGGCGATCGGTAGTAACCGGCGATCTCATGGCACAGTCCAAGCAAGGCGCCGTAAAGGTGGAACAGGCAAGCCTCACGTTCGGCCTGAATCAAACCTTGAGAATTCATCGAGGCAGATTCTTCGGCCTTGCGCCAGCTTTCCAGTGACAAACCGGCGAAGAAGATCTTCTGGTTGGTACGTGTGTAGAGCTCGTGAGCCATGGCGTGCTCTCCGAAAGAAGATGGACAGAGAATGGACCTTCACAGGTTGCCGCACCAGATCGGCTGACGAAGTGTCAGCCNATCTGAAGAACGCACTCGGTGCAGCCGGTCTGCTGAGCGGTCGANCGCAAAGAAATCAGCGTTTGTCTTCGACCTTCCACTTGCCGCCGTCGTAGAACGCTTTCCAGCCGGTCGGCTTACCGTCCACTTCGGTCTGCACGTACTGCTCCTTGGTCTTGCGGCTGAAGCGGATAACCGCGAAGCGGCCTTCCGGATCCTTCTGCGGCGCATCGAGCAGGAAGTGGTACTTGGGATCGATCTCGTCCTTGTGCGGNATCAGCTCACGCACCAGCGGCGCGCGGGTTTCGCGATTCTTCGGGAACTGACTGGCAGCCAGGAACAGGCCGGAAGCGCCATCGCGCAGTACGTAGGTGTCGTCGACNTTGTCGCACTTGAGCTCGGGCATCTTCACCGCATCCATCTTCGGTGGCGCGGCTTCGCCATTTTTCAGCAGCTTGCGGGTGTTCTTGCATTCGGCGTTGGTACAACCGAAGAACTTGCCGAAGCGACCGGTCTTGAGCTGCATTTCGCTGCCGCACTTGTCGCATTCCAGGCTCGGGCCTTCATAGCCCTTGATGCGGTACTGGCCTTTCTCGATCTCATAACCCGAGCAATCCGGGTTGTTGCCGCAGATATGCAGCTTCTGNGTCTCGTCGAGCAGATAGGCATCCATCGCGGTACTGCAGATCGGGCAGCGGTGCTTGCCAAGCAGCACGCGAGACTCGGACTCGCCCTCGTCATCGGCAGCGATCTCGTCGCCCGGAACCAGGTTGACNGTGGACTTGCAGCGNTCCTTCGGCGGCAGGCTGTAGCCGGAGCAACCGAGGAACACGCCGGTGGAAGCNGTACGGATCATCATCGGCCGACCGCAGACCTTGCACGGGATATCGGTCACGGTCGGCTGATTGGCACGCATGCCGTTCTCGCTGGCCTCGGCAACCTCGAGCTTCTTGCGGAAGTCACCGTAGAATTCGTCCAGTACGTGCTTCCAGTCGCGCTCACCCTGGGCGACGTCGTCCAGATGCTCTTCCATGCCGGCGGTGAAACCGTAGTCCATCAGATTGTTGAAGCTCTCGGACAGGCGCTCGGTGACGATGTCGCCCATCTTCTCCGAATAGAAACGGCGGTTGTGCAGCGAGACGTAGCCGCGGTCCTGGATGGTCGAGATAATCGCGGCGTAGGTGGACGGCCGGCCGATACCGCGCTTCTCCATCTCCTTGACCAAGCTGGCTTCGGAGTAGCGCGCTGGCGGCTTGGTGAAGTGCTGGCTCGGGTCGAGCTTGAGCAGCTTCATGTCGTCGCCCTTGTTCATCTCTGGCAACACGTCATCCTCACCGGCCTTGCTCTGCTGCGGCATGACCTTGGTGTAACCGTCAAACTTCAGGATGCGGCCCTTGGCGCGCAGTTCGAAATTGCCGGCAGCGACGGTCACGCTGGTGGACAGGTACTGTGCCGGCGGCATCTGGCAGGCTACGAACTGGCGCCAGATCAGCTCGTACAGACGCTCGGCATCGCGTTCCATGCCCGAAAGCTGGGTCGGGCGCAGGTTGACGTCGGACGGGCGAATCGCCTCGTGCGCTTCCTGCGCGCCTTCTTTGCTCGAATAGACATTCGGTTTTTCCGGCAGGTACTTGTCGCCGAACTCGCTCTCGATGAAACCGCGCACCATACCGATCGCGTCAGCGGAAAGGTTGGTCGAGTCGGTACGCATGTAGGTGATGTAACCGGCTTCGTACAGGCGCTGAGCCATCATCATGGTCTTCTTCACACCGAAGCCGAGGCGATTGCTCGCCGCCTGCTGCAAAGTCGAAGTGATGAAGGGGGCCGAGGGCTTGCTGCTCGTCGGCTTGTCTTCGCGCTTGCTGACGCTGTACTGCGCGCCCTTGAGTTTCTCCAGTGCAGCGGTGGCTTGGGCTTCGTTCAGCGGCTTGAAGGCTTCGCCGTTCTCACGCGCGACCTCGAAACGCACCTTGGCCTGCTGCGCATTCGCCAGGTCCGCGTGAACTTCCCAGTATTCTTCCGGAACGAAGGCGCGAATCTCACGCTCGCGCTCGACCACCAGCTTCACCGCTACCGATTGCACTCGGCCGGCGGAAAGCCCGCGGGCGATCTTCGCCCAGAGCAGCGGCGACACCATGTAGCCAACCACCCGATCGAGGAAACGACGCGCCTGCTGTGCGTTGACCCGGTTCAGATCGAGTTCGCCAGGCTTGGAGAAAGCCTCCTGAATCGCCTTCTTGGTGATCTCGTTGAACACCACGCGCTTGTAACGGCTGTCGTCGCCGCCAATCGACTCGCGCAGGTGCCAGGCGATGGCCTCCCCCTCTCTATCCAAGTCGGTCGCGAGATAGATGGTGTCGGCTTCCTTGGCCAGACGGCGCAGTTCCTCGATGACCTTTTCCTTGCCGGGCAGGATCTCGTACTTGGCCTTCCAGCCGTGCTCCGGGTCGACCCCCATGCGGGTTATGAGTTGACGCTTGGCCTTCTCCTTCGGCGACAGCGCAGGCGCTTCGGCGGCCGCAGCCTTGCCGCGCTTGACCGGCTCCTTGTTGGCAGAGCCGCTGGTAGGAAGGTCGCGGATATGGCCGATACTCGACTTCACCACGTACTGGTTGCCCAAATACTTGTTGATTGTCTTGGCCTTGGCCGGTGATTCCACGATGACCAGCGATTTACCCATGGAGAGGAGAGTTCCTGAATCTAGAGGTGAACAGAGGCGGCGCCTCCGACAGTTTGAATACCCGCACCGGCGCTAAACGGCAAGGCATCAGCGTACGTTAGTGCGCGTTTTGCGAACGGGCCGACCTGACAGAAAAATCGCCCTGCCCGGCTCCGCCTNGTGCGAATCAGAGCAGCCGTNCGATGCCATCCAGCGAACAGCAANGTTTAAGCTCTGTCTGAAAAGCACCGCTATATATAGTGGCGATGGAGGTGAGGTCAAGCGCGGACCTNGTNGCCGCTAGCCAGCTCAACCTTCGAAAACGCTCGTTTCNGCTTCGATCAATGCGAAACGCGGGACCGTTTCGCCGTTGACTTCGACAGTCTCGATGAACATCGACAACGGGCGCACCCAGAGTCCACGTTCCCCATACAGCGCCTGGTAGAACACCACCGNCTCCTCGGTCTCGGAGTGCCGCGCAACAGCGAACACNCGATATTCCGGCCCCTTGTAATGGCGATAACGCCCCGGCTGCAACTGCATGCCTACCTCCACACAAATACAAAAAAGAAAAACCGGGGCACCAGGCCCCGGCTTCCATGCACCGGCTGACAATCATATTCCCGCTCAGTCGCGAGATTGGCTGTCAGCCTAGCGCAGTCATTTGCATCTGTCTGTTAGACGCGTTCGAAGACCGTACTGATCCCCTGGCCCAGACCGATACACATGGTGGCGATACCAATCGTACCGTTGTTCTGCTTCATCACGTTCAGCAGGGTGCCNGAGATACGCGCACCGGAGCAGCCGAACGGGTGACCCAGGGCGATCGCGCCGCCGTGCAGGTTGACCTTCTCTTCCATCTTGTCGAGNAGNTTGAGGTCCTTGAGCACCGGCAGNGCCTGTGCAGCGAAGGCTTCGTTCAGCTCGACGTGNCTGATGTCGTCCATGGTCAGACCGGCGCGCTTGAGCACCTTCTGGGTGGACGGCACCGGGCCGTAACCCATGATTGCCGGGTCGACACCAGCCAGTGCCATGGCCCGAACCACGGCCAACGGCTGGATGCCGAGATCCTTGGCGCGCTGGGCGGACATGACGATCATGCAGGACGCGCCGTCGGTGATCTGCGAGGAAGTACCTGCAGTCACGGTGCCGCCCTTCGGGTTGAACGCAGGCTTCAGCGCAGCCAGGCTTTCCAGGGTGGTGTCCGGACGGATGGTTTCGTCGTAATCGAAGACCTTGAGGAAGCCGTCCTCGTCGTAGCCTTCCATCGGGATGATTTCATCCTTGAAGTTGCCTTCCAGCGTGGCCTTGTGCGCCAGGCGGTGCGAACGCTCACCAAAGGCATCCTGCTGCTCGCGGGTGATGCCGTGCATCTTGCCGAGCATTTCGGCAGTCAGGCCCATCATGCCGGACGCCTTGGCGGCGTACAGCGACAGCTGCGGGTTCGGGTCGACGCCGTGCATCATGCTGACGTGGCCCATGTGCTCCACACCACCGATGACGAACACGTCACCGTTGTTGGTCTGGATGGCCTGCACGGCAGTGTGCAGGGCGCTCATGGACGAACCGCAGAGGCGGCTCACGGTCTGGCCGGCGCTGGTGTGCGGGATACGCGTCATCAGCGAAGCCATGCGGGCGATGTTCCAGCCCTGCTCGAGGGTCTGGTTCACGCAGCCCCAGATCACGTCCTCGACTTCGGCCGGGTCGATCTTCGGGTTGCGCGCCAGCACGCCGTCGATCAGGTGTGCGGACATGGTTTCAGCGCGGGTATTACGGTGCATGCCGCCCTTGGAGCGCCCCATCGGGGTGCGACCGAAGTCGACGATGACTGCATCTCTTGGATTCAGGCTCATGAATTCTCTCTCCCTCGATTAACCGTAGAAGCGCTGGCCGTTGGCAGCCATCTCGCGCAGCTTCGCGGTCGGGTGGTACAGCGGGCCCAGGTCGGCGTACTTGTCGGCCATCGCGACGAACTCGGCGACGCCGATCGAATCGATGTAGCGCAGCGCACCACCACGGAAGGGTGGGAAGCCAATGCCATAGATCAGACCCATGTCGGCTTCGGCAGCGGTCTCGACGATGCCGTCTTCCAGGCAGCGCACGGTTTCCAGGCACAGCGGGATCATCATGTAGTTGATGATGTCCTCGTCGGACAGCTCGCGAGTCTCGGCAACGATAGGCTTGAGCAGCTCGTAAGCCTGGGCATCGACGACCTTCTTCGGCTTGCCCTTCTTGTCCATCTCATAGGCGTAGAAGCCCTTGCCATTCTTCTGGCCGAGGCGGTTGGCCTCGTACATGACGTCGACAGCCGTGCGGGTGTCGTCCTTCATGCGATCCGGGAAGCCTTCAGCCATCACGTCACGGCCGTGGTGGCCGGTGTCCATGCCGACAACGTCCATCAGATAGGCCGGGCCCATCGGCCAGCCGAACTTCTCCATCACCTTGTCGGCACGAACGAAGTCGACACCGTGGGCGATGGCGCGGGCGAAGCCGCCGAAGTACGGGAACAGCACGCGGTTGACCAGGAAGCCCGGGCAATCGTTGACCACGACCGGGCTCTTGCCCATTTTCTTGGCGTAGGCAACGGTGGTTGCGATAGCCACTTCGCTGGTCTTCTCGCCACGAATCACTTCCACCAGCGGCATCATGTGCACCGGGTTGAAGAAGTGCATGCCGCAGAAGTTTTCCGGACGCTTGAGCGCCTGGGCCAGGTAGTTGATGGAGATCGTCGAGGTGTTGGAGGCGATGATCGCGTCTTCGCGAACGTGCCCTTCCACCTCGGCCAGCACGGCGTGCTTGACCTTCGGGTTCTCGACCACGGCTTCGACGACGATGTCGACGTTGCCGAAATCGCCGTAGGACATGGTCGGGCGGATCGCGTTGAGCGCCTGAGCCATCTTGTCAGCGGTCAGACGACCTTTTTCAACACGCTTGCCGAGCAGCTTGGAGGCCTCGTCCAGACCCATCTGGATACCCTCTTCACGGATATCCTTCATCAGGATCGGCGTGCCCTTGACGGCCGACTGGTAGGCGATGCCGCCGCCCATGATGCCAGCGCCAAGTACGGCAGCCAGTTTCACGTCACGCGCCTGCTTGTCGTAGGCCTTGGCCTTCTTCTTCAGTTCCTGATCGCTGAGGAACAGGCCGACCAGGCTCTGTGCAACCGAGGTCTTGGCCAGTTTGACGAAGCCGGCGGCCTCGACTTCGATGGCCTTGTCACGGGTGAAGTTGGCGGCTTTCTGGATGGTCTTGATGGCTTCGACCGGAGCCGGATAGTTCGGGCCGGCCTGGCCAGCAACGAATGCCTTGCTGGTTTCGAAGGCCATCATCTGCTCGATGGCGTTGAGCTTGAGCTTGTCCAGCTTCGGCTGACGCTTGGCCTTGTAGTCCAGCTCGCCGGAAATGGCGCGCTTGACCAGATCCAGTGCAGCGGCCTGCAGTTTGTCCGGGGCGACCACGGCATCGACTGCATGAACCTTGAGCGCGTCTTCGGCGCGGTTTTCCTTGCCGGAGGCGATCCACTCGACAGCGTTATCCACACCGATCAGACGCGGCAGGCGCACGGTGCCGCCGAAGCCCGGGTAGATGCCCAGCTTCACTTCCGGCAGACCGACCTTGGCGGCGGTGGACATGACGCGATAGTCGGCAGCCATGCACATCTCGAAACCACCACCCAGGGCGATGCCGTTGATGGCGGCCACGGTGGGTACGCCCAGGTCTTCGAAATCGCTGAAGATCTTGTTCGCTTCGAGGTTGCCGGCGACCAGTTCCTCGTCAGCCATCTTGAAGTTGTCGACGAATTCGGTGATGTCGGCGCCGACGATGAATACGTCCTTGCCGCTGGTAACGATGACGCCTTTCACCGACGCGTCAGCCTTGATGGCATCGACGGCCTGGCGCAGATCGTTGAGAGTGAGGCGATTGAACTTGTTGACGGACTCACCCTTGAGGTCGAAATTCAATTCGACGATGCCGCTCTCAAGAGCCTTAACCGTGATGGCTTTACCTTCGTAAATCATCAACTGATCTCCAGGTATGGAAGCTGAACGTTACGTGTCTNACGTCTTCGGCCCTTACTCGACCGCGCCTTGCAGCGAACGACACCCACCGACACGATAATCCGGGTGATCGGCATCTGCTCTGGCAAACGCTCGATTCATACGCCCGTTTGATTTGGGTCGGCACACCTTCGGGGAAAAGCTCAGCATTGTCAATCAGCTGGTTTGCCTAACCGAAAGCCACCTGCAAGCGGACATTTCGCGACCACCCGGTCATCATCGACAACGCCGATTCGCCGCCATTCACCGCGCCGATCCTTGCCGTGCACCGGTCACCGACCGACGCCACGTTTGTCTGTTGAATCCTAGCCGTAGCCGAGCAGGTACACTGCCGCATCTCGCTCTATGCCATCACCGGCCTTAGCGGCCGCGAAACGAATCCGGAGTTACTGCATGTCCCACGCCCCCATCGCCCGCGCCGACACCGGCACCGATCCCTATCGCTGGCTGGAGAATCGCGACGCCGATGATGTGCTGGCGTACCTCAAGGCAGAGAATGCCTACCTCGAGGAACAGCTCGCCGACCAGTCCGAACTCCGCGAGATGCTGTTCCAGGAAATCAAGGGCCGCATCCGCGAAACCGACCTGTCCTTGCCGTCACCCTGGGGGCCGTGGCTGTATTACCAGCGCACCACGGCTGGCGACGAATACCCGCGGCACTATCGCTGCCCACGCCCGGTCGATGGCTCGCTCACCGTTGACGAGAACGCCGAACAGCTGCTGCTCGACCCCAACGAGCTGGCCGAAGGCGGCTTCCTCTCGCTGGGCGCGTTCAGCGTCAGTCAGGACCACAGCAAGCTGGCTTACAGCCTCGACCGCGAAGGCGACGAGATCTACCGACTGTTCGTCAAGGACCTGGCCAGCGGCGACGTGACCGCCCTGCCCTTCGACGATTGCGACGGCAGCATGACCTGGGCCAACGACAGCCAGACGCTGTTCTACGGTGAACTGGACGACACCCACCGCCCGCACAAGATTTACCGCTATCGCCTTGGCGATACGGGCAGCCGCGAGGTTTATCACGATCCAGACGGGCGCTTCTTCGTGCATTGCTACCGCACCAGCTCCGAGCGCCAACTGGTCATCCTTTCCCACAGCAAGACCACCAGCGAAGCCTGGGTGTTGTCGGCGGACGAGCCGGATGGTCAATGGACGTGCCTGGCACCACGCCAGGAAGACCACGAGTACTTTCCCGATCATGGCCTTCACCAAGGTCAGTGGAGCTGGCTGATCCGCAGCAATCAGGCGGGCATCAACTTCGCGCTCTATCACGCCAGCGAGGCGCAGCCCGAGCGGGAGCATTGGCAGGAACTGGTCCCGCATGACGACGAGGTGATGCTCGAGGATGTCAGCCTCAACGCCGAGGCGATCACCCTGACCCTGCGCGAGAGTGGCCTGCCGGTAATCGAGGTGCGGCCGCAGGGCGTGCAGCCCTATCGCCTGCAGCTGCCCGATGCGGCCTACAGCCTGCATGTACAGAATTCGCTGGAATTCACCAGCACGGTGATCCGCCTGCGCTACGAGGCGTTGAATCGCCCGGCGCAGATCCGCCAGCTGACGCTGGCCGACGGCACGCAGGAAGTGCTCAAGGAAACCCCGGTGGAAGGCCCCTTCGATGCGGACGCCTATGAAAGTCGACGCATCTGGGCGACCGCCCAGGACGGCACGCAGATTCCCATCAGCCTGGTCGGCCGCCGCGACAGTTTCGGCAAGCCGGCACCGCTCTACCTATACGGCTACGGCGCCTATGGGCACAGCCTCGACCCCTGGTTCTCCCATGCGCGGCTGTCGCTGCTCGACCGCGGTTTCGTCTTCGCAATCGCCCATGTGCGCGGCGGCGGCGATCTCGGCGAGGCCTGGTAC
>JGI25321J39296_1001258_pt1 | contig 15439 bp, 13 predicted proteins | sample AutmiccommuBRH23_FD_39296 | JGI IMG/M metagenome (IMG submission 39296)
CGCACAACGGCCATCGCCGCTGCCTCAACCTGCACAAGGCAGCCATTGCCGAGCCACTGGCACCGGGCAACAGCGGCCTCGTGCTGCTGGTCGAGGACCTGACCGAAACACAGCAGCTCGAAGACCGTCTGGTTCACTCCGAACGCCTGGCGAGCATTGGCCGCCTGGCCGCCGGCGTGGCGCACGAGATTGGCAACCCGATCACCGGCATTGCCTGCCTGGCGCAGAACCTGCGGGACGAGCGCGAAGGCGATGGGGAGATCGTCGAGATCAGCGGCCAGATCATCGAGCAGACCAAACGCGTATCGCGCATCGTGCAATCGCTGATGAGCTTCGCCCATGCCGGCGAGCGCCAGCAGCAGCTGTATCCGGTGAGCCTGGCGCAGGTGACGCAGGACGCCATCGGCCTGCTCTCGCTCAACCGCAACCGCACCGAAGTGCAGTTCATCAACATCTGCGATCCGACGCACTTCGCCGAGGGCGATCCGCAGCGGCTCGCCCAGGTGCTGATCAACCTGCTATCCAACGCCCGCGACGCATCGCCGCAAGGCGGCTTGATCCGCATCAGCAGCGAAGTTGCCGAACAGACGGTGTACCTGACGGTGGAAGACGAAGGCAGCGGCATTCCGAAGGACATCCAGGACCGGCTGTTCGAGCCATTCTTCACCACCAAGGACCCTGGCGAAGGCACCGGCCTGGGCCTCGCGCTGGTCTATTCGATCATTGAAGAGCATTATGGCCAGATCGATATCGACAGCCCGGCCGACCCGGAAACACAGCGCGGCACCCGTTTTCGCATCACCCTGCCGCGGCATGTCGAAGCGTCCCATGCCGTAAGTTGAAGAGGCGACTGCCGTACCGGCCCTTTACCGGTTATGCCTCCAGACCGTCGAGAGAGTACTGATGTCACACATTCTGATCGTCGAAGACGAAACCATCATCCGCTCCGCCCTGCGACGCCTCCTCGAGCGTAACCAGTACGAGGTCAGCGAAGCCGGCTCGGTGCAGGAAGCACAGGAGCGCTACAGCATCCCGGGTTTCGACCTCATCGTCAGCGACCTGAGACTTCCCGGCGCCCCCGGCACCGAGCTGATCAAGCTCGCCGAAGGTACCCCGGTGCTGATCATGACCAGCTACGCCAGCCTGCGCTCGGCCGTGGACTCGATGAAGATGGGCGCAGTCGACTACATCGCCAAACCGTTCGACCATGACGAGATGCTGCAGACCGTGGCACGCATCCTCACCGACCATCAGCACAACGCAGCGACACAAGCGCAGCCCTCCCGTGGCGCAAGCGCCGCCTCAGCGACAACCGACCGAGAAGACATCGGCATCATCGGCCACTGCGCGCCCATGCAGGACCTGTTCGGCAAGATCCGCAAGGTCGCGACCGATTCCAACGTGCTGATCCAGGGCGAATCGGGCACCGGCAAGGAACTGGTCGCCCGCGCGCTGCATAACCTCTCGCGCCGCGCCAAGGCCCCGATGATTTCCGTCAACTGCGCAGCCATCCCGGAAACGCTGATCGAATCCGAACTGTTCGGGCACGAGAAAGGCGCCTTCACCGGCGCCAGCGCTGGCCGCGCCGGCCTGGTCGAAGCGGCTGACGGTGGCACGCTGTTTCTCGACGAGATCGGCGAACTGCCGCTCGAGGCACAGGCACGTCTGCTCCGGGTCCTGCAGGAAGGCGAGATCCGCCGGGTTGGTTCGGTGCAGTCACAGAAGGTCGACGTACGCCTGATCGCTGCCACGCACCGGGATCTGAAAACCCTGGCCAAGACCGGCCAGTTCCGTGAAGACCTCTATTACCGCCTGCACGTCATCGCGCTCAAGCTGCCGCCGCTGCGCGAGCGGGGTGGTGACGTGCTGGAGATCGCCAAAGCGTTCCTGGCACGCCAGGGTGAGCGCATGAGCAGCGACGACCTGCATTTTTCCCGCGATGCCGAGCAGGCNATCCGTCACTACTCGTGGCCGGGCAANGTTCGCGAGCTGGAAAACGCGATCGAGCGCGCAGCCATTCTCAGCGAAAGCCCGGAGATCGANGCCGAGCTGCTGGGCATCGATATCGAGCTGGACGAACTGGACGACGATTTCGACGAGCCCCTTGGCACCATTCGCGGCATTGCCACGGGCAACGAGCCGACCGAGGATCTGTCGCTGGAGGACTACTTCCAGCACTTCGTGCTCGAGCATCAGGATCACATGACCGAGACCGAGCTGGCTCGCAAGCTGGGCATCAGCCGCAAATGTCTGTGGGAACGCCGCCAGCGCCTGGGCATTCCGCGGCGCAAGTCGAGTAGCGCGGCCGGGTAAGCTGTTACCGCCCGCCATGACTCGTAACAAAAACCGGGAGCAACGGTAACGCTGCCCCGGTTTTTTATTGCCCGCCCCAGTCCAGATAATTTACAAGCCATTGATAAATAAGAACTTTCAGAATTTGGCACGGCAACTGCTTACTTACAGGCACAACAACAATAACAAGCAGATCCCACAATAAGAACAAGACGTAACGGCTCCAGCAAAACAACGACAAGAAGGCGGAGGCGCAGCTAACTGATTCTTTTGGAGAGGACTTGCCACGGGGTTCGCCCCACGACCAGGCCGAGAACAACAAAAAACTGCATCAGCAGGGCCCGCACTGGTTGGATCGAAGATCAAGGCAAAGTCAGCGACCAAAGAAATCCGTTTGCTATTAGCTCCCAGTGTGGAGTGCTCCTGACGGCCACGGCCCGATGGAACAGGCGAACAACAAAAACAGCAACGCCTGAGCGACTAATAACAATAAAGCACGCAACAGTATTCAAAGGGGAGCTTCGGCTCCCCTTTGTGCTATCCGGGGCTTACCCATTTTCCTTCACAGCAGTCTTACTGCTCGACAATCGCGTGGCCTCCGCCCTGCGCCAAGCACTGCCTGCGTGACGCGGCGCACGATGCTTTTTGACACCTCCCTGCGCATCGTTCAACATCCAGCACTCTCGGTGCTAGAATCCGCGCAGGTTTCGCGGCCATTCGCGACACCGGCCCGTCTTCCGCCACACAGTTGCCCCCCATGCTGAAAAAGCTGTTCCAGTCTTTTCGTCTTCCTCTGCGCCGCATCCCGCATCCCCGCCGCACACCTGAAATTCTGTCCAGCCGGCAGCATTCCCTGCATCGCAACGAGATCAGTCGTTACGCGGTGAGCGTGGTCGAACGACTGCAGCAGGCGGGTTACGAGGCATATGTGGTCGGCGGCTGCGTGCGCGACCTGCTGCTGCAGCTGAATCCCAAGGATTACGACGTCGCGACCAGCGCGACCCCCGAACAGGTCCGCGCCGAATTCCGCAACGCCCGCGTGATCGGACGCCGTTTCAAGCTGGTGCATGTTCATTTCGGTCGCGAGATCATCGAGGTCGCCACCTTCCGCGCCAACCATCCGGAAGAGGATGACGACGACGCCAGCCATCTCGCTTCGCGCAACGAGAGCGGCCGCATCCTGCGTGACAACATCTATGGCACCCTCGAAGACGACGCCCAGCGCCGCGACTTCACCATCAATGCGCTGTATTACGATCCGACTACCGAGCGCATCCTCGACCACACCCGTGGCGTACACGACATCCGCAATCGCCTGATCCGTCTGATCGGCGACCCCGAGCAGCGCTACCAGGAAGACCCGGTGCGCATGCTGCGTGCCGTGCGTTTCGCCGCCAAGCTCGACTTCGAGATCGAACGGCACAGCGCCGAACCCATCGTCGACCTCGCCGACCTGCTCGACGGCATTCCCTCGGCACGCCTGTTCGACGAAGTGCTCAAGCTATTCCTCGGCGGCAAGGCCGAGCGCACCTTCGAGCTGCTGCTCGAATACGATCTCTTCGCCCCGCTGTTCCCGGCGAGCGCCGCAGCACTCGAGCGCAACCCGGAATACGCCGGCACGCTGATCCGCAACGCCCTGGCCAACACCGACCTGCGCATTCAGCAGGGCAAACCGGTGACGCCGGCATTCCTCTTTGCCGCACTGCTCTGGCCCGCCCTGCCCGCCCGCGTACTGGAACTGCAGGACCGTGGCATGCCGCCGATCCCGGCGATGCAGGAAGCGGCGCACGACATCATCTGGGAGCAGTGCCAGCGCACCGCGATTCCGAAACGCTTCACCATCCCCATGCGCGAGATCTGGGACATGCAGGAGCGCCTGCCGCGCCGCCAGGGGCGCCGCGCCGATCAGTTGCTGGAAAATCCGCGCTTCCGCGCCGGCTACGATTTCCTTCTGCTACGCGAAAGCGCCGGAGAGAAAACCAACGGCCTCGGCGACTGGTGGACCGAATATCAGGAAGCCAGCGACAGCGAACGTCGCAACATGATTCGCGGCCTCAGCAACAAGGAAGAAGCCGGCGGAGCGAAGAAGCGTCGTCGTGGGGGGCGCCGCCGCCGTGGTCCGGGCGACAACGCCGCCAACCCGGCCGAGTAAAATGGAACGCGTCTACATCGGCCTGGGCAGCAACCTGGCCGATCCGCAACAGCAACTGCGCGGCGCCCTGCAAGCGCTGGCTGACTTGCCACAGAGCAGTCTCGCAGCGGTATCGTCACTCTATGCCAGCGACCCACTCGGACCAGCCGACCAACCACGTTACGTCAACGCCGTAGGCGCACTGGACACCAGTCTCGCGCCGCTCGATCTGCTCGACGCCCTGCAACGCATCGAGCAGGCCCAGGGCCGCGAGCGCAAGGCGGAGCGCTGGGGCCCGCGTACGCTGGATCTGGACATCCTGCTGTTCGGCGATCGCCTGATCGCCGAACCCCGTCTGCAGGTTCCGCATTACCACCTGCAAGCCCGCGCGTTTGTGCTCTACCCGCTCGCCGAAGTCGCTCCGGCGGAGTTGCTGCTGGCCGATGGTCGCCGACTCGTCGACCTGCTCGCCGCCTGCCCCTTCAGCGGTCTCGAGCGGCTTGGCGATGACGGTGTCACCGCCGCGGTAACGAACGTAACGCGCGGGTAACACTCGCGATTGACTTACTCTGTCGCCGCCGGGACTATAAGCGCCCTCTGCCATCCGCGGCCCCATGCACCCAACCGGTGCGCCGCGCGGCAACCCTGACCTCCGAGGCTCGAAGAGGACGGCATTCATGCCAGACGTAACCCTGACCACGCTGCAAGGGCTCAAGCAGAAGGGCGAAAAGATCGTCATGCTCACCTGCTATGACGCCACCTTCGCCAAGACCGCCTGCGATGCNGGCGTCGAGATGCTTCTGATCGGCGATTCACTCGGCATGGTCCTGCAAGGTCACGACAGCACCCTGCCGGTCACCGTTGCCGACATGGCCTATCACACCGCCAGCGTCAAACGCGGTAATCGTGGCGCGATGATCGTCGCCGACCTGCCGTTCATGGCCAACGCCACCACCGAGCAGACCCTGAACAATTCGGCCGTGCTGATGCAGGCTGGNGCACACATGATCAAGCTGGAGGGCNCCGCCTGGCTGGCCGAGTCGATCCGCCTGCTGGCCGAGCGTGGCATTCCAGTCTGCGCACACATGGGCCTGACGCCACAGGCGGTCAACATCTTCGGCGGTTACAANGTACAAGGCCGCGAGGAAGCCCAGGCACTTCAGATGCTGGAGGACGCCAANGCGCTGGAAGCCGCCGGTGCAGCCATGCTGCTGCTCGAATGCGTACCCAGCGAACTGGCTGCGCGCATCACCCGGGCGGTGCAGATTCCGGTGATCGGCATCGGCGCCGGCAGCGACACCGACGGCCAGGTGCTGGTGTTGCACGATATGCTCGGGCTCTCGCTCGGTGGCCGCGTACCGAAGTTCGTCAAGAACTTCATGCGCGAGCACGGTGACATCCCATCCGCCATCGCCGGCTACGTGAAAGCCGTCAAGGCCACCGAATTCCCCGCAGTCGAACACGGTTTCTCCGCATGAACATCGTCAAGACCATCGCCGACCTGCGTGCCGCAGTGTCCCGCGCCCGTGGGGAAGGCAAGCGCATCGGCTTCGTTCCGACCATGGGCAACCTGCACGCCGGTCATATCGCGCTGGTGAAGAAGGCCGGGCAGCGCGCCGACTTCGTGGTCGCCAGCATCTTCGTCAATCCACTGCAGTTCGGCCCCAACGAAGACCTGGACAACTACCCGCGCACCCTCGCTGCGGATCAGGACAAGCTGTTCGANGCCGGCTGCCACCTGCTCTTTGCGCCGAGCGTCGAAGAGATGTATCCGCACGGCCAGGCCCAGCAGACCATCGTTCGCGTGCCCGGCGTTTCCGAAGGTCTCTGCGGTGGCAGCCGCCCCGGGCATTTCGACGGTGTCTCCACCGTGGTCAGCAAGCTGTTCAACATGGTGCTGCCGGACCTCGCCGTATTCGGTCAGAAAGACTTCCAGCAGCTGGCGGTGATCCGCACCATGGTCCGCGATCTGAACATGCCGGTGCAGATCCTCTCGGAGCCGATCGTTCGCGCCGCCGANGGCCTGGCGCTGTCTTCACGCAACGGCTATCTGAGTGCAGACGAGCGCGCCACGGCTCCGTCGCTGTACCGCACCCTGAGCCAGCTGGACGTAGCGATCCGGGGCGGTCGCCGCGACTACCCGNCGCTGATCGCCGAAGGCCTGAGCGCTNTGCAGGCTGCCGGCCTGCGTCCGGACTATCTGGAGATTCGCAACGCAATCGACCTGCANCCAGTCAGCGAGCGCTCCACCGAGCTGGTCATCCTCGCCGCCGCCTACCTGGGCAAGACGCGGCTGATCGACAACCTGCTGGTGGACANCCACACATCGGCCTGATCCCAGCCATTTGCCCGCAGCCTTGATCACGTTCGAGGCTTAAGGCACACTCTGCGCCGCTTGCGCACCCGGAGGACCCCGCCATGCACGCCATCATGCTCAAGGCCAAACTGCACCGCGCCCAGGTAACTCACTCGGTGCTCGATTATGAAGGTTCCTGCGCCATCGACGGCGAGTGGCTGGACCTGGCCGGCATCCGTGAATACGAACAGATCCAGATCTACAACGTCGACAATGGCGAGCGCTTCACCACCTACGCCATCCGCGGCGAGGAAGGTTCGAAGATCATCTCGGTCAACGGTGCCGCTGCTCACAAGGCCGGTGTCGGTCACCGCCTGATCATCTGCGCCTACGCCCACTACAGCGAGGCCGAGCTGGCCAATTTCAAACCGCATGTGCTGTACATGGGTGCCGACGGCGAGCTGAGCCATACCAGCAACGCAATCCCGGTACAGGTCGCCTGAGCCACCGTTCAGGTGTCGTCGAATAGAAGCCCGAAGTGTTCTGCACTTCGGGCTTCTTCGTTTGAACATGGCTGAATGGTCGATAGGTGCGAGAGTGAAAGCACGGGCNCGAGCAGAATAGAAGGCAATGGCCCGGAACGGAGTGGGGGTTTCCCCTGTCTGAGCTGACTCTGATGGCATAGGATGTGCCTTCACCGGCTCGGTGAAAGCCGGGTTCGGCCAGCATCCGCAGCATTCAGGAGGAGTGCCGGCGCGCCCGCACGGTCATACACATTACTGAATCCCGTCGCGACCAACGCGCGCCTGCGCGTGCAACTGCAGGGGTTCAGCGGCCTGTCAAAGCAAAGGAAGCCGCATCACCATGAGCTACTACCAGCATCCGCTCGATGTCACCGGCCTGCCGTCCTGGAAGGCCCTGGAAGAACACCGCCTGGCCATGCAGAACTTCAGCATGCGCGAAGCATTCAAGGCCGACCCGACGCGCTTCGATGATCTGTCGGTTTCCTGCAGCGGCCTGTTTCTCGACTACTCGAAGAACCTCATCACNCCCGAAACCCGCACCCTGCTGGTGAANCTGGCCCGCGAGGCCGGCGTCGAGCAGGCGGCTCGCGCCATGTTCGACGGCGAGCGCATCAACGCNTCGGAAAACCGTCCCGTGCTGCACACCGCCCTGCGCCGCCCGATGGGCGAATCGGTGATGGTCGACGGCAAGAACATCATGCGTGACGTGCACACCGCGCTGGCACAGATGACCGACATCGTCACCCGCATCCACAACAACCTGTGGCGCGGCTTCAGCGACAAGACCATCACCGACGTGGTGAACATCGGCATCGGCGGCTCATTCCTCGGCCCGCAGCTGGTATCCGAGGCGCTGTTGCCGTTCACCCAGCACGGCGTACGCACGCACTACCTGGCGAACATCGACGGCAGCGAATTCCGCGAAGTGACCGCCAAGCTGAATGTCGAAACCACGCTGTTCATCATCTCCAGCAAGACGTTCGGCACCCTCGAGACGCTGAAGAACGCCCAGGCCGCACGCACCTGGTATCTGGGCAAGGGCGGCACCGAAGAGAAGCTCTACCGCCACTTCATCGCCGTCACCAGCAACAAGCAGGCGGCGGTCGAATTCGGTATCCGCGAAAAGAACATCTTTCCGATGTGGGACTGGGTCGGNGGTCGCTATTCNCTGTGGTCGGCGATCGGCTTGCCCATCGCCCTGGCGATCGGCATGTCCAACTTCAAGGATCTGCTGTCCGGCGCCTACAGCATGGACCAGCATTTCCTCAGCGAGCCGTTCGAAAGCAACATGCCGGTGCTGCTGGCGATGCTCGGCGTCTGGTACCACAACTTCTGGGGTGCACAGAGCTACGCGTTCCTGCCCTACGACCACTACCTGCGCAACTTCGTCAAACACCTGCAGCAGATGGACATGGAGTCCAACGGCAAGAGCGTGCGCCAGGACGGCACACCGGTGTCCTGCACCACCGGCCCGGTGATCTGGGGCGGTGTCGGCTGTAACGGCCAGCACGCCTACCACCAGCTGCTGCACCAGGGCACACCGCTGATTCCGGCCGACTTCATCGTGCCGGTGGTCAGCCACAATCCAGTGGCCGATCACCATGAATGGCTCTACGCCAACTGCCTGTCGCAGAGCCAGGCCTTGATGCGCGGCAAGACGCGCGAAGAAGCCGAGGCTGAACTGCGCGCCAAGGGCCTCAGCGAGGCCGAGGTGCAGCGTCTCGCCCCGCACAAGGTGATCCCCGGCAACCGCCCGAGCAACACCGTGGTGATGGAAACCATCAGCCCCGGCCGCCTCGGCGCACTGATCGCGCTGTACGAGCACAAGGTCTTCGTCCAGGGCGTGATCTGGGGGATCAACTCCTTCGACCAGTGGGGCGTGGAGCTCGGCAAGGATCTGGGCAAGGCCGTCTACAACCAGATGACCCGCTTCGATGCTGCGCCCGCAGAGGATGCCTCCACCCAGGGCCTGATCGACTTCTTCCGCGGCCGCCACCGCGGCTGATATCGCCCCTCGACCGGACAACAGTGCGGCGCTGCTGTCCGGTCTCTCCTCCTTCCCCCGCCACCACCGCCAATTGGCGAGCCCTCTGCGTCTGTTCAGGTAACATCGCCGCTTGCCAAGCCAACAGCGCTGTCGCCATGGAATTCATTCGCCGTCATATCGAAACCCGCGTGCTCAGCCTTACCGGGCTGGCGATCGGCGGTGTCGATTACGAAAATCCTCCGGGCGATCCCGGCCTGTTCGGGCCTGAGTCCGTGTGCTGGCGCGTGCATGGCGACTTCACCTCGATGATGGTTGGCGGAATCTCCGCACTTCTATTGCAGGCGCTGCACCCGCTGGCGCTGTCCGGTGTGTGGGATCACTCTAATTTTCGCGAGGACCTGCTCGGCCGCCTGCGGCGCACCGGGCAGTTCATCTCCGCCACTACGTTCGGTAGCCACGCCGATGCCGACCGACTGATCGAGCGGGTCAAGCGGATTCATGCAGGCGTATCCGGTACGGCGCCGGATGGTCGTCCCTACGCCGCGTCGGATCCCGACCTGCTGACTTGGGTGCACGTCGCCGAGGTCAGCAGCTTTCTCAAATCACACTTGCGCTACCTCAATCCGGATCTACCCGCGGCCGAGCAGGATCGCTATTACGCCGAAGTGGCGCTGATCGCCGAGCGCCTCGGCGCCGGTGACGTGCCGCGTTCGCGCGCGCAGATCGAGGCTTACCTCGAGCGCACCAGCCCCCAGCTCCGGAGCGACGAGCGTGCGCTGGAAATCCTGCAGATACTGCGTACCGCCCCGGCGCCCAGCCCCCTGCTCAGGCCCTTCGGAACGCTGATGCTGCACGCTGGTGTCGAGCTCTTNCCCNAATGGGCTCNGGAAATGCTTGGCCTGACACTGAGCGAAAGCCGACGCCAGCTGATCCGCGCCGGGGTTCGCAGCACCGCGCCGGTAGNGCGCTGGGCCGTACGCAGCGGCTCGGTACACCGCGCGCGTCGACGCATGGGCCTGCCGCCACGCTAGCGCCAGGCAACCAGCGCAGCGATTCTTGATAGACTGCGCGCCNTTCTATTTCGAGTCGCCGCGCATGTCATCCCTCGNCCAGGCGCTGCGCGCCGCCTTCGATAGCCGCCGCCCACTGCTCGACGAATTGCAGCAGCAAGGCACCGATTGCTACCGGCTGTTCCATGGCAGCCAGGAAGGCGCGGCCGGCTTGACGGTCGATCGCTACGGCCCGCAGCTGATGGTGCAAAGCTTCCATCAAGCGCTCGACGCGCAAGCGCTGCAGAGCATCCATGACGAAGCCACCGACTTTCTCGGGCAACCGCTCCAGCTCATCTACAACGATCGCTCGCAGAGCAACTCACGGATCGACCGCAGCAACCAGGCGCATCAACCTGAGGACGTGGCGCTGGAAGATCAGGTCGCCCATGAGTGGGGCCTGCGCTATCGCGTGCGAGGTCGCCACAGCGGGCAGGACCCACTGCTGTTCCTCGACCTGCGCAACGCCCGCGGCTGGGTCAAGCAACACAGCGCCGGCAAGTCAGTGCTCAATCTATTTTCCTACACCTGCGGCGTCGGCCTGTGCGCCGCCGCAGGCGGAGCGTCGGAAGTCTGGAATGTCGATTTCGCCGAGCGCAACCTGGCAGTGGGCCGGGAAAACGGCGAGCTGAACCCTTCCCTGCCGCGAATGCAGTTCGTACATTCCGACTACTTCCCGGCGATCCGCCAACTGGCCGGTCTGCCGGTCAGCGCCCGTCGCGGACGAGCCTTGCCGGACTACCCGCGCCTGGTACAACGTCAGTTCGATCTGGTACTGCTCGATCCGCCCGCCTGGGCACGCAGCGCCTTCGGCACGGTGGACCTGCTGCGCGACTATCAGAGCCTGCTCAAACCGGCGTTACTGGCAACCGCTGAAGATGGGGTGCTGATCTGCTGCAACAACCTGGCGAAGGTATCGATGGATGAGTGGCGGCCCCTGGTGCTGCGCTGTGCCGAGAAGGCCGGCAGGCCGGTACGCGAATGGCAGGCGCTGGCACCGGCTGCCGACTTCCCCTCGCGCGATGGGCTGCCCCCATTGAAGACCCTGATTCTGCGGCTTTGAGCGCATTGCCCGTATCGCCCGATTCGGGGAACCGCGTACGCGTGCCATACTCCAAGGCAACCATCCGCCAGGAATACTTCCGGTCATGCCCAATGGAATGAAGCGTGCGTTCACCGGGGTGGCGCTCGTGCTGATCTGCTACAGCCTGCTTGGCTTTCTGATCCTGCCGGGTATCGCCCAGCGCATCGCCAATCAGCAGCTTGCGGCCTACGCAACCGTGCCGGCCAGCCTGCAACGTATCGAATTCAACCCGTTCAGCCTCGAGCTCTCGCTGTTCGGCCTGCGCATCGGCGAGCAGGACGATCGTCAGCTGGCCTTCGAGCGGCTCTTTCTCGACCTGCAGTGGGACAGCCTCTGGCAACGCACGCTGCACCTGGCCAATGTCGAGCTGATCGAGCCGGACGTCGAGGTGCGCTTCGCCGAAGATGGCACGCTCAATCTCAGCCAGCTGTTCGAGGTGCCTGAATCAGAGCCGACGACCAGCGAGGGCGCTGACATCTTCCCGCTGCGCATGGATCGTCTGCAACTGGCAGGCGGCCGCCTAACCTTCATGGACCAGCGTCCGAGCGAACCCATTGCCCTGGTCTACGATTCACTGGATTTCGAACTGCACAATCTCGCCACCCGCAGCGACGGCAGCGCCGATGCCCGTCTAACCGCCAGCGGGCCGAGCGGTGGGCGCATCGACTGGCAGGGCGATATCAGCCTGCAACCACTGACATCCAGCGGTCAGTTGCAGATCAGCGATCTCCAGCTCAAGGACCTGTGGCCCTATGTGCGCGATGCCGTGCCGCTGACACTCAAGGATGGCAGTCTTGAGTTCAGCACGAACTATCGCCTGGACCTCAGCGATGACCTCGCGCTGCGACTGGAGAATGCCAAGGCCGCACTCGGCCCACTGGCCCTCGACAGCCCCGAAGGGCACAAGCTGATCCGCATGGAGCGACTCGAGCTGAGCGAAACGTCGCTGGACCTGGCCAGGCAGCAGATCAGCATTGGCAAACTGCGCAGCCGCAATCTGGAAACCTGGGCGGCCCGGGAAGCGGACGGAGAACTCGACTGGCAGAAACTGTTCGCCTCGACCAGCGACAAGACAGATGCCGACGCGCCGACCACGGACGACACAGCAAAGGGAGCCAACGCACCCTGGCAGGTGTTGTTACGCGACGCTCAGTTGCGCGACTACCGGGTCCATCTCGTCGATCGCGTCCCGGACGATGAAGTCGCGCTGGAGCTGGGCCCGCTAGATCTGAACATCCGCGAGTTCGACAGCCTCGGCACCAGCCCCTTCTCCCTNGAACTGGAAACCGGAGTCGGTAAGCAAGGCGCCATCCAGGCCAACGGGCAACTTCAGATGAGCCCNGTGAGCGGCAAGCTGGCGGTGACNACGCGAGATATCGACCTGCGCATCGCNCAGGCCTATCTCAGCCCACTGGTCCATCTGGAAGTGCGCAGCGGCCTGCTGGCCAGCGAACTCGAGGTCGAGCTGAAGTCCACCGAGCCGCTGGCCTTCAGCGTTCGNGGCAGCGTAGACGCCACTCAGCTGCATACGCTGGACACGATCAACAATCGCGATTTCGTCAAATGGCAGCGCCTGCAANTCAGCGGCCTCGACTACCAGCACCCGAGCAGCCTGGCAATCGAGCGCGTCGACCTCAGCCAGCCTTATGCGCGCTTCATCATCAACCCGGACCTGAGCACCAACATCAACGACCTGCTGGTCGAGCGCAGTGAGGCTGGGGATGACAACGCACAGGCACAAGACTCCTCCGAGCCACTGGCTATCCGTATCGGCGGTATTGCCATTGCCGACGGCTCGGCGAACTTTGCCGACTTCAGCCTGCGACCGCCCTTCATCACCGCCATCCAGTCGCTCAACGGAGATATCGGCACCCTGGACAACCGCGAGCAGAAAGCCGCCTCGGTAAATGTCGCCGGCAAGGTGGATCAGTATGCGCCGGTCAGCATCAAGGGCAGCCTGACGCCATTCGATCCACTGCAGAGCCTCGACATCGCCACGAGCTTCCGCCAGGTCGAGTTGACCACGCTGACGCCCTACTCCGGCAAATTCGCCGGCTACCGGATTCGCAAGGGCCGCCTCAATCTGGATCTGCATTACCGGATTGAGCAGGGTCGTCTTAACGCAGAAAACAAGGTCGTTCTGGAGCAGCTTCAGCTTGGCGAGAAGGTCGACAGTCCTGATGCCGTGGATCTGCCTGTTCGGCTGGCGGTCGCCCTGCTCAAGGACAGCAAGGGCACCATCTCCATCGAATTGCCGGTGCAGGGCAACCTGAACGACCCGCAGTTCAGCGTCATGCCGATCGTCTGGCAGACGCTGCGCAATCTGGTGGTTCGCGCAGCCCAGGCGCCATTCAAGTTCATAGCCGGACTGGCCGGCGGAAGCGACGCCGACCTCAGCCATGTCGGCTTCGAACCGGCCAGCAGCGAGCTGGATAGCGAAGCGCGCAAACGTCTGGACACGCTGGCCTCGGCCCTGAAGCAACGTCCGGCTCTACGCCTGGAGGTGGAAGGCATGAGCGCCGCTGCCGTCGATGGCGCGCTGCTGGCCGAGCAACGCCTACAGCAGGAGTTCCGCGAAACCCAGTATCGAATCCTGCAGCGTCGTGGCGACAAGGTGCCCGCGGACGCCAGTCAGATCCAGGTCGAAGCGGACGACGAGGCCGCGTTGCTGGAAGGCATCTACCGCAGTCGCCTCAAGCAGCAGCCGCCAGCCGAGTGGCGCGAACTCGACGACGAAGAGCGCGCCGCACAGATGCGCAAGGCCGTGCTCGATTCCTGGAGGGACAGTGCAGCGTTGCTGCGCCGCCTCAGCCGCGAACGTGCGGCCGCGATAAAGGACTATCTGGTAGACGTGGGCCTGGACTCGGAGCGGGTGTACCTGCTGGACACCGGCACAACCGAACAGGGAAGCGACGGTAAGGTCGCGACGGCGATGCACCTGGGGAGTGAATGATGATCTCGCGTAAATACGTTGTTGCTTGTGTACTGCTGGCCGCGTTTTCCGGGGCTCACGCCGATACCCTGCGTTGCGGGAGCCAGCTCGTCACCACGGGTGACCGCGCCTTCGAAGTGGAAAGCAAGTGCGGCGTGCCGAAGCACCGCGATCTTGTCGGCTACACGCTCAGCCGTAACGACCGCCAGGAGTTCGCGCTGGAGGAATGGGTTTACGGTCCGCGTAATGGCATGCTCAGCATCCTGACCTTCGAAGGCAACCGCCTGGTTCGCATCGAAACCCGCAGAGCCAACTGATCCCCTGGAGCCATACCGATGGACCGTCGCGTTCCCGCCACACTTCTGCTTTGCCTGTTGCTTGTCACCCTGCAAGCGCAGGCCTCTTCTACCTATCGCTGCAACAGCCGCCTGGTGAGCCTGGAAGCCACCACGGCCGAGGTTCGCAGCAAATGCGGCGAGCCATCCAGCGCCGCCTTGGTAGGTTACAAGGAGATCGTTGATGATCATGGCTACCAACAGGAGGTGCCTGTCGAGGAATGGGTCTACGGGCCGAACAACGGCATGCTCCATTTCCTGCGATTCGAAGGCAATCGTCTCCGGCAGATCACCAGTGAGCGAGGAAACTAGGACACAAAAAACCCCACTATAGAGTGGGGTTTTCTGATTTGCGCCCCGCCAGCGACTGGCGAGGAGAACTCTGTTACTCGGCGGTTTTCAGGCCGTCGGCAGAGACTTCACGAACGCCTTTGATGCCCTTGGCCTTGGCCACGGCAGCTTCTTTCTCGGCTTCGGTAGCTACGGTCCCGGACAGCGAGACGACGCCATCCTTGGTTTCCACTTCGATGTCCATGCCGGGAGTCGCGTCTTCGGCCAGCAGGGTGGATTTCACCTTGGTGGTGATCCAGGTATCGGAAGCAGCATCACCGGCATCGTCCATAGTGTTGGCGGCCAGCATGACGGTATCGGTCTTGTCGATGGCAGGCGTGGTATCGGCCAGAGCGGCGCCGGCGAACGGCAGGCTAAGAGCAGCGGCGATGGCAGCGGCAGTAAGTGTCTGAGTAGTCTTCATAGATGTCACTCCTGTTCTCGTGGTTTCTGGGGCATGACTCCGGCCTCAGATGCAC
>JGI25321J39296_1001283_pt1 | contig 15109 bp, 6 predicted proteins | sample AutmiccommuBRH23_FD_39296 | JGI IMG/M metagenome (IMG submission 39296)
CCTGCTCCAAAAACCCAGCACTCGTTTCCCGGATGGCGCGGATCGATATTGAAAGAAACTCCGCGGCCGGGCCCTTCTCCTTTATCACCACCCGAATCGGCTGCCTTTACCGATGGAACTTTCCAAAGAATTTCACCTGTATCCGCATCACGGAAGCTCATTCCTGCATCGTCAAAGCGTTCCTGAATGTTGAATACTTCCAGGCCAGGGCGTGTAGGGTCCAAGTCCGAAAGATGCAGCGCATCGCCATGCCCCAGCCCCGTTGAATAAAGGCCCGTGCCGTCGTGGTCAATGGCGGCCGCCCCGTAAATAATTTCATCTTTGCCATCTCCATCCACATCGCCCACACTCACGCTGTGGTTGCCTTGCCCTCGATAAGCACGATTGCCGGGCGTGCCGTCGTCACTGTCGAACAGCCAGCGTTGGGTGAGTTTTCCGTCGCGCCAGTCGTAGGCAGCCAAAGTCGCCCGGGTGTAGTAGCCCCGGCACATTACGATTGACGGACGCTCGCCGTCGAGGTAAGCCACGCAGGCCAGGTAACGCTCCGAGCGATTGCCATAGTTGTCACCCCAAGTCGCTTTCAACTCTTCAGGCGTTGGATTTTCTTTCTCGGGGTGACGGCCAGCCTGATAAGGCACGGTAGCCAATGCCGCTCCGGTCAGTCCGTCAAACACGGTGAGAAACTCCGGCCCACGCAAAATGTGCCCGTCCTGATTCCGGTGGTCAGCCGACGCATCACCGATCACTTTCCCGGTGCCATCAACGGTGCCGTCTGCTGTTTTCATGGCCACTTCGGCGCGGCTATCGCCATCAAAATCATACACCAAAAACTGGGTATAATGAGCGCCCTCGCGGATATTCTTGCCCAAATTGATGCTCCACAACAAAGTGCCGTCCTGCTTGTAAGCATGAAAAACCGGCTCAGAGGTCATGCCCTTGTGGCTGTTGTCGCGCCCGCGGCCGGTCATATGCACTACCAACTCATAATCGCCGTCGCCATCCAAATCGCCGGGAGCGATATCACCGGGCGAGTATCGTTCGGGTGTTTGCAGGGGAATGGTGAGCCAGGGCTGCACTTCGTCGGTTTTCACCAGTCGATAGGAACCATCAGGCTCGGATTCAGTTCCACTACCGTCAGGTTTTACCAGGTAGGTATAGATCCCATTGGGCAAGCTGGCAACATCCATCAGCGAGGTCGCATCAGTTACAGGTTTGTCATTCAACAGAACTTCTTCACCATTTTCAGACTGCCGATAAACGTTGAAAGCCACGTCTTCGGCATCGGAATGCAGCAGGCGCCAGCTTACAAAAATGCTGTCTTTGCCTGCCTGCACAGCCACCAGCCCACGCGACAGATGCTCCATCTGGCGTTGGGCCGAAGCGGTTAAGCCAGCGAGTAAGAACAGGATTAGAAATAATTTTAAATTGGTCATTGGTTATTGGATATTAGTTACTAACTGGATTGCTGATGATCCTTGATACTGGATCACTGCGACTGCCCACTGACACTAACCGCTCCCCGCAAGGGACATTCCTTGATTCGTGCGATCTGCTGCGCCAGGATTTTCGCATTCAGCAGGGCACCCGCGGAATTGGTGTGCGTATGATCGCCCGGGAAGAACGCGCTGACTGCCTCCGCTCCCATTGCTTCGTATTCGGCAGCCACGGCTTCATTCAAATCAATAAAGAAAGCACCGGTTTGTTCGGCCACTTCCCTGGCCCATTTGCCGCAACTGTCCGAAGCCCGTTCCACTTTCCCGTCCTTCCACCTGTTACGCGGAATCATGGAAACGACAATCGGGATCGCTCCTTTGGCCTGCGCATCAGCGATGTACTGTTTCATATACCAGCCATAAGTGTGCACCGTTTCCTTGGAGCCATCCTCACGGGTCACTTCCTGCGTTTCATCACCAGTTCCCGGCAGTGAACCCCGGTATTTGGCTTTGTCGATATTGCCGCCATCGTTGTGGCCAAACTGCATCAGCACAAAATCGCCCCTGCCCAGTTGCGGAACAAGTTCATCCCACAAACCTTCGTACAGAAAAGTACGGCTGCTGCGCCCACCACGGGCTTTGTTGATGGTTTCTACCCGGCTGCTGTCAAAAAAGGCTGGCAGTTCGCGCCCCCAACCGACAATTTCGCCACTGCCGCCAGCCACGGTCGAATCGCCAATCAAAAAGACCTTCTTTTTTTCCGGGAAGTTGATGGTTGGATTCTCCAACAGATAATCTTTCAGCGGGCAGTTCTCAGCCTCGCGCAGGCCCTCCACAATCAGCGCAGCCGCCAGCACCGCTCCTTTTGCCGAAGTGTGCGTGTGATCGTGCTCAAAGAACAAATTGCCCGTCACCTGCGCTTCGCCCAGCTTTTCCATGGCCGAGGCCATTTTTTCGTTTAAGTTGATGAATTCAACGCCTTCGGCCAAGGCCACCTCTTTGGCCCACAAGCCATAACTTTGATCATTGCGCGGCACCCGGCCATCCTTCCAACTGTTACGCGGAATGGGCGACATGACCACCGGAATGGCCCCTTTCGCTTTGGCTTCCTGAATATACTGACGGAGGTACCAGCCATAGCTGTGCACCACCTCGTGCTCACCGGTAAGCAGGTTGTCGATTTCCTCCGACTCATCGCCAACGCCCTTGATCGTGCCGCGCGCCCGGAAGTCGTCGTTGATTGGGCCGGCATCGTTATGGCCGAACTGCATCAGCACATAATCGCCCGGCTGAAGCCTTTCCAGCACAGGTTGCCACAGTCCTTTGGTGCGAAAGGTGCGGCTGCTTGTTCCGCCCAGGGCATGGTTTTCCACCTCAACCCGGCTGGTATCAAAAAACTGCACCAAGGGATCACCCCAGCCCCAAAGGCCACCGGAGCCATCACCCCGCCCGTTTTTTACGGTTGAATCGCCAATCGTATAAATGGTGGGCTTGGCGTTTGCGTTTGTTTTCCCGAAAGCCAATAGGCAAGTCATCAATAAAAAGCTGATCAATTTTATCATTTCCAAAGCGTTTTCGTTTATCTTTTTATTGATCGGATGACTTTGAGTCATCCGATCAATATATCTTACTTATGTGCATCCGCTTCAATTTCAAAAACAAAAGGAGTGGATGTCCAATATTTTCCGCCTTGCGTGGTGACAAACAGGTGCGTGGGTTTTCCATGCTGCATCAAAACTTGGGGCCGCTCAAACCGGCCGTACTTACTCAAATGCTTCGGCTTTGGTGGCTGGTTGATGTAATGCGACACCCCGAAATAGCTGATTTTGGGTTCCGACCAATGGATCCCATCGTCCGACTCCAGAATGATGCCTACCTCATGGTCGAAACGCCCCATGTCGCGTGCCAGCATGTAGAACTTCCCGTTCTCGCGAAACACATTGCCATCTTCCAACTGGCGGTTGTTGCCCAAGGCCGAATAGTCGATGATGGGATTTTCGGCATAGCGAACGTACGGCCCTTCCAGCTGTTCGGCTATCGCCAGTCCGTATTTGCGGTTTCCGCGAATGGCCGGATCCACCGGATTTTCATATTCTTCGTTGTTCCAGCCTTTGTAATACAGCCAATATTGTCCGTTTGGATGTTTCAGAAAGGAAGGATTCGAGGTGCAATGATCATCCCAGGCCCCTTCCGGTCCTGCCTCCAGCAGTGGTTTGTCCGGCCGTTTCCACGGGCCATTGAGCGAGTTGGCGGTTGCCAGCCCGATACGCTTGGTATTTGTTTTCCGGTTCGAATTGCCGATATAAAACAGGCAATAGGTGTCGTCAACCAACTGGATATGTGGGTTGTGACAAGTGGTGCCATCCCAAAAACCTTCACCACGCGGGGCCAGAATGGTTTCTACGTTGCGGTAAGGGCCCGCTGCCTCATCAGCCACGGCATGTGCAATCTCCGAACTGTTGATCCAGCCGCCCATGCCCTTCTCAGCATTCCAACGCGAAAAAAACACGTGAAACTTGCCGTCGGGTGCCACAATCGGGCTACAGCCCCAAACGTAATAGCCTTCGAGTTCGAGTATGCGCCCCATCGGTTTCAAGCGCTTCGAAAAAGCAGAAACATCTTGTTCCCGATCGTTTTTATCGCGAATGGAAGCTGCCAAACCGGGGCCGCCCGACACCAGCAGCGCCCCTCCGGCAAGCAAACTTTGTTGTATAAAATGACGTCGTGTTTGCATGGTCAATTCCTTCTTTAATGAACGGGCAATTTTTTCATCAGTACCCGCTTAAATTTTCATCCTGATGTAAATTTATTTTCTTCCCGATGAAAATTTATTTTCTCCCCGATGGAAATTTATCGCCATCAGGATGTAAAAATTTCTATGGCTCACTGATCGGATGACTTGAAGTCATCCGATCAGTTTCATGCTATCGTGCAAGGGTTACCCCCATCAAGCCAATAATCACTTCGTTGGCTATGGTTTCCAAAGTCAACGACACCAGTTCTTTGTCCGGATCGAGCGGAAGATCGAGCAAAGTCGCCATTCCGCCATCCACATAAATCGGGTCGTTCGACATGCGTCCGCCCAACTCGCCGGCGTGGTACTTGCTCACATCGCCGGTTTTCAGTCGCACCCGCCACGGACGGGGCTGCCGGGTGTAAAAGGCCCAGCCGTCGATAAACAAATCCTGATCGAGCGGAATCAGGTTGTCGGGCAAAACCAGGTCGAGCACGTCCTCGGTACCATCGGCGTAGCCCACCCGGATTTGGCCGTTCAGCACATACGCCTGCATGTGATAGGTGGACGCGGCCACCAGGAAATACGCCTTCGAAGCCTTGCCGCTGAGCGGAAGGCTAACCGAAGCCGGATAATTATCCCACAAAGTGGTGAATGCAATGTTGTTGGCATTCTTGCTGCCCGGAGTGGCGAACGGAATACCCTGCAGCATGGTAAAAGTGCCGTTGTTGGCCGCAGCCAGCGAGCGGATTCCGCTGTCGTCAATCGCCGACAGGTCGTTGGGATGGCACCACTGTCCCATGCCTTGCGTGGGCACCTGCAAAGTGGTGTATTCCCAGCGCGGCGACAGGTATTTGCCGTAAGCGAAGATGTCGCGCACCTTTTCGTTAAAGCGGTCTGCCATCGCAACGGCACGATACGCCTGTGCAGCCGGATTGGCGATATTCCAGTTGATGGCCCGCAGTTCATGCGTTTTCTTTCCGACCTTCACTTCAATTTTATTGGTCCCCAGGGTGGCCACCGGCGACGAAAACTCGTGTTTGGTTTTTCCCTGAGCGGGGATTTTTACAGTCCCCATGTTGTTACCATTCACCCAAAGTTCACCGGCAAGGGGCTGATCGGTCTGATTGAGCAGATCGAAAACAAGCGATTCTGAATCCGGATGATTGGCGATTTCAACAGGGTTCACCACCTCCAGTTCCACCGGAAGCCAGAAGCGCATTTCGCCCGATGAAGCCTCAACAAACAAAGTCTTGTTGCCTTTTTCTGCGGAAACCGTTCCATTCAACACGCCGTTTCGGATTTGTGCACCTTGAAGCACCGATTGCGGATCGTAGATCTTCTCAGCTTCGAAGGGCAATTCCAGGAGAAGCGTTTCGCCGCGGGCGATTTTTGCTGTTACTTTCCCGGTATTTAGCTCCTCGCCTGCCCAATCGATCTCAATTTCGTAGGCTGGTGCTACTCCCGCATCAATCCGGATTCGCGGAACCGAAACCGATTCATCAAGCAAGTCAAAGCCCGTTTCGCGGCCATTCACCCGAATGGATTGCACCTGGTTCCGTGGGGCTTTCACTTCCAGCGATAACTGGATATCTTTTTTCAGAAGGTTTGGTTTGATGGTATAGTGGTCGGTATTTCCTTCGCGTTTGAAGGCATACGCCATATTCCGGGTTTCGATCTCCGCAAAATCCCAGTCCGCAGGAAATCCGGGGCGGATGGTCAGCTGCTTGTTCATCAGGTCGGGAACAATGCCGTACATGCCCTGCACCAGCGCCCGAACGCCCATGGAGACCGGATCGGCAAAATCGCGGTAGGTTTCTCCGCGGGCGGCATCGTAAAACGAGATCTGGGTGATGTTGCCCGGCCCGGAACCCAGGTACATGGCATCGAGCAGCGCCCCTTTGTAAAGTTTGAACGCTTCGTCCGGGCGGCCTGTTTGCCAGTAGGCCAACGAAGTGTGGACGATCTCGGCAAAGGCCACATTGTTGATCGACCACATGTAGGGCTGCCAGTTGGTCGTGGCCACCACGTGATTGGTCGTGTCTTCGAGCCCTTTGGCCAAAACCGGGATGTGCGTCAGTTCCGTATCGATGTAACGTGTGGCCTGGTACGCTTTGAACGGATCGTGAACATCCGAGTCAATGGCATGATAAATGGTCCACACCGCTGCATTGTCGTGCCGCATTCCGTGCCCCATGTTATCTTTGAATTCGGCCCACCAGCCTTTCTCCGGAATCCAAAGCTCGCGGTTCATCGCTGCGAGAATCAGCTCCGCCTCTTTTTCGTATTGTGAAGGATCTTCACCCAATTTTTTGGCAATTTCCGCCGCCATGTTGTTGGCCCGGTAGTTATAAGCCGACGAGTGGGTGGCCTTGCCTCCGTTGTACTGCAAGGCATCCGAAGCCCAAATGCTGCAATAACCGTCGTAAAGGCCATCGTTGTCGGGGTCGAAGGTGTTTTTCTCCCAGGCCAGGTGGCGCCGCAAGGCCGGAAAGATTTCGCGGGCGTAATCCATGTCGCCGGTCCAGTTCAGGTGCCACAGCAGCTCGTCGAAAAACACCAGGTTCATGTCGTAGTGGTGCATGATATCCGTCCGGTTGGGGCTCCGGCAGATGTAGCCATTGCTGTACATCGGCGTTCCCCACGTTTTGGCGGCACGCGCCAGGTTCAGCTCTTCGTCCTGCAAGTGCGGCAAGGTCACCTGCACATCGGTCACCTGCGAGTTGATGTAGCCGTTGAAGTGCGTTCGCGCCCGGTCGTGCAGCCCAAGCAAATCAGCCAGGTAGGCCGCCCGCCAGCCGGTAAGCGGCATGCGCCAGCCGATGGCTCCGTGCAAATAGCCGGGATCTTCCCACACCGCATCCTCAGCCCCGGAGAAAATGCCACCCAGCGTATTCAGGTACGGATCGGGAGTATGTAATTTCAGTGTCGAAGCAATCTTTTCGCGATAAGCCGTGCCTTTGTTAAAAGCATCGGCCAGTTCGCTGTAGACAAAAGGCGCACGGCTCTTCGGGTTGTGCAATTCGAAGTAAAAGGGCTCCGCATCCATTTCGTATTCGGCAATGATTACCGGGCGGAAAGACTTCTCGGACTGGAGCAATTGTTCCAGATCATCAATTTGGTTGCCATCGGCTTCGCGAATATTTGTTCCCTGGGGAAAGGTGCCGGTCATACTTTTCGATTCGGCATACACCTGCGATAACGGAGCGTTCTGCTTGTTCCGGCTTTCGGGATGCTCATAGGCTTCGTCATCGGAAACCGGCTTGGTCCGATGTCCGTACCAAACGGTTGCCTGATGATCGGTAATTTCGAACACATTTCCCTGGCAATTGTCCGGTTTGATGTAGAAACTATCTTCCGGATCGGCCCCCAGATCGCCTTCGCGGCTATACCGCTTGTTGTTGGCGCCACCGTAAACCCAAAGGATTCTAGTTCCCGCGGGCAGCTTGTCGGCTGTGTGCCTGACCAACAAACCATCACCATCAGACAAGGCAACGGCCTCAATGGTGAGTGTTCCGCCTCCCAATAAATCCTTGTCTTTCAGAATATAAGTTCGCTGCCCCGATTTGAAACGGGACTCGACAGATTCCAGGTCTTTTACCCAGCGAGCTTCTGTGGGTGTGGAAATCGCGAGATAAATGCTTCCGCCCAAATAAGGCATGTACAGCCCAAATTCGGGAAAATCACTCGTTTCGAAACGAAAGCCCGTGTTGGTTCCGTAAATCGCCCGGGTAAAGCGCTTGTCTCCGTTATGAATGACAAACTCGTCGCCGTCGGGCTGGTACCTGAGCTCGCGCTCTTTCCCCTGCCACCAACGGGCAGGATCGATGGGTTGCGCGCCTACGCTCCAAACGAATGCAGCAAATAGTATGGTAATCAAAAACTTCAGCATCGCCTACTCGTTTCGTAGTCCGAAATAAAAATACAAGGTTCGACTGACGGGTTTGTCCATGACGTTCAGCTCACCCGCTGGCCCGAGGCTTTTCGTGTCGTTGCTGATGCCCATGGCCAGCTTGGTTCCGATCGGCGGAATGCCATCCAAAAAGGAAATGTTGCCGGTTGGCAGGGCCGGGTAGTTTTTGGGGCCGGAGATTCCGTAGAAATCGAACAGGCGGACAAACAGATCGTCTTCCTGGGCAACCACGGTAAACTTGCCATGTACGGTGTTGAATTCCATCCACGATACATCGGCGTAATATCCTTTAAACTGTGGATAATCCCACGAATTGTCACCGGGCAGAACATTGTTAAACAGCCGTTGATACGTATCCAATGTGGCTCCCTGCAAGCGGTTTTTCCACACGTGCGTGGGGCCGCGGCCCAGCCACTTGGCACCAATCACGTCCGACTCGGGAAAATCGAAGCTGACGCCAGTAAAATATTGGCCCCCATCCACCTGGTATTCGTAATCCATTTGCAGCCAGCCACTGTTGTACATCGTCCAGTTCACTTCTTTCAAATCGCCCGAATAAGTCATTTTCACGACATGGGCATGGGCTGTTTCCTCATGCATAACTCGAATCAATTCCGATTCGCCACTCGCCAGCACCGGACCGTTATTAAAGGGAATGGGCAGTCCAAAGTCGTTTTGAACCGACACCAAAAGCCCGCTGCGCGTGTTAAAAGTCACCGCTATGCCGGACGCTTTCATGGTCAGCAAGCTGTCTTTTTCCGTCACTTCCACCTTCGAACTCAGCTTATCATCGCCGGCCTGCTGCTCGATGGGCAGGATGTTATCCTCCTCAATTCCCTGGGCCTTCAGCTTCTTCAGCCGTTCTTTCTCCGCTTCGCTCAGTTCCTTTTCAACCAGTTGCACCACGGCATTGGTGTTGCCATCGGTTTTCCAGCTCCAGCAATAAATCTCGTCGCCCGAAGGAGCAAAGGCACGCAACAACAAAGCATCGTACTGCTGATAATCTTCCGGCAGTTCCAGCTTCAATTCTCCTTTTTGAACCGGCTGAACGTCCGGGCTTTCGGCTTTCCCTTCTTTCATGACTTTTTGATAGACACCCCGCTCTTCGGGCAAGCTGAAGTTCACCAACTGCCACTCAAAGCGAACGTCTGCGAGGTTGGTAAAATGGTGACGGTTTTCAACCGGAATACGGCCATCAAACCCGGCCGGAAGTTTGTCCAGCGCAATTTTCACCGGACTGTAAATTTCGCGCATGGCATAAAAGCTGCCTTCCTTTTCGCGGTGCGGACCAACCAGTCCGTCGGGCGCATTCACGCGGTTCACGTCGATCACGCCATCCAAATCGGTGCGGACCAAACCTTCGTCGGCCAGCACCCACGAAAAGCCGCCCGCTGCCCGTTCCGAATGCCAAAACAGTTCCCAATAATCAGCCAGGGCAGCAGCGCCACCGCCATCATCCTGGGCATGCAGGAACTCGGTGGGCATGTAAATCAAGTCGCCTTCCAATATCTTTTTTGAACTGTAATAGGTTTCGTAGTGGTTGCAATCCACCCCATTAAAATCATTCCCGGGCCGGTGGTGCGCATGAATGACCGGGCGATTCGACGGATCGTAAATGGCGTAATCATCATCCAGCTCCTTGTTGGTTCCGCCTTCGTTTCCGTTGCTCCAGAAGATGATGGACGGATGGTTCACATCGCGGATCACCAATTCGCGAACCAGTTTGCTACCCGACTCGGTATCGTAGGCATTTTGCCAGCCAGCCAGTTCGTTCATCACAAACAAACCCAGCGAGTCGCAGTAATTCAGAAAAGCCTTATCGGGCGGATAGTGCGCGCAACGCACGGCGTTCATGTTCATTGCCTTAATCAGCCGAACATCATTTAAATCGATGGTGGCATTGACGCTGCGCCCGGTTTCGGGCCAAAAAACGTGGCGGTTGACGCCTTTCATTTTCACTTTGGTGCCGTTCACATAAATTCCGTCGCTCTCACGAATTTCAATGGTTCGAAAACCAAATTTTTCACTGAGCTCGTAAATGGTTTTATTACCGTTTTTCAGGCTCACTTTCACCGAATACAGATTGGGCGTCTCGGGTGTCCACTGCCTGGCCTCAGCTACCTGGCAAGTCATGGTGACCAGCGAATCGCCGGCACTGGCTTTGGTTTCGCAGCTCTGCACGCGGTTTCCTGCCGCATCAAATATTTCAGCCAAAATTGTTTGTTTCTTTTCCAAGTTTACTGGAAACACATCCATCGAAAAACTGCCGTCAGCCTGGGCATTAATAGCAACGCGGTCGATAAAGGATTCGGGCACCGCCTCAAGATAAACCGGCCGGTAGATTCCGCCAAAGATCCAGTAGTCGGCAAAACGCTCTGCACGGTTGACGGAGTGGTTGGCTGACATTTTATGAACGGTCACTTCCAGTTCATTCTCCTGTCCAGCCTCTAGCTTGTCGGAAATATCATACCGAAACCGGTAAAACGATCCTTGGTGAACCGATCCGGCCAATTCGCCATTAATTTTCACTTCCGTGTCGGTCATCGATCCTTCAAAAACAATGAAAATGGTTTTGTCCTTCCAATCCTGCGGAACCATAAAGCGGTGTTTATAGATTCCCGTTTCATCCGAAAACTTGTGCTTCTTTCCATAGGTCCGGTAGTCGCGGCCATAGTCGTATTCGCCAAAACCCTGCTGTTCCCAGTGTGAAGGCACTTCGATGGTGCTCCACACGCCGCTGTTTCGCCCCGAAGTACAATAAAAATCCCAGGTCACCGTGTTCTCATTATCGGTTCCGGAAAGGTATTGGATTTCCTTTTGTTGGGGAGAGGAAAAAGCTAGAAGGGGAAATAGCAATATCAGAAAAAGCCCCCTAAATCCCCTAGAAGGGATCTTCACAATTGTACAAAATTCCATGTTCTTATTCATAGTTCAAAATATATTATTAAAGCCCCTCGCAGGACGATAAATATGCGTAATCATTTTCCCAACAAGATTTCCTATGCGAACAGGTCCGCGAAAACGTGTCGCAAAACTCAGTGCAAGTCTGTGACCATTTTTCTGTGTTACTCTGTGGTTAGAATATCGAAATTTAACCACGGAGTTTCACAGAGTTGCACACAGAGGTCCGCAGAGGTTGTTAGAGTTATAATTGCGACTCCCTTCATGGGAGCCTCTAAAACACGGGTTTAATGTCTTCCCATTTCACCTTCCACTTACCATCTTTGGGGAAGCCGGGGTTTTCGGTTTTGCAACCTTCGTAACCGGCACACATCATGCCGATGGTGGTCAGCAGGCCGCCGTTGCCCGGCAAATAAATCCGCAGGCGTTCGCTTTGGTAGTTGTGCCCGTTGCGCAGATAAGTGTTTTTCTGAACATCTTTCAGCAGAAACTCCAAGGCCAGTTCGGGCTCTCCCAGCCTGACGGCCGACATGGCTGCCATCGGGTAATCCCATCCCCAGGTCGAAGGCCAGTCCCAACGTTCGGCAATGCGATGCATGGTGTTGCGCATCACCTCGGGATCCAGTTTGTCCCAGGCCGGCAAAATGCCGTAAGCGCCCAAAACCACCGGATGATCTTCCATGAGCTCCATGTCGGTGTAGGACTCGGTCGCACCTTCAATTCCCAAATAAACCCCATCAGCCTGATCGGGAGCAGCCAGCTTTAATCGGACGTCCTCCCATTGGCCATCCGGTTCCAGTTGCAAACGATCCTGCCACTTCCGGGCGGTGGTCAGTCCCCAGTACCAATACGCCAGCTCAAATGGCGGATTGGTCGTGGTTTCGCGCGACCAATGCTCCTGCGCCGGAATAAGCGGCGGTGCCAGATCGTACTGTTGCTTTTCCTCGTTCCAAACCGGAAAGTCGCCCATAAAAGCTGCCGTGGCAAAAACCAGGTCTTTGTATTTGTTCAAGGTTTCTTCCGTTGGATCAGCCTGATACATTTGCTCGGCAAACCAGATGATGTGCGGCTGCTGCCAAACCAGGTAGGAACCAACCGACGAAGGACTGTTCTCGCCATCGGGCCCCAGCATTTTCTGCCAACGCACGCCTTGGTACCCTTGATCTTGCGCGGTTTGCCGGGCCTGCTCGTATAAGTCGTTGTAATAGTCCAGTTGTTTTTCGATGAGGTGTGCCCGGTTCCACTGCGGAAAATGGGCGATGTGCCACCAGTGCATTTCCAGGTGATATTTTCCATACCAACTGTTGTAGGTCAGGCCCGTTTCAGCGGGCGGCAAGGAACCGGTACTTTGTATTTTGATCAGATATTGCGACAAGATTGTGCGTCGCTCCAACTCCTGAGCCCGGGGATCGGTACATTCAGTGAAATCAACGATACCACCGTTTTCCCAATAGTTTAGCCAGGCCTGTTCGTTGTTTGTTTTGGTTGACTCGAAATCGGCTAAAGTCATTTCGCCAACTTCCGGAGCAAACAGGCAGTTGAATTCAAGAACTTCTTCACTTCCGGGCTGAAGGACAAACTGATGTTCACCGGCTTTGGTCACCGAACCGGAACCTTTCCACGCAATGGCGACCTCATATTGATCGTTGTCCAGCGTACGATTGATCTGCACTTGATTGGATGAAACTTCGCTTAAAACAGACTGGTGTTTTTCGGGTGACTGAAAGTCGTAGCCTTCGTGGGTATTTTCGGCCACTCCAAAAGGAAATTTCCACTGAACGGCCAGTTTTCCTTCAGCAATCAGGGGCGATTCAATTTTGGCTGAAATCTGGTCCTGATCCTGATGACAATAAACCTCAACGCTTACCGGCTTCCCGTCAAACTCGAACGAACTGCTGATTTTGCCGGTCCACATGTCCAGGTGATGTGTGGCCTGTTTGATGTCTTCCAGTCGCGCGGTTTCACCTTCAGAGTTGGTCAACACCAGGCCAATCATTCCCAAATGCAGGCGGTGCGGGTTTTCGCGGAAATAGTTGCACGCTGCTTCAGCCCTCGGATCATCTTTCAATTGATGACGGTAGGGCACTTGCCTGCCTTCCACTTCAAAATATTTGAGCGTTTCGGAGCGGTCGTAGCCTTCGGTATTGGGGTTGGTATGCCAGCCCCAGTTGGATTGGGTTCCCAGCGGTACGCCATTTTCATAGTCAGAGTAGAAGGTTTGCAGCCCGGTCAGGTCGGTGGTAAAGGCAAACTCACCATTTCCAACAGACAGCGAAGCCAGTGAGTCGAAGCCTTCAACCAACACATTGTTGCGCGTCACCACGCTATGCCGGTCAATTTTTTCGGGCTCATTTTTCGATTGGCAACTAGCCAACACCATAACAGAGAGGATTGATAAAAGAAGAATTCGTTGCTTCATGCTTACTGGTTTTTTATTTCTAAAGGTGTCAGACTTACCGGCCCAAGCAATCCTGAGGGAAGCGGTTCCCAATGTGCGGCCGTAAACACCCCGTCGGGACCCACGTTCTCGCGCTTGTTTGCGGCAAAGTTGATGTTGTAAAATTTCTTGTAATTCACGCCGTTTTTATCCATGTCGATGATGCGGTTGGCCATCAGGTTCGACACCTTCACTTCCAATTCGTTGGTTTCTTTCAACAAACTTGGATCGATGCTTAACTGATAGCTTGGCCCGACCAAGGTTCCGAGTTTTTCACCATTCAGGTAAACCGAAGCGGATTCATGCACTTCTCCCAAATCGAGCAAGTAAGCAGAAGCTTCTGCCTGTGGTTTGTCGAATGAAATTTGGTAGCTGGCCGTTCCCGAGAACTTCTTCAATTCATCCGATTGTTCGGTCCACGATTTTAGTTCGGTGGTTTGGTAGGAAGCCGGCAAGCTTGGCCCGCCCTTTTCAAAGGCCACCGTCCATTCGCCACTCAATTCATTTTTTTCTGAAGCAGCAGTCATCATCGGATAATCATCCAATTGTACTTTGTACGGATACCATTGCAGAATGAGGGTTTCGCCCGGCGCCAGCTGCAAATAAACCTGTGACTGGTTTTCATCAACTTTCTGAACGCTGGCTTTCCCTTTGGCGCGGTTCATCGGGTTAAACCAGGCGGCATGTTCTCCCGAAGTCTGCAAAGTCACCCACTGATCAACCGGCTGATCGCTCCAGTTGGTGATAAAATAGCAAGTGCCTTCCACGCGTTTCACCCGATTGTACCACAAGCCAAGCTGTGCCAGTTCTTCCGGATAAACATCCACCATCTCCAGCATCCCATCCATGTCGTCACTCATCAGGAAGTTTCCATCGCCTCTACTATAAACGGACAGGTTCATCACCGGATTGAACTCCATGGATTTTACCAGCCCCTCATAAGCCTGCTGACGGTTTTTCAAATCGCCCATTCCGGGCACATCAACCGGCAGTTGCTCCTGAAACACGATGTTGGCGCCGGCTTCGGCCAACTCCAGTAATTTTTCCATGGTTGCCAAAGGCATGTGTTCGCATTTGGGTACAACAATGGTTTTATACGTGGCACCCGGCGCTTTAATCAGTTTGTTTTGGGCAGTCAGTTTCTGGATTTGCCTATCCGAAATATAGTCGAACGAGTATCCTTTAGCAAGAAATAGCTCGCTGAGTTCACGGGTTAGCGGCTCCTGCGGTTTTCCAAAGTGCGCCAACATACTGCGCCCTTTCTGTGACCAGGTGTCATATATCGGAAAATAAAGTAAAATGTCGTTGTTTGGGATCGACTTCTGCATGAACGACTGGCAATTGGTGACGTAATCGTTCAGCGCTTTCATGTCGGGCCACCACGAGTTGGTCGGTGCAAAATGCACGGCGGCATAAAACAACCAGCCCGGCCATTCTTCTCCCTGAGGCGAATAGGGTGTTCCGTGATACACGATGTGGTTGACGCCATGCGCCAGGTAGCGGTCGAAGTTTTGCTTGGCATCGCCCAGGTTGGCCAGAAAATGCTCGTCGAGCCAGGTGGAAGCCTCGCAGGCAATCAATTCCTTTCCGGAAACATGCCCGGCCGAGGTCGCCATTTTGATGCGCATGGGGTTGAGCCCTTCCGTTTCGGGAATGTGGCTGGCTTCGTATAAATCGAGGATATTGGCAGG
>JGI25321J39296_1001340_pt1 | contig 14548 bp, 9 predicted proteins | sample AutmiccommuBRH23_FD_39296 | JGI IMG/M metagenome (IMG submission 39296)
GCGTGATAAACGCCTCACTAAGTCATTGATGTTGCTAGTGGCCCTCATGTCGCGCCGAAATCGAACGAGGTTGCGGCTATGATGCGATTTAGGCGCGACGGCCACTAGGCGGATGGGTGTGGAGCCTGCGCAACAGGCTCCTGTCTTTCGCTCCGCATCAGGTTGCATAAGCCCGCAGCGGGCGTCATTATAGTCCAGACGCCGAACGGCCCCGGCAGCACGTCTTGGCTGATACGGATGAAGGTCATTTTCCAAACTATTGTGATCAGTGTTTCAGGCAGTAGGTTTTGTTGACCAACTGCCACTATTTTGGCGCAGTCAAGCCTTGATGCCGCCACGCCCTGTTAATGAAATGTAACTCGTTCGATGGCGACGAGGCGGCCACCCGCCAGCGCCGCACAGGGATCAACGACAGGCGCCTTGCCGGGGGAAACGCGCGGCGCCGCAAACGAAAATCTTCACAATCTTCGCCGTCCGGCCCCTCAGCATTTTTTTGCCCGAGCCGAACCGCCCATCCTGCCAATGAAGTCCGCATCCGTATTTCGTTCTCGCCTCAACCGCGATCACGAAAGCGAAGAATGCGCGAGGCTGCATCGACGGCTCTTCGGCCGTCAACGGATGATTGGAACTTATCGAGCTTGGGTGGTTCCGGAAACGAAACCGCTCTCGACGAACGGGAATGGTCCCCGCTCCGGACCCGTTCGTAGCCCAGGTCTGCAAGCTCCTCCGAGCAGTTGGAGCGAAGCAGCCTGAACCGCTGGAAGGCCTGTGCTTTCGCACCGCCACACACCTCCCTCCCCGACGCGGGAGCATGGGTCTTCCGGTGGTTATCTGACGGCCCGCCGTATGCGGCAGCCTAACGGTCAACCAACGATCAGAGGCAGCCGGTAACCGTGGTGCCGCACTTCACATAATTGCCGATCGCTTCCCACTCGCAACAGGGCGCCGCCTTGTCGCAGATCCAGACGGTGCGCTCGCCATCGGAAAATTTGTACTTGCAGACCTTCTCGCCGGGTTTGACGGACCTCGTGGGCTTCGGCCATCCCGACTTCGAACGAGCTTCGCCATCCGCGGCGGCAAGCACTACCGGTGCGCTCAGCGACATCGCCAGCACCGCACAAACCGTCAATTTTGAAATGATCCTCAGCATAGCAGGCCGATCCTCAACTTTCGAATTGCACACACAGCTAGAGCAACATCCGATCTGACGGAATCGTCGAAGGCGATTCCTGGATTGGACAAAAGTGCTCTAGAATCAAGATGCTAGAGTATCTTTATCCGACTATCCGATCGCCAAAAGCGATCGCGTATGGTCTGCTGATGCTCGAATGTGCAATGCAAAACGAGTTGACGCTAGGACCTCGAAGCCTCACTGCAAAAGTTTTTGGCTCACGCGCACCGCGGCCGTGCACGCGCACCGCGACCGTACATCCGCCGCACACGACAACTATTCGTCGAGCAGCCGTTCGACTTCGTTGACGAGATCCTTGAGATGGAATGGCTTCGACAGGACGCGAGCCTCTGTTGGCGCTTCTGCGGCATTATTCAACGTCACTGCGGCAAACCCGGTGATGAACATGATCTTCAAATCCGGATCCAGCTCGCTGGCGCGGCGGGCCAACTCGATACCGTCCATGCGCGGCATGACGATGTCGGTCAATAGCAGCGCGAACGGCTCTTCCTTCAGCCTTTCGAAGGCATCGGATCCATTATTGAAGGACACGACATCGTATCCCGCCCGGACCAGAGCGCGCTCGAGAAATCCACGCATCGATTCGTCATCTTCAGCCAGAATGATGCGGTGCATGGCGAGAAGCGTTTGATTTAATGTCATTGTTCCAAGCGTTCGGTTCTGCCGTGGTACCATACACGATCAATGTGCGGCATGAGAACCGCCGGCCGTTTCGTGCCGCTGATCGTCCAATGAGGGTCGTCATCGTCACCAGCCTTTGTCGTCCTGATACCTTGACGCCCGGCGGCGGGACTTGGGCTGGTTTCTAACTCTAGCCTTCTCCTCTCAACTTGGCGCGAGTTTGGTAAAGGTAAGGTTGAGAACGTCCATTACCGGCACAGGAAATGTTTGATTGGCGCACATCCCTGTGAGAAAGGGGCACCAGGGCAGCTCCCCGGCGCCGGAAATGCGTTTCGATCGGCACCTCTAACAGCACGGTGGGTCACCTGGACCGACCGTCGCGCCAGCATGTGGACACGCCACTATTCACTTGGCAGATTACAGCACTGGCACTTACTAATGTGGGCGTGCTGGATGAATCGCTTGATTGCCGCGTACAGGTCGTTAAGCGGCCATGACGCCAGAATGCAAACAGCAACATGGCTGGTTTCCTGGCGTAGACACTTTGGGAAAGAAGTGTCGTGGACGGAACACTAGGCCGCTTCGATGGCCTGCGAGCCGGGGACTGACCAACCGATGCCAGAACGGGAAAGAGCCGCGATCCAATCCGAGCTGTCGCCAGGCTTTGTCGTCGCCGAACCCGAACGCCTGACCTCCCCGCTGGTCTTCTGTTCCCCGCATTCCGGACGCATCTACCCGCAATACTTCCTAGCCCAATCGCGCCTCGATCCGCACACGCTGCGCAAATCCGAAGACTGCTACATTGATGTGCTCTTCGCCTGCGCACCCGAATACGGCGCGCCCCTCATCGCCGCGCAGTTTCCCCGGGCCTACCTCGACGTTAACCGCGAACCCTACGAACTCGACCCCAGCCTGTTCGAGGAACGCCTTCCCGACTACGCCAATTCGAAGTCGTCGCGGGTAATTGGCGGGCTCGGCACTATTGCCCGCATCGTCGGCGATGGCGCGGAAATCTACGCGCGGCCCCTGACGCTGGCGGCGGCTCTGACAAGGATTGAGGGCCTATACCACCCATTCCACGATGCGCTGAAGAAATTGGTTGCGCGCAGCCGGAACACATTCGGACAGGCCATCCTGATCGATTGCCACTCGATGCCTTCGAACTCGATGACCGGGATTAGTTCGCGCGCCCGCCCGGATATCGTCCTCGGTGACCGCTTCGGCAAAGCCTGCGACAGCATCGTCATGAATTTCCTGCAGCGCGCATTCCACGACCTCGGCTATTATGTCCACATCAACCGGCCCTATGCTGGCGGCTTTATCACCGAGCATTACGGTCGGCCGTCGAGCGGCATCGATGCCCTGCAGATCGAAATCAATCGCGCCCTATATCTCAATGAGCACACTCTGGAGCCGACGGCGGGTTTTGCAAATCTCCAGTCCGATATCGAAACCGTTGTCGCCCGGCTCGTCTATGAACTGCCGGAATCACTCGAGAGACCTGCAGCAGCCGAATAGCTCGATGTGCGCACTTGCACACGCCAACCGGATCCCGGCCTCGCGGATGCACCCTCCGGGCTGGAAATGTTCAAAAAAAAAGGCCGTCCGGGGTACGAACGGCCCAAGTCTAGGGAGGAAACGCCCAAGGAGGGCTGCGGCAAACGAGCAGGGCTCGTTGATGCCGCAATGCAAAATTGACGTTGCAGCGCACAAATTGCAACTGCATTTTTTGCAGAGCTGGTCTGCAATGAGCGGGAAGCTGCGCGGAGAAGGCGCTAATCTCACCCGAAGCCGCCGGTCACAAGGCGCAAAACCGTTCGATCACGAAGAAGAATCAGCAGGTTGCTGAAGGCAGCCAACCACTCGATGCATCACGGGGCTCAAACCCCATCGCCCGCCGGCCGTCTGCAGTTTTGGTCATGGGCTGTGTCCGCGACCTAAAAACGGCGCAAAAAAAGGGCCGTTCGCGAAGAACAGCCCAAGTCCAGGGAGGAAACGCCCGATCTATCAGGCCATGACGGTCGAGAGCGTTCTCGCCCGCCACGCCAATGAAGGTGGTGTTATTCGTCGAATTCTGCAATTGCAGAAATGTATCGTACGAAGCCGGACATCATCAGAAACAACTGCGCCGGCGACCATACCTTTGTCGGTGTTTCGGCCTCCGGCCTGGATTTGACACAGGCTTCAGCCAGCCGCGGTCCTCAGCTGACGCCTGCGATGAGCAAGATTTGCAACTACAAAAAGTGATCAACTGGGTAAATATGTCACAGATCAGGCCACCAGTTTTACACAGCTACAGCCAAATTCTCACCTGCGCGCACGCTTTGGCCGACGTTGCGGCCGTCGAAACGATTCGATATTTCCGCTCACAAACCGCCATCGAGGACAAGTCCGCCGCCTACGACTACACTGGAAACCAGTACGGTTTCGACCCGGTGACAGCGGCAGACAGGGGCGCCGAGCAGGCAATCCGCCGCGAATTGGCCAGGCGTTTTCCCGAACATGGCATCCACGGCGAGGAATTCGGGCTCCATAACGCGCAATCGAGGCACCGCTGGATAGTGGATCCGATCGACGGCACCGCAGCGTTTCTGATGGGCTGGCCGATGTGGGGAACGCTCATCGCGCTGGCCGATGGCGACACCCCCATCCTCGGCCTGATGGATCAGCCCTTCACCCGCGAACGCTTCTGGTCCGGTGAGGCCGCAGCATTCACACGCGCACCCGATGGCAGCGAACGCCAGCTCAAAACCCGCCCCTGCGCCCGGCTCGAAGACGCCGTGCTCTCGACCACGCACCCGGACTTCTTTCGCGAGGCGCGTGACCTCGAAGCCTTCGCCCGCGTGAAACAGGCCGCCCGCAACACCCGCTACGGCGGCGACTGCTACGCATACGCGATGCTCGCCGCCGGTTTCAGCGATCTCGTCATCGAGACCGGCCTCAAGTCCTACGACGTCGCAGCCCTCATCCCGATCGTGGAAAGGGCCGGCGGCGTCATGACGACCTGGAGCGGCGAACCTGCTCTCGAAGGCGGCAACATCATTGCCGCCGGCGACCCTCGGGCGCATGCAGCAGCCCTTGCGCTTCTCACCCGTTGACGGGTCGCCTAACCTGGCAGTCGTGATAAGCTGACACGGCCACTTCAATCGGTCCGCCAATGGACCGCCGATCATCCCCGAGCGGAACTCCAATGGAACTGATATCGCTTGCCAAGAACCCGGTTCCCAGCGGCCCCGTCGTCGGTGCCTTCAAAGGCTACGATGGCAAGCCCTTGCGCTTTGCCCAATGGCCGGCCACGCGCGGTCCGCGCCGCGGCACGATCTGCCTGTTCCACGGGCGCGCCGAATTCATCGAAAAGTATTTCGAGACGATAGCTGATCTGCGCGGGCGCGGCTTTGCTGTGGCGACCTTCGACTGGCGCGGACAAGGCGGCTCGTTTCGCGAACTCCCCAATGCCCGCAAAGGCCACGTTCGCGATTTTGCCGAGTATGAAAAGGACATCTTTCGCTTCATGAAAGACATCGTCCTTCCCGATTGCCCGCCACCCTATTACGCGCTCGCCCATTCCATGGGCGGCAACATCTTACTTCGCCACGCCGTCAGGCAGGGCTCGTGGTTCGACCGCATCGTCCTGACGGCCCCAATGCTCGCCTTCGCCGACGAACGGGTTGGCATGCCGCAGAGCTTGGCGCGGCTTTATGCGGTCGCTGGAACCTACACCGGCATGTCGACATCCTACGTCTATGGCGGCAACGACCTTCCTGAAGGCGGCGAGAAATTCGAAACCAACACGCTGACATCCGACCGCGAACGCTGGTCACGCAATCGCGCCGTCCTCGAAGTCGCTCCCGAGCTAGGGCTCGGCGCACCGACCGTCGGGTGGCTGCGCGCCGCCTACAAGTCGAACGCGATCATCACGCATCCCGAATTCGCCAAGGACGTGAAGGTGCCGGTGATGCTGTTCGCGGCCGGCAAGGACGAGATCGTCTCGACCAGAGCCATCGAGGAGTTCGGCGTCCGCCTGAAAGTCGGCAACTTCGTTCTCATCTCCGGCTGCAAACACGAGATCCTCCAGGAACGCGACGTCTTCCGCCAGCGCTTCTGGGCCGCTTTCGACGCCTATCTGGGCGTGAGGAAACTGGCGGCTTGATGTGCCTGGCACCGGGCTCCTCAATCGCCATTCCGGCAGCAGCATGCCTCGAATGGACGCAGCCGGTCACGGCGAACCGATCCCTTCTCCCCGCAAGTTCAACACGACCTTGGGAAGTGTTGACCGAACATTAGGTCGAGCGACTGACCCGCAGCGGCTTTTGCTTGGCCGCCATCCGCCTTCTGTCTCGCCATCCCCCAAATCCATGAATACTCACGCAACAAATTTTAAAAATCATTTGTCCGACGATTAAGCCACGCCCCGGCGATATTGGCAAACCCGGATCGCGCGCCGTCGCCCCCTTGAACCGCCGCCGCCCTGCCCTAAATCCTACTCTGCGTTCGCCACCTATCGGGGACGCATAATGAACGTCTGGCTTTTTGAGCAGATGTCGTGTTCGGACTTATCGGCCGCACAGGCCGAACCAAGTCGCATCTAAGCCTAGCAATAGCTGCCGCAAAGCGGAGAATTGTCAGGTACCGGAAGCGCAGTGGGCATCCGAAGGCACAACTGAAGAGCCAGGCAAATCGCTTCAACAGAAGGATTATGTCATGCGCCACATGGACTTTGCACCGCTCTACCGTTCGACCGTCGGCTTCGACCGCCTGGTCAACATGCTCGACCACATCGCCGGCGACGAGAACGGCTTTCCCCCCTACAACATCGAACGGGTCAGCGAGAACGAGTATCGAATCTCGATGGCGGTCGCGGGCTTCTCGCAGGGCGAACTCAACGTCGAGGTCAAGGAGCAGACCCTCGCCGTCAAGGGCCAGAAGTCGCCTGACGACAAGGAGCGCGCCTACCTCCACCGCGGCATCGCCACCCGTTCGTTCGAACGCCGCTTCCAGCTCGCCGACCACGTCGAAGTCAAGGACGCCGACCTCACCGACGGCCTCTTGAACATCGGTCTCGTGCGCAACGTGCCTGAGCGCATGAAGCCGCGCACGGTGGAAATCGGTGCTGCAACGAGCGCCCCCCAGCAGATCGAGGCAGCGCCGAACCGGGACTAACTTCGCGTCCGCGTTGATCGATGCCGAGCAGCCACCGCCCCCCGCGGTGGCTGCTTTTTTCATGCCCGCCTCATGTAGACAGTGCGGAAATCACAGCCTTCGCCGTGATGCACGCCAGAAACTGCTGCCCGTCTGCGGTCTTGCCGCAGCAGCGCCTGCCGCCCATTGACATCGGCCCCCTTGTAGAAACCCCCGAAATCTGCAACATTTGGCAGAAAGGTCAGTAACTCTGTCCTTTCTTTCGTTCACCCACGCCGTTACGCTTGACGACCGGGCGCAGCGGCCTTCCCGTATGCGGGCCAGACTGACGTACCAACCCGTCGGCGAGGAGCCGCATTCGGTGAATTCGTGCGTTGACTGATCGATCGCATTGGACCGGCAAGCCGTGACGCAACTGAAATCGAGAAAACCTTAAGGTCTGCATATGAAGAGGAACGCCAAGTCGAACGGTTCCAGCATCGTAGAGAGCTGCCTCAAGCGCCCGCGAGCTGAGGGACTGTTCGAGCCCGATCGGGAATTCGATGCCTGCGGCGTCGGCTTTATTGCCGATATGAAGGGCCGCAAGTCCCACAAAATCGTGCAGAGCGCGCTCCATATCCTCGAAAACCTCGAGCACCGCGGCGCCGTCGGCGCTGACCCGCTGGCTGGCGACGGCGCCGGCATCCTCGTGCAGATCCCGCATGCGTTCCTGGCGCAGGAATGCCAGGTGGCAGGATTTTCGCTGCCCCAGCCCGGCAACTACGCCGTCGGCTTCGTCTTCATGCCGCGCGAACCCCGCGTCCGCGACAACTGCGAAAAGATCTGGAGCCGCATCATCGCCGAGGAAGGCCTTCGCCTGATCGGCTGGCGCACGGTCCCCGTCGACAACTCGTCGCTCTCGAAACTGGTCATTGAAACCGAGCCGTACCACCGCCAAGTGTTCATCGGCCGCGGCGATTTCGATGGCGACCAGGACGCCTTCGAGCGCAAGCTCTATCTCGTGCGCAAGCGCGTCTCCAACGTCGTCCTCAGCGAATACAAGGGTCGCAATGTCGGCCACTACACGGTCTCGCTTTCGACCCGCACACTCGTCTACAAGGGCATGTTCCTGTCGTTCCAGGTCAAGGCCTACTACAAGGACCTCACCGACCCGCGCTTCACCTCCGCTCTCGCGCTCGTCCACCAGCGTTTTTCCACCAACACCTTCCCGTCGTGGCCACTCGCCCACCCCTACCGGATGGTCGCCCACAACGGCGAGATCAACACCTTGCGCGGCAACGTCAACTGGATGGCGGCCCGCCAGGCGTCCGTCTCTTCACCGCTCTTCGGCGACGACATCTCCAAGCTCTGGCCAATTTCGTATGAAGGCCAGTCGGATACCGCCTGCTTCGACAACGCGCTCGAATTCCTCACAATGGGTGGCTATCCGCTGTCGCACGCAGCCATGATGCTTGTCCCGGAAGCCTGGGCCGGCAATCCGCTGATGGATAGCGAGCGCCGCGCCTTCTACGAGTATCACGCGGCCCTGATGGAGCCGTGGGACGGCCCCGCCGCCGTCGCCTTCACTGACGGACGCCAGATAGGCGCGACCCTCGACCGCAACGGCCTGCGCCCTGCTCGCTATCTCGTCACCAGGGACGATACGGTCATCATGTCGTCCGAGGCGGGCGTCCTTCCGGTCAGGGAAGAGGATATCGTCCGCAAGTGGCGCCTGCAGCCCGGCAAGATGTTGCTTATCGATCTCGAGAAGGGCTGCATCGTTTCCGACGAGGAACTGAAGGCCGAAATCGCCGCAAGCCACCCCTACGAGCGCTGGCTGCAGAGTTCTCAGATCCACGTTGCCGACCTCCCGCTACCCGCGAGGCCCGTGGAGACGTCGCGTGCCAGCGTCGCCCTGCTCGATCTCCAGCAGGCTTTCGGATACACCCAGGAAAGCTTGAAGTTCCTGATGACCCCGATGGCCGAAACCGGCCAGGAAGCCGTCGGCTCGATGGGCACCGACACGCCGATCTCGGCGCTGTCATCGCGTTCCAAGCTCTTGCACACCTACTTCAAGCAGAATTTCGCACAGGTGACGAACCCGCCGATCGACTCGATCCGCGAGGAACTCGTCATGAGTCTCGTCTCCTTCATCGGACCGCGCCCCAACATCCTCGACCTCGAAGGCACCTCGAAGCAAAAGCGCCTCGAAGTCGACCAGCCCATTCTGACGAACGAGGATCTGGAACGTATCCGCTCGATTGGCGAAGTGAAGGATAACTCGTTCTCCTCGATCACCATCGACATCACTTATCCGGTCGAAGCCGGCGCCTCCGGCATGGAAGACGCCCTCGACAGCGCCTGCGCCGAAGCCGAGGAGGCTGTCCGCTCCGGTGAATATAACATCATCATCCTGTCTGACCGCGCCACCGGCCCGGTTCGTATCCCCGTTCCATCCCTGCTGGCGACATCGGCTGTCCACCACCACTTGATCCGTCAGGGCCTTCGCACCCGCGTCGGCCTAGTCGTCGAGACTGGTGAAGCCCACGAGGTCAACCAGTTCTGCACGCTTGCAGGTTATGGCGCCGAGGCGATCAATCCTTACCTCTCCTTCGAGACGCTCGAAGCCATGCTGCCGGATCTGTCGGAGGGCCTGACTGCCGACAAGGTCAAGGCGAGCTATGTCAAGGCGCTCGGCAAGGCCATACTCAAGGTCATGGCCAAGATGGGAATCTCGACTTACCAGTCCTATTGCGGCGCGCAGATCTTCGATGCGGTCGGGCTCAAGTCGTCGTTCGTCGAAAAGTATTTTACCGGCACCCACACCCAGATCGAAGGCATCGCCCTTCCCGAAATCGCCCGCGAAACCGTCGAGCGCCACCTGGCAGCCTTCGGCAATTCTCCGGTTCTGAAAAAGATGCTCGATGTCGGCGGCGAATACGCCTTCCGCCTGCGCGGCGAAGCCCACACTTGGCGCCCGCAGACAGTCGCCGACCTGCAGCATGCGGTGCGCGGCAACCTGCCCGAGAAGTATCGCGAGTTCGCCAAGGCGATCAACGACCAGTCCGAACAGTTGATGACCATGCGCGGGCTGTTTCGCCTGAAGCCCGCCGAAGAGATGGGCCGCTCGCCGGTACCTCTCGGCGAGGTCGAACCCGCAGTCGAGATCGTAAAGCGCTTTGCAACCGGCGCCATGAGCTTTGGTTCCATCAGCCGCGAGGCGCACACCACTCTGGCGATTGCCATGAACAAGATCGGCGGCAAGTCGAACACCGGCGAGGGCGGTGAAGAAGCCGACCGCTTCGTGCCGCTGCCGGACGGTTCTTCAATGCGATCCGCCATCAAGCAGGTCGCATCCGGCCGCTTCGGCGTGACGACCGAGTACCTCGTCAACTCGGACATGATCCAGATTAAGATGGCCCAGGGCGCGAAACCCGGTGAAGGCGGGCAGTTGCCCGGCCACAAGGTCGATGCCGTCATCGCCAAGGTGCGCCACTCGACACCCGGCGTCGGCCTCATTTCGCCACCGCCCCATCACGACATCTATTCGATCGAGGATCTTGCCCAGCTGATCTTCGACTTGAAAAACACCAACCCGGCCGCTGACATTTCAGTGAAGCTCGTCTCCGAAGTCGGTGTCGGTACGGTTGCCGCCGGCGTTGCGAAAGCGCGCGCCGACCACGTCACCATCTCCGGATTCGAGGGCGGCACGGGCGCCTCCCCGCTCACCTCTATCAAGCACGCCGGCAGTCCGTGGGAGATCGGCCTCGCCGAAACCCACCAGACGCTGGTTGGCAACCGCCTGCGCGGGCGCATCGCGGTGCAGGTCGACGGCGGGCTTCGCACCGGTCGCGACGTCGTCGTCGGCGCGCTTCTCGGCGCCGATCAGTTTGGCTTCTCGACCGCGCCGCTGATCGCGGCGGGCTGCATCATGATGCGCAAGTGCCACCTCAACACCTGCCCGGTCGGTGTCGCCACCCAGGACCCGCGCCTGCGCGCCAAATTCACCGGCCAGCCCGAGCACGTCATCAACTACTTCTTCTTCGTCGCCGAGGAGGTCCGCGAGCTGATGGCGGTGATGGGTTTCCGCACCTTTGACGAGATGATCGGGCAGACCAGCATGCTCGATAGGTCGCATGCCATCCGCCACTGGAAGGCGAAGGGCCTCGACTTTACAAAGCTGTTCCATAAGCCCGACGTACCCGACGAAGTTGCCGTCTACCACTGCGAGCGACAGGATCACGGCCTCGACAAGGTGCTCGATAACAAGCTGATTGAACTTGCCGCGCCGGCGATCGAGAACAAGACTCCCGTCCGCCATGAGTTGGCGATCAAGAATACCGACCGCACCGCCGGTACCATGCTGTCTGGCATGATAGCCAAGAAGTACGGCCACGCCGGCCTGCCCGAAGACACCATATGGTTCACCTTCAAGGGCACCGCCGGGCAGAGCTTCGGCGCTTGGGTCACGCACGGCGTCACCTTGGATCTCGTCGGTGAAGGCAACGATTACGTCGGCAAGGGCCTCTCGGGCGGCAAGCTCATCGTACGCCCCGACCCGAAGTCGGGCATCGTGCCGGAAGAGAGCATCATCGTCGGCAACACGCTTCTTTACGGCGCGATTGAAGGCGAATGCTATTTCCGCGGCGTTGCCGGCGAGCGCTTCGCCGTGCGCAACTCGGGTGCCTACGCGGTCATCGAGGGCACCGGCGATCATTGCTGCGAATACATGACCGGCGGCGTCGTCGTCGTGCTCGGCGAGACGGGCCGCAACTTCGCAGCCGGCATGTCGGGCGGCGTTGCCTACGTACTCGATGAGAAGGGAGAATTCGAGTCGAAGTGCAACATGGCGATGGTTCAATTCGAGCCGATCGACGCGGATCCGGGCATTGCTGAAAAACTGAAAGCCAACGGCGGCATGGAAAGCACGATCCTGTGCGATGCCATGCGCGACATGCTTGCCCAGGACGCCGAACGCCTGCACGCCCTCATCGTTCGCCACGCCCACTACACCAACTCGAAGAAGGCGCAGGCAATTCTGGCCGATTGGGATGCTTACCTGCCGAGGTTCAAGAAGGTCATGCCGACCGAGTACCGCCGCGCCTTGACGGAACTCGCGAAGGCGCAGGCCACCGAGGCCGCAAGCCCCACTGCTCCGGCTTGATCGATAGGGCGACGCAGGACACGAAACGCATCAAGGATCGACACGGGAAAAGTTATGGGCAAGCCAACCGGATTTCTGGAATTCGAACGCGCCGAGCGCAAGTATGCTCCGGTCGAAGAGCGCACGCAGAACTATAAGGAATTCGTCGTTCCCCCGACTTCGGAGGATACCAAGATCCAGGCGGCGCGCTGCATGGATTGCGGAATCCCATTTTGCCATACCGGCTGCCCAGTCAACAACCAGATCCCCGACTGGAACGACCTCGTCTACCACGACGACTGGCAGGAAGCCTCCATCGACCTGCACTCGACCAACAACTTTCCCGAGGTGACCGGCCGCGTCTGCCCGGCCCCCTGCGAAGCCGCCTGCACGCTCAACATCGACGACAATCCCGTCACCATAAAATCGATCGAGTGCGCCATCGCCGACCGCGCTATCGCGGAGGGCTGGATCAAGCCGCAGCCTCCCGAAAAGAAGACCGGCGGCAGGGTCGCCATCGTCGGTTCCGGCCCCGCCGGCATGGCCGCCGCCCAGCAACTCGCCCGCGCCGGCCACGACGTCCACGTCTACGAGCGCAGTGCCCGCCCCGGCGGCCTGATGGTCTACGGCATCCCCGACTTCAAGATGGAAAAGACGATCATTGCCCGCCGAGTGAGGCAGATGGAGGCCGAAGGCGTCACGTTCCATTGCAACGTGAACGTCGGCGTCGATATCGATGCGAACGAGCTCCAAAAGGAAAACGACGCCGTCCTCCTCGCGATGGGTTCGGAAAAGCCCTTCGACTTCTTCGCCGGCGCACCCGGCCGCGATCTCGACGGCATCCACTTCGCCATGGACTTTCTGCCCCAGCAGAACCGCCGCGTTGCCGGCGAACCGATTCCCAATTCGGTGCAGCAGATTTCCGCTGCCGACAAGCACGTCATCGTCATCGGCGGCGGCGATACCGGCTCCGACTGCATCGGCACGTCTTTCCGTCAGGGCGCCAAGTCGGTGACGCAGCTGGAGATCATGCCGCGCCCGCCTGAAAAGGAAAACAAGGCGATGTCTTGGCCGCACTGGCCGATGAAGCTGCGCATTTCGACGAGCCAGGCCGAGGGCGCCGAAACGCTTTATTCCGTCTCGACGACAGGGTTTTCAGGCGAAGACGGCAAGGTCAAGAAGCTGAACTACGTTCGCGTCGACCACAAGCTGCAACCCATCGAAGGCAGTGACGCTTCCCTTGATGCCGATCTCGTGCTTCTCGCTATGGGCTTTTCCGGCCCGGTCGAGGAAGGCGTCTTGCAGCAGCTCGGCCTCAAGACAGTTCCGCGCGGACGCTTCAAGGGCGTTGATTCAAACGAGGACGACTACAAGCTCCCGGGCGACAATAATCTGTTTGCCGCCGGCGACCTCCGACGCGGCCAGTCGCTCGTCGTCTGGGCCATCCGCGAGGGCCGCCAAGCCGCTCGGAGCATCGACAAGCACCTGATGGGGATAACCGTCCTGCCGCGTTAGGTTCTGTGACAGCACGCGAATGTGTCCCGGCATTTATCGCCGGGGTCCAACTCGCCAGGCTCCGAGTAGTCGCGCCACAAACTCAGCCGCACGTTGTCATTGAGGTGAGGAGAACCGGGATTAAAACGGTTGCCCCGTTCTGTCTGAATTGAGATCCAAGAGGGAGCCTCAAGCCGCCATCTGCTGCTCGCGCGCCTTCGCCGATTCCAGTATTGCAGCCACTCCCATGCCACCGGCCGTGCACACCGAGATAAGCCCGCGCCCGCTGCCCTTCTCGTCGATAAGCTTGGCAAGGTTGGCGACGATCCGCGCGCCGGTTGCCGCGAACGGATGACCGACGGCCAGCGACGATCCGCGAACGTTAAGCTTGGAGCGGTCGATCGACCCAAGCGCTCCCTCCGCACCAAGCGCGCGCTTGCAATAATCCGGATCTTCCCAGGCTTTCAGCGTCGCCAGCACCTGGGCTGCGAACGCTTCGTGGATCTCGTAGAAATCGAAGTCCTGCAGGCTCAGCCCGTTGCGTTTCAAAAGCTTCGCGACCGCCATGGTCGGCGCCATGAGAAGACCGTCGCCGCCGACGAAATCATTGGCTACATGAACTGCATCGACAAGATAGGCCTGCACCGGCAGACCATGTTCCTTCGCCCAGTCCTCTGACGCGAGCAGGGCGCCCGCTGCACCATCGGTCAGCGATGTCGAGTTCGCCGCCGTCAGCGTGCCCTCGCCGGACTTATCGAACGCGGGATTGAGCGCTGCAAGCTTTGCAAGATCTACATCCTCGCGCAGGTTGTTGTCGCGGAACACGCCCGCACACGGCACGATCAGATCGTCCATGTAGCCTGACGCGTAGGCCTCGGCAGCCTTCTTATGGCTCTCGTAGGCGAGTTCGTCCTGCTCGACCCGCGGCACCTGCCATTCCTTCGCCATCAGCTCGCAGTGCTGCCCCATCGACAATCCCG
>JGI25321J39296_1001354_pt1 | contig 14465 bp, 9 predicted proteins | sample AutmiccommuBRH23_FD_39296 | JGI IMG/M metagenome (IMG submission 39296)
GGGCATCCTTGGCGGGCTCGTTCTCGGCGTGGGCGTGCCGGTGGCGCTCGGGCCGCTCATCTCGGCCCGCCTGCCGGTGCCCGCGGTCTTCTCCCTCTACCCCGCGCCGATGGTCGAGGCCGCGCTCTACTCGGTGCTGAGCGTGCTCATCTTCACCCTCTGGCCGCTCGCCCGCGCCCGCGAAGTCCGCGCCGCCGCCCTTTACCGCGAGGCCGCAGGCACGGGCCACGGTTGGCCGGGCCGGCAATGGGTCGCCCTGACGCTTGCGCTCCTCGCGCTGCTCATCGCCACGGCGGCGGCGTTTTCCGGCAATCTCAGACTCACCCTCTGGACGGCGGGCGGGATTCTCGCCGCACTCGCGGCTTTAACCCTCGCCGCCCTCGTCGTTATCCGCGCCGCGCGCGCGCTGCGCCCGCGCCTCGTCGGGCGGCCCGCGCTCGGCTGGGCGCTCGGCGCGATCGGCGGCCCCGGCAGCACGGCGGGGCCGGTGATGCTCTCGCTCGGCCTGGGCCTTTCGGTGCTCGCCGCCGTGGGGCAGATCGACGGCAACCTGCGCCGCGCCATCGCAGGCGATCTGCCCGCNCGCGCGCCCTCCTTCTTCTTCGTCGATCTGCAAAAGGACCAGATGCCGTGGTTTCTCGACCGCCTCGCCACCGATCCNNAGGTCAGCCGCGTCGATCNNGCGCCGATGCTGCGCGGCTTCATCACCCGCATCAATGACCGCCCCGCGCGCGAGGTCGCGCCCGGCCATTGGGTNATCGAGGGCGACCGCGCGGTGAGCTACGCAGNCGCGCTGCCCGCCCGNACCAANCTCACCGCCGGGACCTGGTGGGGCGAGGGNTACGACGGCCCGCCGCAGATCAGCTTTGCCGCCGAGGANGCCGCGGAAATGGGTATTGGTCTTGGCGACGAAGTCACCGTCAACATTCTCGGGCGCGATTTCACCGCGCCGATCACTTCGCTGCGCGAGGTNGATTTCTCCAGCGTCGGAATGGGCTTCATCATGCTGATGAACCCCTCTGCGCTGGCAGGCGCNCCCCATACCTTCATCGCCACGGTCTATGCCGNCAGCCCCGAGGCCGAAGAGGCGATCCTGCGCGACGTCACAGACCGCTACCCCAACGTCACCGCCATCAACGTCCGCGACGCGCTTTTGCGCGTGACCGACCTCCTGGCAAGCCTCGCCTCGGCCACGTCCTGGGGGGCCTCGGTCACGCTTCTGACCGGCTTTCTGGTGCTCATCGGGGCGGCGGCCGCCGACAGCCGCGCCCGCAGCTACGAGGCCGCGATCCTCAAGGTTCTGGGCGCCACGCGCGCGCACATTCTCGCGGGCCTTGCGTTGCGCGCGCTTGTCCTCGGCGCGGCGGCGGGGCTGGTGGCGCTTGGTGCCGGCATCGGCGCAGGCTGGGCGGTCAGCCATTTCGTGATGGACACGGCCTTTGCGGTGATCTGGCCCTCCGCGCTCGCCATCGTCGCGGGCGGCATCGCCGTCACGCTCCTTGCCGGGCTTGCCTATGCCATCGCGCCGCTCGCCACCCGCCCCGCCCGCGTGTTGCGGGGCCGCGAATAGCCCTTTCATCTTGCCCCAAATATCCCGGGGGTCCGGGGGTGGAACCCCCGGCCTTCGGGCCAGCACGTCGCGTTGAAATCGTCACGCCGCGGTGGCACTTGCGTCCCGACACCGAAAGGAGAGGCCATGACCGATTCGCTGCCCATCCCGCTCTCGCCACCGCTCAGCCCCGCGCAGCAGATGGCCCTCGTCAATCTCGTGCGGCGCGCCGCGCGCGCCGAGATCCTGCCGCGGTTTCGCACCATCACCCGCGCCGAGGCCGACACCAAATCCGGGCCGCATGACCTCGTGACCGAGGCCGACCGCGCCGCCGAGGCGATGATCGCGCGCGGGCTGCAACGGCTGTTCCCCCATGCCCTCGTCATCGGCGAAGAGGCCGTGGCCGCGAACCCCGCGTTGCGCGACAAGGCCGCCGGGGCAGAGCTTGCCTTCATCATCGACCCGGTGGACGGGACGTGGAATTTCGTTCACGGCCTGGCGCTCTTCGGCGTCATCATCGCGGTGACGCGCTTTGGCCGCCCGGTTCTCGGCCTGCTCTATGACCCCATCGCCGATGACTGGATCCTCGCCGACGAGACCACGCCCGCCCGCCTTGCCCCCGCCACAGGTTGCGAGCGCCCCATCGCCACCGCCACGACCGAGGCACTGGCCGAGATGCAGGGCTATGCCCATGTCTCGCTGATGCCCAAGGCGCAGCAGGAACGCCTTGCGCCGCTCATCCCGGCGCTGGCGCGGCTCACCGCGCTGCGCTGCTCGTGTCACGAATACAGGCTGCTGGCGCAGGGGGCGGTGGATTTCGTGCTCTCGGGTCAGCTCAACCCTTGGGATCATGCGGCGGGCGTGCTGATCTGCCGTCAGGCGGGGGGCGTGGCGCGGATGCTCGACGGGCGCGCGTATGACACGAGCCTGACCGAAGGCATCCTGCTCGCCGCCGCCAATGATGCCGCCTGGCAGCGCCTCGCCGAACATTTCGCACCGATCACCAAGGATCAGCCCACCCGGTAGGGCAGAACCCCGCGCTCGTCCGGCGTCACCTGCAAGCGCCGCTCCAGCGGCGGGACCGAGCGTTGGTGACACTCGNCGCGCTCGCAGATGCGGCACGAAATCCCGATCGGCTCGAACGCNCGCGCNTTGCTCACGTCGAGATCGTCGGCATAGACCAGATCGCCCGCGTGGCGCACCTCGCAGCCAAGCGCGATGGCNAANCGCCGCACCGGCGCGCCGAAACTGCCGCCGGGTTTCGACACGTCGCGCGCAAGGCTGATATAGCGCACGCCGTCCGGCGTCTCGGCCAGCTGGCGCAGGAACCGCCCCGGCGTCTCGAACGCGCGATGCACGTTCCACAAGGGGCACGCGCCCCCGAAGCGCGCGAATTGCAGCCGCGTGGCGGAATGGCGCTTGGTGATCGTGCCCGCCTGATCGACCCGCACGAAAAAGAACGGAATACCCTTGGCACCGGGCCGTTGCAGCGTCGAGAGCCGGTGACAGACCTGCTCGATCGAGGCCCCGAAGCGCAGCGCGAGCACCTCCAGATCGTGGCGCACCTCCTGCGCCGTGGCCAGAAACGCGCCNTAGGGCATGAGCGCGGCCCCGGCGAAGTAATTGGCCAGCCCCATCTTGGCGATGGCGCGCGCGGCGTCGGACTGGAACCGCGCGAAATCGAGCGTCGCCTCCAGAAGCTGATCCTGCGTGAGCAGCGCCAGTTGCAACAGAAGCTGAAAGCACCGCGTCTCGGGCGCCGTGCGCACCGACAGGGTGAGCGTGCCGGTGGCCCGGTCGAATTGCCGCAGCATCGGTGTATCGGCCTCGGTCACGCTGATGCCCATTTCGGACAGCCGCCCGATCGCCAGCCCCGCCACCCCGCCGCGCCCCGCACCTGCGGCAAAGCGTTCGGCGGCGTGGTCCACTGCGTCGATATAGTTGTCGCAATAATGAAAAAAATCGCGCACCTCGTCCCACGGACTCGCCTGGCTGCGCGCATCCTCGCGCCCCAGGGCCTCGTCCAGCGACGCCAGCCGCTCATGGGTCTGCCGATAGGCGCTGTGAAGATCGAGAAACGCGCGCGCCAGCGCCGGCGCATTCGACGCCGCCAGCCGCAAATCGGCCAAGGGCGGCGGATCGTCGCCAAAGACCGGATCGGCGAGCGCCTCGCGCATGTCAGAGACCAGCCGTTCGGCATCGCCGGTGGAAAGCTCGGTCACGTCAAAGCCGAATTCCCGCGCCAGCGCCAGCACCACCGTGGTCGAAACCGGACGGTTGTTGTTCTCCATCTGGTTGAGATAGGGCAGCGACACGCCCAGCCTGGCCGCGAAATCCTTTTGCGTCAGCCCCAGCCGCTGCCGCGTCTCGCGCAGCTTGACCCCGGCATAGAGTTTGCGCGTGGCCATGGTGACGCCCTCTTCTTTGCAGATTAGCTTGCGCGGATGTTATATTTGCAAATCAGTTCGGACAAGCGGTTTGCCCGCCGGTTTTCGGCGTTCCGGCGTGGCCGGTCCTCGTCCGTCGATTGTCGCCGGGGTCCGGCCTGCCCGGCAGCCCGGCGCACCGCTGCGCGCCATCGGCAAGGGCCGTCCGTATCACGCAGACCCCGACCGTTGCGAATCTTGTGCCGGCTGGCGAACGCTGGCATGCCTATTTGACGCAGATCAGGTACTCGACAAGGATCCGTGTTATTGTCCCGGGCGAGCAAGGCCGACGCAAGGCGTCAAGGCACGGGCAACCGNCNGGTTCTCGGCATCGGACCTCGCCCAAGGGAGCGAACGCACCGCCATGGACAGGAAGCAGACGATACAGGTTTGGTATTTCCTTACCGCATTCATGGTGCTGCTGCTGGTGCAATCCTGGGTCTCGCAGGCGACGGTCACCGAGCGCATCCCCTACAGCACGTTTCTGGAGTATCTCGAGCAGGATCGCCTCGCCTCGGTCACCGTTCGCGCAGAGCAGATCGAGGGCCGCTATCGCGAACCGATCGACGGCAACACCCATTTCATAACCAATATCGTGCCTTCCGACCTGACNGAGCGGCTGGAACGCTCCAGGGCGGAATTCGACGGCACGGTGCAGAACACCTTCCTCAGCGCGCTGCTGTCCTGGGTGGTGCCGGTGCTGCTGATCTTCGCGCTATGGAGTTTCTTCCTGCGCGGGATGATCGAGCGGCAGGGCATGGGCGGCATGATGAATATCGGCAAGTCGCGCGCCAAGGTCTATGTCGAGCGCGACACCGGCGTGACCTTCGACGACGTGGCCGGNGTGGACGAGGCCAAGGCCGAACTCAGGGAGATCGTCGATTTCCTCAAGGAGCCCGAAAAATACGGCCGCCTCGGCGCGCGCATCCCCAAGGGCATTCTGCTTGTCGGACCGCCGGGCACCGGCAAGACGCTGTTTGCCCGTGCCATCGCCGGTGAGGCGGGGGTGCCGTTCTTTTCCATTTCGGGCAGCGAGTTCGTCGAGATGTTCGTGGGCGTCGGCGCGGCGCGGGTGCGCGATCTGTTCGATCAGGCGCGCAAGGCCGCGCCCTGCATCATCTTCATNGACGAGCTCGATGCGCTGGGCCGCCGGCGCAGCATAGGCGGCTTTGGCGGGGGGCATGACGAAAAGGAACAGACGCTCAACCAGCTTCTGGCCGAGCTTGACGGGTTCGACCCGCGCGAGCGGATCGTGCTTCTGGCGGCCACCAACCGGCCGGAAATACTCGACCCGGCGCTGATGCGGGCGGGCCGGTTCGACCGGCAGGTGGTGGTGGACCGTCCCGACAAGACCGGGCGGGCGGCGATCGTGCGTGTGCATTTGCGCAAGGTCGAGGTCGATCCCGGCCTCGATGTCGATGCCGTGGCGGGGCTGACGCCGGGCTTTACCGGGGCCGAGCTTGCCAATCTGGTGAACGAGGCGGCGATCCACGCCACGCGCCGCGGGGCCAGCCGCGTGACGATGGAGGATATCACCTGCGCGCTGGAGCGCGTCGTGGCCGGGATGGAGCGAAAGGGGCGGCTGCTCAACGCCCGCGAGCGCGAGACCGTGGCCTGGCACGAGATGGGCCATGCGCTGGCCGCCGCCTGTCTGCCCGGCGCCGATCCGGTGCACAAGGTCTCGATCATCCCGCGCACCATCGGCGCGCTGGGATATACGCTCACCCGTCCGACCGAGGACCGCTTTCTCATCACCCGCTCCGAGCTCGGGAACCGCATGGTGATGCTGTTGGCGGGCCGCGCGGCGGAGGAAATTCGTTTTGGCGAATGGTCAACCGGNGCGGCGGATGACCTGGTGCGCGCCACCGACATCGCGCGCCAGATCGTGACCCGTTTCGGAATGCACGAGGCGCTGGGGCTGGCCGTGCTGGAACAGGATCGCGGCGGGTATCTCGGCGAGGACAAGGTCAGCTTCACGCCGCGCGACCATTCGGAGGCCACCGCCCGCGAGGTCGATCTGGCCGTGCGCGCGCAGCTCGATGCGGCGTATCAGCGGGCGATCGGCCTGTTGCGCGAGAATCACGACGATCTGGAGGCCGGAGCGCGCCTGCTGCTCGAGCGCGAGACCATCACGCCCGAGGATTTCGCCCCCCTGAAACCCCGAAAGGACGTTGCCGCATGACCCTTACACCAATCCGCAAACGCGCGCGTTCCGCCGCGGCAGAGGCCGCCAGCGCACAACTTCCCGCCACGGTGCCGCCTGCGCCCCAGNCCGTATCCAAGCAGGGGGAGGAGCATCATCACGCCGCCCTCGACCGCAGCGCCATGGCCAGTCTTGCGCGTTTTACCGGCGGGCTGTCGCCGCACGCGATGATCGACGCCTGGAGCGACTGGGCCATGCACCTNGGCCGCGCTCCGGGGCGGCAGCTGGAACTGCTGGAGAGGGTGCGCTGCAATGTGATGAAGCTGTCGCAATACAGCGTCGCGCAGATGGTCGGGGCGGCACCGGAAAAACCGTTTCAGCCCGGGCCATACGACACGCGCTGGTCGCATGAGGGCTGGGACAAGGCGCCATTCGCGCTCTGGCAGCAGGGGTTTCTGGCCACGCAGGACTGGTGGCACGCCGCCACCTCCGACTTGCGCGGATTGCGAAAGCAGAACGCGGACCGGACCGGCTTTTTCATGCGCCAGCTTCTCGATACCGTGTCGCCGTCGAATTTCCCTGTAGCCAATCCGGAGATCATCGAGAAGACGCGCACCACCGCCGGGCGNAACCTGATCGAGGGGGCCGCGCAGTATATCGACGATGCCCGCCACATCCTCGCGCAGGAACATCGCCCCGTGCCCGAGCAATTCGCGCTAGGCAAGGTGCTGGCCTGCACGCCGGGCAAGGTGGTCTGGCGCAACGAGTTGATGGAGCTGATCCAGTATTCCCCCACCACCGACANGGTGCAGGCCGAGCCGGTGCTGATCGTGCCGGCCTGGATCATGAAATACTATATCCTCGATCTTTCGCCCGGGAATTCCTATATCCGCTGGCTGGTCGGGCAGGGCTATACGGTATTCTGCATCTCGTGGATCAATCCCGGNGCCGNACATGCGGAACTGTCGCTGGAGGATTACCGCAAGCAGGGCATCATGCAGGCGCTCGACGTGATCAACGAGATCGTGCCNGGGCAGAAGGTCCATGCCAACGGCTATTGCCTCGGCGGCACGCTGCTGGGGATCGCGGCGGCGGCGATGGCGCGCGACGGAGACGATCGCCTCACCTCGGTCACGCTGATGGCGGCGCAGCTCGATTTCGCCGAAGCGGGCGAGTTGCTGCTCTTTCTCGACGAAAGCCAGGTCGCCTTTCTCGAGGATNTGATGTGGTCGCAAGGCTATCTCGACCGGCCGCAGATGTCGGGGGCCTTTGCCGCGATCCGCGCAGAGGATCTGATCTGGTCGCGCGCCGTGCGGCGCTATTTCCTGGGCGAGCCCGACCTGCCCACCGATATCACCGTCTGGGTCAATGACACCACGCGGATGCCCGCGCGGATGCATTCGGAATATCTGCGCGGCATATTCCTCGAAAACCGCATCACGGCGGGGCGCTTTGCCGTCGAGGACCAAGTGATCGCGCTCAAGGACATCAGCGTGCCGATCTTCGTCATCGGCACCGAAACCGATCACATCGCGCCGTGGCGCTCGGTCTACAAGACCGCGCTCTTTACCGATTGCGACATGCATTTCCTTCTGACCAAGGGCGGCCACAATAGCGGTATCCTGTCAGAGCCGGGCCACAAGGGGCGGCATTACCGGGCCGGTCACCGGCCTGCCGGCGCGCTCTACCGCGATCCCGATACCTGGCTTGCGGCGCATGAGCCGGNGCAAGGATCCTGGTGGCCGGAATGGGGGCGATGGCTGGCGCGTCACAGCAGCGGGGAGGTGCCCGCGCGTGCGCCCGGCGGCCACCCGGACTATCCCGTTCTCGGGAATGCGCCGGGGACATATATCCATCAGACCTGATACAGATGTCGTGCCGTCCGCCGTCGCGTCCGGCGGGCTTCGGTCGATCACTGTCCGCGACCGCTTGCCGATCACGGCCGGGCGGCGCGTTGACTTGGTGGGGCAGAGGGTATAGCTCCACGGTGATTTTGTATGTTACGCCACAGGGAGCGCATGACCAAGCGTCTGATCGTCGCAATCGTTCTCCTGGCGGTCGTCGCGGGGGGGCTTGTCGGCTTCAATCTCTTTCGCGACCGCATGATCGAGCAGGCCCTCGCCAACCGCGCGGCGGCCCCGATCCCGGTGGAAACGATCACCACCGAAGCCATTACATGGAAACCCATGATTTCGGCGATCGGCACGATCAACGCTGCGCAAGGCGTCGAACTGACGGTCGAGTCGGCGGGTATCTTGCGCGAAATCGGGTTCGAGGCGAATGCCGATGTCGAGGCGGGACAGGTTCTGTTGCGTCTCGACGACGAGGTGCAGAAGGCCGACCTGGCCGCCGCGCGCAGCCGGCTGGAACTCGACCGCACGACGCTCGCCCGCGAACGGGAATTGCAAAGCCGGGGCGTCGCCAGCGAGTCGCGCTTCGACCAGGCGCGCGCCGCCTACAGTTCCGCCGAGGCGCAGCTCGCCCGCGCGGAGGCGGTGATCGCGCAGCGTCGGTTGATTGCGCCCTTTGACGGCACCATCGGCCTGCCCCGCGTGGATCCCGGCGCCTATGTCTCGCCCGGCACGATCATAGCGACCCTGCAGGATCTGGACCGGATGCGGGTGGATTTCAGCCTTCCGGAACAGACCCTGCCCTCGCTCTTCATCGGGCAGGGGCTGCAAGCGCGCATCGACGGCGAAGCGCGGGCTTTCAATGGCGAGATCACCGGCATAGATCCGCGCGTCGATCCCGGCTCGCGCATGGTCGCGGTGCGCGGTCGGATCGACAATCCCGAGCGCGCTGACGCCGGGCCAGTTCACCCGGTTGCAGATCGACCTGCCCGTCGAAGACGGCGTGATCGCCGTGCCGCAGAGCGCGGTGACAATCAGTCTCTACGGTGATTTCGTCTATGTCGTGCGCCCGCGCGAGAAGGATCCCGACATGCTCGAGGCGCGGCAGGTTTTCGTCACGCCAGGGCGCCGCAGTAACGGGGATGTCGAGATCGTCAGGGGGCTGGACGTCGGTGAGCGGATTATCGTCTCCGGGCAGAACCGGCTGTCGAACCGGGCGCCTGTGACCCTCGCCGAGACCAGGGCGCCGGTGGCGGGGCCATGAGCCTCTCGGACCCGTTCATCCGCCGGCCGGTCGGCGCCACTGTTCTGGGGCTGATGATCCTGCTTCTGGGTCTGATGGGCGCCTTCGGTCTGCAGACCCGGCAGTATCCGGAGGTCGATGAGACGGTGATAACCGTGACCACCGTCTATCCCGGCGCCTCGGCCGAGCTGATGCAGGGCTTTGTCAGCGCGCCGATCTCGGCTGCCGTGGCCGCGACCGAGGGGGTGGACTACGTCTCCAGCCTGTCGCGCACCTCGGCCTCGGTCGTGACGGTGCACATGAACCTCGGCGAGGATCCCGATATCGCTCTGACCGAGGTGATGTCCAAGGTGCAGGAAGTCCGCTCGCGCCTGCCCGATGACGCAGAGGACCCGGCCATCGTCAAGGGAACGGGGCAGACCTTCGCGACGATGTATCTGGCAGTTCAGAACCCCGCGATGACCGCCGAACAGGTCACCGAATATATCGAGCGGGTGATCGTGCCGCGCATGTCCACGATCGAGGGCGTGGCCGAGAGCCAGGTTCTGGGCGCGGCGAATTACGCCATGCGCGTCTGGATCGACCCGGTCCGGCTGGCGGGCCAGGGACTGACCGCAGGCGAGGTCGCCCAGGCGATCAATGCGGCAAACTTTCTGGCGGCGCCGGGGCGTACGCGCAACGAACTGGTCGGCCACCCGATCACGATGGACTCGACCCTGCAGACGCCCGAAACCTTCGGTGCGCTGCCGGTGGCCGGATCGGGCACCGAGGTTGTGCGCCTGCGCGACGTGGCGCGGATCGAGCTTGCCGCCGCCTCGACCGACACGGTGGTGACATTCAACGGGCAGCCCGGCACCTTCATCGGCGTCTTTCCCAACCCCAGTGCGAACCCGCTGGAGGTCTCGGCGGCGGTGTTGAGCGAACTGCCGGCGCTGCAGGCCAGCCTGCCGGACGGCATGACAATAGGGCTGATGTACGACTCGACCGAGCAGATCTCGGCCTCGATCGACGAGGTGCTGATNACCATCGTGCTGACCACCGNCATCGTCGNNGTGATCATCCTTCTGTTTCTGGGGTCCGTCCGCNCGGTCTCGATCCCGCTGGTGGCGATCCCGCTGTCGCTGGTGGGAACGCTCTTCATCCTGTTCCTGATGGGCTATTCGATCAACCTGCTGACGCTTCTGGCCCTGGTGCTTGCGATTGGNCTGGTGGTGGATGACGCGATCATCGTGGTCGAGAACGTGCAGCGGCACATCGAGGAAGGAAAGAGCCCGATGCAGGCGGCATTTACCGCCATGCAGGAATTGTCGGTGGCGATCATCGCCATGCTGACAACGCTTTTCGCGGTCTTTCTGCCCCTGTTCTTTACCGGCGGGCTGACAGGCGCCCTGTTTCGAGAGTTCGCCGCGGCGCTGACCGCCGCGGTGTTCATCTCGGGTGTGGTCGCGCTTACCATCTCGCCGATGATGGCGGCGCGGGTGTTGCCTTCGGGCGGCGGGGGAAACCGTTTCCAGCGCGCCCTCGACGAGAACTTCACGCGGCTGGAAAACTGGTATGCGCGTCAGCTCGAGACCTCGTTGAGTTTCGCGCCGGTCACGGCGCTGGTGGTCGCGGGGCTGATCGGGGTGACGGGTTTTCTGTTTCTCAACACCTCGTCAGAGCTTGCCCCCGAGGAGGATGTCGGCGCGCTGTTCTCCTTTATCAACGCCCCGTCCTACGCGACAATCGACTACACCAGCCACTATGTGACGCAAATGCGCGAGCGGACCAGGGATCTGCCCGAGNTGGACGCGAGTTTCTCGGTCGCAGGGTTTGGCGGGCAGACCAATTCCGGCATCATGCTCTGGGCCTTCACGGACTGGGCCGAACGTGACCGCGATCAGCTTGAGCTNCGACAGGATTTGCAGGCGCGAATTGCCCCCATCGCCGGTGTTCAGGCCTTTGTCTTTTCGCCCCCTTCGTTGCCGGGCGCGGGTGGCGGTCTGCCGATTTCGCTGGTGATCCAGTCCACCGGCAATCCCGCGACCGTCTTTGAGGTCAGCGACCGCATCCACCGCGCGGCCGAGCAATCGGGTCGCTTTCTCGTCGTGCAGAATTCGCTGGCCTTCGATACAAGACAGGTCCGCGTCTCCATCGACCGCGACCGGGTGGCAGCGCTGAACCTGCCGGCCAGCCAGATCGGCCAGGCGCTCAGCCTGCTCGTCGGCGACGGCGCGACGACGCAGTTCGACCGCGACAGCCAGAGCTATGACGTCATCATGCAGGTGCCGGCCGAATACCGCGACAATCCCGAGCGGCTGGGCACGTTCTACCTGCGCGCGCATTCGGGCGATCTGGTGCNGCTTTCGGCGGTGGCGGACATCACGACCGAGGTCGCGCCTCAGGCGATCGAGCAGTTCAACCAGCTCAACTCGGCCACCCTGACGGCGCTGCCGATGATCGGCACTTCGACGGGCGACGGGCTGGCCGCGCTGGAAGAGATCGCGCGCGCCGAATTGCCCGACGGGTTCTTCCTCGACTACGAAGGNCAGTCGCGGCTCGAAGTGAGCGAGGGCAACACCGTCGTCGTTGCCTTCGGTCTGGCCATCGTGGTGATCTATCTGGTGCTGGCGGCGCAGTTCGAAAGCTGGCGCGATCCGCTTATCATCCTGATGTCGGTGCCGCTGTCGATCTTTGCCGTGATGGTGCCGCTCAANTTCGGCCTGGCGACGCTGAACATCTATACGCAGGTGGGGATGATCACGCTGATCGGGTTGATTACCAAGCACGGGATCCTNNTGGTGGAGTTCGCCAATCAGTTGCGNACCGAGCGCCTTCCNGATCGGGCCNAGGCGATGGTCGCCGCCTCTCGGCTGCGCCTGCGTCCGATCCTGATGACCACCGCNGCGACCGCGCTCGGTGTGGTGCCGCTGATGATGGCCCAGGGTGCCGGGGCCGAGGCGCGCTTTGCGATGGGGCTGGTGATCTTTTCCGGCATCACTGTCGGGACCATCTTTACCCTTTTCGTGGTGCCGGGCTTTTATGTGCTGATCGCCCGCAAAGAGCCCAAGGCAGCGGCCGAAAACCCTGAGCCACCCGCCACGACGGTTCCGGGATGACACCGCCCTTGCGGGCAGGGCGCGTCATCTGGCGCGGATATCGTCGGCGATCGCCTGCATCCGGTCTTGCGGCAGATAGCCGCGCAACATGGTTTCGCCCATCACGAAGGTGGGCGTGCCGCCGATCCGCAGCCGCTGCGCAAGCGCATGATTGGCCGCGATCACCTCGGTCACCGCGTCACTCTCCATTTCGGCGACGATTGCATTGGCATCGAGGCCAAGGGCATCGGCAAGCCGGGTGAACGCGGCAGCGTTCATCGCGCCGTTGTAGCTCATGAGCGCGTCATGCACCGATTTGTAGGCATCGTCGCCCGCCACCAGCTTCGTGGCGACGGCAAAGCGCGAAGCGGCAACGGAGTCTTCGCCAAGAATGGGAAATTCCTTGATGATGAACCGGATGTCGCCATCGGCTTGCAGGAGGCCCTCGATCTCGTCGAAGGCGCGGCGGCAGTAGCTGCACCGGTAGTCCATGAATTCCACCAGCGTGAGATCGCCCTCGGGATTGCCGCCCACCCAGTCGCCCGNCGCGCCAAACAGCGCGTCGGCATTGGCGCGCACCAGTTCCGTTTCGCTCGCCGCCTCACCGGCGGCCTGGCGCTCTTCGAGGACGGCGACCGCCTCCATGATGACCTCGGGGTTTTCCAGCAGGTAGGCGCGGATCTCGGCGCGCAGCGCGCCGCGCTCGGCATCGCTGAGGTTGCCGAGGTCGAGCGCCTGCGCGGGCAGCGCGGCGCTGAAGGCGACAAGGGCGGCGGCAAGGCTGGGGCGCATGGTCACTATCTCTTTCTCCGTTTTTCTGCCGATTGCGCCGCGTGTAGCACATCCTGCGCGCGACGCCAGCCGGGAGAGCCCTGCGGCAGCAGCCCCGAGGCGCGCTCGGCATGGATTTTCGCGTCCCCGAGGCGGCCCGCCATGGCATAACGCTCGGCGGTGAGCACCGAGGCCATGCCGTTATTGCCCAGTTGCGCCTCGGCCTGGGCCAGATCGCGCAGCACGCGGAAATCCCGCCCGTCGCGCGCGCGCGCGCTCTCAAGGAATTTCGCCGCCTCGCGCACCTGCCCGTCGGCCAGAAGCGCGCGCCCATAGGCCCCGAGGATCAGCGCGTTGCGCGGGTCGAGATTGGTCGCGCGGGCATAGGCGGCGACGGCCGGCTTGATCTGGCGGCCCTCCATCAGGATCTGGCCGCGCAACTCATGGTAATAGGCGTCATCGGGGCGCTGCGCGATGGCGGCGTCGATCGCGGCGAGCGCGCGCCTGAGATCGGCCTGCCGGTGATGGGCAATCGCCTCGCGCATCAGTCGGACATCCTCGAACCCGTATTCGCCCGCCCGCGCGAGCGTCCATTTCGGATCGCGCTGAAACGCCGAGAGCTTGCCCTTGGCGCGCGCGAACCAGTAATCCGCCTNGCGGTCCGGCTCGACACGCCCGCCCTGCGCCTCGGCCAGCGCGCGGATACGGCGCACCCGGTCCCGTGAAAGCGGATGCGTGCGCGCATAGGCGTCCTGCCGGGTGAGCGAGAGCGATTCCTGCCCGGCAAAGAGGTCCATCACCTGCGCCGCGCCGCGCGGGTCGATTCCCGCCCGGTGCATGAAGCGCATCCCGCTCTCGTCGGCGGCGCTCTCCTCGGCGCGGGTATGCGCGAAAAAGCCGCGCATGGATGCACCCTGAAGCCCTATCGCCGTCCCCGCCCCAAGTTCGGCATTGCCGGTGGCCACCCCGGCCACGGCCCCCAGAATGGTGCCGAGCATGGCTGCATTGCGCGCGTCGCGCAGGTGGATCGGGCGGCGCATCAGGTGGCCATTGGCGATATGGGCGGCCTCGTGGGCGATCACCGATTGCAGCATGGCGGGCGTCTCCATCCGCAGGACCAGCCCGGAATGGACAAAGATGCTGTCGGAATCGACCACGAAGGCATTGAGGCTGGGCGCGTCGATGATGAGGATATTCATGCGNTCGGGGCTGAGACCGGCGGCGCGCAGAACCGGCGCGGCAAGGTTGCGCAGCGCGTGCTCGATATCGGGATCGCGCAGCAGCGTGACGGCGCGGGCCGGCGCCGCGAGCGTCAGGCCCAGGATGATGAGGGCCGCGAGAATGCGCAGGCTGTGCATTGACCTTGGTCGCCTTTCCCGTTGAAACGGGGCGTAACGTGACCCCCC
>JGI25321J39296_1001359_pt1 | contig 14447 bp, 14 predicted proteins | sample AutmiccommuBRH23_FD_39296 | JGI IMG/M metagenome (IMG submission 39296)
CGTCATCTTCGGCAGCCTGATCGGCGCGCGGATCGGCGACATGGACGGCTTCAGCTACATGGATTACATCGTGCCGGGGCTGATCATGATGTCGGTGATCACCAACTCGTACAGCAACGTGGTGTCGAGCTTCTTCAGCACCAAGTTCCAGCGCTCCATCGAGGAGCTGCTGGTCTCGCCGGTCTCGCCGCATGTGATCGTCATTGGTTTTGCCCTGGGTGGTATCACCCGTGGGCTGGCGGTTGCGGTAATCGTCACGCTGCTGTCGATGTTCTTCACCGATCTGCAGGTGCACCATCTGGGCGTGACCGTGCTGGTGATCACCCTGACGGCGAGTATCTTCGCTCTGGGTGGCTTCATCAACGCGGTGTTTGCGCGCAACTTCGACGATATCTCGATCATCCCGACCTTCGTGCTGACGCCGCTGACCTACCTGGGCGGGGTGTTCTACTCGATCAACTTGCTGTCGCCGTTCTGGCAGACGCTGTCGCTGGCCAACCCGGTGCTGCACATGGTCAACGCTTTCCGTTACGGCATCCTCGGCGTATCCGATATCCGCATCGGTGTAGCGATCAGCTTCATGCTGGTGGCGGTGGCGGCGCTCTATCTGGTCTCCGTCGGCCTGCTCAAGAGTGGGCGCGGGATGCGCCAATAGACCGCGGACCGTTCGGCGACTGCGTCGATGCCGCTGAAAAGAACGCCGCGAAGCGCTAAACTTCGCGGCGTTTCTCGTTCAGGTCCATTCCCCATGCAGCATCCCGCCGAACATTCCCCGCTGGGCAAGTCCAGTGACTACGTCGCCACCTACAGCCCGCACCTACTGTTTCCGATTCCGCGCGCGCCGAAGTGGGCCGAGCTTGGTCTCACCGCCGAGACGCTGCCCTACCAGGGCGTGGATCTGTGGAATTGCTACGAACTGTCATGGTTGCTGCCTTCCGGCAAGCCGGTGGTGGCGATCGGTGAATTCGAGATTCCGGCGGACTCGCCGAGCATCATCGAATCCAAGTCGTTCAAGCTCTATCTGAACTCGCTGAACCAGTCGGTGTTCGAGTCGCGGGAAGCGCTGGCCGAGGTGATGAGCAGCGATCTTTCTGCGGCAGCCGGCAAGCCGGTGAAGGTGCGCCTGCGCACGCTGGATGAGGTGGCGGCCGAGGGTGTTGCGACGCTGCCGGGGCGCTGCGTCGACGATCTGGACGTGACCATCGAGCATTACGACCATCCTCAACCGGGACTGTTGGCCTGTGATGCCGGGCATATGGTCGAGGAGTCGCTGCACAGCCACTTGCTCAAGTCCAACTGTCCGGTGACCGGTCAGCCGGATTGGGGCAGCGTAGTCGTTGAGTACCGTGGCGCGGCGTTGCAGGCGGAGAGCCTGTTGGCCTATCTGGTGAGCTTCCGTCAGCATGCCGACTTTCACGAGCAATGCGTGGAGCGCATCTTTCTCGATCTGCAGCGTTTGCTGCAGCCGGAGAAGCTGACCGTCTACGCGCGTTACGTGCGCCGTGGCGGGCTGGACATCAATCCGTACCGCAGTACCGAGGCGATGGTCGTGGACAATCGCCGTCTGGTGCGCCAGTAACGCAGCGAGTCAGGGTCGCAGCGCGACCCGTGACCTGCTTCAGATGCCCATGTTGGCCAGGGTCTGCATGATGTTGCGCAGCGTCATGGCCATGCTTGGGTGGCTGACCTCGAAGCGCTCGACGGCCAGGTTGACGCCATCCACCAGCGAGTCGTTGTGGTCGGTGCTGCCCTGCGTCGCCAGGCGAACTTCGATGTCCTGGGCGATCGCTTGCAGCGAAGCCCGCTCCTCATCGGTCAGCGGCGTGTCCTGGGCCAGTTGATAACGCAGTTCTTCGAGCTGCGACTGCAGATCATGTTCCGGCATTTTGCTTCCCTCTCATGGGTTTACGGGCGGCGTGTAATGAACGTCGATAGCTGAAGGTTAAACCAGCGGCCAGGCCTTGTCTGTGCCTTTACCGGCGCTGGCGCAAGCGCCGGCCTGTGCCACGAAAGCCGAATATCCGGCTGACTGCCGAAAACAGGATGTTCACTCTATACTGCGCGGTCTGCGTCGGTGCGCCGCATGCACCAAATACCTAAGGAGAGAAAAGTGATGCCCAAGATCGCTACGGCCTGGATCGCCGTGCTCAAGGCCAGTTTCGTCGCTACGATCGCCACGCTTGGCGCAGCGCCAGCGTTAGCGGCCGAAGAAGATCCGTGGGAAGGCGTCAACCGCGCGGTGTTTCGTTTCAATGACACCGTTGACACCTACACCCTCAAGCCCTTGGCCCAGGGCTACCAGAAAGTGACGCCGAGCTTCCTCGAGGACGGCATCGGCAATGTGTTCAGTAATCTCGGTGATGTGGTGGTGCTGACCAACGACCTGCTGCAGGGCAAGGTCCGCGATGCCGGCATCGACACCAGTCGCATCCTGTTCAATACCACATTCGGCGTGCTCGGTTTCTTCGACGTTGCCACCCGTATGGGGCTGCACAAGAACGATGAGGACTTCGGCCAGACGCTGGGTGCCTGGGGGCTGGGAAGTGGGCCATATGTCGTGCTGCCGCTGCTTGGGCCAAGCACGGTGCGTGATGCCGTCGGCCGGGTGCCGGATTCCTTCCTCGAACCGTATCCGCACATGGATCATGTGCCGACCCGCAACGTGACGCGGGGTGTGGACCTGATCGATACGCGCGCAGGACTGCTGTCAGCCGAGAAGATGATTCAGGGTGATCGCTACATCTTCGTACGCAACGCCTACCTTCAGAATCGCGAATTCCGGGTCAAGGACGGGGAAGTCGAAGACGACTTCTGAAGCCTGGCCGCATTTGCTGCGGCCATCNCTGGAGCAGGGTCAGGACATCGANAGGATTGCCAGNCCCAGGCTCTGCCGGCCATCGTCGAGCTGGCTGACGCGTACGACTTCTGTCTGCGCGTCCAGTCCTTTCAGTTCGCTGTGCTCGGATGGAATGAGTANGCGGACCTTGTCGCCCATGCGTAGTTGGGCGCTGGCCAGNACCTGCATGCCGGTACTGGAGAGGTCGATACAGGTGCCGCTCAGTTTTGTATCGCCATGTTCCAGCGCAACGGTGGTTTCGATCTGCATTCGGATGAAATCGCGTTTTTCACTGTAATCGCGGTCTTTCTGGCTCATGGTTTCAACCTTTTATATATGGCTCGCGGCATTCTTATAGCTCCCCTCAATTCGACCTGTAAAGGCGCCAGCCGGTCGGCTTGAAACCCCGATCGTATGGGAGTACCGTCTGCGCCTTGAAACGAACCCAAGCCCGGCGTCATGCGGGGCCAATGTTTTCGCCAATCATCCTGGCGACCCCGCCTGGTAGGAACATGCATAAACCAAGCGCGACGCTGCTGATCATAGATGACGACGATGTGGTTCGAGCCAGTCTGGCTGCCTATCTGGATGACAGTGGTTTTCGTGTCTTGCAGGCCGGCAATGGCCCGCAGGGCATGGAGCTCTTCGAGTCGGAGCAGCCCGATCTGGTGATCTGCGATCTGCGCATGCCGCAGATGGATGGCCTTGAGCTGATCCGTCAGATCAGTGAGCGCCAGCTCGACCTCCCAGTGATCGTGGTTTCCGGTGCCGGCGTGATGAGCGACGCGGTGGAGGCCCTGCGCTTGGGCGCTGCCGACTACCTGATCAAGCCACTCGAAGACCTGGCGATGCTCGAGCACTCGGTACGCCGGGCGCTGGACCGTTCTCGTCGTTTGCGGCTGGAAAATCGCCGCTATCGTGAACAGCTCGAGACGGCCAATCGTGATCTGCAAGCCAGCCTGCACCTGTTGCAGGAAGACCAGGACGCCGGTCGCCAAGTGCAGATGAACATGCTGCCGGTGACGCCCTGGAGCGTCGATGGCTTCGATTTCGCCCACCAGATCATCCCATCGCTGTACCTGTCCGGTGACTTCGTCGACTATTTCCGCGTGGATGAGCGGCGTATCGGTTTCTACCTGGCCGATGTTTCCGGCCATGGTGCCTCCTCGGCGTTCGTGACCGTGCTGCTCAAGTTCATGACGACCCGACTGCTGTACGAGTCGCGCCGTGGCGGCACGCTGCGCGAGTTCAAACCGTCGGAAGTGCTAGATCACATCAACCGCGGGCTGATCAATTGCAAGCTGGGCAAGCACGTGACCATGCTGGGCGGCGTTATCGATCAGGAGCATGACGTGCTGCACTACAGCATTGGCGGTCATCTGCCTATGCCGGTGCTGTACACGGGAGAGGGCGCGCACTANCTCGAAGGGCGNGGGTTGCCGGTCGGGTTGTTCGTCGAGGCGACCTATCAGAATTTCGAGCTGAAGCTGCCCGAGACNTTCAGCTTGACCTTGCTCTCCGACGGCATTCTGGACCTTTTGCCCGGCGACACACTCAAAGAAAAAGAGTCCGCGNTGCCCGGNCTGATTACCGATGCNGGTGGCACGCTGGATGGATTACGTCGAGTCTTCGGGTTGGCCGANCTGGCTGACATGCCCGACGATATCGCCTTGCTGGTGTTGAGCAGGAACCTTGCATGAGTACTGGTAGAATCCAGTTCGCCGAGATGGATGGCACCTTTGTTCTGAAGTTCATAGGTGAAATCCGTTTGACGCTCTGTTCGGCGCTGGATGCAACGATCGAGAAGATCTTCTCGTCGCGCAATTTTTCTTCGATTGTCATTGATCTGACCGAAAGCCGAAGCATTGACAGCACCACCTTGGGCCTCTTGGCCAAGCTGTCGATACTGTCGCGGCAGAAGGTGGGTATGTTGCCGACGCTGGTCACCACCCACCCGGACATCACCCGGCTGTTGCAGTCTATGGGCTTCGATCAGGTGTTCAATATCGTCGATACGCCGTTGCCTTGCCCGGAATGCCTGGCCGATCTGCCATCGCAGGATCAATCCGAAGAGGTGGTGAAGGCCAAGGTGCTCGAGGCTCACCGCATCCTGATGAGCCTCAACGAATCCAACCGCGAGGCCTTCCATGACCTCGTCACCGCATTGGAGCGGTCCTGATCAGGCCAGCTTGGCCAGCAGGGCTTCGAGTTTCTCCTGGTCCCGCGCGAACTGACGGATGCCTTCGGCGAGCTTTTCGGTCGCCATCGCATCCTCGTTCAGGCCCCAGCGGAAGCTCTTTTCATCCAGACTGATACGCGCTTCTGACTCGCGGCCGGGCTGCAGTTTGCGTTCCAGCGCGCCGCTGGCTGCGGCCAGGTCGCCGAGCAGTTCCGGGCTGATGGTCAGCCGGTCGCAACCGGCCAGTGCCTCGATCTGTCCGACATTGCGGAAGCTCGCGCCCATCACTACCGTCTTGTATCCGTGAGCCTTGTAGTAGTCGTAGATGCGGCTGACCGACTGCACGCCCGGATCTTCCGCGCCTTGGTAATCACGACCTTCGTGCTTCTTGTACCAGTCATAGATGCGGCCAACGAACGGTGAAATCAGGAACACACCGGCCTCGGCGCATGCCACGGCCTGGGTGAAGGAGAACAGCAGGGTAAGGTTGGTCTGGATGCCGGCTTTCTCCAGCTGTTCGGCTGCGCGGATGCCTTCCCAGGTCGAAGCGATCTTGATCAGAACGCGCTCGCGGCTAATGCCAGCCTGCTCGTAAAGGCCGATCAGGCGCTCACCGCGCTGGACCATGGCTTGAGTGTCGAACGACAATCGCGCGTCGACCTCGGTGGAGATGCGCCCGGGGATCAGTTCCAGAATCTGCTTGCCTACCGCGACGGCGAACAGGTCGCACGCCAGACCGATGTCGCCGTGGCACTGCTTCATCGCGTTCGCCAGGTCATCGGCATAACGCGGCATAGCCGCTGCCTTGAGCAGCAGTGAAGGATTGGTGGTGGCGTCCACCGGTTTCAGGCGAGCAATGGCGTCGATGTCGCCTGTATCGGCGACGACAGTGGTGAACTGCTTGAGTTGTTCCAGCTTGGAAGTCATGTAAGAGGGGCTCCGTCCTGTGAGTGGCATGACCTTACCCGAGCCAGTCAGCCCGCTCAACGAGCGGGTGGACCCGGATGCGCCTGGCCTTTGATTCAGATGCCGGGGTTGCGTTCCTTGAACGTGGAGCGTCAGTGCCCTTCGAGCAGCGCCACCGCCTGATCGAGCAGCGCAAGGGGGTTGCTCGTCTTGTGGATGTCCACCGAGAGCAGCTGGCGGAAGCGCCGCGCGCCGGGAAAGCCCTGGCCCAAACCGAGCACATGACGGGTGATGTGATGCATCGCGCCACCGTCGCTCATGTGGCGCTCAATGTAGGGTCGCATATTGCGTAGAGCTTGTGCCCGGCCGATCACCGGCGCTTCGCTACCGAACAGCTCCCGGTCGACGCGGGCCAGCAGATAGGGGTTGTGGTAGGCCTCGCGCCCTAGCATGACGCCATCGAAGGTTTCCAGGTGCGCGCGGCACTCGTCCAGCGTCTTGATGCCGCCGTTCAGGATGATCTCGAGGTCCGGGAAGTCCTTCTTCAGCTGCNCGGCGATGTCGTAACGCAATGGCGGCACCTCACGGTTCTGCTTCGGTGACAGCCCTTCGAGGATGGCTATGCGCGCGTGCACGGTGAAACTGCGGCATCCNNCGTCGCGAACCTGACCGACGAAATCGCACAGCTCGGCATAGCTGTCGCGTCCATTGATACCGATGCGATGCTTGACGGTGACCTCGATATCCACTGCATCGCGCATTGCCTTTACGCAATCGGCCACCAGCGACGGGTGACCCATCAGGCAGGCGCCGATCATGTTGTTCTGCACCCGATCGCTGGGGCAGCCGACGTTGAGGTTAACCTCGTCATAACCCGCGGCTTCGGCGAGCTTGGCGCACTCGGCCAGCTCCGCCGGCACACTGCCTCCCAGCTGCAGAGCCAATGGGTGCTCAGTCTCGTCATACCGCAGAAACCGCTGCGCATCGCCATGCAGCAGCGCGCCGGTGGTGACCATCTCGGTGTAGAGCAACGCGTGTTGCGAAAGCTGGCGCAGGAAGTACCTACAGTGCCTATCAGTCCAATCCATCATGGGTGCGACGGAGAACTTTCTACTTGCAACAGACTGATTCGAACGAGGACTTTGCACTATCGGGCCGGATAACTTGGAGAGTCGGTGCAGGCGCACACGAGCGGTAAATGGGGGCGGCATTATACAGGATGCTGCCCATGGGCCAGCGCCCGGCTTGCGAAGCCTTTCGTCCGGTCAGGATCATTGGCGGCTGCCTTTTCCAGGTGCCCGTCTTGCGGTCCAGCCAAAAACCGTGCGGTCACCGAACGACGGGGTGTCGTTCGTTGGTCGAATCTCCTATGCTCGAACGAAGCGATAGTCTTGACGCAGATCAAGCCTGAACATGCATGTGCGTGGCAGGAATCGCCGCCGGCGTCGTTGACGATGGACCGGCCGACTATAAGAACAATGCGAGTGCCTGGTGATGGAACGACTGCTGAACGAAAAAAGCAGGATCTTCGAGCATGCTGATCCGCATGCCGTTTCGGACTACGTCAATCAGCACGTGGGGGCGCACTGCATCCAGCTGCCGCGCACCGGCAGTCCGCAAGCCAGCCTCAGTCATTGCAAGTTCGGCAAACTCGACCTCTGCCAGATCAGTTATGGCGGCAGCGTTCACGTCACTTCGCCGGCGCTCGAGACCATCTACCACCTGCAGCTGCTGCAGCGCGGCCATTGCCTGTGGCGCGGCCGGGGCCAGGAGCACTATTTCACCCCCGGCGAGCTCCTGCTGATCAATCCCGACGATCCGGTCGACCTGACCTATTCGGAAGACTGCGAGAAACTCATCGTCAAACTGCCGGCCTCCTTTCTGGAGAAGGCCTGTAGCGAAAACCAGTGGCAGGCTCCGGTGGAGGGGATTCGCTTCGGCAGCAACCGCCACGCGCTCAGCGAACTCGATGGGTTTGGCAGCCTGCTTGGGTTGATCTGCCAGGAGGCGGGCTCTGAGCAGAGCATTCCGCAGATTCAGGAACAGTACAGCCGGATCATCGCCAGCAAGCTGCTCTGCAGTTTGGCCAGCAACATCCGCCGCGATCCGTTTGGTGACAGTTGCCCGTCCTTCGGGCGGATTGCCGACTATATAGATGAGCATCTTAAGCGGGACATATCCGTCGAGCAGTTGGCCGAGCTGGCCAACATGAGCCTGCGCTCGCTCTATCTGCTGTTCGAGCGCAAGGTCGGCACCACGCCGAAGTCCTATATCCGCCAGCGCAAGCTGGAGCAGATCCATGGCCGGCTAAGCGATCCTTCGGCCAAGGTGCGCAACATCACCGAAATCGCCATGGACTACGGCTTCATGCACCTGGGGCGTTTCTCGGAAAGCTACAAGAGCACCTTCGGCGAGCTACCTTCGGATACGTTGCGCCGCCATCACTGAGTCTCCTTGAGTCCCCTTGAGTCGCTGCCGGTCCGACGGAAGCGGCTCTTTTTATCCTTCCCTGCCTCTGCGCATTCGCTGCTCGTCACCCCGTGTGATGCGCGGGTGTGTTCCTGCGTGCCTGCGTCAATCTGTCCGCTTNCGCTTTGCAGAAAACGGATAAAGGTCCTGCAGGAAACGGATATTGATCCCTCTCCCCGCGCCGTAGCCTTCATCACGTAGACACAATAACAATGGAGGCCCCGGCCATGTCCCTGGGATTCGACTACCTTGATTCGCTGCTAGAAGAAGATAAAGAGAAGGGCGTCTTTCGCTGCAAGCGCGAGATGTTCACCGACCCTCGGTTGTTCGATCTGGAGATGAAACACATCTTCGAGGGCAACTGGCTGTACCTCGCTCACGAGAGCCAGATTCCCGAGAAGAACGACTACTACACCACCCAGATGGGGCGTCAGCCGATCTTCATCGCCCGCAACAAGGATGGCGAGCTCAACGCCTTCATCAATGCCTGCAGTCATCGCGGTGCCATGCTGTGCCGCTTCAAGAGCGGCAACAAGGCGACCTACACCTGCCCGTTTCATGGCTGGACCTTCAACAACTCCGGCAAGCTACTGAAGGTCAAGGACCCGAAAGAAGCCGGCTACCCCGACAGCTTCAACTGCGACGGATCCCACGACCTGAAGAAGATCGCCCGTTTCGAGTCCTACCGCGGCTTCCTGTTCGGCAGCTTGCGTGAAGACGTCGCGCCGCTGGAAGACTTCCTCGGCGAATCGAAGAAGATCATCGATATGGTCGTCGACCAGTCGCCGGACGGCATCGAAGTGCTACGCGGCTCGTCCACCTATGTCTATGAAGGCAACTGGAAGCTGCAGGCCGAAAACGGCGCCGACGGCTACCACGTCACCGCCGTNCACTGGAACTACGCCGCCACCCAGCAGCAGNGAAAGCTGAAAGAGGCCGGTGACGACATCCGCGCCATGAGCGCCGGCGGCTGGGGCAAGAAGGGCGGTGGCTTNTACTCGTTNGAGAACGGCCACCTGCTGCTCTGGACCCGCTGGGACAACCCNGAAGACCGCCCGCTTTATGCGCGCCGTGACGAGATGATCGCCGAGGTCGGCCAGGCTCGCACCGACTGGATGATCGAAAACTCGCGCAACCTCTGCCTCTACCCGAACCTGTATCTGATGGACCAGTTCGGCTCGCAGCTGCGCATCGCCAAGCCGATCTCCGTCGACANGACCGAAGTCACCATCTACTGCATCGCACCCAAGGGCGAGAGCGCCGAAGCCCGCGCCCGCCGCATCCGNCAGTACGAAGACTTCTTCAACGTCAGCGGCATGGCCACGCCGGATGACCTCGAAGAGTTCCGCGCCTGTCAGCAGGGCTTTGCCGGCCGGGCGATGGAATGGAACGACATGTCCCGCGGTGCCAAGCACTGGATCGATGGCGCCGACGAAGGCGCGCAGGAGATCGACCTGCATCCGCTGATGAGCGGCGTGCGCACCGAGGATGAAGGCCTGTTCGTGCTGCAGCACCACTACTGGCAGCAACAGATGATCAAGGCGGTGCAGCAAGAGCAGGACCAGCTGATCCACGTGGAGGGCGCGTGATGACTCTCTCCTACGAAACTGCGCGCGACTTCCTCTATCGCGAAGCGCGCTATCTGGATGACAAGGACTGGGACGCCTGGCTCGAACTCTATGCGCCGGACGCCACCTTCTGGATGCCGGCCTGGGATGACCGCGACCAGCTGACCCAGGACCCGATGAGCGAAATTTCGCTGATCTGGTACGGCAACCGCAGCGGCCTCGAAGACCGGGTGTTCCGCATCCGCACCGAGCGCTCCAGCGCAACCATTCCGGACACCCGGACGAGCCACAACATCAGCAACCTCGAGTTGCTCGAGCAGGCCGACGGCGTCTGCAAGCTGCGCTTCAACTGGCACACGATGAGCTTTCGCTACAAGACGGTCGACCACTTCTACGGCACCAGCTTCTACACCCTTGATACGCGCGGCGAGAACCCGCTGATCAGGGCCAAGAAAGTCGTGCTGAAGAACGACTACATCCGCCAGATGATCGACGTGTACCACCTCTGAGGGCGCCGCCATGACTCACAAGATCGCATTGAACTTCGAAGACGGCGTCACCCGTTTCATCGACGCCAACTTAGGCGAAACCGTCGCCGATGCCGCCTACCGCCAAGGGATCAACGTCCCGCTGGATTGCCGGGACGGTGCCTGCGGAGCCTGCAAGTGCTTCGCCGAAAGCGGTCGCTACGACCTCGGCGAGGAATACATCGAGGACGCGCTGAGCGAAGCCGAAGCCGAGCAGGGTTACGTGCTGACCTGTCAGATGCGCGCCGAAAGCGACTGCGTGATTCGCGTGCCGGCCGCTTCTGACATCTGCAAGACCCAGCAGGCCAACTACCAGGCTGCGATCAGCAATGTGCGCCAGCTCTCCGAGAGCACCATTGCGCTGTCGATCAAGGGCGAATCGCTGAACCAGCTGGCGTTCCTGCCCGGGCAGTACGTCAATCTGCAGGTGCCTGGCAGCGATCAGACCCGCGCCTATTCCTTCAGCTCGCTGCAAAAGGATGGCGAAGTCAGCTTCCTGATCCGCAACGTGCCGGGCGGGCTGATGAGCAGCTTCCTGACCAACCTTGCCAAGGCTGGCGACAGCGTCAATCTCGCCGGGCCGCTCGGCGCCTTCTATCTGCGCGAGATCAAGCGGCCATTGTTATTGCTGGCCGGCGGCACCGGTCTCGCGCCGTTCACCGCAATGCTGGAGAAGATCGCCGAGCAGGGTAGCGAGCATCCGCTGCACCTGATCTACGGCGTCACCCACGACCACGACCTGGTGGAGATGGAGAAGCTCGAGGCCTTCGCCGCGCGCATCCCCAACTTCACTTACAGCGCCTGCGTCGCCAACCCGGACAGCGCCTATCCGCAGAAGGGCTACGTGACCCAGCACATCGACCCCAGGCACCTCAACGATGGTGAAGTGGACATCTACCTCTGCGGCCCGCCTCCGATGGTCGAGGCGGTCAGCGGCTTCATCCGTGAGCAAGGGCTGGAGCCTGCGAATTTCTACTACGAGAAGTTTGCCGCCAGCGCCTGACAGCCAACCGTAGGGTGGGCAACTGCGCCGCATTGCCCACCGAATTCCTCGCCATTCCAGAGGTTGGGTAGATGAACACACGTTTTCAGAACAAGGTCGCCGTCATCACCGGCGCGGCCCAGGGCATCGGCCGGCGTGTGGCCGAGCGCATGGGCGAAGAGGGTGGACGGCTGATTCTGGTCGACCGTTCCGAACTGGTCCACGAACTGGCCGATGAGCTGGGGGCGACGGGCGTCGAGGTGCTGACGCTCACCGCCGATCTCGAGCAATTTGCCGACTGCCATCGCGTCATGGACGCGGCGAAGGCGCGCTTCGGCCGCCTCGATATCTTGGTCAACAACGTCGGCGGCACCATCTGGGCCAAGCCCTTCGAGCATTACCAGGAACACGAGATCGAGGCCGAAGTGCGCCGCTCGCTGTTCCCCACGCTGTGGTGCTGCCACGCCGCGCTGCCGCACATGCTGGAGCAGGGCGCGGGCGCCATCGTCAACGTCTCTTCGATTGCCACGCGCAGCCTGAATCGCGTGCCCTATGGCGCGGCCAAGGGCGGGGTGAATGCGCTGACTGCGTGCCTGGCCTTCGAGAACGCCGAGCGCGGCATTCGCGTCAACGCCACCGCGCCGGGCGGCACCGAGGCGCCGCCGCGGCGNATTCCGCGCAACAGTGCCGAGCAGACTGAGCAGGAAAAGCTCTGGTACCAGCAGATCGTCGATCAGACCGTCGATTCATCGCTGATGAAGCGCTANGGGACGATCGACGAGCAGACCGGCGCGATCCTTTTCCTGGCATCGGACGACGCGTCCTACATCACCGGCGTGACCCTGCCGGTGGGTGGTGGCGATCTCGGCTGAATCACATAGACCGGCCTGACCGGACAACGCCAAGGCACCTCGGCGGCGCGGTGATTCACCGCTGCGGCCGACCGCGACTAACAAAAACAATAGAGAGTCTTGCCATGCGAAAAGTAGATGTACACGAAATCATCGATAACGCGCGCTTCAGCCGCTTCCATTGGCTCGTCGTGTGCCTCTGCGCACTGCTGCTGATCTTCGACGGCTACGACCTGTTCATCTATGGCGTAGTGCTGCCGGTGATCATGAAGGAATGGGGGCTGACCCCACTGGAAGCTGGTGCGCTGGGTAGTTACGCGCTGTTCGGGATGATGTTCGGCGCGTTGGTCTTCGGCACCCTGGCTGACCGCATCGGTCGCAAGAAAGGCATTGCCATCTGCTTCGTACTGTTCAGCGGCGCCACCGTGCTCAATGGCTTCGCCAGCACACCGACCGAGTTCGGCATCTTCCGCTTTCTCGCCGGCCTCGGCTGCGGAGGGTTGATGCCCAACGTGGTCGCGCTGATGAACGAATACGCGCCGAAGAAGCTGCGCAGCACGCTGGTGGCGGTCATGTTCAGCGGCTACTCGCTGGGCGGCATGCTCTCGGCCGGCCTCGGAATCTACATGCTGCCGCGCTTCGGCTGGGAAGCGATGTTCTTCGCCGCCGCGGTGCCGCTGCTGTTGTTGCCGGTGATCCTCTGGTATCTGCCGGAGTCGGTGGGTTTCCTCGTCCGCCAGGGCCGCGGTGAGCAGGCCCGTGCGTTGCTGAACAAGATCGACCCAAGTCGCCAGCTGACAGCGGACGATGAGCTGGTGATGACCGATGTGAAGGGCAAGAGCGCTTCGGTGCTGGAGCTGTTTCGCGACGGCCGTGGCGTGCGCACCTTCTCCCTGTGGCTGGCGTTCTTCTGCTGTTTGCTGATGGTTTACGCGCTGGGTTCATGGCTGCCGAAACTGATGGCCAACGCCGGTTACAGCCTGGGCTCCAGCCTGTCGTTCCTGCTGGCGCTGAATTTCGGGGGGATGGCTGGCGCGATTCTCGGCGGCTGGCTGGGCGATCGCTACAACCTGTCCAAGGTAGTGGTGGTGTTCTTCGCCGTGTCGGTGGCCTCGATCAGCCTGCTGGGCTTCAAGACCCCGATGCCGGTGCTGTACACCCTGATCTTCATCGCCGGCGCCACGGTGATCGGCACGCAGATCCTGCTGTACGCGACCGCTGCACAGTTCTATGGCCTGTCGATTCGCTCCACCGGGCTTGGCTGGGCCTCGGGCATCGGCCGCAACGGCGCCATCGTCGGCCCGCTGCTGGGTGGTGCGCTGCTGGGCATCAACCTGCCGCTGCAACTCAACTTCATGGCCTTCGCCGTGCCGGGCGTCGTCGCCGCACTGGCCATGACCGCCTTCGCCATCTCCAGCAAGCGCAGCCCGGAAGCCGCACCAGTCGTGCTGTCGGCGGCCAAGGCGTGAACCCTGACATTGGTAAATCGGAAATCGATATGAGCCCCATCCTGATCGAAAGCATCCAGGCAATCGTCGTCGACCTGCCGACCATCCGCCCGCACAAGCTGGCGATGCACACCATGCAACAACAGACGCTGGTGATCATCCGTGTGCAGTGCAGCGACGGCATCGAAGGTATCGGTGAGTCCACCACCATCGGTGGTCTGGCCTACGGCAACGAGAGCCCGGAAAGCATCAAGCAGAACATCGACAGCCACCTCGGCCCGCTGCTGGTGAGGCAGGATGCGGCCAATATCAATGCGGCCATGCTGCGTCTGGACATGGCGGCCAAGGGCAACACCTTCGCTAAATCCGGCCTGGAAACCGCTTTGCTGGACGCTCAGGGCAAGCGTCTCGGGCTGCCGGTCAGCGAGCTGCTTGGTGGCAGAGTGCGCGACAGCCTGGAAGTGGCCTGGACGCTCGCCAGCGGCGACACCACAAAAGACATCGAGGAAGCCGAGCGCATGCTCGATATCCGCCGCCACCGCATCTTCAAGCTGAAGATCGGCGCGGGCGAAGTGAACGTCGATCTCAAGCACGTCATCGCCATCAAGCAGGCCCTTGGCGAGCGCGCCAGTGTGCGCGTCGATGTCAATCAGGCATGGGACGAGTCGGTGGCGCTGCGTG
>JGI25321J39296_1001365_pt1 | contig 14376 bp, 12 predicted proteins | sample AutmiccommuBRH23_FD_39296 | JGI IMG/M metagenome (IMG submission 39296)
GGGCCTTATCCAGGAACTCCAGATCGCCGTCCAGTTCGGAACCGTCGGATTTGCCAAAAAAGAAGCCCTCGGTATCCGGCAGAGCCCCTGACAGCAGCGCGTTTTCGAGATCGTCAAGATCATGCGGTGTCAGCAGCACCTGTGCGCCGTTGAAGGCTGGGGCAGAACCGCCCTTGTCGTAATAGAGGTTTTCCATCCAGCCATGCAGGTTCGGATGCTTGTGCCAGTAGTGCAGCAACTCGCAAGCGCTTGCCTGCAAATCGACAGGCTCGTCAAACTGCTCTTTTGTAATCATTGCATACATATCCAGTCCCATAATTTTCTCCTTTGTTGAATGTGGAACGCCCCGAAGGACGCGGAGAAAAAGGCGGCGGGACTGAGCCACAGCGGTCATGGCCAACACGGTCCGGCTCGTCCGGAGTGGTGCGGGCAGCGCCATTGAACGCAAGGCGTCCGCTGCCAGAACGCGGCCCAGGCTTTCGGGTGGTCCCCGTTTTACGCGGAAGAAATGTCGGGACTGTCGGTATGGGAATGGTGGCGGAGACAGGCAGGCAGAGTTACCTGTATCGGTCGTCATTCTTGGAGCGGTTTTGGGGTCTGCCCTTGCTCTGATCTTTCGACTTGTCGCGCGCAGGATGCGGGCCTGTATCCAACGCCCTGCCGATCTCGACGCTCATGTGCCGGTATTGTCCGTGATGTGCGGCAACCGACGCAGCAAGCCATTGCTCCTTATCCAGGCGTGAGAGGTCAATGCTGTGCCCAGCCTGATGTGCAAGCTGTTTCAGATAGACAAGCTGCGTTCGGCCATTGCCTTCCCGAAACGGGTGGGCATGGTTCAGGTCGCCGATGATTTCCCCGGCTTCCCGGGCGAAGGCGGCCCTGTCCAGGCCGCGCAGATAGTTCCGGGCTTCCAGACGCCTGTGAATGTCTGAAATGCCCGTTTCGATAAAGCGGCGGAGCTGGAACTGCGTTTCGCCCTTGGTGATCTCGACCTCCCGAACCTGACCGGCCCATTCGTACACGTCCTGAAACAGATGCCGGTGTATCGCCCGGAGATGCGCCAGATCAAACCGGCCCTGGGGTGGGCCTTCGATCAGACGCGCTGCCACAAACGCCCGCTCCGCGCGTTCCAGCGCGGCGGCATCCCGAATTTCAGTTTGTTTTTGAGAACGCTGTAATCGGGCGGATAACAATAAATGCTGTCATTCATTCGGCAGCATGGGAACCCGTCGCGGCGTAGTGCTTCCTGATATAGGCGATGCGCCGTTCAGCATCCCAGCCCTCACGCTCGAACATCTCAAGCATGGCGATCTGGTCGTCGTCCAGCGGGTTCGATTCGATCTCGTGAAGCGTTGCCGCTTCTGCGAGCGTTAAACCCTTCGGGGGGGCGGATGATACGGTCTTCGTCATACGTCTATCTTACTATGTTGAGGGCGATTTTTCAATCTTTGCGGGGCGCAGGCGCCTTGCCATGTCGTCCTGCGAACCCGCCTGAAACAGGTAACAGATCAATCAGTTAAGGCTCCGCCGTGCGCAGGATGCGCACGGCGGACGGGTCAGGCAGCGATTTTTTCGGGTGCGGGTCCGCGCTTCTTCTGAACAAAGCGCTCCACACCTGCCAGGCGGCGCTTGGCCAGTTCGCAGTAGCGGGCCTCAAGTTCGATGCCGATGGCCTGCCTGCCGTTCAGGGCGGCTGCAACGGCGGTCGTTCCTGACCCAAGAAACGGGTCCAGCACCACGTCACCGGGCTTTGAGAACACCCGTACAAGCGGGGCAATGACCTCCACGGCCTTTTCGGTCGGATGAAAACGGTTGCCGCTGTAAGTCCATTCCTGCATGTCGGCCAGTGGCTTGTCCGGCGGTTTCGGATTGCCCTTGCGCAGCAACCACGCGCTTTCATGTTGATATTGAAGGTGACGGGCGCTTGAGGTGTAGGACTTGCGCCAGACAATATGTCCGGCTGTCCTGAACCCTGCCTCCTGCCACGCGGCGGAGAACTGCGGAATCGCGTTCCATCCGCAGAACAGAAGGCAATAGCTGTGATCCTTCAAAACACGGTAGAGATGGGGGAAGACGGGCAGAACCATGTCCGGGCTGTTGTCACCTTGCAGGCTCCGTCCTGTCCGGTCGCGGTAGTTGCAGAGATACGGCGCGTCCGTCAGCACCAGATCAACGCTGCCATCTTCCAGCCTGTCCAGCACGCTTGCGGCATCACCGCAGATAATATCATGTGTGTGTTCCATCGGGGATTTTCCTTTCCTTGATAAGGGGTTGCGCATGCAACCCTTGCCCCGTGGCGAACTGGGGGTGTGCAAGGGACAGGGAAAACCGGCGAAAGATTATGTCGTTGTTGGGGGAGACCTTCAGGGGGAACCGACAACGACGGAATCTCTTCGATCTGTTTTGCTTGAACCGCGCTGAGGGCACCGCCCTAAGCCTTCTCAGCGCAAGGGATGGAAGCCGGAAGGCCGGGACAGCCCCGTCTGGCCCGGTTTACGACAGCCCGGCCCCTACGGGGTGGGCCAGATAGACTTTGCCATGATTATAGTTGCAGCAATAGCGATGAGAATGGCAGACTTTACAGAGCCACATTGTTTTTGGATACTGTAAAAATGATTGAAAACATACACTTGGAAAGTGAAGGTTCGTATGATGCGAACGGCGCACAGCTGGACGGCCTAAAGGACGTCAACTTCATCTTCGGGTCGAACGGCGCTGGTAAGACGACAATTTCGCGTGTCATCCACGACATCAGCTCAAGGCCCGATTGCCGGATAGCTTGGAAGAATGGTGCCGCGCTGGATACCCGCGTGTATAATCGGGATTTCGTGCGCGACCACTTCGATGAACACAGTGACATAAAAGGTATCTACACGTTCGGCGAAAACGTAGAAGTCGCAAAAGAAATCGAACGGCTGGGCGCACAGATGTCTTCTCAAAACGGCGCGCGCGCCTGGGCCGGAGGAAGGCCAAATCTGGTCAACGTTGCCGTTACCCGCGCTAAAGCCTCCCTGTACGTGATCGGGAACAGGCAGCTCTGGAAATCCGCAGGCGTGTTCGCCGTGCTGGATCGGTATCTCTAGCGGGCAAGATGATTAGCGAGCAAAGACATGGCAGGTAGAAAGCAGCATTTCATTCCACAGCACTATCAAAGACCATTTGCGATCAAGGGTTCAGATGAGAGAATCTGGACATATAGAAAGGGCAAATCAAAGCCGATTCCAACATCCATCGCAGATACGGCTGCGCAACGAGACTTTTATTCGGAACCATCGACTGGCGACATTCCGACCCTTGACGATTTGATTACAGTCTATGAGCAGAGGCGCAGAAGAAAGAACTCCTGATGGCGCTGTGGCAGATCATGCGCGCCTTTGCCGAACTCGGGTTCAGCGTGAAATCCGGGGATAAGTTGACCCCTGACTGTGACATCGGATTCGATGATGTGCTAAACTATATCTGCCTTGACGACCCCGCGCGTGAAACAGTCGCATCCCCTGAACATCAACAACAGAAGGAGCGACCATGAGCGCAAAACGTCTACCCATATCCAAATCCGCACCCACGAAAGCTGTCATCTACTGCCGGGTCAGCACAAGACACCAGGAATCCGATGGCCACGGCCTGCAAAGCCAGGAAACCCGCTGTCGGCAGTATGCCGCAGCGAAAGGCTATGAGGTCGCGGCGGTCTTCCCCGACACTGCGACGGGCGGCGGAGACTTTATGAAGCGTCCCGGCATGGTGGCGCTGCTGTCTTTCCTCGACGCTCAGCCGGATATCTCCTTTGCCGTCATTTTTGATGATCTCAAACGCTATGCGCGTGACACCGAATTCCATCTTCGGCTCCGCCGCGAAATGGAAATTCGCAGTGCGCAGCGTGAGTGTCTCAACTTCAGGTTTGAGGACACGCCCGAAGGCGAATTCATTGAAACGATCATGGCCGCGCAGGGCCAGTTGGAGCGGAAACAGAACGGGCGGCAGGTCGCCCAAAAGATGCGCGCCCGCATGGAAAACGGCTACTGGATTCACAATCCGCCCGTTGGCTACCGCTATGAAAAGGTTGCAGGGCGCGGCAGGATGCTGAGACCGAATGCCCCCCTGGACGGGTACATCAGGGAAGCATTTGAAGGTTATGCCTCCGGTCGTTTCCAGACCCAGGCGGAGATCAAACGCTTTTTCGAGAGCCTGCCGGATTTCCCGCGTAACAGGAAAGGCATCATCACGCAGCAGCGCGTGACCGATATCCTGACGCAGCCGGTCTATACCGGATATATATGCAGCAAGAACTATGGCATCGACTGGCTGAAAGGTCAGCACGAGGCGCTGATTTCATTGAACACTTTCGAGAAGGTACAGGCGCGCCGTCGGGGTTCGGCAAAAGCGCCCGTCCGCAAGAGCAAGGCCGAAGACTTCAGCCTGCGCGGGATGGTGGTCTGCGGGGACTGTGGCGTCCCGCTGCGCTCATCCTGGACGAAAGGCCGTTCCAAACACTATGCGTACTATCTCTGCCAGACGAAGAGCTGCGGGAGCTACGGCAAGTCGATTGCAAGGGACAAGATCGAAGGCGATGTGGGCGAGTTGGTCAAATCCCTGCAACCGACCAAAGGGCTGATGACGCTCGCAACTGAGATGTTTCGTGATGCCTGGGCGTCTCAGAAAGACCGGGCCGCTGAGATCGCCGCGAGCGCCAGGCTGAAGATCAGGGAAATCGACAAGCAGACAGAAGCACTGCTCACACGGATCGTGGAGTCGTCCAACATGTCCGTCATTGAAACCTACGAAACAAAGATCGGGGAACTGAACCGTCAGAAGGCGCTTCTTGCCGAAAATCTGGCAAATCAGGCTGAACCTGCCGGAAGCTTCGCCGAAAAACTAGAACCGGCCCTGAATTTTCTCTCAAACCCTTGGAAAATATGGGAAAGTGGCAGCGTCAAAGCGCGTCGACTCGTGCTCAAACTGGCCTTCACAGACCGCATCAGATACCACCGGAATAAGGGTGCTAGAACCGCCAGTTTAGCGTTTCCGTTCAAAGCTTTAGGGGCACTTCAACCCCTCAAAGTCAGTTTTGGTGCGGGTGGTCGGACTCGAACCGACACTCCTTGCGGAAAGGGTGTTTGAGACCCTCGCGTCTACCATTCCGCCACACCCGCGCCTGATGCGTCTTTAGCCAAGTGCGGCGTCCCCGTCCAGAGCCTGTTGCAGGCGAAACGACGGCGGGTCTTGACCGCGCCCGCCCCGCGTGATGTGTCCCCGCCATCGCCCCGCAAGGAAGACGCCGATGCTGCGCGCGCTATACGACCGGACGATCCGCATGGCCGAGCATCCGCACGCGCTCTGGGCGCTCGCGGTGGTCTCCTTCGCCGAAAGCTCGGTTTTCCCGATCCCGCCCGATGTGCTGATGATCCCGATGATCCTCGCGCGCCCCTCGCGCGCCTGGGCAATTGCGGGCGTGGCGCTGGTGGCCTCGGTTCTGGGCGGGTTGCTTGGTTATGCCATCGGCGCCCTTGCCTACGAGAGCATTGGCCAGCCGATCCTTGCCGCGTTCGGCAAGGCCGAGGCCATGGCCGCCTTCAACACCNGGTTCAACGATTTCGGCTTCTGGGCGGTGCTGACGGCGGGGGTGACGCCGTTTCCCTACAAGGTCATCACCATCATGTCGGGCTGGACCGCCATGCCGCTTGGCACCTTCATCGCCACCTCGATCCTCGCGCGCAGCCTGCGCTTCTTTCTGGTGGCGGGGCTCTTGTGGAAGTTCGGCGCGCCGATCCGCGATTTCATCGAGCGCCGGCTTGGTCTCTTGTCGATCCTTTTCGTGCTGCTGCTCCTTGGCGGCTTTTACATCACGCGCTACCTCTGAGACCATGATGCAACAGAAATCCCTCATCCTCATCGCCGCCGCNGGCTCCGCCGCGCTGCTTCTCGGTGCGCTCGCGTTTCAGCATCTGGGTGGCATGGCACCGTGCAAGCTGTGNATCTGGCAGCGCTGGCCGCATGGCATCGCCATCGGCCTCGGCNTGCTCGGCCTTGTCGCCCTGCCCGCGCTCATGGCCGGTCTCGGCGCGCTCGCCGCGCTCGCCAGCGCCGCGATCGGCGGCTACCATACCGGGGTAGAGCGCGGCTGGTGGCAGGGCCCCTCGGATTGTTCGGGCGGCCCGGTGTCGGGCCTCAGCGCCGAGGATCTCTTCGCGCAGATCATGGCCGCGCCGCTGGTGCGCTGCGACGAGGTGCCATGGGAGATGTGGGGCCTGTCGATGGCAAGCTGGAACATGCTTGCCTCGCTCGGGCTGGCGCTGGTGTGGCTGATGGCGCTGCGCGCGCGTTGAGCCGCACGGCGAGGGGCCTTGCGCCCGCCCCGGCGCGGGGCTAGCACTGTCGCATGAGCGAGATGACCCTTCCCCGCGACGATGATCGGCGCGCGCGCCGCAACGTCGCCGTGCTGATCGGTGCGCANGCCATCCTCGGCGCGCAGATGCCGATGATCTTTGTCGTGGGCGGGCTGGCGGGGCAGTCGCTTGCCAGCAATGTCTGTTTCGCCACGTTGCCGATTTCGCTCATCGTGATGGGCTCGATGCTCTCGGCCACGCCGATGGCGCATGTGATGCAGAAGTTCGGGCGGCGCACGGGCTTTTTCATCGGCGCGCTGTTCGGGGCCATGGGCGGCGCGGTCGGGGCCTGGGGGCTTTACGAGGCGTCCTTTCCNATCTTCCTGCTGGGCAGCTTTCTGACCGGCACCTACATGTCGGCGCAGGGATTCTATCGCTTCGCCGCCTCCGACACGGCAAGCGAGGCGTTCCGCCCCAAGGCCATCTCCTATGTCATGGCGGGTGGGCTTCTGAGCGCCATTATCGGGCCACAACTGGTGAAGCTCACCTCGCAGGCGATGGTGATTCCCTTTTTCGGCACCTATCTGGCGGTGATCGGGGTGAACCTTGTGGGCGCGCTTCTGTTTTTGCTGCTGGACATCCCCCGCCCGCCCGTGCCCGCCCATGACGCGCCGCGCGGGCGCTCGCGCATGGAACTGCTGCGCAGCCCGCGCATCGCNGTGGCGGTGATCTGCGCCACGGTGTCNTACGCGCTGATGAACCTGGTGATGACCTCGACGCCGCTTGCGGTGGTCGGCTGCGGCTTTACCCCGAGCCATGCCGCCGACATCGTCTCGGCGCATGTGCTGGCGATGTATCTCCCGTCCTTCTTCACCGGCCATCTGATCGCGCGTTTCGGGGTGGAACGGATCATGGCCACGGGCCTTGTCATCCTTGCGGGCGCGGGGGGCGTGGCGCTTGCGGGTGTGGGGCTCGAGAATTTCTTCATCGCGCTGATGCTGCTCGGGCTGGGGTGGAATTTCGGCTTCATCGGCGCGACCACGATGCTCGCGGGCGAGCACGAACCCCACGAGCGCGGGCGCGTGCAGGGGATGAACGATCTCATCGTCTTTGGCGGCGTGACCTTTGCCTCGCTCTCCTCGGGGATGCTGATGAACTGCTCGGGAGGCAGCCCGGAGGCCGGCTGGACCGCCGTCAACCTGGCGATGATCCCGTTCCTGACGCTGGCGGGCGGCGCGCTCATCTGGCTGGCGATGCGCCCCCGCACGGCCTGAGCGCGGATCACCCCATCCTGCGCAGCCGCGCCAGCAGGCTCGATGTATCCCACCGCCCGCCGCCCATCTTCTGCACGTCCTTGTAGAACTGATCCACCAGCGCGGTGACCGGCAGGCTTGCGCCCACCACGTCGGCGGCGTCGAGGCAGATGCCCAGATCCTTGCGCATCCAGTCCACGGCAAAGCCGTGGGTCCAGTGACCCTCAAGCATGGTCTCGGAGCGGTTCGACATCTGCCACGACCCGGCCGCGCCCTGGCTGATGACCTCGACCACCGCGCGCCCGTCAAGCCCTGCCTGCTCGGCGAAGTGCAGCGCCTCCGAGAGCGCCTGCACCAGCCCGGCAATGGCGATCTGGTTGACCATCTTGGTCATCTGGCCCGCGCCGCTCTCGCCCAGGCGACGGCAGAGCCTGGCATAGGCCGAGATCACCGGCTCGGCGGCTGCATAATGCGCAGCGTCGCCGCCGCACATGATCGAGAGCTGACCGTTCTCGGCCCCCGCCTGCCCGCCCGAGACCGGCGCATCGACAAAGCCGCAGCCGAGCGCCTTCGCCGCCTCGTNNAGCTCGCGCGTCACCCTGGCCGAAACGGTGGTGTGATCGACGAATATCGCGCCCGCGCCCATCCCGGCAAAGGCCCCGTCATCGCCCAGGCACACGCTGCGCAGGTCATCGTCATTGCCGACACAGGCCATCACGAAGCCGNCCCCCGATGCCGCCTCGCGCGGCGTCGCGGCCTGCCGCCCGCCATGCTGTGCCACCCAGCGATCGGCCTTGGCGGCGGTGCGATTATAGACGCAGACATCGTGCCCCGCCGCCTGCAAATGCCCCGCCATCGGATAGCCCATCACGCCCAGACCCAGAAATGCCAGTTTCGCCATGTTGCTCACCCACCGCCTTGCCGTTGTCTCGGGGGGAATTTCTGACTATCCCCAAGGGGGATGCAAGCCAAAACTCGGAAAGGCCCCCATGGCGGTGATTCTCAAATGGCTGTTGCGGATCGCGGGCGGTCTTGTCGTGCTGGCGGTGATCGCGCTCGGCGTGGTGTATATGCTTCTCGCCCGGTCGCTGCCCGATTATGACAAGCGCCTTGCCGTGACGGGCATCACCGCCCCGGTCGAGATCGTGCGCGACAATGCCAATGTGCCGCATATCTTCGGCGAAACGGATGCCGACAGCTTCTTCGGCCTCGGCTATGCCCATGCGCAGGATCGCCTCTGGCAGATGATGATGATGCGCCGCACGGTGCAGGGGCGGCTGTCGGAGGTGTTCGGCGCGCGCACGGTCGGGATCGACACGGTGCTGCGGCGCTTTGACCTCTATACGCTGGCGCGGGCCTCGGTGGCGGCACAGGATGCCGAGACGCTGGCCGCGCTCAAGGCCTATGCCGACGGGGTAAATGCGCGGCTCACCGAGATCAACCGCGANGCTCTGGGCCGCGGCGCGCCCGAGCAGTTCCTCTTCAACGCCCCCGCCGCGCCGTGGCAGCCGGCCGATTCCATCGCGCTGATCAAGCTGATGGCGGTGCAGCTTTCGGGGCATCTGGGCCGCGAGGTGCTGCACGCGCGCGCAGCCCTCGCCCTCGACGACCCGGCGCGGCTGGAGGATATCGTGCCGCTCGCCCCCGGCGGCGGCATCGCGGCGCTGCCGGCATATGCCAGTCTCTTTCCCGGCCTCGCACCGGGCGGCGCGTCGCGGATCGCCGAGGCGCATCCGCTCTCGCCCTTTCCCCGCCCCGCCCTTGCCGGGGCGTCGAATGCNTGGGCCGCGGCACCCGCGCGCTCGGCCACGGGCGGCACNCTTCTGGCCAATGATCCGCACCTGGGGTTTTCCGCGCCCGCGATCTGGTATCTGGCGCGGCTGGAGCTGGAGACGGGCGGCGTCATCGGCGGCACCATCCCCGGCATCCCCGTGATCCTGACCGGGCGCAGCGCGCGGCTGGGCTGGGGGATCACCTCTTCGTATCTCGACGATCAGGACGTGTTCATCGAGGAGGTGAACCCCGACAACCCGGACGAATACCGCACCCCCGACGGGTGGGCGCCCTTTCGCACCGCCCATTCCATCGTCGAGGTGAAAGGCACCGATCCGGTCACGCTGACGCTGCGCTGGACCGACAACGGCCCGGTCCTGCCCGGCAGTCAGTTCGATCTGGCCGAGGTGACACCGGCGGGCCATGTCGCCGCCGTCTCCTGGACCGCGCTTTCGGAGCGCGACACGACGATGACCGCCGCGATGCGGCTCATGCGCGCGGGCTCTGTCTCCGAGGCGCTGGAGAGCACCCCGCTCTATATCGCGCCCTCGCAGAACCTGATGCTGGCCGACGAGCGCGGCATCGCGCTCAAGCTCATCGGGGCCATGCCCCGCCGCGACGCCCGCCACGAGAGCCAGGGCCGGATGCCCAGCCGGGGCTGGGTGGCTGAAAACCGCTGGCAGGGGATGCTGCCCGACAGCGCCAATCCGGTCTTTGTCGATCCCTCGGGCGGCATCCTTGGCAATACCAACAACAAGATCGTGGACCGCCCCTTTCCGCTGCATGTCAGCCATTACTGGGGCGACACGCAGCGGGTGCACCGCTGGCGCCGGCTCATGCAGGGGCGCGAGGTGCATACCCGCGACAGCTTCATCGAGGCGCAGCTCGACACNGTGAGTTTCACCGCGCGCTCGCTGCTGCCGCTGATCGGGGCGGATCTGTGGTTCACCGGCGAGGCGGCCCCNGAGGGGACGCAAGAGCGGCTGCACCAGCGCGCGCTCGACCTGCTCGCCGACTGGAACGGCGAAATGAACGAGCACCTGCCCGAGCCGCTGATCTATGCCGCTTGGATGCGCGCGCTGATGGACCGGCTCACCCGCGACGATCTCGGGCCGCTCTCACGCGAATTCGACCACCCCGACCCGATCTTTCTCGAGCGCGTTTTCCGCGACGTGAACGGGGCCGCCGCGTGGTGTGATGTGCAACACTCGGCGGCGATCGAGAGCTGCACCGACATCGCGCGCATGGCGCTCGACGATGCGCTGATCTGGATTTCCGAGCACTACGGGCGCGCGCTCGAAAGCCTGCGCTGGGGCGACGCGCATCAGGCCACCCATGACCATCAGATCCTGGGCGAGGTGCCGCTGCTGCGCTATTTCGTCAATATCCGGCAATCCACCTCGGGCGGCGACAACACGCTCATGCGCGGGCGAACACGCGGCGGCGACGGGCCTGACCCTTTCGCCAACGTCCACGGGGCGGGCTATCGCGGCGTCTATGATTTCGCCGATCCCGACAGCAGCGTGTTCGTCATCTCCACCGGCCAGTCGGGCCATTTCCTCAGCCGCCATTACGACGACATGGCGCAGCTCTGGCGGCGCGGCGAATACATCCCGATGTCGCTTGACGCGGAGCTTGCCCGCGCGGCGACGGTGGGGGTCACGGTGCTGGTGCCCGAAGGGCAGTAACGACAAAGACCGCGCCTCTCGCCGGACGCGCGGCCCTTTTGTCCTGCCGTCGGCCTCAGCGTGCCGCGGCCACCGCCCTGCGTGTCATCACCGCCACCAGATGCGCGCGGTAATCGCCCGATCCGTGCAGATCAGAGATCATGCCGGCCCCCGAAAGGCGCAGCCCCTCGATCGCGCCCGGCGAGAAATTCCCGGACAGCGCCGCCTCGGCCTCGGACCAGCGGAACACGCCCTCCTCCGACGCGCCGGTGACCGCCACCCGCACGCCGCCCGCATATTTGGCCACGAACACCCCCACGAGCGCAAAGCGCGAGGCGGGTTGCTCGAACTTCTGATAGCTGGCCACCTCCGGCACCGGAAAGCGCACCTCGGTGATGATCTCGCTATCCTCGAGCGTGGTGGTGAACATCCCCTCAAAAAAATCATCCGCCGCGATCTGCCGGTTGGTCGTGACCACCACCGCCCCCGATCCCAGCACCGCCGCCGGATAACAGGCGGAGGGGTCGTTATTGGCAAGGCTGCCGCCGATGGTACCGCGATTGCGCACCGCCGGATCGCCGATCCGCGCCGCCAGCGCCGCCAGCGCCGGATAGGCCCCCGCGCCCGCCGCCACATCGGCGTGACACGTCCCCCCGCCGATGCAAAGCGCACCNTTCTCGCCGGTGCGGATACCCTTGATCTCGGCCACCCCCGACAGCGCCACCAGCCGCGCGGGCGACGCAAGCCGCGCCTTGAGCGCGGGGATGAGCGTCTGCCCGCCCCCCAGCGCCTGCGCCTCCTCGNCGCCAAGCGCCTTGAGCGCATCGGCCAGCGTCGCGGGCCGGTCTATCTCGAATGCATACATGGNTAATCCTCCCTCAGCTCTGCATCGCCTGCCACACCCGCGATGGCGAGAGCGGCATGTCGATATGGGTGATGTCATGGCCCGCCGAGCGCAGCGCATCCACCACCGCGTTGACGACCGAGGGCGGAGAGCCGATCGCGCCCGCCTCGCCACAGCCCTTCACGCCCAGCGGGTTGTGGGTGCAAGGCGTCTGGCAGGAATGATCCACCTGGTAAAACGGCAGATCACCGGCGCGCGGCATGGCGTAATCCATGTAGCTGCCGGTCAGAAGCTGCCCCTGCTCGTCATATGCGCACGCCTCGAGCAGCGCCTGCCCGATCCCCTGCCCGATCCCGCCATGGACCTGGCCCGAAACGATCATCGGGTTGACCACATTGCCGAAATCATCCGCCGCAGAGAACCGCTCGATGGTGACGCGCCCGGTATCGGGATCGACCTCCACCTCGCAGGCATAGGCCCCGGCGGGATAGGTAAAGTTTGACGGATCATAAAACGCCGTCTCCTCCAGCCCCGGCTCCAGATCCGCCAGCGGATAGTTGTGTGGCACATATGCCGCCAGCGTGACATCGCCCCAGGCCACGGATTTGTCCGTGCCCGCAACAGCAAAGCGGCCGTCCTTGAGCTCGATATCGCCCTCGGCGGCCTCCATCAGATGTGCGGCGATCTTCCTGGCCTTGTTGATGATCTTCTCGGTGGCGCGCACCATGGCCGAACCGCCGACCGCCAGAGAGCGCGAGCCATAGGTGCCCATACCCATCGGCGAATTGGCGGTGTCGCCATGCACGATCTCCACCTGATCGGCGTCGATCCCGATCATCTCGGAAATCACCTGCGCAAAGCTGGTCTCGTGCCCCTGCCCGTGGCTGTGGCTGCCGGTCATCACCGTGATGCCGCCGGTGGCGTTTACGCGCACCGTGGCGCTCTCGTAAAGCCCCGCGCGCGCGCCCAGCTGCCCGACAAGGTTCGACGGCGCGATGCCGCAGGCCTCGATATAGCAGTTGACGCCAAGCCCGCGCAGACGGCCCCGCGCCTCGCTTTCCTTGCGCCGCGCGGCAAAGCCCGCAAGGTCGGCAATCTCCTCGAGCTTGTCCATCGTGGCGTGATAGTCGCCCGTGTCATATTCCACCGCGACCGGCGTGGCATAGGGAAACTCGGTGATGAAGTTCTGCCGCCGCAGCGCGATCGGATCGACGCCCAGTTCGCGCGCCGCCTTGTCGATCACCCGCTCAAGCTGATAGGTCGCTTCGGGCCGGCCCGCGCCACGATAGGCATCGACCGGCACGGTGTTGGTAAAGACCGCCCTGACGTTCACATAGATGAGCGGCGTCTTGTAGTTCCCGGCCATCAGCGTGCCATGCAGCCAGGTCGGAATCGACGGCGCGAAGGTGCTCAGGTAAGCCCCCATATTGGCATGGGTCTCGGTGCGCAGCGCAGTAAAGTTGTTATCCGCATCGAGCGCCAGTTCGATCCTGGTCACATGGTCGCGGCCATGGGCGTCGGACATGAACGCCTCCGACCGGCTCGAGGTCCACTTGACGGGGCGGTTCAATGCCTTGGCGGCAAAGGTGCAGAAAGCCTCCTCGGCATAGTGAAAGATCTTCGACCCGAACCCGCCGCCCACATCGGGCGCCACCACGCGCAGCTTGTGCTCGGGGATGCCCAGCACGAAGGCGCCCATCAAGAGCCGGATCACATGCGGGTTCTGGCTGGTGGTATAAAGCGTGTAATCGCCGGTCGAGCGGTTGTAATCGGCCACGGCGACGCGCGGCTCCATCGGGTTGGCGATCAGCCGGTTGTTCACCAATTCCAGCGTCGTGACATGCGCGGCCTTCCCGAACGCCTCATCGACCGCCGCCTTGTTCTCCTCGACAAANCCCCANTCNTAACAAAGGTTCGAGGTCAGATCGTCATGCACCTTCGGGGCGCCATCTTCGAGCGCGGCCTTCATGTCCACCACCGCCGGCAATTCCTCGATATCGAGCACGATCGCCTCGGCGGCATCGCGCGCCTGCTCGCGCGTCTCGGCCACCACCGCAGCAATCGGATCGCCGACATGGCGCACCTTGCCATGCGCCAGCACCGGGTGCNTCGGCTCCTGCATAACCTCGCCGAACCGATCCGTCACCTGCCAGCCGCAGGGGATTCCGCCAATCTCGACGAAATCNTCGCCGGTAAAGACGCGCAACACGCCGGGCATCGCCTCGGCGGCGCTGGCATCGACCTTTCTCAGCCGCCCATGCGCCACGTCCGAGCGCAGGAAATGCACATAGGCCTGCCCGCGCAGATTGATGTCGTCAGTATAATTGCCGTTTCCGGTCAGAAACCGGATATCCTCGCGCCGCTTGGTGCTGGCGCCGATGCCTCCGTCCCTTGGCATGTCTTGACCTCCCTGAATGGTCCGGGGTCTCCCCCATCAAACCCGCAGCAGCTTCATCTTGCCCGAAATATCCCGGGGGAGCGCCGCAGGCGCGGGGGCAGCGCCCCCACTTCTTCGC
>JGI25321J39296_1001377_pt1 | contig 14234 bp, 13 predicted proteins | sample AutmiccommuBRH23_FD_39296 | JGI IMG/M metagenome (IMG submission 39296)
CTCGAGGAGGTGCGGGCGCGCTACGCGGGCACGCGGCTTGGCCGGCAGGAGCTTGACGGCGTGCTGGTGGACGAGGCCGAGGATGCGCTCTGGACACCTGCCATGATCGAGGCGGGCCGCGTGGCCGAGGCCCCGCCGCTCGACCGGATCGTGGTGGCGATTGACCCGCCGGTGACCGGGCATGGCGGCTCGGACGCCTGCGGGATCGTGGTGGCGGGCGCGATCACACGCGGGCCGGTGCAGGACTGGCGCGCCTTCGTGCTCGAGGATGCCAGCGTCGAGGGCGCAAGCCCCGCGCAATGGGCCGAGGCCGCGATCCGCGCGATGGATCGCTGGGGGGCCGAGCGGCTGGTGGCCGAGGTCAACCAGGGCGGCGACCTGGTGGAACAGGTGATCCGGCAGGTCGATCCGCTGGTGGCGTTGCGCAAGGTCCACGCAAGCCGCGGCAAGGTGGTGCGCGCCGAGCCGGTGGCCGCGCTCTACGAGCAGGGCCGGGTGCATCACCTGCGGGGCCTGGGCAGGCTGGAGGACCAGATGTGCGCGATGACGGCGCGCGGCTTCGAGGGGCGCGGCAGCCCCGACCGGGTCGATGCGCTGGTCTGGGCGCTGACCGATCTGATCGTCGAGGCCAGTGCCAAATGGCGCGCGCCGCGTGTGCGCGGCATGTGACGGGAAGGGGCTGAGGGGAAGGGGCGGCCGGGATGGGCGCGGCGTTGACGGCGCCCCTTGCCGCCGCCCGCCCTTTGCGGCACCGTGAGCGGCGATACAGACCCGTACAGGAAGAGGCCGACATGCCCGTCAGGAACCGTTTTGCCGAGTCGCACGCCGAGATCACCGAGTGGCGCCGCGACATTCACGCCCATCCCGAGATCCTGTATGAGACACATCGCACCAGCGCGCTNGTGGCCGACAAGCTGCGGGCGTTCGGTTGCGACGAGGTGGTGACCGGCATCGGGCGCACGGGCGTCGTGGGCGTGATCCGGGGCAGGGCCAACGGTTCGGGGCGGGTGATCGGGCTGCGCGCCGACATGGACGCGCTGCCCATCGTTGAGGCGACCGGGGCGGACNATGCCAGCAAGATCCCCGGCGCGATGCATGCCTGNGGCCATGACGGGCACACCGCGATGCTGCTCGGCGCGGCCAGATACCTTGCCGAGACGCGCAATTTCGACGGCACCGCGGTGGTGATCTTCCAGCCCGCCGAGGAGGGCGGGGCCGGTGCGCGCGCGATGTGCGAGGACGGGCTGATGGAGCGGTTCGGTATNCAGGAGGTTTACGGGATGCACAACTGGCCGGGCCTGCCGCAGGGCAGCTTCGCCATCCGCTCGGGCGCGTTCTTTGCCGCCACCGACCAGTTCGAGATCGCGCTCACCGGCAAGGGNGGGCACGCCGCCAAGCCGCATGAGACCGTGGACACGACCGTAATGGCCGCGCATCTGGTGACTGCCCTCCAGACCATCGCCAGCCGCAATGCCGATCCGGTGGATCAGGTGGTGGTCTCGGTCACGTCCTTTCAGACTTCATCGAACGCGTTCAACGTGATCCCGCAGGGGGTGCATCTCAAGGGCACGGTGCGCACGATGAGCGCCGCGATGCGCGCGCTGGCCGAGGCGCGCATCCGTGCGCTGGCCGAGCATGTGACGGCAGGCTTTGGCGGCAGCGCCGGGGTGGACTATCATCGCGGCTATCCGGTGATGGTCAACCATGCCGAGCAGACGGAATTCGCCGCCGCCGTCGCGGCAAGGGTCGCGGGCGATTGCGCCGACGCGGCGCTTGTCATGGGCGGCGAGGATTTCGCCTTCATGCTGGAGGAACGCCCCGGCGCCTATATCCTTGTGGGCAATGGCGACACGGCGNTGGTCCATCACCCGGAATACGATTTCAACGACGAGGCGATCCCGGCGGGGTGTAGCTGGTGGGCGGGGATNGTCGAGGAGCGGATGCCGGTCTGAGCGTGGCGGCGTTGCGATTGGATATTTATGGCAAGATGAAGCGGGGGCAGGGNGCAGGCCCGCCCCTTTTGCCCCGGCTCACGCGCCGAACACCCGCGCGAAGATCGTGTCCACATGCCTGGTGTGGTATCCGAGGTCGAATTTTTCCTCGATCCCGGCGGGACTGAGGGCGGCGGTTACCTCCGGGTCGTTCAGCAGTTCGGTCTTGAAGTCGCAGCCCGTCTCCCAGACCTTGAGCGCGTTGCGCTGCACCAGCCGATAGGCATCCTCGCGGCTGACGCCCGCCTGGGTCAGCGCCAGAAGCACACGCTGCGACATCACCAGGCCGGGGAACTTGTCGAGGTTCTTCAGCATGTTCTCGGGGTAGATCAGCAGCTTGTCGATGACATTGGTCAGGCGCGCCAGCGNGAAATCGAGCGTGACCGTCGCATCCGGCCCGATCATCCGCTCGACCGAGGAATGCGAGATGTCGCGCTCGTGCCAGAGCGCCACGTTTTCCATCGCCGGAATGACCATCGAGCGCACCATGCGCGCCAGCCCGGTGAGGTTCTCGGTCAGCACCGGGTTCTTCTTGTGCGGCATGGCCGAGGAGCCCTTTTGCCCCATCGAGAAGAATTCCGCCGCCTCCAGCACCTCGGTGCGCTGCATGTGGCGGATCTCGATGGCGATATTCTCGATGCTGCTGGCCACCACGCCGAGCGTGGCGAAAAAGGCCGCGTGGCGGTCGCGCGGGATGACCTGCGTGCTGATCGGTTCGGGCCTGAGACCCAGTTTCGCGCAGACGTGTTCCTCGACCCTGGGATCGACATTGGCGAAGGTGCCGACCGCGCCCGAGATGGCCCCGGTGGCGATCTCTTCGCGCGCGGTCCCGAGCCGCGTCAGGTTGCGATCCATCTCGGCGTAAAAGCGCGCAAAGGTCAGGCCCATGGTGGTGGGCTCGGCATGGATGCCGTGGCTGCGCCCGATGCGGATCGTGTCCTTGTGCTCATAGGCGCGGCGCTTGAGCGCGGCCAGAAGCGCCCTGGTATCCTCGATCAGGATATCGGCGGCGCGGGTGAGCTGCACGTTGAAACAGGTGTCGAGCACGTCCGACGAGGTCATCCCCTGATGGACAAAGCGCGCCTCGTCCGCGCCCACATGCTCGGCCAGGTGGGTGAGAAAGGCAATCACGTCGTGCCTCGTCTCTGCCTCGATCTCGTCGATGCGGGCGACGTCGAACGCCACGTCTTTGGCCTTCCAGACCGCCTGGGCATTTTCGCGCGGGATCACGCCCAGATCGGCCATTGCGTCGCAGGCATGGGCCTCGATCTCGAACCAGATGCGGTATTTCGTGGCGGGTTCCCAGATCTGGACCATCTCGGGGCGGGAATAGCGCGGGATCATCTTGTCGTCCTCTGGCAGATGGGGTTTGTTGCGCTTCTAGTGGCAGAGGCGAGGCGCGGCAAGGCAGGGTGCGGGGTGTGNGGCAATTGGCGGATTTCGAGGGGGCGTGGCGGTTTGACCGCCGCGTGACCGAGGCGGGCGGGCGCGTGACCCATGTCGCGGGGCGCGCGGTCTGGCGGCGCGACGGCGCGGGTCTCGTCTGCGAGGAGGCAGGCGAGATGCAGCTGCCGGGCCATGCGCCGATGCGGGTGACGCGCCGCACGCTGTGGGGGCCGGGGCTGTGCGTGGCGTTCNAGGACGGGCGGCCCTTTCACGATGTGCCCCCCGGGGGCGGCGCGGTGGCGCATTGGTGCGCCCCGGACCAGTATGACGGGCACTATGATTTCAGCCGCTGGCCGGATTTCCGCGTGGACTGGCGTGTGCGCGGGCCGCGCAAGGATTATCACATGGTGACGGATTACCGGCGAGAGGCCCCATGACCCCGATCCTGCAANCTGNCACCCCCTANGANGTGAGCGCGCAGCGCCCGCTGCCGGGCATCGCGCCGCTTGACATGGCCGGGTGGCTGCTGGTCGATGAGGCTTTCGCCGCGCAGATGGCCCTTCGCGCGCGGCTCTTGTCAGAGCGCCGCGCCGATGTGCTGGCCGTGACCGCGGGCGCGGGGCCGGCGATGGACGAGCTTTTGCAATTNGTGCTGGACTGGCTGGCGGAATATGGGGCGGGTTATGACATTTCCGCAAAAGAGGCGCGCCGCCCCGATGGNGTNANCGTGCCGATTGACCGGGCCGACCCGATGCTGACCCTTGGCCACCTGGTGCAGGAGGATCTCTGCATCATGGAAAAGCGCGGCGCGGAGCATGTGCTGAGCGCCGCCGTGCTGTGCTTTCCGGCAAGCTGGCNGCTGGCCGAGAAGGTCGGCCGCCCGCTTCTGGCGATTCACGCGCCTGTCCCCGAATATCGCGCAATCGCGCCCCGTGTGCAGCGGCTGTTCGACGGGGTGCAGCCGAGCCGCCCGCTGTGGCGGTTCAACGCCCATGGCTATGGTGATCCGGCGCTTTTTCATCCCCTGCGTGAGGCCGTCGATGACGCGGCCCGCGCGCGCCTGCCGTATCTGCGATCCGAGCGGCAATGCGTGCTGCGCCTGCCCGGGACGCGGGCCTGCGTGTTCTCGATCCACACCTATGTGATCGCGCGTTCCGGCGCAGCCAGGATGGGCCAGAGACCCCCGGATCAGGTCCGGGGGTGACGGGGGCCGGGCTGCGCGGGTCATCCCCCGGCGTGACCGGGGGATCTCGCGCAACTCGTTCCGTCGGGCCTGATGATCCGCTCAGGCGCGGTGCGCGCCCGCCGCCAGCGCGCGCACGAAATCGAGCACCTCGGCGACCGGCCGCCCCTTGGCNATCTCGCCCACGATGGCGGAGCCCACGACGCAGCCATCGGCGANGCTGGCGATACCTTGAGCCGTCTCGGGCGTGCGGATGCCAAAGCCCACGATCACCGGCAGGTCGGTCTGCGCCTTGATGCGCGCGACCTCGGGGGCGACATCGCCTGCCTCTGCCGCCGCAGCACCAGTGATGCCGGTGATCGAGACGTAATAGACGAAGCCGGACGTGTTGCGCAGCACCTTTGGCAGGCGCGCATCGTCGGTGGTGGGCGTGGCCAGCCGGATGAAGTTCAGCCCCGCTGCATTGGCGGGCAGGCACAGCTCCTCATCCTCTTCGGGGGGCAGATCGACCACGATCAGCCCGTCCACGCCTGCCGCCGTGGCATCGGCCAGGAACCGCGCGACGCCGCGATTGTAGATCGGGTTGTAATAGCCCATGAGCACGATCGGCGTCGTGTCGTNGCCCTTGCGAAACTCTGCCACCATGTCGAGCGCTTTGACCAGCGTCATGCCGCCCGCAAGCGCGCGCTGTCCGGCAAGCTGGATGGTCGGCCCGTCGGCCATCGGATCGGTAAAGGGCACGCCAAGCTCGATCACATCGACCCCCGCCCCGGGCAGCCCCTTCATCACCGCAAGCGATGTCGCCATGTCCGGATCCCCGGCCATGATGTAGGAAACGAACGCCTTGCGGCCAGCGGTGTGCAACTCGGCGAATTTGGCGTCGATACGGGTCATGGCGGGCCTTTGGTGGTGGTTCGAGGCGGGTTTGGCGCAAATGGTGGCGGAAATCAATGGCCCGGCGCGCACCCCGGTTCAGCTTGCGCGCCGGATACCCATGACCCGCGCCCGCGCGCGCGGGTCGCTGTCGAAGAGCGCCGCCAATTGCTCGGTCATCGCGCCGGCAAGCTGTTCGGCATCGGTGATGGTTACCGCGCGGTCATAATAGCGCGTCACGTCATGGCCGATGCCGATGGCCAGAAGCTCGACCTGGCGGCGGCGCTCGATCATGGCGATGACGTCGCGCAGGTGCTTTTCGAGGTAATTGGCCGGGTTGACCGAGAGCGTGCTGTCATCGACCGGCGCCCCGTCCGAGATCACCATGAGGATCTTGCGCGCCTCCTTGCGCGCGATGGTGCGCCGGTGCGCCCATTCCAGCGCCTCGCCGTCGATGTTTTCCTTGAGCAGCCCCTCTTTCATCATCAGGCCGAGGTTGTCGCGCGTGCGCCGCATCGGTGCGTCGGCGGCCTTGTAGATGATGTGGCGCAGGTCGTTGAGGCGACCGGGCAGTTGCGGGCGCCCTTCGGCGAGCCATTTCTCGCGGCTTTGCCCGCCTTTCCAGGCGCGGGTGGTAAAGCCGAGGATTTCCACCTTGACCGAACACCGCTCGAGTGTGCGCGCCAGCACGTCGGCACAGATCGCGGCGATGGAGATGGGCCGCCCGCGCATCGAGCCGGAATTGTCCAGCAGAAGCGTCACCACCGTATCACGGAACTCGGTATCCTTCTCGACCTTGAAGGACAGCGGCGTGGTGGGGTTGGCGACGACGCGCGCGAGGCGGCCGGCATCGAGGATGCCCTCCTCGCGGTCGAACTCCCAACTTCGGCTTTGCTGTGCCTGAAGGCGGCGTTGCAGCTTGTTGGCCAGCCGCGAGACCGTGCCCTTGAGCGGTTCGAGCTGCTGATCGAGATAGGCGCGCAGCCGTTCCAGCTCGGCGGGGTCGGCCAGTTCCTCGGCGCGGAGTTCCTCGTCAAAGCCCGTGTGATAGACGGCGTAGGCCGGATCGGCCTCGGAGGCGGGCGGTGGCGGTGGCGGNTCGAGCGGGGCCTCGCCCTCGGGCAGCTCGGCCTCCTCGTCGATCTCCTCCTCNTTCATCTCGTCAAGGCTGACCTGCGCCTGTTGTGCATCCTGCTGCTCGTCCTGGCTGCGTTCAGGGTCGGCCTCGGCCNCGTCCTCCTGGTTGTCGTCCTTGCCGGTGTTGTCCTGCTCCTCCTCGGCTGTCTCCTCGGCCTCGTCCTCNTCGCTTTCGTCGGGGTTGTCGGGATCCTCGCCCAGCTGATCNCCATAACCCAGATCCTCGATCACGCGCCGCGCCAGTCGCGCGAAATCGGCCTGATCGGCGAGCATGTCCTGCAAGTTCTCCAGCGTGCCGCCCGCCTGTTTCTCGATGAAATCGCGCCAGAGATCCATCACGTTCTGTGCGCCCGCAGGCATGTCGCGGCCGGTGGCCAGATGGCGGATGAGGTATCCGGCGGCNGCGGGCAGCGGCGCATCTTCGCTCGAGGTGATCCGGTCATAGCCCAGGCGCGCGGCATCCTGCGCGATGCGCGCGTCGATATTGGTGGCGGTTCCNGGCATGTCGCGCGCGCCCACGGCCTCGCAGCGGGCGGTTTCCATTGCCTCATACAGGTCGCGCGCCATCTCTCCGGGGGGCGCGTAGCGGGCATGGATCGCCGGATCGTGGAACTTGTGCCGCAGCGCCAGAGAATCCGCCGTGCCGCGCGCCAGCAGCACCTCCTCGCGGCTCATGCGGCGGCTCACCTGCGGCAGGCGCATCGCTTCGCCCGAGAGCCCGCTGGGATCGACCGAATAGGAGATCGTCAGTTCGCTGTCGTCGGCCATCACCTTGGTGGCGTTGGCGAGCGCCTTCTTGAACGGATCGGCGGGGTTGTCGCTTGGCTTGTTCATGGCTTGAAAATGGCGCAGCGGCCAGGCCAAGGCAAGCGGATATCCCGCCGCTCTCAGGACAGGCGNATGTGGCCGCTGTCCCCGGCCTCGTGCTCGGGTTCGACATGGATCGTGACCCGCGCATCGGGCAGCGCGTCGTGCAGCGCGGCCTCGATCCGGTCGCATAGTGCGTGTGCCGTCTCGACCGTGGTCTGCCCCGGCACCACGAGGTGAAAGTCGATGAATGTCACGGGGCCGGCGTGGCGCGTGCGCAGGTCGTGCATCTCGATCGCCACGCCGTCGCGCGCCACCTCGGCNATNACCGCCCGGATNGTGGCCTGTTCCGCGTCCGGCACCGCCTCGTCCATCAGCCCGCTGAGCGAGCCGCGGATCACCCCCCAGCCCGACCACAGGATGTTGAGCGCCACCAGCACCGCCATTAGCGGGTCGAGTATCCACCAGCCGGTGAGCACCGCCAGCGCCACGCCGATCAGCACGCCGACGGAAGAGACGACATCGGTCATCAGATGCTTGCCATCGGCCACCAGCGCGGGCGAGCGGTGCGCGCGCCCGCCGCGGATCAGCAACAAGGCCCAGACCCCGTTGATCGCGCCCGCGCTCGCACTGATCGCCATGCCGAGGATCGGCGCGTCCATGGCGCGCGGGGCGAAGAATCCGCCCCAGGCCTCGCGCAGGATGAAGAGCGCGGCGAGCACGATCAGCACCCCTTCGAGCACCGCCGAGAAGAATTCGGCCTTGTGGTGGCCGTAAGGGTGGTTGTCATCCGCCGGGCGCCGGGCCACCCGCAGCGCCACGATTACCGCCAGNGCCGTCGCCAGATTGACGAGGCTTTCCAGCGCGTCGGACATGAGCGCAAGCGAGCCGGTCACCTGCCAGGCGACCAGCTTGAGCGCCATGACGAACAGCCCCACCAGCACCGAGCCGATGGCCAGCCGCATCACCCGGTCCATGGTCTATCCCTTCCGCCGGGGCACNCCGTATAGCTCCAGCCGGTGCCCCACCAGCCGATAGCCCAGTTGCTCGGCTATCTTCTCCTGAAGCGCCTCGATCTCGGGATCGACGAATTCGATCACCTCGCCCGACTGCATGTCGATCAGGTGGTCGTGATGCTCGCGCTCGGCATCCTCGTAGCGCGCGCGCCCGTTGCCGAATTCGAGCTTGTCGAGGATTCCCGCCTCCTCGAACAGCTTGACCGTGCGATAGACCGTGGCGATGGAGATCCGCGCGTCACGCGCGGCGGCGCGGGCGTGAAGCTCTTCCACGTCGGGATGGTCGTCGGCGGCTTCCAGAACCTCGGCGATGGTGCGCCGCTGCCCNGTCATCCTCAGCCCCCTGGCTTCGCAGCGTTCGGTNATGGTCTCGGGCATTGCGGCTCTCCGGGTCGGTCTTGCCGGGGGATAGCGGGAAGGGCGGCGTTTTTCCAGCCGTTTTCACGCTTTCGATGCGACAGGCGCGATCCGGCCAGCCCCGCCCCGTGACGCGCGCGGCAGATCTGCGCGGGAAGGTTTTCAAATATTCATATTTGCATATATTGATTTCCAAAGTTTTGCAAATTTGCATGAATCTGGTTGGTTTCAAGGCCGCGTCCCCCTAATGTGCGCGCCAGCGACAAGGGGAGAGCCATGAAAGACATCCTTCACGAACTTGAGCGCCGCCGCTCGGAGGCGCGTGTCGGCGGCGGGGTGGCGCGGATCGAGGCGCAGCACAAACGCGGCAAGCTGACCGCCCGCGAGCGCATCGAGCTGCTCCTTGACGAGGGCAGCTTTGAAGAATTCGATATGTTCAAGGCGCATCGCTGCACCGATTTCGGCATGGAAAAGAGCCGCCCCTATGGCGACGGGGTGGTGACCGGCTGGGGCACGATCAACGGACGCGTGGTCTATGTGTTCAGTCAGGATTTCACCGTCTTCGGCGGCGCGCTGTCGGAAGCCCATGCCGAGAAGATCTGCAAGATCATGGACATGGCGATGCAGAACGGCGCGCCCGTGATCGGCATCAACGATTCGGGCGGCGCACGCATTCAGGAGGGCGTGGCCAGCCTTGCGGGCTATGCCGAGGTGTTCCAGCGCAATATCGAGGCCTCGGGCGTGATCCCGCAGATCAGCCTCATCATGGGGCCCTGCGCGGGCGGCGCGGTCTATTCGCCTGCGATGACCGATTTCATCTTCATGGTGCGCGACACGTCCTACATGTTCGTGACCGGGCCGGACGTGGTCAAGACCGTGACCAACGAGGTGGTAACCGCCGAGGAACTGGGCGGTGCCTCGACCCATACCCGCAAGTCGAGCGTTGCCGACGGTGCCTTCGAGAACGATGTCGAGGCATTGGCCGAGGTGCGCCGGCTGGTGGATTTCCTGCCCCTGAGCAACCGCGAGAAGCCGCCCGTGCGCCCCTTCTTCGACAAGCCGGGCCGGGTCGAGACGAGCCTCGATACGCTCATCCCCGACAGTGCCAACACCCCCTATGACATGAAGGAGCTGATCCTCAAGGTGGCCGATGAGGGGGATTTCTTCGAGATCCAGGAGGATTTCGCCAAGAACATCATCACCGGCTTCATCCGGCTCGAGGGGCAGACCGTGGGCGTGGTGGCCAATCAGCCGATGGTGCTTGCGGGGTGTCTGGACATCGACAGCAGCCGCAAGGCCGCGCGCTTTGTCCGCTTCTGCGACTGTTTCGAAATTCCGATCCTGACCTTTGTCGATGTGCCCGGTTTTCTGCCGGGAACGGGGCAGGAATATGGCGGTGTCATCAAGCATGGCGCGAAACTGCTCTTTGCCTATGGCGAGGCGACGGTGCCCAAGGTGACGGTGATTACCCGAAAGGCCTATGGCGGGGCCTATGACGTGATGTCCTCCAAGCATCTGCGCGGTGATTTCAACTATGCCTGGCCGACGGCGGAAATCGCGGTGATGGGCGCGAAGGGCGCGACAGAGATTATCTATCGCGCCGATCTGGGCTCGCCCGAAAAGATCGCGGAGCACACGAANAACTACGAGGACCGGTTCGCCAACCCCTTTGTTGCCGCCGAACGGGGCTTTATCGACGAGGTGATCCAGCCCCGCTCGACGCGGATGCGTGTGAGCCGTGCCTTTGCGTCATTGCGCAACAAGAAGCTGAGCAATCCCTGGAAGAAGCACGACAACATCCCGCTCTGAGCGGGCAGGGCGCCGCGGCGGTTCGCTCTCGATCCCCGGAGCGTTTCGGAAAACAGTCAAACCGCAGGCAGGGCGAAAATGGGCCGCGACCGATGGCATCTGCTCGAGGAGGAGGGGGCGCTCACGCTGGCGCGGCGGCTGCCCGTGCGGCTCGATCTCGCCGCCGAGACGGTGCTTGCGGGCGCGGTCGGGCGGCGACGGCTGGCGCATCTGGTGCGGCAGGATCTGTGGCGCGCGCTGCGGGACCTGCGCGGCTTTGCCCCCGTGGTGCGGGTGCGTCGGGTTGCCGGGGGGCTTCATGTGGTGGCCGGCGGGGCCGTGGCGGGGCGCGTGCCGCCGGGCGCGCAGGCGCANATTGCCGGGCTTCTGGAGGATCCGCGCCACCGGGCGCGCTGGGCGGGCCGGGCATGATGAGGGGGGCCGTGATCGTGCCAGCTCTCGTGNTTGGCTTCGCGGCCNTGGCGCAGGAGGAGGCGCTGCGCCTGCCTTCCGGGCTCATGGTGCGGCTCCACGAGGTGTTGACCGACCGCCCCGAGGGCGGCGGGCTGATCTACCGATTCCGTTATGTGGCCGAGGCGTTTGACGCCGGCCCCGCGCAACTGGCCTCGCTTGACGATGATCTGGTCTGGCTTTGCGAGACCCACGCCCTGCCGCGGATTTCCAATATCGGGCCGCAGCCGGGGCAGGTGGTGATCTCTCTGGCCGACCGCGAGTCGCTGTTCGGGGTATATGCCTCTGATGTCATTCAGGTTTTTTTGGCTTATCGACCCGCAGGCGAGGACTGTATCGAGGAGATGTTCTGACATGCGCGCCCAAGCAANGGACAGCAATGCGCCGGCGCCGGAGGGAAGTGCGGCTTTGCGGACACAATTGCGCAGCATTGCGCTTTCAATATGTTCAAATCGCTCGATTTCCGCTAGCGTNACCGAAGGTTGCACAAAAGTGACCTTTACCTTGCCAACCAGGCGGGCCAGGGCCATGTGCCTGCGCACGCCGCTTACCGCAGATACGAGAGACAGGAGTTTTACATGTCCAAGACCCTCAAGAGCGTTCTCGCCCTTGGTTTCATCGCCGTCGTCGCCGCTTGCGCGCAGCCGGCCGAGGAAGAATTCGTTGTGGTCGAGCCGATCACAGTGGAACCGGTTCAGACCGGCAAATACAAGTAAGCCTTTCGAGGCTGGCGCGAAGCGGGCGGAAGCGCCCGCTTCGCCGCTCGGTCCCGCGCAACGCCCCTNTGATCCGGGTGGCGCATGATGTTGAAACATCGCGGTTTTCCCGGACGTTTGCCGGGGACGGATTATCAGTTCACGGTTCGCAGGGCCAATCCCAAGGGCGTCACGCCGCTGATTGCGCGCGAGCGTTATCGTGACCGCAAGCCCGCTGACCGCCGCGCCGATTCCGAATTCCTGCGCGCGATCTGGCAGTGCTTTGGCGATCGCCCTTTCGAGCGGGGCAATCTCGACGCNGGCCGCCTGAGCTGGCTTTTCGGGCGCGAGATCAAGCCTGCCGAGGATCCCTTCGATCCCGAGAGCTACGAGGCGTTGCTCGTGCTCGACCTCGATGTGGCACGCGCCTCGTTTCCCGATGTATTCGACGGCGAGGCGCGGTGATGCGTCGGGCGGAGCATGTCCGCTGCTGGTGCGCGGCCCGTGCCGGGCAATCCCGCAGGCCGTCCGGCTTGCTCGTCTTTGCCGTTGATATCCGCGCAGTTCCGGTGCCCGTGCCCCGGTCCGCGCCCCGTTCATGTCCGGCCCGGCCCGAGGCCGTGATCAGCCGAAATCCAGCAAAGGGACAGTCGTCATGTTCAAGAAGATCCTGATCGCCAACCGGGGCGAGATCGCCTGCCGCGTCATCAAGACCGCCCGCAAGATGGGCATCGCCACCGTTGCGATCCATTCGGATGCCGACCGCCACGCGCTTCATGTGGAGATGGCCGACGAGGCGGTGCATATCGGCCCCTCNCCNGCCTCCGAGAGCTATATCGTCATCGACAAGGTTATGGCGGCGGTTCGCGCAACCGGGGCCGAGGCGGTGCATCCCGGCTATGGCTTTCTCTCGGAGAACCCGAAATTCGCCCGGGCGCTCGAGGCCGCGGGCGTGGCCTTTGTCGGCCCGCCGGTCGGCGCGATCGAGGCCATGGGCGACAAGATCACCTCGAAGAAGATCGCGCAGGAGGCAAGCGTCAACACGGTGCCGGGCTATATGGGCCTGGTCGCCGATGCCGACGAGGCGGTGACGATCTCGAATCAGATCGGCTATCCGGTGATGATCAAGGCCAGTGCCGGCGGTGGCGGCAAGGGGATGCGCATCGCCTGGAACGACGAGGAGGCGCGCGAGGGGTTCCAGTCGTCGAAGAACGAGGCGGCCAGCAGTTTCGGCGATGACCGCATCTTCATCGAGAAATTCGTGACGCAGCCCCGTCATATCGAGATTCAGGTGCTCTGCGATACCCATGGCAACGGCGTCTATCTGGGCGAGCGCGAATGTTCGATCCAGCGCCGTAACCAGAAGGTGATCGAGGAAGCCCCCAGCCCGTTTCTGGATGAGGCCACCCGCCGCGCCATGGGCGAGCAGGCCGTGGCGCTTGCCCAGGCGGTCGGCTATGCCAGCGCGGGCACNGTGGAATTCATCGTCGATGGCGACCGCAATTTCTATTTCCTCGANATGAACACGCGCCTTCAGGTGGAACATCCGGTAACCGAGCTTGTCACCGGCGTGGACCTGGTGGAGCAGATGATCCGCGTGGCGGCGGGCGAGAAACTGTCCTTTACCCAGGACGATGTGAAACTGACCGGCTGGGCGATGGAAAGCCGCCTCTACGCCGAGGATCCCTATCGTGGCTTCCTGCCCTCGATCGGCCGCCTTACCCGCTATCGCCCCCCTGCCGAGGTTGCCGCCGGGCCGCTCGCGCAGAGCGGCAAGTGGCAGGGCGATGCGCCTGCCGGCGAGCGCGCCGTGCGCAACGATACCGGCGTCTATGAGGGCGGCGAGATCTCGATGTATTATGATCCGATGATCGCCAAGCTGTGCACATGGGGGCCGGACCGGGCCTCGGCCATCGAGGGGATGCGGGTGGCGCTCGATAGCTTNGAGGTGGAGGGGATCGGCCATAACCTGCCCTTCCTGAGCGCGGTGATGGACCACCCCAAATTCGTCGCGGGCGACATCACCACCGCCTTTATCGCCGAGGAATATCCCGACGGGTTCGAGGGCGTGACCCTGCCCCAGGACATGCTGCGCCGCATCGCCGCCGCCTGCGCCGCCATGCACCGGGTGGCGGAAATCCGTCGCACGCGGATCTCGGGGCGGATGGACAATCACGAGCGCCATGTCGGCGAGGACTGGGTCGTGAGCCTTCAGGGGATGCACTACCCCGTGATCATCGCCGCCGACCGCGACGGCGCGACCGTCCGNTTCGCAGACGGGGCCGCGATGCGGGTGACGAGCGACTGGACGCCGGGGGACCAACTGGCGCGGCTCGATGTGGACGGCAGCCCGCTCGTGCTTAAGGTCGGCAAGATTTCGGGCGGGTTCCGCATCCGCAGCCGCGGGGCCGACCTCAAGGTGCATGTGCGCACGCCACGCCAGGCGGAACTGGCCGCGTTAATGCCCGAGAAACTCCCCGCTGATACATCGAAGCTGCTGCTCTGCCCGATGCCGGGGCTGATCGTGAAG
>JGI25321J39296_1001405_pt1 | contig 14051 bp, 19 predicted proteins | sample AutmiccommuBRH23_FD_39296 | JGI IMG/M metagenome (IMG submission 39296)
TGGACCCATCAGGGCCCCGGACCGACGGTCAAAACCGCTGCTCCGCCCGGCTCCTCCTGATGGCGTCGGGGCAGTGAGGGCCGACCGGCGGCGTTGAGCCGTCGCACGAAGGCTGTCGCGACAATCAATGCCGGTGTGGCGATCAACGCCCCGGCGGCCCCCCAAAGCCAGGCCCCCAGGGCGATTGCCACGAAAACGGCGATCGGCGCAATCCGGATGCGCGAGCCGATGATCATGGGTGTCACCACGTTGGCCTCGATGGCATTCAGCGTGACGAGCACGGTAAAGGGTATGAGAGCGACAACCGGATCGTTGAATGATGCGATGCCGACGGCAAGCGTTACCACGGACAGGATGGCAAGCCCGACAATGGGCATGAAGTTTGCGAGCGCGGCCGCGACACCCCAGAGAGGCGCATGCGCCATGCCGATCAGGTGGAACGCGATCGCGATGACGAGCCCGAGGCCCAAGTTTACAACCGTGATCGCCAAAAGGTAGCGCGCGACGTTCGTTCTTACATCTCGCATGGCCCGGCCTACCGCCCGACGCGTCGATGCCTGGGAAATCAGCGACAGGCCCCGTCGGGCCAGCATCACGCGATCACGTAGCAGAAAGAAGGTCAGCATGGCCCACAACAGGGCACCTGCAGCGACCTTCGGCGCGCCGATCGCCCAGTCTGCCAGAAGTCGCTGACCTCCATCCACCAGTTTATCCATGGCGTCGTCGCCCGGGTCCTTTTCGTCGTTCGTGTCCGACGCAGGCGGATTGTCGGGGTTGGTGACCAGGCTTCTCTCCGACTCGACCGGGGCCTCGGCGCCCGACCCGCCGTTGGACGACGGTGACAGGTCGTATATGATCTGGCGCGCCCGCGACTCTGCCTCGCGCAAAATCTCCGGCCCGCGTGTGTTCAGGACCTCTGCCGAGGGCGCGAACGCATACACGGTGATCGCCGTCCCGACCAGAAGACCTCCGACAACAATACCGGCACAGAGCGACGCGGGTGCTCCTGTATGTTCCAGCCATCGGACCGCTGGCGCGAGAGCGATCGCGCAGAGCAGAGCCAGTAACGTGGGAACGGCGATCAGACTGGCCGCATCCAGCGCGGCCACGACCATCACACCCGCGATGATGCCCAGAAAAAGAGTCTGGACCGAACCGCGCTCNATCAAGGAGAACCATCCACCGAATGGCGTGGGACCTGGTCGAAGCGACGCCATCTTCGGGTGGGTTTCTGACATTTTTGCGCTGACCTTTCCGGGAATTTGCGGCATCAAAGTATGTTCGGATCACAGGGAAAGCCCAAGATCGCACATTTGCTGGCTGGGTCAGGGAACTGCTTTTGCCCGCGCGTCCACGCCCACCTTGTCTGAAAGNGCTTCTGGAACAAGGCGTGCCGTCAGACGTTAACACCACACTTGCAGAACTCAGAAACAGGGCAGGCTTTCCTTGGCGCCATTCTCATCGTTTTGTTCGTGTGCATACTGATCAGACGGTTCGGACCGATGTCGCGATGCCTGCTGTCAGTGCCGCCGCACGGAGTTCCCACCGGCAAGGATGCCGTTGATCAGTGTGGCGACCGCCGCGTGCAGCGCATCCTCGTCGCCGGACAGTGCATTTTCATGCGCGGCGGCGGCATCCTTGAGAATGCCGACGATCTCTTGTTCGGGAAGGATGTTGCGATCATTGAGGGCAAGCAGCAGTGATTCACAAATGGCCAGCGCAGCGGTTCCAGCAATGTCAACGGGAAGGGACATATCAGCTTCACTTTCAAATCGAGGTCGATGCGCCGGTCCTCATTAACCCGCAACATCGTGCGATCATAGGCGTCTTCTGTTATCATGCACTGATGCAAAGCAGTTTCGGCACTTCACTTTCCGGCTATTTGTGTCGGGGAATCCCGCCCGAAACCGTAGCAATGGAAGTGAGAATGTTGCCTCTGGACAGCCCGTTGACCCGAAAACTCTCGGCCTTCGTTGCCCTGTCGGATGTTGATCTTGAAACGCTGGCGCGGTTTNACCGACGTCGCCGCACCTTCTTGCCGGGGCACGAGATGATCCATGAGGGGCAATCCAACGCATCTGCCTTCATCCTGGCCGAAGGCTGGGCGCTATCCTACAAGGTGCTGCCCGATGGCGAGCGGCAGATCGTGGATTTCCAGGTTCCGGGCGATTTTCTNGGNCTGCGCAGCATCCTGTTCCGCACCGCCGATCACAGCATCGAGGCGGCGACGCGCATCGAGGCCTCCGAGGTGCTCGCCTCGGATATCTTCGATGCCTTCGCGCATGCGCCGCGTCTTGCCACCGCAGTTCTCTGGGCGGCCTCGCGGGACGAGGCGATGGTGGTGGAGCATCTGGTCAATCTGGGGCGTCGCTCGGCCGAGGAACGCATGGCGCATTTCCTGCTCGAGCTCGGGGCGCGGCTGATGCTTGTGGGTCTTGGGGACAAGACCGGCTATGCCTGTCCGCTGACGCAGTATCACCTGGCCGACGCGCTCGGGCTGAGTGCGGTGCATGTGAACCGCGTGCTGCGTCATCTGCGCGATGACGGCCTTGTTACGTTNCGGAAGAGGCATGTGATCTTCAACGATATTGACCGCCTTCGTGAGATGGCCGGGTTTGACACGGCCTACCTCGACCAGGACGGGCCGCTCCTGCGTTGACGCGCCGCCCCGGCAGGTCTTGCCGGAGCGGCATCGCTTCAGTCTCGCCGCAGCTTATGCCAGCGCGTGCGTGGCCGCGTCGAGTTCGCGGTTGCAGTCGCTGTCATTCTTCGCCGATTGCGCCTTCTCGGCGGCTTGGAAATGCTTCATCGCCGCGTCCTTCTTGGGGCCGNCGGCAGCCTTGTCGCAGGCCGCCTTGACGCTCTTCATCTTCTCGGCGGTGTTGGGCGCAGGTGTTTTCGAGTCCATCGAGTGGATCCTTTCAAGTGTCTGGACGAATTGACAAGTTTTCCTGCCGGGCCGGGCTGGAGACCGGATATCCCCCGACAGGAAACCTTGCCGANACTCGCANCAAACGTCCGACGACTGAATGTAATGCCGTCACCCAAAACCCTACCCGGTTCTCTTCGCTGCGGGACTGATCCAGATTAGTGTTGGAGATGTTAACCCGGATAATGCATTTGTTGCCCATAATTCATATAAGGCGCTCGTCTGCAGACGGTCTCGATGAAATCCTCACCGTGGTCAGGCTTGGGCTGCCGCTTGAACTCCGGCGCTCACTGGCCAGCACCAATATCATCGAGTCCATGAACAGCGTCATCCGACAGGTCTGCCGGAACGTGAAACGATGGCGGGATGCCAGGATGGCCTTGCGATGGACCGCCGCAGGGATGTTCGAAGCCAAGAAGGGCTTCCGGCGTCTCAAGGCCTACAAGCAGCTACCAATTCTCAAGCAGGCCCTCATCGTCCATCGACAGAACCGCCAGCTTGACCAGGTCAAGGATGCCGCATAACCTTCAATGACGCAGCGCCGCTCAGACGAGTTTCAACATCGATCGGGACATTCCCCCTGACCGGCCTCGCCCCCGTCACCCGACAATCCGGCCAGTGGCAGGGACAGTCATTCATCACAGGCGGACGCAAGCCATTGCGCGACGCCCTCTANATGGGCGGTGCGTTTGGACGTTCAGGCAGACCGGCGCTCGCCCGCGCGACCAGCGGGAACGACACCCTTGGCTGTCGTCATTTCCAGGCGTCCCCGCCGGATCATGCGTCGAGGGCGGCCAGCGCGCGCTCCAGCCCGGCGTGCCAGTCGGGGCGCGCGATGCCGAAGTCGCGCGCCAGCGCGGCGCAATCCATGCGCGAATTCAGCGGTCGCCGCGCCGGGGTCGGATAGGCGCTNGTCGGGATGCCCGAGACCGACACAGCGCGGCCCGCGCGCGCGAAAATCTCTTCGGCAAAGCCTTTCCANCTGGTGTCGGGTGCGCCGGAAAAGTGATACATGCCGCCCTTGTCCCCATCCGCGACCATTGCCCGCGCCATGTCCAGGCAGGCGGCGGCGATGGCATCTGCCGGGGTCGGCCCGCCGATCTGATCCGCCACGATGTCAAGCGCGTCGCGCGACTGCGACAGGCGCAGCATGGTCTTGAGGAAATTGTTGCCATGGGCAGAGAACACCCAGCTCGTGCGCAGCACCGCCCANNGGCCGCCGGCCGCGGCCACCGCCCGTTCGCCCGCCAGTTTCGAGCGGCCATAGGCGCCGATGGGACCGACCGGATCGGTGGGCCGCCAGGGCNGCTCGCCCGCGCCGGAAAATACATAATCGGTCGAGATGTGGACAAGGGGAATATCCAGCGCGGCACAGGCCCGCGCCATCGCGCCGGGGGCCTCGCCGTTGATTACGGTGGCCAGNGCCTCTTCNTCCTCGGCGCGATCCACCGCCGTCCAGGCGGCGGCATTTATCACCGCGTCGGGGCGATGCGCGCGGATCGCCTCGGCGCAGGACGATGGNCGGGACAGATCCGCCGCATCGCGCCCCAGCGCGACAACCTCGGCCTGCGCCTGCAACTCGGTGGCCACCTGGCCTGTCTTGCCAAAGACNAGGATTTTCATGGCCTTCCCCTTTCGATCCGTGCCCTAGCCGGTGCCAAGACGCCTGCCCACGCCGTCGCGCGATTGCAGCGCGCGCCACCAGCTTTCGTTGTCGAGATACCACGCGACGGTGCGTTCAAGCCCCTCCTCGATCGTCACCGACGGCCGCCAGCCAAGTTCTGCCTCGATCCGTGCCGCGTNGATCGCGTAACGCGCATCATGGCCGGGGCGGTCGGCGACAAAGGTGATCTGATCGGCATAAGACCCCCGCGCCCTTGGTCGCATCCGGTCGAGAATGGCGCAGAGCGCCTTTACCAGGTCCAGGTTGCTGCGCTCGTTGCCGCCGCCGATATTGTAGCTGCGCCCCACCGCGCCCTTGCGCACCACCAGCAGCAGCGCCTCGGCGTGATCCTCGACATAAAGCCAGTCGCGCACGTTGGAGCCGTCGCCATAGATCGGCAGCGGCTTGCCCGCGAGCGCATTGAGGATCACCACCGGGATCAGCTTTTCGGGAAAATGATAGGGACCGTAGTTGTTGGAACAATTGGTCAGCACCACCGGCAGGCCGTAGGTCTCGTGCCAGGCGCGCACAAGGTGGTCCGAGCCCGCCTTGGACGCCGAATAGGGCGAGCGCGGATCATAGGGCGTGTCCTCGGTAAAGCGGATCGCGGGATCGTCGGGCAGCGAGCCATAGACCTCGTCGGTCGAGATGTGGTGAAAGCGAAAAGCCCCGGGCCTGCCCTTGCGGGTCCAGTGGGCGCGGGCCGCTTCCAGCATGTTGAACGTCCCGACAAGGTTGGTCTCGACAAAGGTGGCCGGCCCGTCGATCGAGCGGTCAACATGGCTCTCGGCGGCCAGATGCATCACCGCGTCCGGCTCATGCACGGCAAACACCCGGTCAAGCGCGGCGCGGTCGCGGATATCGGCCTGCTCGAAGGCGTAATTCGGATCGTCCGCGACCGGCGCGACATTCTCGAGGCAGGCGGCATAGGTCAGCGCGTCGAGATTGACCACCGCGTGCCCCTGCGCAATCGCCTTGCGCACGACCGCCGATCCGATGAACCCCGCCCCGCCGGTGACAAGCAGTTTCATGATCTCATCCCTGCCATGTGAACGGGCTGTCGAAATCCGCCATGCCGGGGGCGGCGGCGTCCTTGTCCGAGATCACCGGCGTGATCGCATCAAGCGGCCAGTCGATGCCGATATCGGGGTCCGACCACAACAGCGCGCCCTCGGTCTCGGGCGCGTAATAATCCGAGCATTTGTAGATGATCTCGGTATCCGGTTCGAGCGTCATGAACCCATGCGCAAATCCCGCCGGCACGAGCAATTGCCGCCCGTTCTCGAAGCTCAGCTCATAGCCCACCCATTGCCCCCAGGTCGGGCTGCCCTTGCGGATATCCACCGCCACGTCGAACAGCGCGCCGCGCCCGCAGCGCACCAGCTTGTCCTGGGCNTGCGGCGGGGCCTGNAAATGCAGGCCGCGCACCGTGCCCCTTTCGCGCGAGAGCGAGTGATTGTCCTGGACGAACTCTACCCCGATTCCCGCCTGCAGCAGCTTTGCGCGACTGTAGCTTTCGGAAAAGAAGCCGCGATGATCGCCGAAACGCGGTGGCGTGATCAACACCACGCCCGCCAATGCCGTGTTTTCAACCTTCATCCGCGCGATACTTTCTCAGAATCCAAAANCATGGTTCCGGTAACATACGCTTGCCGGNCTGTCATTCGCAGAGATGCCGCAGGGGCGATCAGTAAAACATGGCCGCGTTGTTCATCAGCACGATGCGCAGCGCATAGACCCCGATCAACACGGCAAGCGGCGCAAGGTCGATGCCGGACATGGGCGGCAGGATGCGGCGCACCGGGGCATAGATCGGTTCCAGTAGCCGGTTCAGCCCATACCAGATCTGCGCCACGAATTGCTGACGGGTGTTGAGAACCTGGAAATTGATCAGCCACGACATGATCACATGCGCGATGATGAAGAACCATACCACATCGAGGATCAGCATCAGGATCTGGAAAAGCGATTGCATGGGGCGCGTGTCCTTTGGTGCGGGTCGGCAACAGACCTAAGCGGGCGCGCAACGAAGCGCAAGCCTGACGCGCGGATGCGGTTGACGGGGCGGGCGCGGGCTGACAGAGGAGGGCGGAAACGTCGCGGAGACCCTCCATGTACCCATTCGCTCGCATGATATGGCAGATTGGCCTGCACCGCAAATCCCCGCCCCTGCCGCTGACGGGGACGCATGTCTCGCACCATTATTGCCTGCCCTGGGATATCGACCTTTGGCGCGAGCTCAATAACGGGCGCACACTCACGCTATATGACCTGGGGCGGATCCCGATGTTCAGGCGCGTCGGTCTCCTNGGCCTGATCGAACACAACGGCTGGGGCGTGACTGCCGCCGGGGTGAGCGTGCGCTATCGCCGCCGGGTGCGGGTATTCGATCGCCTCGAAATGCGTTCGCGCATCATCGGCCGGGATGCGCGCTTTTTCTATCTCGAACAGTCGATGTGGAACACGCAGGGCGACTGCACCAGCCATTGCCTTTATCGCGTCGCGGTCACAGGGCAAAGCGGCATCGTGCCGACGGCCGAGGTGATGGCCGCGTTCGGGCACGAACAGACCCCCTCCCCGCTGCCCGACTGGGTGCGCGCCTGGATCGCCGCCGAGGAAACGCGCCCCTGGCCGCCGATGCAGGAATAGCTTGCTTGCGCGGGGGCGAACCTGTCTTATCGCGCTCGAAACGGGGGCTGGCATGGCGGAAATCTCGCAGCGCAAGCGCATCTGGGGCTGGTATTTCTTCGACTGGGCAAGCCAGCCCTATCATACCCTGCTCGTCACCTTCATCTTCGGGCCTTACTTTGCCTCGGTCGCCTCGGAGTATTTCCTCAATTCCGGCCTCGCGCCCGAAGCGGCGGCGGCGCGGGCGCAAACCATGTGGTCGCAGGCGCTCACCATCGCGGGGCTGATCATCGGGCTTGGCGCACCGGTCATGGGGGCGTTTGCCGATCGCACCGGGCGGCGCAGGCCGTGGATCGCGGTGTTTTCCGTCATGTATGTGGTGGGCGCGGCGGCGATCTGGGGGATGCTGCCCGATGGCTCGAACCTGTGGTGGGGGCTTGCGGCCTTTGCGCTCGGCTTCATCGGGGCGGAATACGCGCTTATCTTCATCAACGCGCAACTGCCCTCGCTCGGCACCGACGAGGAGGTGGGCGCGATCTCCGGCTCGGGCTTTGCCTTCGGCTATGCGGGTGGCGTGCTGTCGCTGTTTTTGATGCTGCTGNTCTTTGTCGAACAGCCCTCGGGCAAGACGCTGATCGGGCTTGATCCGCTGTTCGGGCTGGACGCGGGCGCGCGCGAGGGCACGCGCCTTGTCGGGCCTTTCGCGGCGCTGTGGTATGCGGTGTTCATGATCCCCTATTTCCTNTGGGTGCGCGAGAGCGGCCCGGCCACGCGCGGCGCGCGGGTCTCGGAGGCGCTCGGCTCGCTATGGCGCACGGTCAAGGGGTTGCGCCACCGGCTCAGCCTCAGCGCCTATCTCGGGTCGTCGATGTTCTACCGCGATGCGCTCAACGGACTTTACGGCTTTGGCGGCACCTACGCGGTGCTGGTGCTGAAATGGTCCATCACCTCGGTGGGCATCTTCGGCATCATCGGGGCGATTTCTGCGGCGCTGTTCAGTTGGGCAGGCGGCAGGCTGGACGCGCGGTTCGGCCCCAAGCCGGTCATTACCGTGGCGATCTGGGGGCTGATCGCGGTCTGCGTGACGGTGGTGGGCATGGACCGCACACAGATTTTCGGGCTGCCGCTGTCGGAGGGATCAAACCTGCCCGACATCATCTTTTTCGGCTGTGGNGTGCTGATCGGCGGGCTTGGCGGCACGCTTCAGGCGGCCAGCCGGACGCTGATGGTGCGCCACACGGACCCGGNCCATCCCACGGAAAACTTCGGGCTTTATGGTCTTTCCGGGCGGGCAACGTCGTTTCTCGCNCCCGCATCCATCGGCGNGGTCACGGCNATGACGNAAAGCGCCCGGATCGGNATTTCCCCGGNCATCGGGCTTTTCCTGATCGGGCTTTTCCTGCTACGCTACGTCAAGCCAGAGGGAGATCGCGGACCATGGGGCGTGTCACGCTAATCAGTGCCCTGGTGCTCGCGCTCGCGGGCTGCATGGAGACGAAAGAGACCACGCCCGCGGCGGCGGCGGTCGTGTCGTCGCAGAACATCCCCGCCGCGATGCGCGGTGTGCCCGCGAAACAGCTGTTCGGCGCGGCTCCGCAAGGCTCGGCGCAGGTGCCCGCGCCCTTCGGCGGCTATGCGCGCGGCTGTCTGGCCGGGGGGGCGACCCTGCCCGAGACGGGGCCCACCTGGCAGGCGATGCGGCTGAGCCGAAACCGCAACTGGGGCCATCCCGAGGCGATTGATTTCGTGCAGGATCTGTCGCGTTTCGCCGCCACGCAACCGGGCTGGAAGGGGCTGTATGTGGGCGATATCAGCCAGCCGCGCGGCGGGCCGATGGTCTCGGGGCACGCGAGCCATCAGATGGGGCTTGATATCGACATCTGGCTGCGCCCCGCCGCCGATCTGGGCCTGAGCCGCACGGCGCGGGAAAACATCTCTTCGGTGTCGATGCAGCGCGCGAATGGCGCCCATACCAACAGCCGGTGGACCCGTGCCCATCACGAGATCGTCAAGGCCGCGGCCAGCGATCCGCGCACGGCGCGGATNTTTATTTTCGCGGGAGCAAAGGCGCAGATGTGCCACGACGAGACCGGCGACCGGGCCTGGCTGCGCAAGGTGCGGCCGTGGTGGGGGCATCACTACCATTTCCATGTCAGGATGAATTGTCCAGATGGAACAACAGGTTGCCAGGCGCAGGAGAGCCCGCCGCCGGGCGACGGCTGCGCCGAGGCCGATCAGTGGGTGCGCAATATCCTTAACCCGCCGCCGCCCGATCCCGATGCGCCCAAGCCGCAGCCCAAGCGCGAATTGACCATGACGGACCTGCCACAACAATGTGTCGGAGTGCTTCAGGCCGGATAAGAGATTTCGTTTTGAAATCCGCGCCATCCGTGGCACAATCAAGCCAACGTCAACCAAGCGAAAGGAGGTGGTCCAGTGTCTTTGAAGGGATTGGAGCGTGAGGTCGGAACAGTTCGGGGGGCGCGCGCCTAGAGCAGCCTCGGGGCGCAATGACCCCAGCCGGATTGGTGCGCCTGACCNGCCCGCCTCCGCGACTTCAGGAAGGCCGCTCCGCGAGGGGCGGCCTTTTCAATCGGGCAGGGACTGAACCGGCTGGGACGATGCTGAAGATCACCGACGAAATCGCCATCGAGGACTGGGAGCTGTCCGAACAGTTCATCCGCGCCTCCGGCCCCGGCGGGCAGAACGTCAACAAGGTGGCAAGTGCTGTGGAGTTGCGATTCGAGGCCGCACGCTCGCCCAACCTGCCGGCCCCGGTCAAGACACGGCTNAAGCGGCTGGCGGGGCGGCGCTGGACCGGCGAGGGCGCGATCGTGCTGCAGTGCGACGAAACCCGCAGCCAGGTGCGCAACCGCGAGATCGTGCGTGACCGGCTGGCCGAGTTGATCCGGCAGGCGTTGGTCGCCCCGAAACGACGCATCCCGACCCGCCCCACGCTTGGCGCGAAAAAGCGTCGCCTCAAGGCCAAGAAGGTGCGCGGCGACGTGAAGGCGCTGCGCGGCAAGGTGGAAGGGGAGGAATAGGCGCGATCGGGCCGAAAACCGGGCAATACCCTTGACGNCGGGGGCGCGCTCCCCTAACAGACCCCATCCGCAAGGCCCCGGATTCGTCCGGGGCTTCGCTGTTGTTCGCAAGAGCAAACCGAGCCGGGGACCTTCGGGGCCCTTTAACCAAAGGTGGGTCCGCCCATCCGACATACAGGCGGGGCAACCCGCCGCTAGCTAACGGAAGACAGAAAGCATGGCACTCAAGTCGTACAAGCCGACGACGCCGGGCCAGCGCGGGCTGGTGCTGATCGACCGTTCGGAGCTGTGGAAAGGCCGTCCGGTCAAGTCTCTCACCGAGGGGCTGACCAGGAACGGTGGCCGCAACAANACCGGACGAATCACGATGCGCCGCAAGGGCGGCGGGGCGAAACGCCTCTATCGGATCGTTGATTTCAAACGCACCAAATCCGACATCCCGGCCACCGTCGAGCGAATCGAATACGATCCCAACCGNACCGCCTTTATCGCGCTGATCCGCTANGAGGACGGCGAGCAGGCCTATATTCTCGCGCCGCAGCGCCTTGCCGTCGGCGACACGGTCGTGGCCTCGGCCAAGGCCGACATCAAGCCGGGCAACGCGATGCCGTTCTCGGGAATGCCGATCGGCACGATNGTCCACAATATCGAGCTGAAACCCGGCAAGGGCGGGCAGATCGCGCGCGCGGCTGGCACCTATGCGCAATTCGTCGGCCGCGATGGCGGCTATGCGCAGATCAGGCTCTCCTCGGGTGAATTGCGCCTCGTGCGGCAGGAATGCGTGGCCACGGTTGGCGCGGTCAGCAACCCTGACAACAGCAACCAGAACTACGGCAAGGCCGGCCGGATGCGCCACAAGGGCATCCGGCCATCCGTCCGCGGCGTGGTGATGAACCCGATCGACCACCCGCATGGCGGTGGCGAGGGCCGCACCTCGGGCGGCCGTCACCCGGTCACGCCCTGGGGCAAACCCACCAAGGGCGCACGCACGCGCAACACGAACAAGGCGTCGCAAAAGCTCATCGTGCGCTCGCGTCACGCCAAGAAGAAGGGCCGTTAACACATGGCACGTTCTGTATGGAAAGGCCCCTTCGTCGATGCCTATGTCCTGAAAAAGGCTGAGGCAGTGCGCGAATCGGGGCGTAACGAAGTCATCAAGATCTGGTCGCGGCGCTCGACCATCCTGCCACAATTCGTGGGCCTCACCTTTGGGGTCTATAACGGGCGCAAGCATGTGCCGGTGAACGTCTCCGAGGACATGATCGGCCAGAAATTCGGGGAATACTCCCCCACCCGCACCTATTACGGGCACGCGGCCGACAAGAAAGCGAAGAGGAAATAAGCCATGGGCAAGGAGAAGAATCCCCGCCGCGTGGCGGAAAACGAGGCGATGGCCAAGCTGCGCATGTTGCGCACCAGCCCGCAGAAACTCAACCTCGTCGCGGCGATGATCCGGGGCAAGAAGGTGGACCGCGCGCTGACCGATCTGACCTTTTCCAACAAGCGGATCGCGCAGGACGTCAAGAAGTGTCTGCAATCGGCGATCGCCAATGCCGAGAACAACCACGGGCTTGACGTGGACGAGCTGATCGTCGCCGAGGCCTGGGTGGGCAAGAACCTGGTGCTCAAGCGCGGTCGCCCGCGCGCGCGCGGCCGGTTCGGCGCACTGCGCAAGCCGTTCTCGGAACTGACGATCAAGGTGCGTGAAATCGAGGAGCAAGCCTGATGGGTAACAAAGTCAATCCGATCGGCATGCGCCTTCAGGTCAACCGCACCTGGGACAGCCGCTGGTTCGCCGANACCAAGGACTACGGCAACCTTCTGCTCGAGGATCTGGCCATGCGCGATTTCATCAAGAAAGAGTGCAAGCAGGCCGGCGTGAGCCGTGTGATCATCGAGCGCCCGCACAAGAAGTGCCGCGTCACGATCCATACCGCGCGCCCCGGCGTGATCATCGGCAAGAAAGGCGCCGATATCGAGACCCTGCGCAAGAAACTCGCCGCGATGACCGCGAGCGAATTGCATCTCAACATCGTCGAGGTGCGCAAGCCCGAGCTTGACGCCGCGCTGGTGGCCGAGAGCATCGCGCAGCAGCTCGAGCGCCGGGTGTCGTTCCGCCGTGCCATGAAACGCGCGGTGCAGAACGCCATGCGCATGGGCTCGCTCGGTATCCGGGTGAACGTGTCGGGCCGCCTCGGCGGNGCCGAAATCGCCCGCACCGAGTGGTATCGTGAGGGCCGGGTTCCGCTGCACACGCTGCGCGCCGATATCGACTACGCCCTGGCCGAAGCCACGACCCCCTACGGGATCATTGGCGTCAAGGTGTGGATTTTCAAGGGCGAGATCCTCGAGCACGATCCCGGTGCGCGCGATCGCAAGGCTCAGGAACTCCAGGATGGCCCGGCCCCGCGTGGCGCCGGCGGCCGTCGCTGAGGAGGACTGAAAAATGCTTCAACCAAAGCGAACGAAATTCCGCAAGCAGTTCAAGGGCCGCATCAAGGGCGAGGCCAAGGGCGGTTCGGACCTGAATTTCGGCACCTACGGTCTCAAGGCGACCGAGCCGGAGCGCGTCACCGCGCGCCAGATCGAGGCCGCACGCCGCGCCATGACCCGCCACATGAAGCGCCAGGGCCGCGTCTGGATCCGCATCTTCCCGGATGTGCCGGTCTCGGCCAAGCCGATCGAGGTTCGCATGGGCAAGGGCAAGGGCTCGGTGGATCGCTGGGTCTGCAAGGTCAAGCCCGGCCGCGTCATGTTCGAGATCGACGGCGTGGGCGAGGCGGTGGCCGTCGAGGCGCTGCGCCTTGCCGCGATGAAACTGCCGGTCAAGACCCGCGTGGTGGTCCGCGAGGACTGGTAAACCGGATGGGGTCAAGGCCCTGCCGAACGGATTGGCCCCGTGCGAGCGATCGCGCGGGGCCATGTGCATCACGGATCCCGCGCGTCATGCAGAGGTCTTGGGCCTTGAAGATCGAGACGCGCCAGCCGCCGCCGGCACGCTACCCATCGAGGATGGCCCGCACCTGTCTTGCATAGGCATCATAGCTCAGCACGGCCTTGTTCCCGGCCACGCCGTGATAATAACTGCGCCCCGACGCGGTGGGCAGCCCGGCCCAGATCCGGGTGAGGTTGTGCATGAATCTCTCGGCGCTCATCTCTCCGCTCTGCACACGGGCAAGTCCGGCATCCCCGAGCAGCAGGTCGGCAAGCCGATCCTGCATCCCGGGACCAAAGCGCGCCGTGGCCGAAAGGCCGAGGCGCCGTGCGGAGTGCCGCAGGGTGGGCGGAATGAACTGATAGCGACCGATCGCATGGGGCTGACCGGGCGTGGCGTCGATCCAGTCGTAAATCTCCTGCAACGTCATGGCGGTCGGCGGTTTCGGCGGCCTGATACGCGCGCCATGCTGCACGGCGTCATAGCCGGCTTGCCCGGCCTCGGCCCGCGCGATGAGGTCGCGCAGGCGCGCGGTAGCGGTCCCGCCCTGGCGCACAGGGGCCGCGAACCGCTCGGGCAGGGCCGCAAAAAGCCCGCCATCGGCAGCGCCGACAAAGAGGCTGGCCGAACTGGCGCGTGCACCTGCGCTGTCTGTGTCAAAGAGCGGCGCGCGCGCGGGCCGCAGACCGGTCAGGGCGCCGGGCATGGACCCGGCCAGCGCCGCCGTAGCCGCCATGAGCAGCCCGAAAATCAAGGGAAAAAGCCGGCGCATCGGACACCTCGTCACTGGTCTTGACCGGACACTCGCACATGGCGGTAAAGAAACGGTTTCGCGCGCCCATCACCTGAAGA